>Ga0163154_10003273_pt1 | contig 22692 bp, 18 predicted proteins | sample OliLakLV19MP9P1_FD_148649 | JGI IMG/M metagenome (GOLD analysis project Ga0163154, IMG submission 148649) | Freshwater microbial mat bacterial communities from Lake Vanda, McMurdo Dry Valleys, Antarctica - Oligotrophic Lake LV.19.MP9.P1 | ecosystem: Environmental > Aquatic > Freshwater > Lake >... | reverse complement strand
GGGGGGATCTCATGACTTGTGTGTACACCGTAGCCTTAAAAAGGGGGGGACAAGAATGCCCTCAAAGTCCCCCTTGCTTTCGGGGGATTTAGGGGGATCTCCGGGGCATAAATATGTTAAGTGAACCGTATTGGAATATAGCGGATGGCAGCGCGGCAGCATTAATGTCGCCTGCACAATAGATTTTGGCTTTGCCAAGACGAGGAAAGCAATCCGCTTTGAAAACTCATTTAAAGCGATTTTCTGCCTGCCTATTTTTCAGATGGAAGAAAGCCAGCCGCCGCCACTGTCTGCCCACATCCTCCTATACAGTGGAAAAAGCGATACAGAAGACGCAAGGCTGCGCGATATGCCTCCGGTACCCTGGCGCGATATGCCTCCGGTACCCTGGCGCGATCGCATTTCTGGCGATCGAACATCGGTCAAATATTGGTTTTCTGGCGTTGAGAAACTGGGAATACAGCGGATTGCAGTCGCTGATGGTACAACAGCCTGTGCGGGCTGCATTAATGCTGCCTGCACACCAAGAGCTTTTTGGCTTTCCCCAGACTCAGAAAGCACTCTGCTGTAGGCGTTAGGCGCGATCGCTTTTTCGCTGTGCTCCCCCAGACTATTTGCCAAAATTCCTAGGGGCGAAGGATCATTCGCCCCTCGATGCAAAACACACACTGCCGCTTCTTGAACTTCCCCACCGGCAACAATTTCTCTTTCTCCTATGTCCCCATCAGATTGAGCATTCACTAAAACCGGCTCTTGAACTTCCCCACCGGCAACAATTTCTCTTGCTTCAATCTCCTCTGTAACAGGTTTTTTTTCAACAATATTCTTAGACTTTTTCCTTTTTGCAGACTGACGAGAAACCCTGGACTTAGGATTAGACAAATCCGAGTCAGTCCCATCTTCCCCGAAATTTTCATTGAACCGCTGACGCAAAATTGCCCGCGCCTGGGAAATCCGCTTGCGGACGTTATCGTAAGATATACCAAGCTGTTCGGCAATATTTGGATAAGATAGCCCGGATTCAAAATGGAGAATAAAAGTCTCGCGCAATCTATCTGGCAACTCATCTATTGCGGCGCGAAAAAATAATTCGAGTTCGCGCTGCTATGCAGCGCGAACTGGTGTTTCTTCTTGGCTAATTAATTCGGTTTGGTTTTCTATAGCAATGGTGTCTAAACTGTCAACTCCTACTGCACTTCTGTTGCGCTCTCGATGGATATCGGCGCAGAGGTTATAAGTCAGTTTGGTTAACCAAGCCTTAAAGTTTTTGATATCATAGGTACAATCTCTTACTTTTTCCCAAGCTTTGAGCATCGCCCGACTGAGGGCATCTTCAGCATCGGTTGGATTTCCCATCCACTTGCGACAGCAACGGTAAAGGTAATCTTGATGCTGCTGCCATAATTTCCAAAAAGCTGAATCTATATCTTGAGTGCATGAGCAAGGAATTGGTGCAGAACAACAACTTAACATCTCTGGAGCCTGAAACTCTAGGTGGACAAACAACTTGCGATTAATTTAGGCAGTAATTTACCTAGCCTCAGATGCACCTACCCCCATGTTAACTCACCACTCAGGCTCAAGTCAGTCGGAAAAGTCGGATCTTTAAAGTCGGAAAAGTCGGAAAAGTCGGAAAAGTCGGAAAAGTCGCCGCTATCAGTACATAGCTTAGACATCAATACGGTTCACTTAAGACAGATCCCCCCTAACCCCCCTTAAAAAGGGGGGGACAAGAATGCCATCAAAGTCCCCCTTCTTAAGGGGGATTTAGGGGGATCTCCGGGGCATAAATATATTAAGTGAACCGTATTGGCTTAGACATCCCTTTAACAATTTAAGCTCACCCGCTAGCTAAAATGCCACCGTATTAATACTGAATTCAGGCTGATATATAGGCTAAGGGGAGCGTCTTTTTTATATACTGTCCATCATCCCAACCCCGCTCAGGAGCTGGCTTTCTGGGACGTTAGCTGTAACTTGATGCTATGTGTCTGAATCACCAGCCCCCAGATTTATCCGTGGGAGCACTTCCACAATTTCAAATCTCAAATCTCAAACGCGGGACAGAGGATTAAGCCACAGCAAAATTGTCCGTTTTAATTGATTTAATTCCCGATACACTTCTTGTTTTACCCACTGCCCGATCGCGTCGAAGGGTGTAAAAATTTGACCCACAGGCCAGCTAACATCTTGACCTAATGGCGTTTGATGGTTCCCCGTCAGGGTTTGAACTGTAATCATGTCGGGAAATTTCGGTTTGAGCAGTTTGGTCAACAGCAGGGTTTGGTCGATGTTGTCGCCGTTAAATTTGACTAAAAGATTGCGCCGGATTTGATAGCTATCTTGGACGAGGCGATTGGTGTCTTGCGGGGAAGGGGTAAACTCTACTTTAAAGACGGGGGAAATTTGCTCGACGATCGGAATGGCTTCGGAGGCTGCATAATTGTTGAAAGAGATCAGAATATTGCCTGCCCTTTCTACATCAAACACAGAACCGATCAGTAAGTGCAGTTTGCATCCCATGCTGTGCCCCATGCCGTAGATGGGGAGATAGGAAGATTTTAGCAATTTAGTGGCGCGCAGGCGATCGAGGGCATTTTCAAATTTGTTGAGGACATCGCGGGCGATCGCAATGTGATCTAAAGTATTGACAAACGGTGTTGCTACTACCACATATCCTTGATTCGCCACAGCCTCTAACAGCCAGCGATAGGTCAGTTGCGGTGCGCTAGCCACAAATGCACCGCCGAGAAAATGTACGATCGCGATCGGTTTAGAAGGAATTAATACCCAGTTGCCAGAAATTTCTTGCCAGTCCATAAATTTCATCAAGTTTAAAGTAAAAAGGCGATCGTCCTCTGAAGGTAGAAAGCAGAATTTTTGCTAAATTTTTGCTTTTATTTTCTGCTTCAAAAAAGGGTTTGCTACCCATTTTTTCATTCAATAAACTTTGCTCTTTACTTATATATGATATTTAGTGTAACTGTTTTGGCGACAAATAGCACGGTGCGGGAACGCTGCTATTAGCGTCCTGTATAGGCTTGAAGCTAGTGGCAGAATAAATCAAGGCTGACATCCGATCGCGGCTTTCAAAGATTTGTATATCGTGTCCCATCGCACGGCTGCAAGCCGCTGTAGCTGGTATTGCGGGTAATTGACCCGACAGGATATTAACAGTCAAATACGGCTCAAAACCCCAGTATCGCGTATTAACCAGTCTCTGGGCGATCGGCTTCGATTCGGCTTTATTGGCAGCACCTAATTTCTTGACTAAACCCGCATACAACTATAACATCCTTTAGGACAGCCCCCCAATTTCAGACGATCGCTGGGGGTTTAATTCTGCCGAATGACCAATACCTTCTGCCGTTTGATGACTCAACTTTTCGTGAGTTTTCATCCATTTCCACTTGTCCACAGTAGCTTTAGGATTGAGCACTGTGGTAGCGATGCCGTAAACAATAGTAGGCAAAACCTCCCGATTTAACCAACTTTGTCCCAGCTTTCTCATGTAGTGCAGTGCCAAAACTTCTCGAAATTTGTTAAGCCTTTGCAAAAGCGGCAAATTCTTAAAACATAACTGTTCGTACTCCAGGAGTGATAACTCTTTTTCTCCTCGCAAGCGCCGCAGTTGGTTTTCCTTGACACAATCAGAAGCTATACGCTTCTTCAGCCAGTGCTTATCTGTGAGAGAGTTCCCTCTAATTCGATAATTTCCCAAAGGTTCGGTGGCCGCTAGCAAGCCGTACTTTTGAGCAAGTTTGGTAAATAACTCTGTATCTTCTCCTACCTGCCAGTCTTCTGCAAACCCGCCTTCTTTGAGAAGAATGGAGCGATCGACTACAACAGAAGACGGGAAAACCCAAGGACTTTCGCCTGTCTCCTTAATCGCCTGCATTTCTGCTTTAGTTGTAGGATAGGTGGGAATATAACTCAACTTCTTACCGTGCTTGTCTAAATACCGCAAAGCGTGAGCTACAGCTTTGACTTCGGGATTGTCTGCGAGCATTTTCAGGCAAACTTCTAACTTATTGGGTTCCCAGGTATCGTCGCTATCGATAAACGCTACATAATCGCCTGTGGCGCGATATATCATTAAATTTCTCGACTTAGAAACCCCGTAATTTTCGGGATTTCTGAAGTATTGAATTCTCGAATCTTGCTCGACCAGCTTAGCAGCAACTTTGTCAGTAGCGTCAGTAGAGCAGTCATCAACAATTAAAATTTCTAGATTCTTGTGGGTACCATTGAGTACGGAGGTAACTGTCTCGGTCAGAGTGTCGGCGGCATTAAATGCAGGAATGATTATACTGACTTTTTGGCTGTTCATAACTTGCATTAGGTGTGGTTTGGTAGTTGTTTGCCGAAGTACGGTCTTCGCCACATATGACCCTGCGTGAAAATATTGAGAATGTAAGGGTGTTACGCTACAACTGAAAATTAAAAACTGTGAAACCCACCGACTGCGACCGAGTGCGATTTCGCCGGCTCAGTTTGAGCTGTTAACTCGCGAGTTAGACACCTGTTTAGTGCTCAATTAAAAAGGTGGTAAGTCTTTCGGCTTCCAGCTCCCGCACCAGGTAAGGGGGACTGGAACCTTTTAAAAGTTGCACCCGGATTGCCTACGTACAGCTAATATAACAGGCTTCAGACCTAAGTGCGATCGACTAGGGGACAAATGTCAATCGATTTTAGATTTTAGATTTTAGATTTTAGAGGCGACCCCACGGATAAATGCGGGGGCTTGAGGATTTGAGATTTGAGATTTTGGATTGATTCCACGGATAAATCCGGGGGCTTGTACCATCAAGAAATTCTTGGTCAGGAGGGGAGCGCGGCCAATATTGCGCTTGGTTTCTGGGCCGGAGCGCCGTCTGTTGGAGCCGTTGGGGCTGTAGCGAGGGCGATCAAAATTATTATATAGGAATTTTGCAAGGAAGCAATTTTTACAGTGTTACTTTAAATTCTTTTGTAGAAAGGCTCCCTTTCTGCTCTGGAACGGTTAGTGGCAGCCAACTCGTTAAAGAAAAAAGGGAAGCCTCAATGTTTTATAATACTGTTCAACAACTGCAAGAAAGCAGCAGTGTCCGGCCTGCTATGTGCAGCAGGCCAACAGCTAATTAGTGAAATTCTTGATTTAATCGCTTCTGATATTTCATCCACTGAATTTTGTGTATAGTGGCTTGAGGGTTCAGCGCTGTTGTGGCAATTCCGTAAATTAGAGTAGGCAAAATTTCCCGATTTAACCAGCTTTCTCCGGCTTTTCTCATGAAGCGAGTTGCCACAATCTCTCTTAACTTATTGAGTTTTTTCAACGGCGACAGATTTTGGAAAAAGATTTCTTGGTATTGGCTCAATGTTAACTCTGATTCACCGCGAATTTTGCGCTGCTGGTTTTCTTTAACGCAGTCTATGGCTAGACGCTTGTCCAACCAATATTTATCGGTTAAAGAGTTGCCCAAAACTCGGTAGTTTCCTAATGGCATTTTTGTAGCTAGCATCCCGTGCTTTTGAGCTAGTCTGGCCATGAACTCGGTATCTGCGGCTACTTTCCACTCTAAAAATCCTCCGATTTCTAGGATAGCTTCTCGTTCTACTACTAAAGCTGTGGGAAAAACCCAGGGAAGCGCACCGTTTTCTTGAACCTCCTGCAATTCTTCTTGAGTTGTAGGATATGTGGGGATGTAGCCGACTTTGTTGCCGCGCTTGTCTAGATAGCGGAGGGCGTGACCGACTGATTTAACTTCTGGGTGCTGTTTTAACATTTTCAAACATTCTTCTAGTTTGTTTGGTTCCCAGGTGTCGTCGCTGTCTAAAAATGCGATAAATTGTCCGGTTGCTGCTGAGAGCATTACATTCCGGGATTTGTAAGCTCCTAAGTTTTTCGGGTTTTTGTGATACTTAATTCGCTCGTCTTGCCGCGCCATGTCGGTGACGGTGTTTTCTGTGCCGTCGGTCGAACCGTCGTCAATTACTAAGATTTCTAGATTCCGGTGAGTACCGTTGAGCGCAGATGCGATCGCCTCGCCAATTGTGTTTTCGGCATTGAATGCCGGCATGATGATGCTGACTTTTTCTGGATGAAAACTTGTGTTTGTTCCATGCGCTGCTTCTAAGGCGGTGCCGGCGCCGGGAAATGTAGGCGAAACAGTTGTGGCTTTTTCTGTGTTTGACTTTTTCTTGATCGCAGATTCGAGTCCTCTGTTAGTGATGTTTTTAGCGTTTGTTCCGGGGATGAATGCGTCGTTTTTATCTGCGTTCATTTTTTTTTCTACGTTCATAAGGTTGGTTGAGATTTTGGTTTTAGATTATTCTTTGGTAAAATAGATGCAGCCTATTAAAAAAAGATTTAATTATTTAACTATCCATATTAGCACTGCTCCCAATCACCTTGCAGCACTATGAGTGAGATTTTTTTTGAATAGTTAAAATTGCTCATAATTGGACTTAGAGTGTACCGTATTTAAGTAAAAATCGATACATATCGGAAACTTAAATTAAATCTCTGTCTTTAGAATGACTTTATTTAATTATTATTGTAATATACACTCCCCAAGCATAGAAAAAATGTTTTCAAAGTTCTTGAGCAAAGTGCAAATTTATACTTTTTGCCTAACAGTCTTGGTTTTGGGTGGCTGCCAGCAGCAGCTAGAGCCAAACTTGCAGCAGCAGCAGCGCAGCAAACAGGGGATGGCAGTTTCGGCTCACCCTCTGGCGAGCGCTGCGGGGCTGGCCCTGCTGCAAGAGGGAGGCAATGCGGTGGATGCGGCGGCTGCTACGGCTTTGGCGATTTCGGTGGTGGAGCCTTTTTCGGCGGGTATCGGCGGCGGGGGTTTTTTGCTGCTGCGGCGAGCCCAAACGGGGACTGTGCAAGCGCTGGATTTCCGGGAACGAGCTCCGATACGGGCGGCGCGGGATATGTACCTCGACAAGCAAGGCAAGGTGCGCCAAAGGGCAAGTCTGGACGGGCATTTGGCGGCGGGGATTCCGGGTACTGTGGCTGGACTTTATACGGTGCACCGCGAGTACGGTAAGTTGCCTTGGGCTGCGGTGGTGGCGCCGGCGATCGCCCTGGCTGAAAAAGGCTTTCCGGTAAGTTCGCGGTTTACCACGGCTACCCGCCGACGACAGGATGTGATCAAAAAAAACCGGGCGGCGCGGGAGGTTTTTACTCGCGGTGGCATTTTATACCAGCCGGGTGAGCTTTTGGTGCAGCGGGATTTGGCGCGGACTTTGCGGCAGATTGCACAAAATCCGCAGAGTTTTTATACCGGGGACATTGCGCGGGCGATCGCCGCCGATATGGCTAAAAATGGCGGCATTATCACTCTGGAAGATTTGAAAAACTATACGCCGATTTGGCGAAATCCGGTTTGTGGCAACTTTCGCACTTACCAAATTTGCGCGATGTCGCCTCCTTCTTCCGGCGGCGTTCATTTGTTGCAAATCTTAAATATTCTGGGAGATACGGATCTCAAGAGGTTGGGGAGGCAAAGTCCAGATACGCTACATTTACTGGCGGAGAGCATGAGGATTGCTTATGCTGACCGGGCCGAGTATTTGGGCGACCCGGATTTTGTGAGTGTACCGGTCAAAGCTCTGACTAGCAGCAATTATGGCAAATTGAGACGATCGCAAATCCAAATGTCAAAAGCCAGACCCTCCAGCGAGGTAAAAGCTGTTGACGCTGAAACTTTGAACCGTCTCCTGTGGGAGTCTCCGGAAACTACCCACCTCACGGTAGTTGACAAAGAGCGCAATGTAGTAAGCTTAACGTTTACGGTGAATGGCGGTTTTGGGGCTGGAGTCGTGGCCGCGGGTACGGGAATTTTGCTCAACAACGAGATGGATGATTTTGCAGCGGCGCCGGGAGTGCCGAATTTGTTTGGTTTGGTGGGCGGGGAGGCAAATTCGATCGCTCCGGGGAAGACTCCTTTATCCAGCATGACGCCGATTATCGTGACCGAAAAAGGCAAATTTCGCCTCGCTGCGGGGGCTCCCGGAGGCAGCACGATTATTACTACGGTGTTGCAAATTGTACTGAACGTATTGGTTTACGACATGAATGTCGGCGATGCTGTATCTGCACCTAGAATTCACCACCAATGGCAACCGGATCGCCTGATGGTGGAACGGGGAGGTTTTGAGGCTGCGACGCTTTGGGAGTTGCGGCGACGGGGACACCTGATTTTCGAACGTGACGGCTGGGGCAATGCCAATGCGATCGTCCTGACTGCAGACGGTTGGTTGGAAGGGGCTGCCGATCGGCGCGGGGAAGGAGAAGCAAGAGGGTTTTAGTCAACAGTCAGTCGATTAGAGATTTTAGATTTTAGAGGGGGGCGAGACTTCGGCGAATCGACGATTTTAGATTTACTCCACAGATGAATCTGTGATGTTGAACTAGGGTCAAAAATTTTGATCTCTCTACGACAGGAATCGGGGGCTTGTATACGTTTTTTGGGCAAGGTCATCTTTCATGAGTCATTAGCTATTAGTCATTAGTCATTAGTCATTAGTCATTAGTCATTTTGGATATCGCAAACGGTATCAAAACCCGTTTTTTTTGGGTTCCAGTGCGTAAGTCCTGAAATTATTAGTCTGTGTACCTGTATTTTTGTATCCGTATTTTTGCGCTGAGGTTTATAGGCTGACTAATTGCCAAGAACTACAAAAAAAAATAACCACAAAAAGCGTATATACACTGATGTGTAAAGTTATTGTAAAGGCACTAGACATTGATACTTATATAATGTAAAAATGAAGTTGTGCATAGGATCAGGTTTGTATCTTCCAGAAAAAAATTATGATAATTACTCACAAAATTGCTGCTTTAACAGCTACATTAACTACTGCTCTGAGTTTGTTGGCAGCGCCAGCAATGGCATTTTCGGTAGGGGCAACTAATAACACTGAGACTTTGAAAAATAATTTGTTGGGAACTAACACAGCCGGATTGAGTAATTTCTCTGTTTCAATTACGGGTAATTCTGCTGCTTTTGGTATTTTCACTAATGACCCCTTCGGTTTGACATCAGGTGTTGTTCTGAGCGCTGGTAGAGTCGCCCATATACCGGGTCAGAATCGGAAAGATAACTTCACGACACAGGACAGCGATTTAAGCACGGACTTTGGTGCTAAGGGTGAACAGGGGGATCTGACTCAGCTAAACCTCAGTTTTTTTGCTAATAGCACGGTTGAAAAGTTGTTCTTTCAATATGTATTTGCTTCTGAGGAGTTTCCTGAGTTCGGCGGTTCTAAATATAATGACGATTTTGAACTGCTGCTGAACGGCACTAATTTGGCAAAATTGAGCGACGGAAAAACAGTTACGATTAATAATCTTGTTCCAGAGCCAAATAATCGCTCTAAAGATCATCCAGACTATATTGACAACCCAAGTTTGACAGGTATTGCTGCTAACATCGTTAAGCTGGACGGTTTTACTAAAGTTTTAGGTTTTGAGGGTTTGCTCAAGCAAAATCAGACGAATGTTCTCAGTATCCGCATTAAAGATGTGGGCGATGGCAAGTTAGATTCTGCTGTATTTATTAAAGGCGGTTCTGTGGGGACGGTTCAACCTGAGCCGGTTCCCGAACCGATGACTGTGGGGGGTTTGATGGCGGGAGGCGCTATGCTGGCTGCTGCACGAAAGTTACGCAATCGCCGTGGCGGAAGTAATTAATAACGGAAGGCAGAAGGCAGAAGGCAGAAGGAAGAAGGAAGAAGGAAGAAGGAAGAAGGAAGAAGGAAGAAGGAACCATTTTGGGGGTTGCTGTAATATGAATCTCGATTAGCCGTGTTGGAGACAGAAACGGGGTTTGATCAACGAAAAGACCTCGTTGCAGTTCAAGAACCGGGTAAAAAAACTTGGTTTGTGCGATCGCGATCGTGTAATATCATTTCATATCAATTCCGGTTGCACTCCTCATGATTGTTGACTGTTGACCCTTCGACTTCGCTCAGGGCATCGCTGTTGACTGTTGACTTTGGGTCAAAAAACTGAATGGTTGAGTGTTAACTGTTGACTAGATTTTATTATTCCGATCCAAGCCGAAACTATATCAAGTAATTTAACCATTATGGGTACGCAGCGAGGAATGCAAGTCCTCATACAATTCGGACGACGAATGCCCTCACTACGAACCAATTTTATTGCGGTTGTTCTAGCGGACAGAATATAAGTTTTTATCCCAAATTCGCCAAGGGCGGATTTTTTTGTATTTGGAGTTGCAACAAATATTGCGGGTAAAACCCGCGTCTACAACGACTGACTAAAAACTAAATAATTTAGCTATGAACAGTACCATCGGGTAAGATTGTACCTGTTAATGTAGTTCGGGTGAGTTTGACCATAACTCGATCGCCGTAACCGATTTTCGCTCCTGTTAAGTCAGCACCGCTCAAGTCAGCACCGCTCAAATCGGCTCCGATTAAGTTGGTTTCTCTCAAGTTGGCATTGATCAAACAAGCTCCTAACAAATTGGCCCTGAACAAGTTTGCTTGGTGCAAATTCGCGCCTGTGAGATTGACGTTGTGTAGAAAAGCATCACTTAAGTCGGCTTCACTCAGGTTTGCATTGCTCAAGTTTCTTCCTGAAAAATCCTTTTCTTTTAAGGAAGCTCCTTTGAAGTTGGAACCGCTCAAATCGGGAGCTTGTGGCCCAGCTTGGCGGTAAGACTGAGAGGACTGAGATGGCGGCGGCGGCGATTGGTAGCGGGACGCCTCTGAATAGGGCCCTGCAGGGTTTCCCCCATAGTTTCCCGCATAATTTCCAGCATATTTTCCTGAAGAGGGTTCAGAAGAGTAGCGGGGTTCTTTTGGGTTAGCCGGTGGTGGCTGGGTGTTTTGGTGCTGGGTGTTTGGATACTGAGTATTTCTGTACTGAGTGTTTTGGTACTGATTGTTTTGGTACTGATTGTTTTGGTACTGAGTGTTTTGGTACTGAGTATTGGGTTGCTGAGTATTTTGTTGCTGGGTATTTTGTTGCTGGGTGTTTCTGTACTGAGTATTTTGTTGCTGGGTATTTTGTTGCTGAGTATTTCTGTACTGGGTATTTTGTTGCTGGGTATTTTGTTGCTGAGTGTTTCTGTACTGAGCGTTTTGTTGCTGGGTGTTTTGTTGCTGAGTGTGTTTGTGCTGGGTGTTTTGGTGCTGGGTGTGTTTGTGCTGAGTATGTTTGTGCTGAACGTTCTGATTCTGACCTCTTGGTTGAATCGATCGCAATTGTTCGCGAGCTTGATTAATTTCCTTAATCTTTTCTTCAGCTTTCTGTAGTAGTCTGGGATTGTCTTTGGGGATGCGATCGGGGTGCCAAATGAACGCTAAATCCTTGTAGGCTTGGCTAATTTCTTCTCTGGAAGCTCCCGGCAACAGTCCCAGCACTTTATAGTATTGGTCGAGGTCGTTCATTAGTACCACCTTTCGCTTTAAGAAATTAGGAATTAAAAATTAAGATCGGAGCAAAAGCCGTTCTCAAAGCTTGCTTGTCCGATCGTACATTAGATGAACAATAACTCAGCTAAGCCGCTGCTGGCAAAAATTCTCGAATTCGCTGCAAGTATGTTGCGGCATCCTCCAGCATCGGAAAGTGAGCCGTATTCGGAATTATAACAAATTCTACTTTTTTGCTGAGGGAGGCTGCTTGCTCTCCCATGACGGCGGGGATAATTTGGTCGAATTCTCCGGCCACAAGCAGTGTGGGAACACTCAGCCGCGCAAATTCTTGGGGCATTTCCTCGGCGGCTCTTTTGCTGACTGCCGTCACCATTGTACCTATAGCAGCTTGCTCGTCTGCCATTAAAAAATCCTTGAGAAACGCCAGACTAACCTCTGTGGGCAGGGAACGGCGCAAAAACCGGGCCATAAATAGCCGATCGGCAAAGGGGATGGATGCCAACCAAGAGGGTCTAAATTTTACCACATAGCCACCGAATTTGTGAAAAGTTGTAAAAGATTTTTCGTCGTATTCAAAAATCCCGCTGCAAGTGAGAATTGCTTTTTCTACTTTTTCGGGGTAAAGGTTGAGAAATAAAGTAGCAATTGATGCACCTGTGGAGTGAGCATTGAGAAAGACGCGGCTTAAATTCAGAGATTCTAATAATTCAGCTAAGTCGCGGGCGTAGGTTTCGAGTTCGTAGCTTGACTCAGGAGGCTCTTTTGGCAAAGGCGATCGGCCAAAACCTCTCATATCATAAAGCAAACAATCAAAATCATCAGCAATAGCCCGTGCCGTGCTTTCCCAGTAGCGCGCCGAGCCCGCCCAGCCGTGCAGAAATACCATCACTGGTTTGCCGCTGTGCCCAGCACTGTTATCTGCCGTTATCCACTCGTAATAATGTTCTACACCGCGAATTGAAATAAAAGACATGATATTGATTTGGATTCTTAGATTTGAGATTTTAGATCTTAGCTCATAATTGTTCAGTAAATACCCAAATTCCCGACTTATTTTAAAAAAAGTCAGTAATCTCAAGACTATATCCATCAAAAAACTCGGCGTTAACCTGCGTCAATCCGCCCACATCTGCGACCAAAAATCATACACATAGAAACCACCAGAAATCACCAAGCAATTTAATCTTGCATCCATCAAAAAAATCAGCGTTAATCTGCGCCAATCTGCCCACATCTGCGGTCAAAAATTACCAATATAAAAACTAATCATAAATCTTAAGCAGCAGAAGCAGCCAGCCAAAACAAACCATCCACCAAAAGCGTGCTCAAAACAGCACCGCTGAAAGCGCGCCAGTGCAATTGGGCGTCGCGCAAACTCAGCAAACCGACGGTTAGTAACACAGCAATTAAAAGTAGAGCGCAGCCTATGCCCCAAGGAGTGTCGATTTGCCCGATCGCACTTTGGAAAATCGGCATCGCGAATTCCGGTTCCGCGTGCATGACTTTGCGCCAGTAGGGCATCAAACCAGTTAAATAAAAATATAAATCAGTAATCGCAGTGCCAAATAGTGAACCCAAGTAAAAATATGCGCCAACTTTTCCCCAAGATTTGTTCAAGCACCAAATTGCAAATGGCAAGCCAATTGATTCTATAGGTAAATGTAAAATAGGTTCCCATCTAAACCAGCCCCAATAGATGGAACCAGCCAGCCAACATCCGGCAAATCCTAATAATAAGTCTCCCCAGAGTTGGGTTTTAGGGCGGAAAATTAGGATGAAACTGAGGACGAACCAGGGAATTGTTGAGAGTAAGCTGATGGTTGGATATAAACGCACTAATGGTGCTTGCACGAAGACTGGAATTGAGACTAAGAATGCTGAGGCGCTAAATATTAGCCACTGTTTGATGCTGTTGGTTTTGTCAGAAGTGACAGAATTTTCTAGGCCCGAAACTGTGGCAATAGGTGCGATCGCCGATGATGATACTAAATCTAAATTAAACAACTGATTGGACTCCGTACTGTTTCAATAGGTGGACTAAAAATTTTGCTGCGGTTGTGGGTTTTGTGCTCTCAATACCCGCGCAGGTTGGGCTGATGTGCCAGCCTGTTGCCGTTTGGGGCGATCGCCACAAATCCAAATGTGCGATCGCTGGATCTGCAAAAAAGCTGTCTCCACCGCTGCCGAGAATGGCTGAACTCCAGTGCGTGAAGCTATCGTGGCTGAGCCTGTGTATGGGAAAAGTCCCCCCCAGGGGTACTCCCCAGCCGTCTAAGGCAAAAAATGCCCCGACTTGGCCGCCGATTTGCTGCCACATCCAAGCCGCCCCGATCGCCCCGGCGACTCCTGCCGAAAAGCTGACAAATACTAGATTTTCTCCTGCCAAGTCTTGGCTGCACAAAAACTGCAATATGTCAAGGGCTGAAAAAGGCGGATATTTATGAGCGGGAAAAACCTTGGGGCGATCGACTATTTGCGGATTTTGCCGAGGATCTTCGTCTCGCCAAATCCCCGAAAGTCCCGCTAGGAAACAATCGGTTAGCTTTGGTTCGTGAACTCCGGGGCAAATTACCAGTCTCATAGTGCGTCAAGAAAGTTAATATAGTTCGCAACATAACTTTATCATGTGTCTACTATATCATATACCATCCGGGGGGATAGGGTGTTAAACTTATAATAGAGTCAAGTTAGCAGAGTATCCCCCCAAATTAAGCGCTGGGAATCCTCCAAACTGCTGGAATCTGAGGCAAGGTGAGGGAGTCTTAAGAAAACATAAAACTTAACGCCTGCTGTCCGGCAGTCCGGCAGGGGTTCAAACCCCTGCCTCAAAGCTGAAGTCCTCGGTCGAGGACTAAAAAAAAGAACTCATCAGTCCTCTTCAGAGGACTTTCGCTATTAGCCAGGGGTTTAAACCCCTGGCGGTATTGCGGGTTAAGTCAAAAACATTCAAATTGAGGAATACAAAGTGGTTGCTTCTCCAGAAAAAATTCAGTTAAAAACATCTCCAGCACCGGCAAGTAACGATCGCGTTGCTGTCTTGCTGATGGGTTACGGCGAAGTCGAAAGCTACGACGATTTTGCCAGCTACAACGAACAAGCTTTAAATTTGCTTACGGCAAAGTTTGCCCCGGTACCGACTTGGATTTATCCGCCGCTGGCAAAGATTTTAGCAATCTTTGACTTGCACGAGTGGAGTCACCAACATGGTCAATTCGTCTCACCGCACAATGCTATTTTTGAACAGCAGCGCGCCGGGATTGAAAAGAATTTACAGGAAAAATGGGGCGATCGGGTAAAAGTTTTCAAAGCTTTTAACTTTTGCGCGCCGTTTTTGCCGGAACAAGTAATTGCAGAAATTAAATCAGAAGGATTTGATAAAATTCTGATTTATCCGCTGTTGGTAGTCGATTCTATTTTCACTAGCGGCATTGCAGTGGAACAGGTGAATAATGCTTTAGTCAAAACGACTGAGGGCGCAGAACATTGGGTAAAAGGACAGCGCTACATTCCTTCTTTTTACGATGAACCGGCTTATATCCAGCTAATGGCGGATTTGGTTGAAGAAGAAATTAAGAACGATTTAGCAGTAGCGCATTTGCCTTCTCAGATTGGAATCGTGCTGATGAATCACGGTTGTCCGCACAAGGCTAAGGGCTTTACTTCGGGAATTGTGGAAAGTCAAGCTTTGTACGATCGCGTGCGGGAACGTTTGATGTATCGCTATCCTTTGATTTCGGTGGGCTGGCTGAACCATGACACGCCTCTGATTGAGTGGACTCAGCCGGATGCGACTTTGGCTGCGAAGAATTTGATTGATTTGGGTGCAACTGCGATCGTGTTTATGCCGATCGGATTTGCGACAGAAAATCACGAAACTTTGTTAGATGTTGACCATGTAATTGAGTCTTTGCAGAAACAGCGCCAAGGAGTAACTTACCGCAAATTGCCTTGCGTGAACGACCATCCAGTGTTCCTGAAAATGGCGGCTGAGTGGGCAAATCCACAGATTGAAGCGTTGTTGAGTGAGACTGCGATCGCGGTAAATCCGAATTTGGTTGTCCGCGATCACGCCCATTCTCACGGCGATCATGGGCATTCTCATGGAGATCATGGTCATTCTCATGGTGGGCACGGGCACAATCATTAATAGGACTTTGGCCTGAGAGCTCAGAAACCGGGTTTTTTGCGAAGATACTGCGTGGAAATGGCAGATTTAGTGAAAAACCCGGTTTCTTTGTGGGAGTGGGTAAATCGAGATTGATTAATGAATTTAACCCTTTAAAAATTCTACTGTTTAAATGGCAGGGGGGTAGGTATCATAAGCTAATTGCCATTACTGATTGCTTCGATCGAGATTACCTAAATGAAACAAAGTTTCTGTATACTCTCGCGGGAAAGCCTCAAGAGTTCTAACTGTTAAAGCATTTTCATAACACTTTTTCGCCAGTTCGATATTCTGAGCTTTCTCTCCCCTGATTCTGACACTGTAGGCTGTTGCCAGATTATTTTGCGTCATTGCCCATCGTTCTGGAAAGGCCTCGCGGGTGCGGACGGATAATGCAGCAGTGTAAGATGCGATCGCAACTTCGATATTCTCAGCTTTCTCTCCCCTAATTCTGTTAGAGTAGGCTGCTGCCAGATTATGTTGCGTCATTGCCCAATCTTCGGGAAAGGCATCATGGGTGTAAACGGATAAAGCATTGGTGTAAGATGCGATCACAAGTTCCATATTCTCTGCTTTCTCTCCCCTGATTCTGTTAGAGTAGGCTGCTGCCAGATTATGTTGCGTCATTGCCCAATCTTCGGGAAAGGCATCGCGGGTGAGGACGGATAATGCAGCAGTGTAAGATGCGATCGCCAGTTCGATATTCTCTGCTTTCTCTCCCATGATTCTGTTACTATAGGCTTCTCCCAGATTATTTTGCGTCATGGCCCATTCAAAGGGAAATGCGTCGCGGGTACGAACTTCTAAAGCATTGGTGTAAGATGCGATCGCAACTTCGATATTCTCTGCTTTCTCTCCCCTGATTCTGTTACTGTAGGCTGTTGCCAGATTATTTTGCGTCGCAGCCCAATATTCGGGAAAGGCATCGCGGGTGTAAACTTCTAAAGCATTGGTGTAAGATGCGATCGCCAGTTCGATATTATCAGCCCTTTCTCCCCTGATTGTGTTACTGTAGGCAGTTGCCAGATTATTTTGCGTCATAGCCCAATCTTCGGGAAAGGCATCACGGGTGTAGACGGATAATGCAGCAGTGTAAGATGCCATCGCCAGTTCGATATTATCAGCCCTTTCTCCCCTGATTGTGTTACTGTAGGCAGTTGCCAGATTATTTTGCGTCATTGCCCAATTTTCGGGAAAGGCATCGCGGGTGTAGACGGATAATGCAGCAGTGTAATATGCGATCGCCAGTTCGATATTCTCTGCTTTATCTCCCCTGATTCTGTTACGGTAGGCAATTGCCAGATTATTTTGCGTGCTAGCCCAATATTCGGGAAAAGCATCACGGGTGAGGACGGATAATGCAGCAGTGTAAGATGCGATCGCCCGTTCGATATTCTCTGCTTTCTCTCCCCTGATTCTGTTACTGTAGGCAATTGCCAGATTATTTTGCGTGCTAGCCCATTTTTCGGGAAAGGCATCGCGGGTGTAGACGGTTAATGCAGCATTGTAAGATTCGATCGCCCTTTCCAATTTATTCGCACGATCGCCTTGAGGATATTGTTGGTAAATATTCCCCAGTCGCCCCAAAGCAGCCGCCTCTCGTAGGCCATCTTTCAAATTCCTAGCAATTTCTAAAGACTGCTGATAGGGCTCAAATACCCGTTCCCACAATCCTAAGTCACTGTAAATATCACCTAACTGTAACAAAGTGTCAGATTGCGCCTGGCGTAAGTTCAATTTTTCTTGTAAGGCAAGTGACTTGTCAAAGAAATGAATTGCCCGAGCGATCTCCTGTGAATAATCCTGTGCTTGGCGCGTCTTTACCCGATTTGCATAAGCATTAGCAACTCGATTGTATATGGTTGCTAATGCAGGAGTTTCCATAGCTTGCTGCTCCAGATTTTCAACCTGTTCTAACAGTTCATCTAGGGCTAAACTCAGTCTTCTCTCTGGCTCAATCAGCAGAGAACTTTCCCCAGTCGTGTTAACCACACCCGTTTCTGGCACCGCAGGCGACACAAATCGAAATACGCCACTCCGCCAACTCCAAAAATCGGGTGCTTCCAGACTCAAGCGACTCAGAATATTTGGTGTTACCCAAAGTACGATCGGGTAAGGAAACTCCCGTAACCCCTCCCGCGTCCATTGCAAATAGCCAAAAAAACGGCTTAACTCCGACCGATGATTAGAGTCAGCTTTTGACACACTATCCCTCAAAGCCTCCGTTCCCGTTACAGTAATTGCGGCTGATGCGTGGGGCGCTTTTAACTCTGGGTAATCATTGACAAGTTGCTCCAACGCCGCTCTCAGGCTAGGTTCTTTTTGATTCAAAACCACGCGATAACTGGGGATATGGGGAGCAAGTTCTGCCTCGTAACGATTAATAATCTGGGTTTGAAAATCTCCCGGTTTACAGGAGGCAATCAACAATGACAATACACCTTGACTTGCTTCAATTAAAGAGACAAGGCCATCGTAACTATCCTCATTGATTGATTGATCGTCCACGATCTCAGTGTTGAGCATTTACCCCTCCGATCCAATTAGTCCACGCCGCTGCAATATTTCCTGAACTACTGGATGGACTCCAAACCACAAATCGTCGTTGCGATATTCTAAGATGTAGAGCGTGTGCAATAAATCCAGGAAATCCTGATCCATCCCATCTTTGGGTAAATAATTTTGGTAGACATCCACTAGAATTTGATAGCGGTTTTCTCCCAGGGGTTCTGTTAAGTTAATCCGATATTCTTTAATAGCATTTTTCAAAATCTCAGACGTAATTATCAAATCTTGCTTGTCTGGTGTGCGACGTAACTGCTTCAAACATAACCCACAGCACTGACTAGCCAAATGAATAAATTCTCGCAATGCACCACCACTTTTGACTATCATCATCTGAGTTGCTTCCGGTTCAATCAACTGCTTGGGGATTCGCTTGTAAAGAATTTCCTCAAATATTTTTACCGATTCTGCGACAGGAGAGGCATTTGGAACTCTATCTTCTCCACGCGGAAACAACTTTGTCGCCCACATGGATTGAATCTTATTACTGGTGGCATTATGAATAATTACTCGCAAGGACAGATCTCGTGTCGCTGCCATTGGAATTGTATAAATAATCCGAAATTGAGGCTGAAATAACGCACTAATATTATTTCGATAAACACGATTGACAATCTCTAGATCGAGTTTATCAAGATCGTCAATCACAACCAAAACTTCTTGCCCGCACGCCGCTTGAATCGCGCTAGCGATATCGTTAATCCGATCAATCAAGTCGGAAATACGTCTCGAAAACTCAATCGTAATTTCTTCACGAATCACAGAGTTGGCTTTCAAAGTTGCTTTCAACTTGGCAAAGAATTTCACAAACCAAGCATTTACACCAGCTTCTCCACTCGTTTCTAGCTCAATGCTCGAATCAACTGAACTTCCCTCAGTTCGAGTATGCTTACTAAACCACTGATAAAAAGCTTTTTTGGTTTTAGAACCGATTCTGATATGGCGTTCTTCTGCTGCTTCCATAAGCTTTACTGCCATAGCAAACAAAATGTTGACATGATTCACATCTGACATTTCAATCAGGTCAGAGATTGAAAAGAACACGACAAAGTAGCGATTCTGCGTGTTCTGGCAAAATTGACCAAGCAATGTCGATTTGCCTGACCCACGATGCCCCGTAAAAATGATTTTGTTATTGTCTGGTGAGCAATCTTCAACCAAATGCTCCAATTCTTCTAAAATCTCAGTGCCATATTCCACATGAAATTTATTCAGTTGCTCTACTGTGACCAAAGGAAGTAACTGAAGATTCTGGAAGGCTGTTTGAAAGGATTCTAGGCGCTGGTTAGTCATAGGGAATATATATAGACTCTAACTATTAGTTTAGCACAATGCCCTGTAATCTCACCCCTCTACTGCTAATTCTGCCCTTGGAGGTAAGTCCCACTTGAGTTGATCTGCAACATTTTAGTGAAATTTCTTCATACTTCTTGTAAAATGCGACTATTCAAACGCTCATATTCATCCTCTAGTAGCCAAATTTTAGCAGCTTCGTAATTATCACTAGAAAAAATAATTTTATAGTTTTGTGCCGGGTTATGGATACAAAATCTCCCGGATTTTTCCTTAACTAACATCAGGATATAAGGAGGAGATATCAGAGTATCAGCCCAGATTTCCGCAAACTCCCACTCAGTAGCGATCGCAGATGAGCCAACCTCATTTTCTGGTACAGATAGTACCATAAATCCCTCTCTATTATTATCCCATTTCAAGTTATTTTTAATATGACAGATGCACTCACTAACATTCTGTTGGTATAGACTATCTATGCGATCGCAGTGCCATTCAAATATCACAACCCATTGAGGTTGCTCAGTCAAAATCAATTTGAGAAAATCATCAAAATTTTTGCCTTCCCAATCTATCTCTGAACCATTAACCTCGGATTCCAATAAGTCTAATCCTTTCCCTTCCACCGAAAAATTCAGCCATTCCATATTTCCATAAGCTGGAGGTAAGCGGTTGATTATATGGGGCGGAATTTCTCGCTCTACTAATTTTATATATTTACCCCAAAGGTAATATTTTTCACCTTGAGGATATTCAACATCACCCCAAGTAAAAGTTTCCTGATGACATTCTAAATAATCAAGAGTCTGTCTTGTAGAAAGCAATATTTCAAAACAGGCATCCATAATTTCTCCTTTAGTTAATCAACATCTCTGCGATACCACCAAAATTTTTGCAATCCACATTCCCATCTTTTCTGTTCCCAATTGTAGCGGAATTCGTGGATATGGGGGTTGGGATGATCGGATGGGCGATCGTGATCCGTCCAATCCACTCTACCCCAAGGCACATCATAGCCATTAGCTTTCGGCCAAGTTGACGGGGGAAATGTTGCTGACTGGCGGTAACAAATATTATCACTTCCATCTCTTCTTCCAAGTGTTGTATGGGGTTGTCCTTCTGCTAGCGGATCTGGTAAAGGGATATCCTCTCCATGTATTGTTTGTTGTGTCAGAGAGAATTCTGGTATGTAATATTCGCTGTTGCTTGACAGAATCTTATCCTTTTATTTATCGATTGTAACACAATCAAATGAGGGCATCAAACAATCTCCCTGGGAAAATTCCCCCACATTTCTTGTCTGGCTTGGGCGATGTCTTCTTCCGTAATATCTACTTTCAAGTCAGCACACAAGCCTTTGACGCTTTTTAGCTGTCGTTTGACAATAGTTTTTTGCTGAAGAAATTCGGCAAAATCTAAAACTTCTTGCTGCCTCTCGGGCGGCAATGCGCGCAACTTATCTAAAACAGCCTGCTCTAAATTCATCGTTTATTTTCCTCCGTAATTAATCAGCGACATTTTAGCGACACCACTTTATACTTCTTGTAAAATGCGACTATTCAAACGCTCGTATTCATCCTCTAGGAGCCACATTTTAGCAGATTCGTAATCGTCACTTGTAAAGATAACTTTATAGTTTTGTGCTGGGTTATGGATGCAAAAATTACCTGACTTTTCCTTAACTAACATCAGGATATAAGGAGGAGATATCAGAGTATCAGCCCAGATTTCCGCAAACTCCCACTCAGTCTCTTGCTCTGATTCTTGACTTATTTTAGTAGCTTGTGCGGGGTCTTGTGCGAGGTATGACATGATATTTACCTGTGGTTTTCTTAATTTTCATTTCACCGTATTCTAGTGGTATCCGAGTACCGTCTGCTTTTAGTATATAACCAATTGGTTCTAAAAAGTACAATCCATAACGTTGATAATTGTCCTCTGGATCGTCCGCTCCTGTGCGTTCCCCTCTACTCTTGATTTCTACGGCGACTCTTTCCATTGTTTCCCTATCATTAAAGAGATGGACAATTCCTTCGCTTTCAAGTTCGCTTTGGGCTTTTTGAGTTCCGGGGAGATGTTTGTCAATGAGACTGGTTCTGGTTTCTAGAGTAAGTTCACGGTCAATTCCACTCATATTGATTTGTTATGACTGGCAATTAAATTTTAGCATAATTTGCGATAGCCATCGCAATTTCTTAGTCCGCAGAGGCGGACTTTGTTTGTCTAGGGGCGGTTTTAACCGCCAACTCTTATCAGGAATTTCTACCTAACTTGACGCAAAATACCCTCAACCAACCGATCGATCTCCGCCTCAGTTGTAAAATAGTGAACACAAGCTCGCACGCAGTCAGGAGAAAGAATAGTCCTCACCATAATTCCCTGTTTTTCCAACAAATTAACTAACTGGTTGTGCGGCATCCCATTCATCAATCGAAACGAAACTAAACCAGCTTCCGGCGCAGATTTCCGCAAACATTCCACATCGGGAAGTTCCGACAAACGCTCCCAGAGATACTTACTCAAACGGCAAATTTCTGCATACCTTTCCTGAATCGTACCCCATTCGTGTTGCAGGGCGATCGCACTCCGCAAACCAGAATACAAAGGATAAGCCGAAGTCGCAATCTCGTAGCGCTGAGCTCCAGCCTTCCATCCCAGGACTTTAGCATGAGAATCCGTCACAATTCCCCGCCAACCGATAAACACCGGGTGCAAATCTGCCAAAGCTGCCGCACTTACATAAAGCCCGCCCAAACCTTCCGGGCCACACCACCATTTGTGACCAGTAAAAGCATAAAAATCAACCCCAGAATCAATCAAATTCAAAGGCAAAACTCCCACAGATTGCGCCGCATCTACTAACACCTTCACTCCGGCTTGATGACAAACTTTCACAATCTCAGTCAGAGGCAAAACTTGACCTGTATTCCACAAAATATGACTGATTACCAACAACCGAGTATTTGGCTGCAAACTATCAGCAATTACCTGAACCGGATCACCTTCATTTAAAGTTGCCGCCAACGGACAAATCGAAACCTCAATGTTGAAACGGCGCTGAAGTTCCATTACACTAGCTACAATGCCCGGATGTTCGCAATCAGAAAGCAGCAAACGATCGCCCGCTTTCCAATCAATGCCCCACAGCGCAATATTGCAGCCCACGGTGACATCCTCAGTCAGGGCGATGGTTTCAGCAGGTACGGCCAACTCAGATGCGATCGCCCGTCGCGTCAGCATCGCCTCCTGAACCACCCAAGCCCCCACCTCCCCCG
>Ga0163154_10003271_pt1 | contig 22696 bp, 22 predicted proteins | sample OliLakLV19MP9P1_FD_148649 | JGI IMG/M metagenome (GOLD analysis project Ga0163154, IMG submission 148649) | Freshwater microbial mat bacterial communities from Lake Vanda, McMurdo Dry Valleys, Antarctica - Oligotrophic Lake LV.19.MP9.P1 | ecosystem: Environmental > Aquatic > Freshwater > Lake >... | reverse complement strand
AACGTCGCGAACAGCGGCACGGCCAATAACGAAGCGAACGACGGGCCGATGAAAAAGAGGACGCTCAAGATGATTTCAATCGCGGGCACCGTCACCGAGACAGCAAGAGCGACGCCGCGAGGAAGTGCTGGTAGCGCCATGAGACCAAGCATGAAATCGTGTCGCGCGGCGATCTTCATCAGTCCCGCGAATCCGAGAAGAAGGCCCAAGCAGCCAGCCAGCACGGCCGCTAAGTTCTCCGTGTACGCGTTCATGGCCTACTCCAGATTCAGGTAAATGCGCGAATGCCGGTTATGTGACAGCCGCGAGAACCGACCTGGGTCCGAGGGTGACTGTCCCGTTGAGATGAATACTGAAATCCTGTCCAGCCTCATGGTGGACATGGTGCGTGAATGATGACCTTGCCTCCAGAGCAGCAACACTCAGTCGCCTTGTTATAGGGCCGCTCGACGACCTCCACTTCATCATAATCCAATTTGCCATCCTGGTTTAGGTCGCTTCTAACTTCGACACTGCAACATCCGTGCGTCGCCAGATCGATCACTTGGCCCCCGCAGCACTTTTGCGTGGCCGGATTTACACACGCGTCCAACGCGCCGTCACCGTCGGTGTCGCACGCGAAGCAGGCGTCTTTGATTCCGTCACCATCCGTGTCGCAAACATAACTGGACTCGTTCGTTCCGTCCTGGTCATGATCGCAACGCAACTCCGGATCCGCTTCCACCTTGACCCGCGGAATCTCTACCTGCGCTCGCGCAGCAACGCTCACGGCGGCACCAGCCAGCCCGCCTGCCATGATCGCAGCGGCGGCTACGAGTATGTTCCTGCCGGGCCCTAAATTTGCCATCGTTTGAGATCTCCCTTGCCTTCAATGTTACGGCCTGACTGAAAACCGAAGCGACTCCGGCCCTGGGACCACGAGTGACTTTGCTTTGCCGGACCACGCGTCAACAAAAACACCGCTGAGCATCGTGTTGAATCCGTGATTTCGATTGATCTCGATAGCCAACTTCAATGGCCCACGTACGAGGATCTTCTTATACACACCCCCATGGAAATCGACGACACGTCCGTGCCAAAGCGGTGGAAGCGTCTCGATACGACCGATGTCTCCAAGAACACGATTTGTGTGGTGATGGACTAGCAGGCGATAGTCCCTCACGCGATTCGCCCCGGCATGTCCATCGTAGTTTAGGAAATACATGGCCACTTGGAAGACGCCCGCCGGCACCTCGATCGCCACTTGAACACTTGGGCCGTCGTAGGCGATCGAATACGCCTCAGCATGGTCGTCAACGCCGCTGGGGCGCCGGTGCCACGCCATGCTTTTGCGGAGCCGGTCACTCATAGGAAAATCCTTTTTCACCCAATCCTTCACATAGTCCGGCGGCAGCTGTAGGGCGCGCCGATCATTTGTGAAGTATTCCCACACCCAGTACCGAAGCGAATCCGGGCCGTTGTATGCCTTACCCGAAGCCGTCTCCTTCTCGCCAAATGTGACTATCCGTCGATGCGGCCCATTCATGTTGGCATATCGAATCATCGGCTCGTTCGTGCCAACATAAATGCTGTTCGGACTCTGTGCTGCGCATAGAACGCCCAGTAGCCCGCCATAGGCGCCAATCCAGTCACCCTGTGTTGCCCAATCATCAGGTAGGGCCGCAATCGCGGGGTTATCCGTCGAGACAAGATCAAGTTGGTCTCGAGCCCAGGCAAGGTCTGCGGCAAGACCATAAGTCCGTAGGTTGGGCGCGTCTGCACGTGGAACGACCGGATGCGCCAACGGACGTGGTCTTGCGGCGGCCGGGGGCGACACAGGCGAATCAGCGACTAAATGGCCACCAACCCCAAAACCTACGGCAATGGTTGGCTGGCCAGGTCGCGGCAGAATGGCGCGAACGCAGTAGCAGGTACCATAGAACTCGTGCCCTCGCCTCGATCGAAACTCCTTGATCTCTGGCAAGACGATCGACTGTCCTGCTTGCGGGCGAGGGTCGCCATGATAGTCCACTTGCAGACTGTTCGGGGCCAGTGCCATGATGCCAGCCCGTTCAAAACCGAGCCACACGCGGCCGTCGCCGTCCTCCGCAAGCGTGGTCACATTGTCGTCTGGCAGCCAGGCTTCTTGCCCGGCCGCACTTGGGTCGGCGCCAACGGGCTTGAAGAGTCCCTGAAGCTTGATGCTCCACTCCCGGCCCCGATGGTATGTGAAGGTTACGCCCTGGTCCGCGCTGATGGCCAAGCCTCGATCAGTGGCTACAACCCATCGCCCATCATGGGTCACAAGCACATCATTGACGAGCCCCGATGGCAGGCCGCGCCCCGAAGGGCTCGTGGTCAAGCTCGTAGCGCCCTCGACACGTTGGAACGTAGGGTACTTCACCCCTTCGCGATTGGCGACCAAAATCCCTTCGGACTGCGTGCCGACAATCAGCGTTCCATCGGCGGTGAAAGCGATGCATCGGAGGTGGCATGTCGGCAAGCCATTCAGGCGAGTGGCATGTTGCCATGTATTGCTCTTGATGCCGTATCGGCTCAGTCCCCTGTCATGGGCGATCCACACGTCTCCATCCACGGGGCAGTGCGAAATATCCCATACACGCTGCCCGATAGGCCCCCTGCCAGGTGGATAGTGGTTTGGACGGCCTGCAACCACCACGCTCAGCCCCGCGCTTCGGTGCCCAACCCAAAGCCGGCCCTCCTGATCCACATGGAGTGCCGTAATCGCATCATCGCCGAGACCGTCCTTACGCTGAAGACGGTGCCACCCCTGATTGCCTTCGCCCGAGCTCGTGGCGAACAGACCGCTCCGAAGCGTACCGACAAAGATCGTGCCATCGAGATTGGCCGCTGCACACGTTGCCTCATGTGCGTCGGCTGGCCAATTCAAAGCCTGCGCGTTTTCAGGGGCGGCTTGGGCGTACACCGCGGCCGCATGACCGAGCAAGATGACCATGGCAGCCGACACGCCGGACATCCGGCATAGGCAAAACCGGCTCAGGACACCGTCAAGCACGACCATACCATGGCTCCACGAGCCGCCCAGAATGCCCTCCGCATTTTTCCATCAGAACCGCGACCCATTGTCAATCAGGGAACGGAACGTCGAGGTAAGCATTTGATCAATCGCGGCGATGCTGTCAGGCAGCTTTGGCATGACGAGTCCGCGCTCTCGAAGGAGGCTAAGATCGAGCCCAGTTATCATCAGTTTTCTGCAATGCGGTTTCCGCGAGGGGTTGCCCGTGCCATAGAGCCGGCGTAGGAAATCGAGCGCAGCCACGATGGCGAAGCGAGATTTCCTCCGAGCGCCCGGAGGGCAGGATGCCCGTAGGAAGCGTCCGGCGACATGGCACGGGCAACCCCGAGCCACGGTTGGCACCAGCTCCCACAGAAGACAGGGCTACGGTCCGGGTGCTGGCGCCCTACTGCTCCATGACCTCGGCTTCTTTGGCGGCGGCGAAGTCGCTCACGGTGCCCTCGTACTTCTTCGTGAGCTCCTGCACCTCTTCCTTGCACCGCTTGGAATCGTCTTCCGTCATCTTGCCGCCAGACTGCTCGGTGTCGGCAGCCTTGTTGGCATCGCGGCGAACATTGCGAATGGCCACCCGGGCTTCCTCGGCGAGCTCCTTGATCCGGCCAACCATCTTGCGGCGGACGTCGGCAGAGAGCGACGGAATGATGATCCGGATGACGCGACCATCACTCTGCGGATTGAAACCCAGGCCACTGGCCTGGATCGCCTTCTCGATGTCTTTGATCGTGCCGGGGTCGAACGGGCGAACGACGATCTGATTGGGCTCCGGGGCGCCGACGTTCGCGAGCGCCTTGATCGGCGTCGGAGAGCCGTAGACCTCGACCTTGAGCGAGTCGACGATGCCGGGATTGGCCCGGCCGGTGCGGATGCCCTGGAGCGCATGGCGAAAGACTTCGGCCGCCTTCTCCATGCGTTCTTCGGCGTCAAGAAGGATGTCGTCAGCCGGCATCGCGCGGGCTCCTTGGAAGAGGTAGGGCGGGCGAGCGGGCGGTTCCGATGAACGTGCCAATCCGTTCGCCAGCTACGGCCCGCTCGATATTCCCTTCGCGGCGGTAGTTGAAGACGAGGATCGGCATGCCGTGCTCCATGCACTGCGAGATCGCCGTGGCGTCCATCACCCGAAGATTCTGCTCGCGGACCTGCTGGTAGGAGAGGTCGCTATAGAGCATCGCGTGCGGGTTCTTCTCAGGGTCGTCGGAATAGACGCCATCGACCCGCGTGGCCTTCATGAGGATGTCGGCCCCGAGCTCGAGGGCACGCTGGGCGGCGGCCGTGTCGGTCGTGACAAACGGGCTGCCGGTGCCCGCCGCAAGAATGACGATTCGCCCCTTCTCGAGATGGCGGCGAGCGCGGCGGCGGATATAGGGCTCCGCGACGCCGTCCATGCGGATGGCCGTCATGAGCCGCGTCTGCGCCCCAAGGCTTTCGAGCGCATCTTGGAGTGCCAAGCCGTTGATGACCGTGGCGAGCATCCCCATATAGTGGGCAGTCGCCTCTTGGATCGCAGCATTGCCGGCGGTGAACGAGCCACCCCGAAGGATGTTGCCACCGCCGATCACGACGGCCAGCTCCGCGCCCCGCGCCACCGCCTGCACGGTCTGGCGGGCGATGTGGACGACCTCGTCCATCGAGATGCCCCGCTCACCCACCCGCGCGAAGCTCTCGCCCGAGAGTTTCAGGAGGACGCGACGGTAGGGGTTTGAGGACATCGGGGAAAATCTAGCAGACCCGCCGCGGCATCACCCACCCAATCTCCAATTTTCGACGGTCTTGATCTCGATGCCGGCCTGCTTCGCCAGCTGGCCGACCGATTGCTTGTCGTCCTTCACGAAGGGCTGCTCGAGGAGCACGCACTGGGCGAAGAAGTTGCGAAGCCGCCCCTCGATCATCTTGGCGATGATGTTCTCGGGCTTGCCTTCGTTGCGGGCCGCCTCGGAGAGGATCTCACGCTCCTTATCGACCACGGCTGGGTCGAGGTCTTCCTTGCGAATGGCAGCCGGGGCCAAGGCGACCACGTGCATCGCAATATCCTTGGCGGTCTCGGCCGCTTCGGCGGCCTTGGGGCCGGCGATCTCGACGATCGCGGCCTTCGAGCCGTCGTGGTGGGCGTAGCCGCCACACGGGGCGTCGATCCGCTTGATGCGGGAAAGCTCAAACACCTCCCGCATCCGATTGAAGAGGTCGTCTTTGATCTCGCCGAGCGTCTTGTCGGGATGGGCCAGACTCTTCTGGGCAAGCAACTCCGCAGGCGTCTTCGCGCCAGGGCCGAGGGCGAGCGTCTTGGCAACGTCGTTGCAGAGCGCTTTGAAGTCGTCGCTGCCGGCCACCGGCGGGCTCTCGCACTTAAGCTCGATGATCGCCCCAACGCCCTGCGCAGGATCGGCGTAGATCGCAAGCCTGCCGCAAGACGTCTCGCGGTCGGCCCGCATCGACTGGGTCTTGATACCCTGCTTCCGCAGCCAGTCGACCGCCTGCTCGGTGTTGCCGCCACACTCTGCGAGTGCCTTCTTGCACTCCATCATCGGCAGGCCAGTCTTCTCTCGGAGGGCCATCACGGCCGCTGCTGTGATCTCGGGCATGGTTGCTCCTGGACAGTCGTTTGGAAGGTGAATCGGAAATGATGGGGAATGACGGGGCAGACAACGCGCTCGCCACATGACCCCGCTCGCGGCGAGCGGATCACGAGCGACCGCTCCCCGCTGGATGCCGCGGTCGCAAGAAGAGTCAGGTGGCAGCCTTCGGAACCGACCGCTTGGCGACCATCGGCCTGGCCCTTGGCTTCGGCTTTCCGACATCGCCCGATGCGGCGTCGCTCCCCTCGGCTGTCACCTGCGCGGTGGTCGCCGATTCGGCCTTGCCCTCGAGGATCGCATCGGCCAGCCGGGCAGCGACCAGCTCGATCGAACGGATCGAGTCGTCGTTGCCGGGGATCGGCAGGTCCACAAGGTCGGGATCGCAGTCGGTGTCGATGAGGGCCACCGTGGTGAGCCCCATCTTGCGGGCCTCGCTGATGGCGTTCTTTTCCTTCTTCGGATCGAACACCACAAGGCACTCAGGCAGCCGCGACAGGGTGCGAATGCCACCCAGATTTCGGAGCATCTTGCGGTGCTCACGCCGCAGCGACGACTGCATTTTCTTGGAGTAGGTCGCGAACTTGTCGCTGGGGATGAGCACCTCCAGCTCCTCGAGCCGCGCGAGCCGGTTGCGGATCGTGCGGAAGTTCGTCAGCGTGCCACCGAGCCAGCGCTCGCTCACAAACGGCATGCCGCAGCGGGCCGCCTCACGGGCGATCGCCTCGGTGCCCTGCCGCTTTGTGCACACAAACAGCACGAGGCTGTCGGTCCCGGCCACCTGCTTGAGATACTTCTTCGCACGAAGCAGCCCGCGGATCGTCTCGCGAACATCAATAATATGGATGAGGTTCTTGCGGCCATGGATGTAGGGCCGCATCTTCGGGTTCCAGCGGCTGGCGCGATGGCCAAAGTGGACGCCGGCTTCGATCAGTTCCTGGGCCAAAACGTTCGACACGTGCAGATGACTCGCTCGGGAGAATGGGGACAGAAAGGAGGACCGGGCAGCACCGCAAACTATCGGCTTTTCGGGGCCAATGTCAATCGCCACGGGTGGTTTGCGGGGTGCGGGCTGGGCGAGGCCAGGTGATCGGTAGTCTCCGCATCCTCAGGCGGGAGGCTTGTTCCTCGGGCTGCTACACTCCACAATCTTCGTTTTCCGGTGATTTTGGCAGTTCCCATTCCCTCTGCGAAGGCCTTCTCTCCCCGATGCGGCACGTCATTTCGGCTACGGTTCAGAACGTCCCAGGGGTGCTGTCGCACATCTCGGGCATGCTCGCTTCCCGCGGCTACAACATCGATAGCTTGGCCGTCGGTGAGACTGAAGACCCAGGCTTCTCGCGGATGACCTTCGTGCTTCGCGGCAACGACCGGGTACTCGAACAGGTCCGCCGCCAGCTCGAGAAGATCGTCACGGTCGTGCATGTGGACGACATCAGCTCGCGGAATTTCGTGGAGCGCGACTTGATGCTCGTGAAGGTGGCGGCCGAGGCGGGCAAGACTCGCACCGAGATTCGGGAGCTGGCTGACATCTTCCGCGGCCGAATCGTGGATGTCGCCGCCGACAGCGTCATCGTCGAGATCTCGGGCACCGAGAAAAAACTCGAGGCGTTCGTCGAGATGATACGGCCCCACGGCATTCTTGAGCTCGTCCGCACCGGACGCATCGCGATGGTCCGCGGGAGCCAGCCCACCCGCGAGCTCACCGACGCCGAGATGGGTGTCATCCCACACACCGAAGCCGGTGCCGATTCACTGGCGTAGGCCTTGGTGCTGAACGTCGTCCACGAGTCACGCCCCTCCTTCTTGTTGTTGACCTTCACGCTCTCTCTCTCTTTCTCAAAAAACCGCCCTGGAGTTTTTCCCTTGCCCGTCACGATCTACTACGACACCGATGCCGACCTCGCCGACCTCGCCGGCAAGACCATTGCCATCATCGGCTACGGCTCACAGGGCCATGCCCAGGCCCAGAACCTTCGTGACAGTGGCCTCAAGGTGATTGTCGCCCAGCGGCCGGGCGGCCCCAACTACGACCTCGCCAAGAGCCACGGCTTCGAGCCGGTGTCGGTCGAAGACGCCGTGAAGCAGGCCGACGTCATCAACATTCTGCTGCCCGACGAGCTCGCTGCCGATGTCTACAAGGCGAGCATTCGGCCCAACCTCAAGAAGGGCGCCGTGCTCATGGCGAGCCACGGTTTCAATTTTCACTTCGGGCAGATCGAGCCGCCGGCTGGGCACGATGTTTTGCTCGTCGCGCCGAAAGGCCCGGGCCATCTTGTTCGCAGCGAGTATGTGAAGGGGGGCGGTGTGCCCTGCCTGATCGCGCTGGGCACTGGCGCGAGCGAGCAGTCCCGGAAGATCGGCCTCGCCTATGCGAAAGGCATCGGCGGCACGCGTGGTGGCGTGATCGAGACGACGATTGCCGAGGAGACGGAGACCGATCTCTTTGGCGAGCAGGCGGTGCTCTGCGGCGGTGTCTCGGAGCTCATCAAGGCTGGCTTCGACACGCTTGTCGAGGCGGGCTACCAGCCGGAGATGGCGTATTTCGAGTGTCTCCACGAGATGAAGCTGATCGTGGACCTGTTCTATCAGGGTGGGCTCGAGTACATGCGGTACAGCGTTTCCAACACGGCTGAATATGGCGACTACACCCGTGGCAAGCGGATCATCACCGAGGAGACCCGCAAGGAAATGCGGAAGATCCTCGAGGAGATTCAGTCGGGCGAGTTTGCCCGCGACTGGATTTTGGAGAACCGTGGTGGCGCGGCGATGTTCAAGTCGACGCGGCGTCGCGAGCGGGAGCACCAACTCACGGAGACCGGCCGCGGCCTCCGCAAGATGATGAAGTGGATCGACTCGAAAGAGGTCTAGTTTTACGGCCGGCGAGGCATCCATTCTTTACGTCCGGCGGGGCATCCATGGCCCCGACGGGCTTGCCGGCCCTCCGGCTGGCGGACGCACCTTCGGGCGTCCGTTTTCGTACGCTATGCGGTGTGGTTCGCTCGGACTGACGAATTCAGGTGAATGGAGCTCGGCAGTGACACATGACGAACAGGTATCGCGGGCGCTCTATGAAATGCTTCAGCCGGGGGACCGGGTGAAGGTGGTGCATGACGTGACGGTGGGCTCGACGGGCGCGTGGCAGTCGGAGACGACCGGCCGCGTGCTCAGGCGCGAGCGGAGGCGGCACGGCCTCCACTTCCGCCGCAGCACCGACGACAAGGTCTACAGCGACGTCCTGATCCTCGTGCGTGAGGACGGAGAGCACACGACCGTCACGATGGATGAGTACACCCACCTCGAGCGGGCGTAGCCCCGAGCCAGCGCTCCTTTACTTGGCCGCAGGCGTCTTGCGGGTAGCAGATGGTTTGGGCTTGGCGTGCTGCGGTTTGCCCTTTGGCATCGCTTCGGCGAGTCGCCGGCCCAGTTCGACCACGCTGCGGCAGTCGAAGTGCACGTTTTTGTCGGAGGTGGTGAGCCCCTCGCTCGAGGCGAAGCCGACGCCCGGCACTGAACCGGCCACCTTCTTCTGGGCCGCGATGACGCCTTGGTATTGCGGATTGGCGTCACAGATCTCGCCAACGACGAAAGGCAGCTCCGGCAATTTCAAGTCGCCGCGAATACGGCCGATGAATGCCGCCAGGCGTTCGGCGTAGGGCTCGGCGTCTTTCGCGTCGCTCTCGCCTTGATGCCAGGCCATGCCGGCGATCTCGTAGGTCGCACCGTGCTGGGTGAGCAGGTCGCAGGTTTCCTTCCCCAGCGTCATGAGGCGTGGATAGAGTCCCTTGGGGTTGTCGGGATTCCAGTCGGCGCGGAGATTCGTCCCGCCCTCACTCACCTTGATGAGAAGGAGGTTTTGCTGTGGGTACGCCTTGGCCATCGCGTGACCAAAGCCGATCTCCGGTCCAAACTGGGCGGCATTCTCACCGCAGCCCGGCTGAAGAGGGATCAGCCCCTGACTCTCGCGGAGTTTTCGCTTGAGGCCGCCCGCGGAATAGCGGATCAGCACCGTTGGATCGGGCGCCGCGAAATCGGCCAGTTCACCCGTGAGGTCCTGGGCAATGCCGCGGCCATCCATGTTGGACTGCCCGGCCAAGAGATAGATGGTGTAGTGCTTCCCCGCCTCGGGCTTCACCTCGGCGCGTGCCACGGCAAAGGGAAGCAAGGCCAGGGCGGCAATGGAAACAAACGTGAGGAGGTGTTGCATGGACGCAAGGCTACAGCGACCCCTCGGCCAGTGCAACGATTCGACCTCTGCGGGCATGTGCTCACCTCGCCCTCGGCGGCTGAGAGCTCGGGGATACCGTATGATTGAAGACCTGACACGTTCGCAACGTGACGAGGAACAACCATGACCGTCATCGAAGAATCGCGCGAGGCGCTCGACCTGAAAAAGCTGGCTCTTCCGCCGGGCCTGCCCGTCACGCGACTGGAGGTCGAGGACTACGCGGATGCTGATGGCGAACCGGCTCTTCGTGTCCTTGCAGTCATCGCTGAGTCGGTGGTGATTGAGCAAGTCAGCGGCCGTGATGTCGTAGCCATGAAGTCAGCGATCCGTGAGAGCCTCTGGCAGCGGGGCATCACGCTTTTCCCTTACGTTTTCATCGCGAAGCAGAGCGAACTGGATGAAGATGAAGACGAGGACGCTGACGGGGGCTGACGGGTGCACCGCGATCTTCTCGAACAGGCGGAAGCCCTTGCCACGTTGGACAAGGGAAAACCGAAGCAGGCGAATCTTCGTCGGGCTGTTTCGTCGACCTATTATGCACTCTTCCACTACCTCGTGGATCAATCCTGCCAGGCGATATTGGGCACCCAGCACTCGCGGCGAGGCTACCGCCACGCGTTGGCCCGTGCCTTTGCCCATGGCACGATGAAAGATGCCTGCGGAAGTTTTTCGGGCACGCAGCTGCCTGCGGCCATTGCCAAATCACTTCCGAAGGACACTAAAGGACGGCTCGGAATCCCGTCTGAAGTTCAGGTGATCGCATCAGCGTTCAAGGAGCTTCAGCAGAAGCGGCACCTTGCCGACTACGACCTCTCCGAGCGGTTCAAGCGATCGGAGGTTCTCGCGCTCGTCGAGCAAGTTGAGGCGGTGATTGCACAGTTCGATGGGGCCCAGGCCTCCGACGGCCGCCAGTTTTTTCTGGCCTGCCTGCTCACCTGGAAATCGCTGGCTGGTCGCTGACACGATTGGCCATCCGCCTCCGCGGAGATTGCCTGAAAGAACAACACGTGGCCGAGTACTTCGCTCATTCCTCTCCCCACGGAACGCCGCCGCCAGTCGGCTGGCAACTCCTGCGCGAGCATCTCGCTGGCGTGGCGAGTCTTGCGAAGCAGCTCGCGGAACGCACCGGGGTACCCGACCTTCCTGCCGCGGCTGAGGCAGCCGGCTGGCTGCATGACCTGGGGAAGTACCGTAGCGAGTTTCAGAACTTCATCCGTGGGCTTCCTCCGCGAGGGTCAAAACAGCACAAAGAAACCGGTGCGGCGTGGGCGGCGAAGGGGGGTGACCTGCCGGTCGCTTTCGCGGTGCTTGGCCATCATCATGGGCTTCCCGACAAGGACAATGCCGCCACATCTGTGCAAGGCCCCGATGGCTTAGCCGTACTTTCAGCGGTCGAGCAAGTAGCAAGGGCGGAATGCCATGCGCTGGCCGGCTTGCCGTTGGTCCATCGAGGGGAGGCCTCTGCTGCAACGGACATATTCACACGATTGCTGCTCAGCTGCCTCGTCGATGCCGATTGGACCGATACCTCTGATCATGAGCGTCGCGTAAAAGGGTGGCCAGAGTTCCCTAAAGCTCCATCGCTGAACCCTGCCGAAAGACTACGTAGTTTGCTCACCTTCATCGAGATCCAAGCCGCTCGCGCGAAGCAGAAGAACCCGAAGATCGCCGACTTGCGCCGGCAAGTTCTCGATGCCTGTCTGTCTGCTGCGGAAATGCCGCCAGGACTCTTTTCTCTGGGCGTTCCAACCGGTGGAGGAAAGACGTTATCGGGGCTGGCCTTCGCGCTCAAACACGCCGCCGAGCAGAACCTTCGGCGGGTGATTTACGTCGCTCCCTACACGTCCATCTTGGATCAGAACGCGGCGGTGATACGGCAGTCGCTCGGCGTGAATAGCAGTGATCTGACTGTCTTCGAGCATCAAAGCCTGGCAGAACCGCAGGGGCCAAACCTGGCTGACGAAAAGCAGACCTCCGCAGCCGCCCGCTTGGCGGAGAACTGGGATTCGCCAATCGTCATCACGACGAACGTTCAGTTTTTCGAAAGCCTCTTCTCGAACAAGCCTGGCCGATGCCGCAAGCTGCACAACATCGCCCGGAGTGTGGTCATTCTTGACGAGTGCCAAACGCTCCCGCCGGATCTCGTGAAGCCAACCTGCCAGATGCTCCAGCAGCTCACAACTGACTTGGGATGCACGGTAGTCCTCTGCACCGCCACCCAACCGGCGTTCAACCACGAGAGCCTCCGCGATGACAGGCGCGACCACCGGCTTCTCCCGAGGGAAATCATCCCAGCGGAACTCGACCTTTTCTCAGCACTGCGGCGAGTGCAAATCGATTGGCCCGCGCGTGATGCGCGTCTGCCATGGGCGAAGCTCGCGGCGAGGATGCTGGCGACGGCTGCATCCTTGTGCATTGTGAACACCAAGCGGGCAGCCCGAGATCTCTTCACTGAACTGAACCAGTCGTCAAACGCGGTCTATCATCTGTCCACTGACATGTGCCCGGCGCACCGGCTTTCGGTACTGGCTGCGATAAAGAGTCGGCTCGACTCGAAGCAATCGGTTTTCGTCGTCAGCACGCAACTCATCGAAGCGGGCGTGGATATCGACTTTCCGTGTGTGTTCCGCGAAATGGCTCCGCTCGAGGCGATCATCCAAGCAGCCGGCCGTTGCAATCGCGAGGGGCTGCTTCCTGACGCTGGCGGGCAGGTTACGGTATTCCGTAGCGAGAAAGAGAATATCCCCGGCGGCTGGTATAGACTCGGCCGGGACGTGCTTGAGGCCAACTTCCTGGCCGCCGGCCACGCACCGCGGATCGACGACGCGGCTGATGTCCGGGACTACTTCCATCACCTGTACTGGAAGCGCAGCCTCGATCCGAAGAACGTCGTAGGGATGCGGCGTGGGTTCAAGTTCGAGAGCGCCGCTGAAGCCTACAAACTGATTCCTGATGAAACAGCGCCGGTGGTGGTGTCGACATGGAAAGAGCATTCGCGAGAGATCGAAAAGTTGCTCACCGCAGTGAGGGATCGCCCCGTACGGGCGAACTTCCGCGCCCTCGCTCCGTTCCAAGTGAATATGTTCCGGACAGAGCTCGCCCGACAACCGGCCGGGTTGGCCGTGCCCCTCAGCGACAACATCGATCTTCTCGTGTGGCGAGGGGAATACGACTCACGGCTCGGCCGAATGTCTGAGTTCCAAAACCTGATTGAAGCGATTTGACCCCGCTGGAGGAGCCGATGACGCATGTCGTGTCCGTTACGGTGTGGGGCGAGTACGGGCTGTTCACCCGTCCTGAGCTTTCCGTCGAACGACTGAGCTACCCGTTCATGACCCCGTCTGCCGCCCGCGGGGTGCTCGACGCCATCCTCTTTCGGCCTCAGATGCGTTGGCATGTTCGGGCCATCACGGCGCTGCGGCCTCCTACGTTTCCGCCGGGCTTTCCGCCCGCTGCCGCGGCGCAGCCGTACCGCTTGATCGGCGTGCGTCGAAACGAGATCCAGGGCACCATTTCACCGGGCACCGTAAAAAAATGGATGGCCGACCCTCGTACGTTCGAGCCATATCTTGTCGATTCGGCAGGCCGCGAGGGCGCGCAGGGACAGAATCGCACCCAGCGAAACACGCTGATGCTGCACCATGTGGCCTACCGTATCGATGCGAGCCCCGTGCTCACGCTCCGGGCGAATCAGCCCCGGCAGCAGCCTGAGGACGAGGAAGACCACGGGGCCGACACGCCAGTGAAATACGTGGAAATGTTCAAGCGGCGGGTGCGGAAGGGGCAGTGCTTCCACCGCCCGTACCTCGGGTGCCGCGAGTTCGCGGCTATGTTCGCCGAACCAAGCGACAAGGATGAGGTCCTCACAGGCTGGACGGAATCGCTTGGCCTGATGCTGTACGACATCCTGTTTGAGCCAGACGGGAACCGCCCGGGTTTTTTCGACGCGAAGGTGACGAACGGCGTCCTCTGCTGCGATACTGAAGGGCCAAACGCCATCCGCGTGTACGGATGGGACGCCGTGGCGGGGGCGACATGATCCTTCAACGTCTCTACGAACTGGCAAAGCGAGAGAAGCTACTCGACGACCCGGCGTTCGAGGAACTGCCCGTGCCGTGGCTCGTGAGTCTCGGTGATGGCGGCGAGTACCTCGGGTTGCTTGACATCCGCGGGGAGATGACGCTACAGGCGAAGAAGAAGGGCGGGCCACCAAAGACGGTGCGAGACAAGGGACGGTTGCTCAAGGTGCCGCGTGCCCATGGGAACACGGCGAACAAGGGGTTCGCCCGCTACTTCGCGGACACGCTACCGCGGGTGTTGCCGCTGGTTGTGGAGCAAAAAGACCAGGCCAAGGCTGACGCCAGCCGAAAGACGTTCCGGGAACAGGTCGAGCGGGCCGCGGAAGCGTCCGGCGACACGGCGTTGGCCGTGGTGCGAGCGTTCGGCCGGCGGCACGCCGAGTTCGCCGACCGCATCCAAGCGGACGTTGCTAGGCTCGAACCAAACACGACCGATCGCGTGACATTCGCAGTCCGCGCAAGCGGCGGACGCACCCTGCTCGACGAAGCCGGCCCGCGGGAATGGTATGCGGCGTTTTACTCGTCCGTAACCGCGAGCAGGCAGGACGCTGGGCCAGTGGGCGTGTGCCAGGTGACGGGGGCTATTGGCCCGATCCCGACTGCGCACGCAACCAAGCTACAAGGAGTCCCAGGAGGGATGTCGGTCGGCGTGAGCCTCATCAGTTTCGACAAGCCGGCGTTCGGCCACTACGGCCTCGATGGCGCCGAGAATGCCGGCGTCGGGTACGCGGCGATGGAGGGCTATCTCCGAGCGCTGGACGCGCTCCTCAAGAACGCCCTGCCCAACATCAAGGAGCGGGGAGGAAAGTCGAAGCTGGTTGTTGGCAGGACGGCCTTCCTTTTCTGGACCAAGGAACCGCGGGATACAAGCTTCATTAGCCTTCTGGACGATCCGGCCGACGACGCGATGAAGGTGCTCCTTGACTCGGTCCGTGGCGGAAAGAATGGCGATGGCACACTGGACGCCGAGCCGTTCTACGTGCTCGCTCTGTCTGGCAACTCGGCGAGGGCGATTGTGCGAGGGTATCTTGAAGCGACGCTCCCTGCGGCCAAGGGAAACGTTTCTCGATGGTTCACTGACCTCCGCATCGCCGACACATCGAAGGATTACGCTGGGGCGGTGAACACAAGGTTCCCACTGTGGCAACTCATACTAGCAACCGCCTTTGACCGCGAAGCCGTCGCCCCGGATACCGAGGAACGATTGCTATTTGCTGCTCTTCATGGCGACCCTTTGCCCGACTCAGTGCTCGTCGCTTGCCTGCGGCGGCTTGCGGTTGAGGGGTCGAACGGATTCCGCGCCAGTCGCATGGCCCTCGTTAAACTCACGCTTATCCGAAAGGGGGTTTCTGTGACTGAGCAACTCGACCAGGACGACCGTCACCCAGCATACGTGTATGGCCGATTGTTGGCAGTATTTGAGTACATCCAGTACGCCGCTCTCGGCGATGTGAACGCGAACGTGGTGGACAAGTTCTACTCCACGATGAGCTCCGGCCCGGCAATGGTCGTTGCCCGCCTTCAAGACAACGCCCGCAACCACCTGCGCAAGCTGCGAGGGAACAAGCCGGGGACGTTTGTGGTTTTGGAACGGCGGCTCATGGAGGTACTCGGATTACTCGGAGCGACCCCACCGCCTCAGCGCATGAGCCTTCAAGACCAGGGGCGGTTTGCCTTGGGCTTCTACCACGAAAAGGCGAAACGGCTTCAAGAAGCTGCGGACCGCCGGGCAGAGAAGGCGAAAGCAGAAATTGAGTAACACCCTGTCCCATCACACACGGAGAGAAAACCCATGACAGTGACCACCGCCCCGTCGTCGGAAGTGGTGTCGAACCGGTACGATTTCGTCCTCCTGTTCGATGTCACCGACGGCAACCCAAACGGTGACCCAGATGCTGCCAACCTTCCGCGCATCGACCCACAGTCCATGCAAGGGATCGTTACCGACGGGTGCCTAAAGCGAAAACTCCGAAACGCGGTGAGCGTGCTCGCCGGCGACACGCCGGGGAATGAGCTGTACTTCCAGACTCAGGATGCCACCTTCGAGAAGCGGGTGCTCAATCTCCAGCACCAGAGAGCTTACGACGCCACAGGCGTGAAGGGTGAGGAGAAGGACGCGAAAAAAAAGGCCGACGCCACCTCCAAGGCCCGCAAATGGATGTGCGAGAACTTTTTCGACATCCGGGCGTTTGGAGCGGTGATGACGACCGGGGTGAACTGCGGACAGGTTCGTGGGCCGGTGCAACTCACATTCGCAAGATCGATTGATCCGATTGTGCCACTCGAGTACTCGATCACGCGGAAGTCTGTGACGACTGAGGCGGAAGCAAACAAACAGGCTTCGAGCGCCGGTTCTATTACCGGCACGATGGGCCGTAAGAACACTGTTCCCTACGGCCTTTATCGCTGCTCCGGGTTCGTGAATCCGTATCTCGCGAGGGACACCGGATTCTCCCCCGCGGACCTCCAACTGCTTTGGGACGCGCTCAAGGGCATCATGTGGGAGATTGACCGTTCGGCGAGCCGAGGACTCATGGCCACACGTGGGTTGTACGTGTTCGAGCATGCGTCAGCGCTTGGCAACGCCCCGGCCCACGAGCTTTTTGACTTGATTGAAGTGCTCCCGCTTGGGGCCGACAAAGCCCCCCGCAGCTTCAAGGAGTACACGGTGGTAGTGAAAGACCCGCCGCCAGGAGTCACTCTGCATCGGTACGTCCGATGACGCCCAACCCCGTCGCAAGCGGCGGGGAAGATTACCCGCCGCTCTCCGCCCTGAACGACTTGTTGTTTTGCCCGAGGAGATGCTTTCTCCATCGGGTGGAAGGGGTGTGGGTGGAAAACTCCCACACGCTCACAGGGTCATTGGCTCACCGCCGCGTGCATGCCCAGAAGGACAGCGATGCTGCCACGGGCCGCACCGCCCGCGGGCTACGACTGATCTCGCACACCCTTCGGGTGCAAGGCGTGGGCGACTTGGTCGAGTGGGTCGCCGGTGTGCCATACCCGGTGGAATACAAGCGTGGCAAACGCCGCAAGTGGAATAACGACGACGTGCAACTATGCGCCCAGGCTATTTGCCTTGAGGAGATGCTTGGGGTCGCAATTCCCGCAGGCGCGGTTTTCCATATGAAGACGAAGCGGCGTCGCGCCGTGCCATTCACCCCGGCCCTACGCGATCAAACCCTCCGCGCAGCCGAGCGATTGCACGAGTTGCTGGGGCAGGCTGTCGCGCCCTTGCCGGTGCTCCACCCGAAGTGCAAACAGTGCTCGGTTCGCGGCATCTGCCTACCCGAGTTGATCTCTGCTCCGGTAGCGTACATTCGCGCCGCTAACGCCCTCTTCGTCGTCGCCTCTAGGTGATCCTGTGGAAGTTCAGCTCAACACCCTGTTCGTCCTCACCCGGAAGGCCACGGTTCGTCGCGATCACCTCACTCTCAAAGTGCTGGTGGAAAGGCAAACGAAGCTGGCCGTGCCAATCCACCAGATCGACGGGCTCGCCGCGTTCGGCGGCGTTCATGTCACGCCGGCAGCGATGGCGCTCTGCGCCGAACACAACGTGGCCGTGTCATTTCTCACCGAAAGCGGACGGCTTGTAGCCCGGGTGGACGCCCCTGGTTCAGGGAATGTTCTCCTCCGCCGCGAGCAGTTCCGTGCGGCTGACGACGAGAGCAAGCGGACCGCGGTCGCCAAGGCGATTGTCGCCGGGAAAGTCCACAACACCCGAAACCTTCTCCTCCGATCCGCCCGCGAGGCCGATAGCGACGACGATCGGCGAGAGCTTTCGTCGGTGGTGAACCGACTCGGCGATAGCCTCCGACTCCTTGGCGCCGTCACCGACACCGACTCCGCCCGAGGGTATGAGGGTGACGCTGCCCGGGCGTACTTCGAAGTGTTTGGCCGGCTGGTGAGGGTGAACCGTGACGTGTTCACCCCGAATGGCCGCACGCGTCGCCCGCCTCTCGACCGCATGAACGCCCTCCTTTCATTCGTGTATGGCCTGCTCCGCCATGACTGCGCCGCTGGTCTTCAGGCCGCAGGACTTGACCCGTCGGTCGGCTTTTTGCACGTGGACAGGCCAGGGCGCCCCGGCTTGGCGCTGGATCTCATGGAAGAGTTCCGCCCATTGGTGGCTGATCGCGTTGCCCTCGCGCTGGTGAACCGTCAGCAGGTCACGCCGGACGGTTTCGTGATTCGCGATGGCGGCGGGGTGGAGCTGACCGACGGCACGCGCCGGGCAGTCATCGCCGAGTACCAGAAGCGGAAGCGAGATGAGGTGACCCATCCGACTCTGAACCAAAAGTGCCCGGTTGGTCGGCTGTGGTTCCTCCAGGCCAAGATCCTCGCCCGGGTGCTCCGAGGTGACTTGCCACAATACGTTCCCTGCATGCTCAAGAACTGAGGTGCTTCTCATGATGGTGCTCATCGTCTACGACGTCGCTACCTCCGACAACGGGGGACCGAAGCGGCTGCGGCACGTGGCACGGGCATGCCAAGACTACGGTCAGCGAGTGCAAAAAAGTGTCTTCGAGTGTCGCGTTGGTTTGGCAGAGTGGGCCATCCTCAAACCGCGGTTGCTCGAGACCATGAACCCTGTCACCGACTCCGTGCGGTTCTACTTCCTGGATGCTGACGTGAAGGTCGAACACTACGGGGCGAACATGCCGGTGGACATGGATGGCCCGCTGGTGGTATGAAGACGGCATCGCGGACCCGGAGTGGTGATGACACAACCTGGGGTTCCGCGATCGTCCGAGTTCCTTGACAACTCGGGAGTTACGATGCAGTACAAGGCCGGCGCACGACCGATGACCATTTGGCAGAATGGGGGTTCGCGAAATAGGCCCCTTAACCGCCGGCCACACCGCAAGTTGCGCGAACTGCGGTTTCCCCCGTCCTCACGGACGGGGGCGGATTGAAACGATTTGGCGGCCGCGGTCGAGGCTGGACTGCTGAGTTTCCCCCGTCCTCACGGACGGGGGCGGATTGAAACATAGGGCCATACCCGCGAAGCTAGGGGCAGCGGGGTTTCCCCCGTCCTCACGGACGGGGGCGGATTGAAACCCGTAGGTCTCATGGACCGCCGCGTCGTGAGTAAGTTTCCCCCGTCCTCACGGACGGGGGCGGATTGAAACCACAAAAGAGTTGTGAACGACCGCGGCGGATACAAGTTTCCCCCGTCCTCACGGACGGGGGCGGATTGAAACACCGTTGACCAGAGGCCGGCCGCTGCCGTCGCCGGGTTTCCCCCGTCCTCACGGACGGGGGCGGATTGAAACTATTCGGCCGCGCGCGGTATGCGGGTCTACAACGGTTTCCCCCGTCCTCACGGACGGGGGCGGATTGAAACCTGCCGGTTGCGTTCATGTTCGTTTCCTCCTGTGGTTTCCCCCGTCCTCACGGACGGGGGCGGATTGAAACAGCCTACACGCGGCTTGTCCTTGACTCGCTCGCGAGGTTTCCCCCGTCCTCACGGACGGGGGCGGATTGAAACATGGATACCTGCGAATCCTACTGGACGGCGGCAAGTTTCCCCCGTCCTCACGGACGGGGGCGGATTGAAACCTGTCCAGCGCCAGCGGTGGCCTTGGTCGCGTGTGTTTCCCCCGTCCTCACGGACGGGGGCGGATTGAAACATTCGGCCGATGGCACGTGCGCCCCATCGACAGCGTTTCCCCCGTCCTCACGGACGGGGGCGGATTGAAACCGTGCGGACCAGGCCCACATGCGCGGACGTCACGTTTCCCCCGTCCTCACGGACGGGGGCGGATTGAAACGTGCCACGTTCTCGCCGACCGCACGGGCAGTCAAGCCACGTTTCCCCCGTCCTCACGGACGGGGGCGGATTGAAACTTTACTGACTGGCGTCAGCTACCGACAACCACGGAGTTTCCCCCGTCCTCACGGACGGGGGCGGATTGAAACTTTTGGATTATCAGCCAAGGCACCGTAGTGCCCTGTTTCCCCCGTCCTCACGGACGGGGGCGGATTGAAACAGGTATCTCTCAACCTGGATGAGCTGCGCGTCCGGTTTCCCCCGTCCTCACGGACGGGGGCGGATTGAAACCGATTGGGAGCCCCGTTCACACGAGGCCGCCGCGACGTTTCCCCCGTCCTCACGGACGGGGGCGGATTGAAACCTTGAGGACGACACTGTCCCCGGCCGAGACTTCCGTTTCCCCCGTCCTCACGGACGGGGGCGGATTGAAACGGAATGATGGCTGTGACGTTGAACGTCGGCACGGCGTTTCCCCCGTCCTCACGGACGGGGGCGGATTGAAACATATCAACAATTGTACAGGCGTTGATCGTCCGCTGTTTCCCCCGTCCTCACGGACGGGGGCGGATTGAAACACGCCGATGAGTTCCTCGAGGTTGGCGTGCTCGCGTTTCCCCCGTCCTCACGGACGGGGGCGGATTGAAACACGCCGATGAGTTCCTCGAGGTTGGCGTGCTCGCGTTTCCCCCGTCCTCACGGACGGGGGCGGATTGAAACATCTCGGCATCATCGAGCCACACGTCGTGGCATGTTTCCCCCGTCCTCACGGACGGGGGCGGATTGAAACACCCAAAGGTACGTGATCCTCGCCTTTCTCTTGGGTTTCCCCCGTCCTCACGGACGGGGGCGGATTGAAACCCTGGGCGGCTGCACGATGACAGTCGGGTATGCCTTGTTTCCCCCGTCCTCACGGACGGGGGCGGATTGAAACATCACAACTGCGGGAGCCAACATGGCCACCGCGAGAGTTTCCCCCGTCCTCACGGACGGGGGCGGATTGAAACGAAACGCGGCATCATTCTCCGCTGCCTTCTCACCGGTTTCCCCCGTCCTCACGGACGGGGGCGGATTGAAACTTCTTGACCGACACCGACACCGATGAGACAGCGAGTTTCCCCCGTCCTCACGGACGGGGGCGGATTGAAACAATATGATGGGGTGGAGAGCGACTACGAAGCGGTGTTTCCCCCGTCCTCACGGACGGGGGCGGATTGAAACACTCCGCTCGCGGTGTCCACGTCTTCGGCTCCGTGTTTCCCCCGTCCTCACGGACGGGGGCGGATTGAAACGCTCCGTCATTTCGACAAGCGAGCCCCATGCCGCGTTTCCCCCGTCCTCACGGACGGGGGCGGATTGAAACTGCATTCCGGGCGAAGGTACTCGCCTTGCCGTCGCGTTTCCCCCGTCCTCACGGACGGGGGCGGATTGAAACTCGCTGATGCGACTGTCGGTGGTGGTCCTCGAGGTTTCCCCCGTCCTCACGGACGGGGGCGGATTGAAACCTTGCCGGGCGGCAAGCGACCGGCGAGGCGCTGGAGTTTCCCCCGTCCTCACGGACGGGGGCGGATTGAAACCACGAGCAGTGCTACGCCTGGGCCGTCCGGATCGGGTTTCCCCCGTCCTCACGGACGGGGGCGGATTGAAACCTGGAGTCTGCGGAGCAATTCCTTACGTGGAAGGGTTTCCCCCGTCCTCACGGACGGGGGCGGATTGAAACATGCGGTTACGGTGCGGTGGCACGACGAATCTGAGTTTCCCCCGTCCTCACGGACGGGGGCGGATTGAAACCGCTGTGTGACGGCACGGGGGAGGTTGCTGGCCCGTTTCCCCCGTCCTCACGGACGGGGGCGGATTGAAACTACCGATTCCCCATGCACCGCGTACACTTCGCGGGTTTCCCCCGTCCTCACGGACGGGGGCGGATTGAAACTGGTTTCCTGCGTCGGTTTCCCGTTTCGGCTGCTTGTTTCCCCCGTCCTCACGGACGGGGGCGGATTGAAACAGTGGGGCTTTTTTTGCGCCCATTCGGCCGACCGCGTTTCCCCCGTCCTCACGGACGGGGGCGGATTGAAACGCTGCGGTCTACTTTGTCGCGCTCGGACTCCCGGAGTTTCCCCCGTCCTCACGGACGGGGGCGGATTGAAACTCCCGTGTCCAGGTGATCGAGTCAGCGTAGGCACGTTTCCCCCGTCCTCACGGACGGGGGCGGATTGAAACGCATAGCATCGTTCGTTGCCGTCTCGTCGTCTACGTTTCCCCCGTCCTCACGGACGGGGGCGGATTGAAACGCGTCGCACGCTTCCTCTAGCTGTTCCTCTTCGTGTTTCCCCCGTCCTCACGGACGGGGGCGGATTGAAACTGGACAATACCACAGCAGCCGATTCTGGAATCCGGTTTCCCCCGTCCTCACGGACGGGGGCGGATTGAAACTTGCCATGCGGTCTCACGTTTTCGTCTTGTTTCCTGTTTCCCCCGTCCTCACGGACGGGGGCGGATTGAAACGTCGATCACCCGTCGTCACAGCGCCCGGCAGTAGGTTTCCCCCGTCCTCACGGACGGGGGCGGATTGAAACGCTATCGAAATCATCGGGCTCACGATCGGCACGAGTTTCCCCCGTCCTCACGGACGGGGGCGGATTGAAACATGCAGTCACGGTGCGGTGGCACGACGAATCCAAAGTTTCCCCCGTCCTCACGGACGGGGGCGGATTGAAACGAGTGACGGCGCCGCACACAACCGCAGGCCCGATGTTTCCCCCGTCCTCACGGACGGGGGTGGATTGAAACCTTGGTGGCGTTGCGAGGGACTCGCAGTCCAAGCCGTTTCCCCCGTCCTCACGGACGGGGGCGGATTGAAACGAGAGGGTGGTTTCGCGGCTGACATTCCGCATGACGTTTCCCCCGTCCTCACGGACGGGGGCGGATTGAAACACGATGTCGATCCGCGGGCGACTGAGGGCCGGAGGTTTCCCCCGTCCTCACGGACGGGGGAAACCTCCGGCCCTCAGT
>Ga0163154_10003269_pt1 | contig 22698 bp, 29 predicted proteins | sample OliLakLV19MP9P1_FD_148649 | JGI IMG/M metagenome (GOLD analysis project Ga0163154, IMG submission 148649) | Freshwater microbial mat bacterial communities from Lake Vanda, McMurdo Dry Valleys, Antarctica - Oligotrophic Lake LV.19.MP9.P1 | ecosystem: Environmental > Aquatic > Freshwater > Lake >... | reverse complement strand
TTCTAATCCCGTCAACACCCGCCCCCAGTTGGTCTCACTCGTCTACGTCATATTTGTTTGATATTGATACACTCCTCTTACGTTCCCGGTAAGAAAAGATAAACGTAGACAATTAGGAAATGTTCGATTCATTTCGGGGACATAAATTTAAATAAAAATGGCCACATTAAGACAAAAGAAAGCTATTGACAACGTCGTGGAAAACGGTGGGAACGTAACTAAAGCAATGCGTGACGCTGGCTACGCCGAAACGACTGTTAATAACCCCGACAATTTAACTAAGAGCGATGCCTGGCTAGAGCTTATGGAGGATTACTTACCTGATGACATGCTTCTTGGTGCTCTTTCTGATGATATAGAAAAGAAGGAGGGTAATCGCAAAGCTGAACTAGAGTTAGCATTTAAACTAAGAGGAAAGATGGTAGACAAGACAGAGGGTAAGATAGACTTACTAGTACAAACCCTTACAGAAGAAGATAAAAAACATCTTTCATCACTTTTAGTACATGACCACGGAAGCACTCAATAGAGTAATTAACGGTACAAAGCAAGAACGCGTATACCTTTGTGGTGAATCATTTGGTTTGTTTTGCATATACTACTTCCAAGACTATTTTAAATATCCCCTAGCACCGTACCATTACGATTTTATACAGGACGTACAAGACTTAGCAGACAATACGATACGCGAGGTTGTATGGGTAGGTTTCAGAGAAAGTGCCAAGACTACTTTTGCTCAGTTAGCACTTATTTGGCTTATTTGCTATGACCGTAAGAAGTATATAAACGTAGACGCATACAGTGGTAACAACTCTGAACGCTCACTCTTTGATGTAGCCTTTCAGCTTTTAAACAATCAACGTCTTATAGCAGACTTTGGAAACTTGTACTCAAAGGAACGCAAGTTAAACGAGATGAAGCAAAACAAGATAGACAACTTCACTACCTCAAATAACATCCGTGTTGAAGCAAGCACCACACAGATAGACGTTCGAGGAAGAAAACACTTTGAATATCGCCCCGACTACCGATGGCTAGATGACTTTGAAACAATGGACACAAAGGACAGTTCAAAGGTCACACAGACTATAAAAAACAATATGTCCTCTGCTATGGGAGGAATGGCTCCATCTGCATCAATTCTCTATACCGCTAATTACCTTACTGAATACGGGAACGTACAGTGGCTTATAGACAGAGCTAAAAACGATACAGGTATACGCATCCGTAATATTCCTGTAATGATAGACAACGTACCCACATGGTCTTCTAAATATGCCCTTACCGACATACAAGCAAAAGAAGAAGGAAAGGTATCTATTGAAGACAAGCAACGACAACTCGGCTCACTTGCGTTCTCATACGAGATGATGAACAACCCTGTTGACGAAATGCTCGCAGAGTTTAAGAAAGGATTTGTTGCGTTTGAGACAGAAGAACAACTTAAACAGCGTGATACTTCATGCTATATCACCATTGACAGTGCGGTGAGTGAAAAAGAGAGTGCTGACTACACAGGAGTTACTATCAACAGAATATCCACAGAGAACAAATGGTACATAAAGACATACAGACTAAAGGTCAACAGCAAGGATTTGATTGATCACCTGTTTTATCTAAAGAAAGAATACAACCCTACATTCATAGGACTAGAGGAGACTACGTTTACAATGGCTATTCAACCATTCTTAGAAGAAGAAATGCGAAAGCGCAGTTTATTCTTTTCTGTAACACCTGTTAAACATCGAGGTATAAACAAAGAGACACGCATTAGAGGACTCATCCCCCGTTGGGAGAATCGTTCTATCTTTTTAGTAGGTGATAACTTAGAATTACTAGACGAGATGCGAGTCTTTCCTAATGGACAACATGATGATTGCATCGATTCCCTCTCGATGCAGTTACCTCACGCTCGCGCACCATTCCGACCACCGCTATCACTTCGAGATGAAGAGAATGTGATGAACATTGCAATATAATGTGATACAATTATCTGACATGGCAACCGCTACTAAAAAAACTCCTGCATACAAATTAGAGATGAAGATAAACGGTGAGATTTTTACGCGCACCACAAATGATTTAGACGAAGCCATACAAGACTTAAAACCTGAAATGGTATATATAGAAACATACGTCACCGCTACGAAAGGAAAAGCAACATCAGAACGAAAACTTAATCTCATACAATCACGGAAACTCTTTAACGATGCTATGTTCCGACAGATATTTATAAATAATCTACTTCTTAACTAAACATGGAACACCAAGATGTATTCTCGTACATAACTGCTGAATCAAACAACTGGCGTACCGCTCGTATCCCTATAACTAACTCAAAAGACTGGAATATGTACGAGCATATTCAGCGTTGCAAGAACGTATCAAACGCATGGTATCACCAGGGTAAGAATGACGGGATGCGACCATACAACGATATTGTCACACCTATTATCAACGTAGCGTTCCGTTCAGAAGGCTTTGATGTAAAGGACATTGTACCGTTTGTAAACGATGCACAGAACTACTACAAGTCGTTTCTTGTAAAGAAATATCACCCACAGTGGGCGCGTAAACACGAACTCGACACATTCATTGACGAAGTAGTTGAAACCTCAATTATCTACGACCTCGTTCTTGTTAAGAATATAAATAATGTACGCCCAGAAGTAGTTGATTTAACTACCCTTGCATTTTGTGACCAATCAGATGTACTCGCAGCCCCTATTTGTATAAAACACCAGTACACTACATCAGAACTTAATGCCTTTAGAGGAAAATGGGATGATGAAGCTATTGACATGGCTATTACGCAAGCGACAGCAGAAAAGAAAATAGCTATTGCCGAAGACCAAGTGGTAAAGACCCATGCAAAGTACATAGAAGTGTTTGAACTTCGTGGAGACTTACCAGAGGTATGGATTGATAAAGAGGCTAAGGAATACAGCTATACCCCACAGATGCACATCGTCTGTTACTACACTAACAGCTCAGGAGCAAAGACGGGCATCACCCTCTTTAAAGGTAAAGACAAGCCACTAAAAGATAACTTTAAAGCTCTTAAAATTGACCAAGTACGCTCTAAGGGTCGTGCGTGTGGCCGTTCCATTGTAGAGACACTCTTTGAACCGCAAGTATGGAATAACTATGCAGGTATAAAAATCAAAGACCTTCTTGACTCGGCTCTCACCGTGTTCCAGTCATCAAGTGACCAATTTGGAAACCAGAAGCTCTCTGACTTGAAAACAAACACCGTCCTTAAACATGAACCAGACCGACCTATAACTAAACTTGATGGAACACTACAAAATCTTCCTGCATTTTCAAACTATCAAGCAGAAATGGGAAGCAATGCTCGAATGCTCGGCTCTGCATCAGAGGGTGCACTTGGTATAAACCCAACATCAGGCACACCGTTTGCTCTTCAAAACCTCATCGTACAAGAAGGACAAGGTATACATGAATACAGACAAGGCAAGATTGCTACATTCTTTGCTGATGTGCTCTACCGTGACTGGATACTCGGTTATATCGTCAAGGACATGAACGGTGGTAAAAAGTTCTCCGAGGATTTAACACTCGATGAGTTACAGGAGATTGCAGACACTATGTCTATGCGTTTTGGGGAGGAACAAAAACTTAAACTAGTACTGGCAGAAGAAGAAGTGACGCAAGAAATTATAGACGAACTCGTAAAGCTTAAGAAAGGAGAGATTATGAAGCGAGGCACGAGAGGCTTCTTTGAAACTATTGAGGGGGAACTCGATGATTTACCTCTTGACGTGTTTGTGAACATCAAAGGCAAGCAACGAAAAATGGCAGAGAACGCTGACAAAATCACTAACGTACTGAGAGAGATTATTGCAAACCCTCAAGCGTTCCAGCAGATACCTGGAGTTGGAAAAGCATTTAACGAACTCTTAGAGGAAAGTGGAATGTCACCAATCAATTTTGCACAGTTCACTGAATTACCAGAACAACAAGTAACCGCATAAATATGGAACTAACAGACTTACAAAAAGTAAAGATAGAAGCCTTCTGTGCAGACAGAGAGATGTACGAAGCAGTACGGTGTGTGCTCTTAGCAAGCCTTTACTCTCATGGAGTTGTAGAAGGCAAGGAACACAACCCGCTAATCAATGGAGCGTTTAACCTAGTATCGTTAGCAATGGACAATCCAGTGCCAGACGAACAACTAGGTGCGCACATTAGAGGTATGTGGTCAGGAGTGAACATCCTCAAGAACGGATTCGACAAGCTAGAAAGCATCAAGAGTGAAAAACCAGAACTTATAAAGACAAACGTTAATATCGCAGAATAATATGTTAAGTAAAAATATAACAGAAAGTGGAATTGTCCAAACAGGTCATGGGAAACTAAACAATCTCATTATCAACAGTCACACATCAGGAACAGTCAGAATCTTTGACGGAACAGAGACAGGAGTAGTAGCAACAACAACTCTTACAAGTACAGGTGCTTGTGCACCAGCAAACTACGGTACGTCAACACTAACCTCAACAGGTGCAAGCGTAGCAGCGACTCACGCAGTATCAGTTTTGACTGGTGACGCTATCGTTGCAACTAACGTAATGGTTATCGGAACAAGAACATATACATTCGTGGCTGAACTAACAGGTGCAGCAGATGAAATCTTAGTTGGCACAACTCTCACAGCAACACTTCTAAACGCAAAGAACGCTATCAATTTAATAGCAGGTGTTGGCATGTTGGGTGTGACGTATGGTTTTGGAACAGTAATAAACACACAAGTACGAGCAGTAGCATCTGACGCAACTACTCTCACAGTAAGAGGAATAGTGCCAGGAACATCACTCGATTCAGTAGCAACTACAGGAACAGCACTACGGACAGTATGGGCAGATACAACACTTGGAGGAGGCACAGGAGCTTCTGACGCAGGTGTAACTACAGGTGCGGCTACCGTAACTATCGGAACAACAATCTACACTCAAGTAGATGCTCTATCAGAAACATACGGAGCACCAGCAGTAGCGTATCAAGTTCTCAGAGGAGCAAGTGAAGCAACAATGCTTGATAACCTTAAACTAGCTATCAACGCATCAGGAACAGCAGGAACTCAATACTCAACAGGTACTTTGGTTCACCCAGATGTAATCGCAACAACCAATACAGATACTACACAAATTATCCGTACACGAACTATCGGAACAGCAGCACAAACAACTGCATTAAATGCTATTGCAACCACCGAGACTATGGCTAACACAGGCTGGACTGGTGCAACAATGTCAGGTGCAGTAACATCAGATGCGGCAACATTCACACTAGACACTACAACCTATACAGGAGTAATCGTACTTGCTGAAACTCTAGGAATAACAGCAGTACCTAATCAAATCCTTTGGGTAACAACAGAGGCAGTATTCCTAGACAACATTAAGGCAGCAGTAAACCTTTCAGGGGTAATGGGAACTGATTACGGTACTGGTACAACAGCACACCCAACAATAGTAGCTACAACCAACACGAACACAACACAGGTATTCAACGCAAAGAATACAGGTACAGCAGGTAACTCTATCGCTACAACTGAAACTATGGCTAACTATGCTTTCACAGCACTTGTTATGGGTTCAGGAGCAGGAGCAACAGGAAGTGTCTTGATTGACACCATCACCTTGAGCGTAGTAGCAACCACAGGAGAACGATTTATAGACTTTGGAGGACTTGATGTAACCCGTGGAATCTATGTAACAGTAGGAGGTACAGCCAATATTACTCTAGGATATGATACTTACTAATATATTTAATGAAGTAGTGTAGTTGCGTACAGCACAGAACGTTGGTATAATTACAAGTAACAAGAAGCGCAACTTTGCAAAACAGCGCATTAACTAGATCATCACTATGATAAACGATGAAATTGAGGAGCAGGAAGACAACCTTGAAATAATGTCAGAAGAAGTAGAAGTCGAACAAGAACAAGAGGAAGAACAAGGAGTTGAATATTGGAAAGCGGAAGCTTTAAAGAACAAAGCTATTCTCGAACGAAACAAGAACAAACCCCAAAAAGAACCAAAAAAATCAGACGACTTTGGACTAGACGTAAAGGGATACTTGAAAGCATCAGGTATTGCATCAACAGAATTTGACTTTGTAAAAGCCGAGATGAAAGCATCAGGTGAAACAGACATAGATTCCTTATTGGAAAATGACTATTTTAAAGCAAAGCTTGAGAAACACCGAGAAACTACAAAAACTAAAGACGCTGTCCCAACAGGCAAACGTTCAGGTGGAGTAGCTACAGGAAGCGTAGACTACTGGTTAGCAAAACCCATAGAGGACGTACCAGCAAATATGCGCCGAGAAGTGGTGAACGCAAAGCTAAAGCAAGAAAATAGCCAAGGCAAATTCTACAACTCCTAGACCCCAACGCCATCTGATTACTTAATAACTAATCAATTATCATGGCGATTATCCCAACAATAGAGTACGAGACTCGACTACAAGAACGACTAGATGCACCAATGGTGTGGAAAGAAATCCTTAACGTAAAGTACACAAACTCAGGTATCCTACGAAACCCATACCTTACTGATTCAACAGTCGGTACAGGAACACGTGGAACAGGCTACACATCAACAGCAGTAGCAACGCTTGACGAAACAGTAACTATCTCAGATTACGTTTATTCTGCACAGCATATTGACGATGCAGACCTTGCACAAAAGACATTCTCCGACTTTATGGAGATTGCAGACAACATGGGAACAATGCTCAACGAAAAGGTTGAGACTATGATGCTTGCAGAACACGCACAGTGGACAAACTTTGACAACGCTGCAATCGGAGGCGGTGCTGGAAACATCACTGTTTCTATCTCTAACGTCAAGAACATTATAGCTGCAATGAAGCGAGAAATTCGAGAAGCTGGAGGTGCTGAGATGATGAACCGAAACGGTGCTTTCATCCAGTGGCGAGAAGCTGACTACGAACTCGTAGAACTCTTGGCTTCAAGCGAAGGATTCAACACCGCAGATGACGTTCTCAAGAACGGTATCAAGCAAGGCTTCAAATACCTTGGTGTAGAACACTACTCAACTTCTAAGAACGTAGCAGGACACGTATTTGGAGGAGTAAAGAAGACATTCCAAGTAGGAATCGTAAAGTCTACATACGGAAAGATGAAGACTATCATCAATCCAGTAGTATCCTCAGCTCAAATCTCAGGAGTAGGACTTGAATCACGCGTTGACCTTAAATTCAAGGCATGGAACAAAGTCACACCGATCCTCTTTGATATGCTTATGGCGTAACTTAATTAGAAGATACTTTATCAGCTAATTAGTAACAAACATGGCTAACAATAACGGAACTATCCCAACACTCAACACTCCGTCACGAAGACCTATTATTACCCTAGCCGCTGCTCGTACACTACGGGCAGACGAGTCAGGAGCAGTAGTTGTCTTTAACGCAGCAGCAGGATTTACCACAACACTTCCAGCAGCTTGTGATAACGGAACATTCTTTGAGTTTGTTATTGGAACTACAGTAACCTCAGTCGGGCTAAAAGTAATCACAGGAGCAGCAACAGAATTGATGGTAGGAAATATCATCAATACTGACACTGACACTAGTGATGCTGTAGCATCGTGGAAGTCACTCGTAGGTACAAGCAATATTTCTTTCACTCTCAATGGGACTACATCAGGTGGTCTTATCGGAGACAGAATTATTCTGACAAAGGTGACAAGCACAAAGTGGCAAGTAACAGGTACAACCCTAGCAACAGGAGTAGTAGTTACTCCGTTCGCAACCTCTTAAAGGTTATCTCATCTCTTCAATTTATTTGGGGAGATGGATATAGCAATTAAATAAAATATGAGCATATCATTTAGTGACACAGTAAACCTCACAGGAGGACTCCAACAAGTACGAAACATGTTGCGTGTAGATGCAACACAGTACCCTACTGTTCGTGTAGTCAATTCATACAACAACTGGCTTGATACTGTTACTGGTTACGCTATCGGAGCAGACAGACGCTTCCAATGGGATGACACAAACCACACGAAGCTTCCTATCGGCACAACTAACCTAGTGGCAGACCAATCAGACTACTCATTCCTCACAGACCAACAGGGTAATGCAATTCTTAACTTAACCCGCATAGATATTCTTGACTCGAATGGACTCTACCGAAAACTAGACGTACGAGACATGGCAGATAATGACCTCGCAGAAGATACGCTCCTTACTACAGCAGGACTACCAACCGAGTATGACAAGATAGCCGACAACATCATCAGACTGACCCCCAAGCCTGTTTCTAGCGTCACCGCAGGACTTAAGTTCTACTTCCAACGAACAGGCTCATACTTTACAGTATCAGACACCACAAAGTCTCCTGGTGTACCACCACTACTCCACAGAGGCTTCATCATCGCTTCTGTATATGATGCGCTTCTAGCAGGAATAGGCTCTGCAAACCTACAAGCTGTTTCAGTAGAAATGGAGAAAGAACGTATCAAAATGGAAACATACTTTAGAAACAGAAATACAGATGAAATCCCTGTACTTACTACCCCTGCAATAAACTCTATCTGATATGGCACTTACAAACGTATCAAAACCGACAACCACACTCATGAACACCGACAAGGTGTCTTTCGCTGAATTGTGGTCTACGATTACTACAACGTGGACTAGTGAACCAAGAACATGGGACGCTACAGGCTCCCTGTTTATCAATCCAAGCAAACCAACAACAAGTATTACTAATAGCGCAAAACCTGTATGAGTACAATTTCTACACTACTTGGTGCGGATACAATTACATCGTCTCGCACTGTCATAAATACTAACTTTAGTAATTTAAATGCAGACAAGGAAGAAGTAACAAACAAGTCAACTGACACAGCGTTTACTGCCAATTCAGACACACTCTACCCATCACAGAAGGCAGTTAAGGCTTATGTGGACACAGGCGGTAACGTGAACGCTAGTGAGACTACTAGAGGTATTGTAGAAATTGCTACAGTGGCTGAGGTAGCTACACGCACTAGAACAGGTGCTACTGGTGCCATCCTAGCTGTTTCCCCTGATAACTTACCAAGTACTGATGTCCAAGTATTTACAGCCAACGGTACATATACAAAACCAGCCGGAGCTAAATTTGTTGAAGTACTTTTAATTGGCGGTGGTGGTGGTGCAGGTGGAGGCTCTATTGGTACAACAGACGGAGCTGGTGGTGCAGGGGGACAAGGAGGAGGCTTGTCAAACTATAAGTTTAACGCTAGTTCTGTTGGTGCAACGGTTACTGTAACTGTTCCAGCCGCCTCTGCTGGTGGAGCAGGAAGAACAGGGAGCGACGGGAACGGCTCAAACGGTGTAGCTGGTGGTGATGTTTCTTTTGGAGCACTTTTAATCGCTACGGGAGGAGCAGCGGGTTCTGGTGCTTCTCCAGGTACAGGCGGCACGGGTGCGGGTATCGGTAATATTGCCAACGGGACTAACGGCGGTTCTAGTGTCGTAAACTCTCCTGGTAACGCTGGGGTAGCGACAACAACATTTGCGCCAACAGGCGGTGGTTCTGGTGGTGGGGTATCTACTAGTAACGTAGGCTCGGCTGGCTCGGCTGGTGGTGCTCGCACTAATGTTGCGGTTTTGGCTGGAGGTGTTGCGGGTGCTAATAACAGTGGTGTCGGTGCTAGTGGTAACTCATTTTCTTTGGTGGATGGAATTGGTGGTACAGGAGGAGGGGGAGGCGGAGGTGATACAGGGGACAACGCGGCTGGAGGAGCTGGCGGAAATGGAGTAATGGGAGGTGGTGGCGGTGGAGGAGGAGCGTCAGGCTCAATAGCACATAACGGTGGTGTTGGAGGTAATGGAGGCGCTGGTATTGCTGTAGTAATTACATACTCATAATGTCTAAACTAGTAGAAATCAAAATAAACACCTTTTCAGGGGGTACTAGTGACTCCCCACGTGAAGACAACGCTAGTAAATACCAAATTACGAAGCATTTTGATACGTTTACCGACCCAACTAGACTAATCCCATACAGAAGCCTAGAAGCTGATACTAATGATGGTGCTACCGCTACTGGAATGAAGCAATACTTTGTCCAAGACTACCTGTATCACTCAGCATCGGCAAAACTCTTTGGACTAGGGCAAACAGGGGCAGGATTAACTAAAATTGTACAAAAAGCCGATGCAACTACAGGCAACTGGTCACTCCCTGCAACATCAGAAGGCAACGGAGCAGTAAAGAACGGCTGTTTTCTAGAATACAAGGACATCTTGTGGGGCTTTCAGGGTACAAACCAAATATGGAAGTGGACAATAGCTACAAACACCATTGCAAACTCAGCAAGCACTACGGGAGCTACCATTACCTCAGTAGCAAACGGTCTTGTATTTAACGACTATTTATATCTTGCATACAATAACAGGATCTGGAGGGCAACAGACGCAACTACATTCTCCGATGGTTTTCTTGTCTTGCCAACCAACGTAAAAATTACCTCAATGACAGCGTGGGGGAAATATATAGCTATTGCTATTGCACCTATTTCAACATTTAACGGACAATCAAAGGTATTTCTATGGGACGGCACATCAACAGACTTACAGGAGAAGATTGACTGGGGAGAGGGTGAACTACGCATTCTCGAAACGATTGAAGGCTACTTGGTAGGGGTAACAGACCGCTACCTTAATAACGCTACAGGTGCAGGGCGTGGTTCAATGATTATACAAATGTATTCAGGTGGTACACCACAAGTAATCAAAGAGGTATTTACACAAGCTCTCACAAACAAGTCAATTCCACTTCAAAAAGCGGTAAAGAACAACCGTCTATTCTGGGCGGGCAAGATAATGACTAACACTGCGGGAACTACATACAACGAGGGTGTTTGGTCATTCGGGCGTAAGAACTCACTGTACCCATTTGCACTCACACTTGATATCATTGATGAGAATATAAATACAAGTGGCATTCAAGCTATCGGTTCAGCCGCAAACTACTTTTTCATATCACATTCAGGTGACGGCTCTATTGATAAGACAAACGATGTAGCTGTCTACACATTTTCAAGTGTCTATGAGTCACAGGTATTTAACTTTGGTGACCAAGATGCTGACAAAACACTTCAATCACTCTGTGTGTATTTTAGAAAACTCGCATCAGGTGAAAGTCTCACCGCAAAATACCGAGTTGATGGTGCTACTGCATGGACTACTATCGGCACATTCTCAACTACAGGCGAACTATCACGCACCTTCCTTAATATTGAGGCTACAGGGGACGCATTTGCGTCAGGTAAGGAGTATGAATTCCAACTCCTCAGCACTGGTGGTCTTGAAATTACTGGATTTAAAGCGAAGGCTCGTATAAATGACGTTCCATAATATGCCACAAGACATTCAAAAACAAATAGACCAACTACGCTCAGAAATAGAGGCGTTGAACTCTGAGTATTACACCAACAACTTTACTGCGTCTCAAGACTTTAACAAGCACTCACGTTTTAACACAAGACTCCGAGTCCCTGTCTTTGCAACAGCACCAACTGTAGCTTCTATTGGGGATGTATATGCAAATGCAACCAACGGGAAACTGTACGTCTGTACATCTGCAAATAATTGGACATTAGTTGGTACTCAAACATAAAATAACTGATATAATTATTAAATAACATGGCGAAAATCTCATTAAGACGTGGCGGAAATAAGAAAGTAAGACAGGCGAAAAGTCTTAGTAATAACAATGCTAAGTACTCTACAACCAACCGAAAAGGAGTAACTACCTACTATCGTTCTGTAAAAGATGCCCCCGGTTACAATGATTCCTTTGAGGGGAAAGGCACTACTTCGAAAGGTGCGCCACTCTCACAAAGAGATGCAACAGGAAACATTATAACTTCAAATTCAATCAAGCCTGTTACTACTACACCTGTCCCTACAGAAAAGGTATCCCAAGTCCCTGATTTCGCTGCAAACAACATTGGTTTTACTGGAGGAGAATCGAGCCTCACACAATCAGGTGGAGTACTTGCACAAACACCAGCACCAGAACCCGAAAAGGAAACATTTAGTTCTGTATTAGCCGCTTTCAAGGAAAAGAATGATGAAATATATAACCTTGCCACACCATCGGGTGCTGATATACAGCGCAAATTAGAAAAAGAAACAGGCATAAAGAACTTACGTCAGCAGGAGAACGACTTTGCTTCGCAGATAAATACTATTCAAAATAATCGTGATGCATCACAACTCGCACTCGAAGGACAAGGTCGTGGTCAAACAACAGGATTTATTGGTGGTGAACAAGCACGCATCAATAGAGAGGCGGCTATTCAAGCGCTCCCTGTACAAGCACAACTCGCTCATGCTCAAGGTAACGTTGCTCTGGCAGAAGCCCACATAAACACATGGGGGTCTATCCTAATGAATGACGCTACAAACAAATACAACAGACAGAAAGACCTACTCACCAGCGTCAGAGACTTTGCTGTAGGGATTGAGTTCAAGAAAATTGACGAACTAAAAGCAAAGAACGAACGAACCTACCAAGAAAATAAAGACTTCATCAACACAAAAAACGCACTCCTTGGCAGTGTCCTCTCACAGCAAGGTTCTGCAGCAATCTATAACGCGGTAAAAAACGCCAGTACAAAACAAGAGGCGATACTTGCAGCAGGAGTATACAACGGGGATGTACTTGGACGACAGGTACAGCAAGCACAGTTAGCCTCAGCAAACAGAGCAAACCGCCCGTCAGCATCAAAACTTGATACACAAGTTATCGAACAAGCGGATGGAAGTAAGGTGCTAGTCAACTCACAAACAGGAGAGGTAATTAAAACATTTGGAGCTGGTACTAGCGGAAAAATTGAAGTGGATAAAACAGTAAGACGACAGCTAGAAGACGCAGTAAGTTCACAAGATTCACTAATAAACCTTGCTAATGAGTATAGGGGTATTATTAAAACAAGTGGCTTCACTAATACTATTGGTGGTAGTCCTGAAAAACTAGGTAAGATAAGTTCTTTACGAGCTTTGATGACCGCAGAGTATAAAAAAGCCGCTACACTTGGCACACTTGATGTTGGGGTATTGACTTTAATGGAACAAATCTTAGGAGAAGAACCGACTAGTACTTTTAACCCACTCACAAACATCACAGGACGTAGAGCGAGCAAGTTAGTAACTCAATTAGACACCTTTATTACTCAGACAGAAAGACAAAAAGCAACTGCCGAGGCTAGGTTAGGTGTTGGTGCACAATCGAACTCAATTACATGGTCTGCGTTCGCGCCAGAGGACTTAGACGAAATAAATGGTATGGGTGTAGATATTGCTCTTCCGAACTCAGTACAAACATCAACAGGCTCTCACTATATTACTAACTTGTATCAACAATAAATATGTTATCAGCAACAGAAAGGCAAATTGTAGAGTTTGGAAAGACTAATGGCAAAAATCCAAATGAAATAATGATGGCTCTATCAAGACATAGAGAGACACAGTCACAGCCTAATCAGGCATCTCAAGCAGAAGCTCCTAAAAAACCTCTTTCAAACAGAATTACTGACACTTTAGGTTTAGGGGGTGCTACAGATGTTTTTGGGCGTTTACTTGCAAGGCAAGGTATTGGAACAGACGCATCAAAAGAAGTTACACAAGAATTTATTGAAAAACCTACACGTGGTCAGGTTGTTGGAGCTGCCCTTCAAACAGCAACTATCCCTGCTGGCTTTGCACTAACTGGAGGTACATCTGTACTCGGACAAGCGGCAGTTGGAGCTGGTATTGGCTATGCCTACGATGTTGGTCAAGACCTAGTTAATAAGAAGTCAGCAAAAGAAGTAGCAACTCCTGGATTAGGAACTGTTATTGGTGGTGTAGCTCCAGTAGCCATCAAAGGGGCAGCGGCAGGTATTGGTGCGTTAAAGAACAAAGCTACACCAGTTGTCAGAGATGCTGGGCAAACTATATCAAATGCGTTACCTGAATCACAAACACTGTCTGGTATTAAACAAACTGCATCAGAGCTAGGCGACAGAGTACCCCGTTTTATAGGAAAGGTATCGGAAAATGTACGAGAAGCAGGTGTCAGGGCAGAACGCATAAAAACATCAACACCACTAGTACAGAAAGCTATTAAGTCAGGTTTACCTGAACCACTAATTGACCCTGTCAAAAATGCCAACCCTGTAACTAAACAAGCATTTAAAGAAGTACTAGATATTGCCGACACACCTAAAACTACGCTAGGACAAAAACAGAACCCAGCGATTATTGCTGGGAATAGGGCGTCCCAGCAATACGATACCATCGAGGCACAGCGCAAGAGTATCGGTGAAGCAATGAATGTAGAAACGGCCAAACTCGGCAAGATAGAAAATATAAACATGACAGGAGCTTACTCCCAACTTGATAGTGTCTTGGAGGATATAGGCATAAGTAAAAGACTTACTAACACCGGAGTTAAACTCGATTTTAGTAAATCAAAACTGACAGAAAAACAAAGAACAGTAGTAACTGACTTATACAAGAAAGCCACAGAAGGTGGAGATTCATTATCCCCACTACAAATCCGAGAGAAAGATCAGTTGTTTTCGGCTATCCAAAGAGAGTCACGATCTGATGCTGTTCAAGATGTAATCTTTACCACCGTAGATGGACAAACAACAGACTTGTTTAGAGCTTTCAGAGACGTTTACTCAAACGAGTTAGACGTACTGTCACCTGAGATTAAAAAGCTAAACTCACAGTATAGAAACGTGGCAACGCTCCTAGAAGATATTGAAAACAGTATCTTTAAAACACCAAACTTTGAGATAACTAAAAACACTGACCCGTCTGAGTTTGCAAAGGTAAACTTACGGCGCATCTTTGGTGAAGCTCAAAGCTCACCAGCCTACGAAGCGATTGCAGACGAAATGGACACCATCTCACGACAACTCGGCTACGAAGGCGCATCACCTAAAGAAGTAGCTGCATTTGCGGAGGAAATAAGAGCGTTATATCCTGAGAAGGTACCAAAGGCAGGGTTCCAAGGTGGTATACGAGCTGGATTGTCAGATATTGCAGGTGCAATAATGGAGGCTGGAAAGGCAGACACAGAAGATCAGAGAAAGGCACTTAGGGCTTTGTTAGAAGCTATCGACTAGCACTAACGGCAAACAGTGCAATATACACAAGCCACAACCAAGGAAACAGTATAGCAAGCCATATTGCACAGATAAGGAAAATTATGTGTCCCATATACAACCGTTATACGCCTAAACCACCAAAAGTCAACCAATTTATCCACAATACGTTATAATTAAAATATGCTCAACGATAAAAACCAAAAACGCCTTGAAACACTCCTCTCTGCTTTTGACAGTGGTGCAGTACAGCCTAATGAGCTTATAGAGGCAATGGAAGCTGTGATGGTTATTATCAAGCACTCAGAAAAGCTTTTCCTAAGCCAAATCAAGGACACCAGTGAGACGAGTATGCGCTCTATTACATCTCTAAAGGCTGAAATTGCTCAAGCCCATAGAGACATTCAAAGTCTTATAAAGGACGCTAAAGAAAACTCAACTACTGAAACAGCTACCCTCCGAAGACTTGTAGCACAAGAGGTAAAACGTCTTGAGGAGTCAATGCCTATAATGCCAGACGAGTTTGACGCTACAGAGATACAGAAATCATTAGAAGAACATACCGAACTACTTGCTAAAATCTCTGAACTAATAAGTGGAGAGAATATCCGCAACGCACTAGAATCCCTCCCCGATGGAGAAAAACAGTCAATCGACTCCATTCAAGACCTCCGAGAAGAACTTGACAAACGACAAGCAGAAGAACGTGGACACACTACTGCTATCATCGCACGTAGGCTAGACCAAATTTTAGATGTGAGCATTGAGGGCGTAACAAACGGTCAAGTTCTTACATATAACAGCACTACAAAAACATGGGGAGCAGGTAGTGGCGGTGGGGGCTACACAAACCTCACTTCATTTGTAGACCAAACAGCACATCGTGTCTTCTACTCAAACGGCTCAGGTGACGTTACCGAGTTAGCACTAGGAGCTGATGGTACATTCTTGAAGTCTAACGGTGCTTCCTCTGCACCTTCATTCGCTACTCCCGCAGGAAGTGGAGACGTTGCTAAAGTAGGCACACCAGTCAACAATCAGGTAGGTGTATGGACAGGCGATGGTACTCTTGAAGGCGATACAGCACTCACATTTGATACTACAACCGACACGCTCGCTACAACACTCATTACTGCAACCACCGTCACCGCAAACCTAGTAGGTAACGTCACAGGAACTGCATCAGGCAACCTTGTTTCAGGAGGTGCACTCGGTACTCCCTCATCGGGAACTGCTACAAACCTCACAGGTACTGCATCAGGTCTAACGGCAGGAAACGTAACAACCAACGCTAACCTAACAGGAGTAGTAACTTCCACTGGGAACGCTACAGCCATTGCTGATGCTGCGCTTTCTATCGCTAAGACAAGCGGGTTACAATCTGCACTCGACCTTAAAGCTCCACTTGCTTCGCCTACTTTCACTGGCACAGTAGTACTACCTAACTCACAAGCCCTTGTAACTCCAGTCTTAGGTACACCAACATCAGTAACTCTAACTAATGCCACTGGTCTACCAATATCAGGACTAGTGAACTCAATATCATTAGCTCTTGGTCTAGGGACAATAGAACTTGGTCACGCTACTGATACTACCATAGCAAGGACTGCTGCTGGAGAGATAGCAGTAGAGGGCATCCGAGTACTATCCGCCAGACCAAAGGTACTTTCAGCCGCTTCATATACGACTGACACAGGCACATCACTAAACGTAGATAACTTAGACTTCTTTATCGTCACGGCTCAAACTGGAGCTTTACTCTTTAACGCCCCGGGCGGAACTAAGTATGACGGACAGATGCTAAAGATTTCCGTCGCGTCATCAACTACAGTCGCGCGTGCCTTAACGTGGAACGTAGCATTTGGGTCAACTACAGTTACTCTACCAAGTACAACCGCAGCAACCACAGCTACTCTTACGATTGGCTTTATCTGGTCTGCTAGTAAGTCACTCTGGCAATGTGTAGCAGTAGCGTAAACTTTATATGAAATCAGAAATCTTAAAAGTAACAGAAAGAGATGAATATACGGTTGTGTCAAAAAGAGCGATACCCGAGGGGACTGTCTACTCTGTCGTTATAGATGGGCATGATTTCTGTATCTTTGAAAGCGTGGCAGAAAAAAAAGAACGGGCAATAATTTTTAAAGACTTTTTTACCGCGCAATTAAAATAATATGGCAGTCACAGCACCACTAACCTATTTCAGACTAGATGAGTCATCTGGTAATGCCACCGACCAGATTAACTCTTTGGTTGCTACTAACACCAGTGCCACTTATGGTGCGGGGAAGTTAAACAATGCTGCTACCTACGCAGGTTCAGCGTTTCATACTATCTCGGACAACGCCGCTTTAAAACCAACCAGCGATATTTCTTTCGGGGGATGGGTGAATTTTACCTCAACCTCCTCATACCAAATGTTAATAGCAAAAGGTGAAAATGCGGGTGACACACGCAGTTATGAAATGCGAGCGTTTGCCTCCACTACCCGGATTGAAGTGCAGATGAAGATGGGTGGTAATATCGCCCAGTGTCGGACAACTGATGGGATAGGCACGGCAACATGGAAGCATGTGATTTTTACTCGCACCGGTACTACTCAAGTAATTTACGTTGATGGTGCTTCAGTATCCTTAGCCTCTAACGTCACTCAGTCAGGAAACATAGACTACTCTACCGATGCTCTTTGGCTTGGACAGCGTAATGGGGGGCTTAGATTTAACGGCAAACTTGATGAAATTGGAATATGGGATGTAGCTTTAACTGCCGCCGAGGTGACATCACTATACAACGGTGGGGCTGGCTTTGACCCTACAGCGGAGGGAGCAGTAGTCAACAGTGGTTTTTTCATGTTCATGTAAGTGGTATAATTAGGACACATTATTACTAGTATGGAATTTCTTAAAAACCTGCCGATTGAATTGTTTGTGGTACTGATAGCTGTCTACGGGGGGTTTGCTCGTTACCTCAGTGCGTACACTACTGGCACACCGTTCCGTATTAGTATCTTTCTTGCCAGTGGTGCAGTCGCAGGGTTCACTGGCTACATCTTTGCGGTCTTTGGTGCAACAATGGCACTACCAGAACCGATGCTGTTTGTGATGGCGGGTATCGGTGGATTCTTTGGAGAGCAGACGATGAAGTTCGTGCTAGAATCAGTTATCAAAAACAAGAAATAACATGCGCTTTCTAATACTAAAAGATACTAAAATTTCATACGAACAACTAGCGAAACTAGAGCTAGAATTCAACGCTTTTATTTTCAAGCACACTGGGCTGACCCCGGTCTTTTACGTACAGGAGGAAGACTTTAGTCGAGTGCCTACCGAGGCAGACAGCGATGGGGACTTAAAGCCCGCCCAAACCTACGTCACCGCCCTTACAAACAAGGTGCATGTAAACTACGGTAACTGGGGGACAGACAGTGTTGTTATGCTGGTACACCGCGACAACTGGATATTTAAAGGCATCTGGGGTACGAACTGGAGCAATATATACCGCACCTACCATGTCCACCTTGTCCGGTTCGATAATAGCAATGTCAACAATTCTTTAGGGACGCTGTATCACGAATGGATGCACAGCCTTGACGCGCTGATCCTAACTCACACTGGCTTTGATGTAACTAAGTTGTTTGGTATGCCTTACGATAAATTCATCGTCCACGGGGGCAGGCCCGAGAAAGAGAACACTACGGAATGGAAGTACATCAAATGGAAAGACAATGCTAAGGCTATGGAACTAATGGCTCCCTACCTTAAAACAGCCTACGCCCGCCGTAAGGAGATGTATTTGGAACCATATCGTAAGGTACAATTACAAGTGATTGACTGGTTACGAGGATTATTAAATAAAAAAACCATAGGTAAATAATATGTACAACAAAGCCATTATCGCGTTTATCACCCCAATGATTATCACCTTCTTGATTCCTCTTGGTATTAGCGGAGATAGCACTATCACTGAATTAGTGAGTGCTCTTATCTTTGCCTTATCAACAGCCATCACTGTCTATCTAGTACCAAATAAGGTACAGTAATAGAGCAGCTGACTAAGGAACAGTTGTGATCTTTCATAAACAGCGAAAGCCACCAGACGACGGTGGCTTTCGCTGTTATACTGGTAGCATCAACACCCGCCACGCCTCTGCTACCAAGCATGCGAACCAGGCGGGTTTCTTGTTGACACCTAGCTTTATCGACAAGGTGCCGTGCTACACTTATGCTATATGCTATATGGATGAAGATGAAATTTCAAGCACCGACCAGTATATCTACGACTCGTATAGTGGACTTGATGTCTACGGTACGGAAATGGATAGTGACGAGTGTGAAATGCCTGAATCGATGAACGACATATGATGAAGAAAAAAACACCCCAAGGGTATAAGATGTACGTTTGTAAGACAACAGTTAAGGCAAGGAGTCTTAGTGAAGCAAGACGTATTAGCATGAAAGCTGAACCAGATGAGATTTGGATTAGTGACGACTGGAAGGAGGGAAAATATAAAGAACTTGCGTCAGCCATAGGTTTTGACATGGGAATAGACCAGGAAATTGAGGACTAAATGGGGGAGTAGCTCACTGGCAGAGCGAGTTTTTGAAACGACGGGCGTTACTACTTAAGATAGGGCGACCATGAGTAGGTTCGATTCCTACCTCTCCCACAACAAGAAAAGCACCTATTACAGGTGCTTATTTCTTTAGTCTATTTCTTTTGTTATTAACTGTAAGTCCTTGTCTATTCCGACCACAGCGAGATTACCACTGTCACCAGAATCAGCACATAACCAAATTGGCTTGTACTTTTCAATTGTGTAATGGCCGCCTTTGTACCCAACAAAACACATCCCTAATAATGACTCTAGCAGGACACCTAGTTCGTTGGCTGTTTCCGGCAAGGCGTCAGCCGTAATTACATTTTCCTTACTCCATTCTTCGTACTTAGTATTATTGTATGGGTAATCAGTGTATTCTTCTTTTTCAGCAGTCAGTCCCTCATTATCCGTAAAGATAGCTACTTCAATGTAAGAGCCTCGATAAGAACCAATACCTTTGATTCTAGGGTCATACGTCTGACCTTTTTCGGCTGACTTTAATGCCTGGATAAGTCCCCCATATGTTAAATGGTAATTGCTTTTTTCTCTAGCTGATGTTTCATTCATTGAATTGATAAGTTTTTGTAAGTCCATATTTGTTTGTTATTTTGATATAAAACCACTATACCAAAAAACCACCCAATTACGAGTGGCTTCTTGGGGATAAACCTGCCTGCCTGTCATTTACAGTGTAGCACACTACCGCATCGCTAGATAGTTCTTCACGACAGCGACCTGATAGGCACTAATTTATGACAGTGTTTGTTTTACCTCGGTTACAATCTAAACAACTAGTTTTGTAGTTATCTTCCGTATCCTTGCCACCTTTAGATTTTGGCTGTACGTGGTCTATTTCTAAGACTACATCTGGAGCTTTTCTACCGCAATACTGACAAGTAAACTTGTCCCTACTAAGAATATAGAACCTATAAGCCAACTTTCTTTTTGATTGCTTTTGTTGATAAAGACGAACCTTGTCTTTGTTTTTCTCTCTCCACTCTCTTCTTAACTTTAGCACAGATTCACGGAAGACTGAATCCGCATCATATTTTTTCTTGAATTCAGAGTTATACTTGTCTTTTACTTTATTCCAGTACTCGTCTTGTTTTGCTTTGTTTTTCCATGCCATCCCATAATTATAGCAATTACAAGGCAAGATTACAAGGCTAATAACCTTGTAATCATAATGTATTTTCTATAGGTTTGCAAGAACTTTCCTTACATACATGGGGACATCGTAAGCAACGCCTTGTTTGTTGATACCTTGTTTGTTTTCCCAATTGTAAGGACTTCCACTATTCCAAGTGGCAGCAATTTGAGTCGCTGTGTAACCTTTCTGTAGCCAACCATCAATCATCATTACGGCTACATACCACTCACGTTCGGGTGTCATCTCGCGATACTCACCGTACACTTGCTGGGCATACGCCACGTAGGTAGCTCGCATAAACTGCATGCTACCACCCTCTCCTGACGCACCACGGGCGTTAAAGTTTCCGCCAGACTCATGCTTTTGGATAGCTTTAGCGAGGGCTATTGCCCGTGGGCTAACTAGAAACCCTGCTTTTTTTCTAGTGCTTCAATCTCAGGAAGTAGACTCTTACGCAGTGCCTCTAAGGCAGCTTTGTCTGAGGCTACACGTTGCTCGTCCATCATGCGGTCGTATTCTTTTTGTGCTTTTTCTTTAGCTTCTCCCTCACGGGTAGCCCACTCGGCGGCAATCGCCTCGCGCTTGGCTATCTCGAAAGGGTTTTCCTTTTCTTCTATTTGTAATGGTGTACTGGTCGCTACGTCTTGTACATACACCGTGGTTGATGAACTAAAATGTTGTATACCTCCATATACACCTAACGCAAGGATTAATCCTATTGCTAGTTTTTTCATATTGTTAACTTTTTTTATACTTGAAACTGCTGAACTTATAAGCACCCTATTTCCTTTGGGTGAACCCTAATTATACTATGAATTGACCCCCACTCCTTTTCTTTTCCCCAGATAGTAGTTTCTCTCACCCTCATAGTAGTCATTTAAGTGTTGTATCTCGACACATTTGACAAGTTGCTGTTGGTATTTTGTAAGTAGGTTTCGGTATTGCGTCTCGTATTTAGCCACTTGTGTCTTTTGGTAATCGTTTTGGAGGTATGATTCGCGCAACTTTTTACGTAAGTAGGTGAGATCTGCCTGGATTTCTTCGGTGTGCATGTGCCCCCATTATAGCAGTCAGTACGCCAGAAATGCCGACACACTGGGGATAATGTAATAAACCCCACGCGGTTGTAGCCGTTATCGTGGGGTTCTGTATGGCACTTGCTTCATTACTGAAGCAGAGGTGGTGGCACTTATTTCAGCCACTGCTTTAAGTAGTGCTGTAGTACAGACTCAGCACACTACCGAGCCAGTACCACCTACTACACTAGGCTGCTGGCATGTGGTGTTATTGTATCATAAAGGGGAAACACCGCCACGTGAATGGCGGTGCTCCTTATAGGCACTGTGGGACTTGCACCCACATTCAAAAGGAATGACCCTTAGTGTTACTACTTACATTAAAATGCCCACAGACATTGTATCACGGAAAAAGAAAACAGCTCCACAGGGGAGCTGTTAAGTTTGGGTGTTAGGGGTCTTCGTGCCTCCTAATTAGATGATCACCTCCTTTCTACAGTGTGTCGTACCAGTCAGCACGCCACGTAGTGACATATGACCCGTCAGGCATAAGCTTGCGAATCATCGCAATCTCATCGTCTTGGTAGAAGCCGAGCCAGTTCTGGCCCGTGCCGTCCACGAACAGGACGCAGAAGCCGAGCTGTCCGGTTTCCTCGTCGGAGCAGTCCAGGCTGTGAAGACTGACCAGACCGTCAGGGACTGGGGGTGGTGGGTTCGCCATCGCCGTTGTCGACGACAAGATGAGGCTTAGTGCGAGAAGTGCGCGCATGATGTTTCCTTTCGT
>Ga0163154_10003268_pt1 | contig 22703 bp, 21 predicted proteins | sample OliLakLV19MP9P1_FD_148649 | JGI IMG/M metagenome (GOLD analysis project Ga0163154, IMG submission 148649) | Freshwater microbial mat bacterial communities from Lake Vanda, McMurdo Dry Valleys, Antarctica - Oligotrophic Lake LV.19.MP9.P1 | ecosystem: Environmental > Aquatic > Freshwater > Lake >... | reverse complement strand
AGTATACGTCCGTACATTCATTTGAGAAGGGGTGGAGGAACCCGTCCGCTCCCCGTGCCGCCCCCATAAAAGCCCCTCGCGGCAGCGAGGGGGCTGCGGGTCATTGGGCGATCCCGCTCTCGATCTGGCGCTTATGCCGTTCCCTCCGGCGGCCGCTCATCCGATTCATCGAAAAACCGCATTCATGAGGTACGCTGAAGGGCCTGAAAGTTTGGTGGCGGGTTTCGTGCCACCGACGGGAACGGAGTGCAGGTGAGCAATTCCCCCCCAATGGAGGGTGTCTCTCTCGATGCGTGTGAACGGATCATCATCGTCGGTGCCGGCGGTTTTGGCCGCGAGGTCTTGCAGTGGGTCAGGGATGCGTGGCCTCAGCATGCTGCAAAAATCGCCGGCTTTTTGTCCAAAGACCCACACAAGCTCGAAGGCCATGCCACGAATCTTCCGATACTGGGTCAGCCCGCCGAATTCATGCCGCGGCCGGGTGACGGCTTCGTGCTGGCGATCGGAATTCCAGGGGTGCGTCGGCAGGTGACGGAGCCGATGCTCGCCCGCGGGTGCAGGTTTTTGACGCTCATTCATCCCACGGCAATTGTCATGGCATCGGCTGCGATCGGTGTCGGCTCGGTCATCTGTCCGTATGCGATCGTGAGCGATGCGACGAAGGTCGGCCGATTCGCCTTGCTCAACTACCACTCGAGCCTCGGCCACGACGCCTCCGTGGGTGACTTCGCCGTGCTCTCGCCGTATGCCACGCTTGGCGGTGCCGCGGTCCTCGGTGACGACGCTTTTCTCGGCCTGCACGCATCCATTGGCCCAAATGTCGTCGTGGGCGCGAGAACATTTGTGAGCGCCGGATCCATCGCGCTGCATGACTCCGAGCCAGATTCTCTCGTGTACGGTGTTCCGGGGCGGGCCTCGAAATACCTCGGGGTCGGATAATGCGTCCTTCGTCACACTCGTCTTCGCCCATCTCGATGCGCTTGGCCGCGCCGCGTACGCCGGTGAATACGCCTTGAAAGTCGTGATCTTATGCGGAGGCAAGGGCACCCGGCTCCGGGAGGAGACGGAGTATCGACCCAAGCCGATGGTGCCAATCGGCGGAAGGCCGATTCTCTGGCACATCATGAAGTACTACGCCCACTTTGGCCACAAGGACTTCGTCCTCTGCCTCGGCTATCGCGGCGACATGATCAAGGAGTTCTTCCGCAACTATCTCTGGAGCACGTGCGACGTTACGATGTCGCTTGGCCGCAATCCGCAGGCGTTGTTTCATGACCACCACGAAGAAGAGGACTGGAGGGTCACCCTCGCGGAGACGGGCCCGGAGTCGATGACCGCCTACCGAGTGCGGCACATTCGTCGCCATCTGACGTCGAATGAGCCTTTTCTGCTCACCTACGGCGACGGGCTTTCGACGATCGACATCAATGCCTCGATCGCAGAGCATGCGAAGTCCGGCCGAGCCCTGACGATTTCCGCGGTGCACCCCGCCGGCCGCTTTGGGTCGCTCTCGATTGACGACGAGGGGCGAATCCACACGTTCCAGGAAAAGCCGCAGATGGAGACGGCCTTCGTCAATGGTGGCTACATGGTCTGTGAGCCGAGATTCATCGACTATTTGCCCGACAATCCCGGGGTGATGCTCGAGCGGGAGCCGATGGACGCGCTGCTTCGCGAAGGGCAGCTCCACTCGTTTCGTCACGAGGGCTGGTGGCAGCCCATGGACACCTATCAGGAGATGCAATACCTCGATCGGCTTTGGACCGAAGGCAAAGCCCCGTGGAAGGTGTGGGCGTGAAAGCGGACGATCGCACTGGCATTTTCGGCGGTGTCTTCGCTGGGGCAAACGTGCTCGTTACTGGGCACACCGGCTTCAAGGGGGCGTGGCTCTGCGAATGGCTGCTTTCCCTCGGGGCCAATGTCACTGGCTTTGCCCTGGAGCCCGACACCGAGCCGTCACTCTTCACGCAGCTCGGGCTCGCTGATCGTCTGCGGCATCACGTGGACGACATCCGCGACGCCACCGCGATTGAAAGAGTCGTCGTTGAGGCCCGCCCTCGATTCCTCTTTCATCTTGCCGCTCAGCCCCTGGTGCGCCGGTCATACCGCGAGCCGAGGTATACGTGGGAAACGAACGTGATGGGCACGGTTCATGTACTCGAGGCGCTTCGGCGGCTCGAGGAGCCCTGCGCTGCGGTGATGGTGACCACCGACAAATGCTACGAGAACCGTGAGTGGGTCTTCGGCTACAGGGAGAACGATCCCCTCGGCGGACACGACCCCTATAGCTCGAGCAAGGGCGCTGCCGAGCTGGCGATCGCGTCGTGGCGCCATTCGTTTTTTGGGAATGGGCATCCCGTACGGGTCGCGAGTGCCCGGGCTGGAAACGTGATTGGTGGCGGCGACTGGGCCGAAGACCGTATTGTGCCCGATTGTGCCAGAGCACTGTCCCGCGGAGATTCGATCAACGTTCGGAATCCGTCAGCGACACGTCCGTGGCAGCACGTTCTGGAGCCCGACAGTGGGTACCTCGCGCTCGCGGCGGCCCTTGCCCTGCGGCCAGAGGATGCACGGCTCGACTCCGCCTTCAACATCGGGCCCGGGCACGACGGCAACAAGCCCGTGCTGAGGCTCGTCGAGGAGGCCCTCCAGCACTGGCCAGGGACTTGGATCGACGCCAGCACAGCGGGCGCACCGCCCGAGGCTACGCTCCTCCAACTCGACAACCGCAAGATTCAGGCATTCGTCGGTTGGCAGCCAGTCTGGTCGTTTCAGGAAGCCGTCAGTCGCACGATCGGATGGTATCGAGATGTGCATGTCGACAACGCTGCGGCCCGCGAGCGGACGCGTCGTGACATCATGGCATACGAGCAGGCGGCCGTGCTGAGCGCGGTCCCGTGGGCGATGCCTGCTGCCTTCATCCAACCTGTTGTTCTCAATGTCTGACGCCCGGCCGCTTGCCGATCTCCGTACCGAAATCCTTTCGCTCGTGCGGGAGTATGCCTCGCGCCGTCATGCACCGTTTGCCATGCCGGAGGTGGAACAAAACTCCTCCTTCGTTCCGGGCGAGGCGACGGTCCCGTATGCCGGCCGCGTATTCGATGCCGATGAGGTGGAGGCTGGAGTCGCGTCAGTGCTCGACTTCTGGCTGACGCTGGGGCCCGAAGGAGATGCCTTGGAGCGGGAGTTCGCGTCTGCTCTCGGTGTGCGGAACACGGTGCTCGTTAACTCGGGGTCGTCCGCAAATCTTGTGGCATTCTCGGCGCTTACGAGTCCAAAGCTCGGCGACCGCCGGCTGAAGCCAGGCGACGAGGTGATCACGGCGGCCGCGGGCTTCCCGACGACGGTCGCGCCGATCATCCAGAACGGCTGCATTCCCGTGTTCATCGACAACGACCCGGTCACGCTCAATGCCAGAGTGGACCAGCTCGACGACGCCTTCTCCCCTGGAAAAACCCGGGCCGTGATGATGGCCCACACGCTCGGCAATCCATTCGACTTGACGGCCGTGGCCGACTTTTGCCAGCGGCATGATCTCTGGCTGATCGAGGACAACTGCGACGCTCTAGGCAGCACCTACGACGGTAAGTTCACAGGTACCTTTGGGGATCTTTCGACCCAGTCGTTCTACCCCCCGCATCACATGACGATGGGCGAGGGAGGGGCGGTAAACATCGTGAGGACCGCTGGCCTCAAGCTCCTCGTCGAGAGCTTTCGCGACTGGGGCCGCGACTGTTGGTGCCCCAGCGGCAAAGACAACACCTGCAACAAGCGATTCGCATGGCAACTCGGCGAGCTTCCCGAGGGCTACGACCACAAATACATTTACACCCACCTCGGCTACAACCTGAAGCCGACCGATCCGCAGGCCGCCATCGGTCGGAAGCAACTCCAGAAGCTTCCGGCTTTCGTGGAGGCCCGACGCCGGAACTGGCAACGACTCCGGACGCTTTTCGAGCCCTATTCTGAATGGCTCGACTTCCAGTTGCCTACGCACGCGACATCCTGGTCGCCAACCGGCTTCTCCTGGGATTCCACCGGCCACTCGTGTGATCCGTCATGGTTCGGCTTCATGATCCGCGTGAAGCCGAGTGCGCCTGTGTCTCGCAAGGATTTGGCGGTGGCGCTCGATGAAGCAAAGATCGGAAACCGCATGCTGTTTGGCGGAAATCTCGTCCGTCAGCCGGTGTTTGCTCAGGCACGATCGAAGGGCACTTTTGCCATGCGGATCGTGGGAGATCTTGCCGGCGCAGACGCGATCATGAACGAGACGCTGTTCGTCGGGGTCTATCCCGGGCTGACTGAGCCCATGTGCAGCCATATCGCGGCGACCGTTGGTTCCGTTATTTTGTCGCGTCTCAATCAGCCTCACGCGATCCCGTTGTGAATCGAGTCGTCATCACCGGAGCCTCGGGCTTCATCGGTGCCGCTCTGGCGCGGCGACTCGTCGCGGAGGGCGTGCCGACGGCTGTGCTCCTGCGGCCTACGAGCAGGCCGTGGCGGCTGGGCAACTGCATACGTGATCTGACTGTGCTCGAAGGCTGTTTGAACGAGCCGGCAAGCTACGAGGCGGCGCTCACCAGTTTCGCCCCCGAAACAGTGTTCCACCTCGCGTGGCACGGGGTCGGCAGGGGGCAACGTGACGATCCGGATCAGGTGCGGGTGAACGTACCTGGCACGGTCGACTTCTTCCTCGCCGCGGTGCGGGCGGGTGCTCGGTCATTTATTGCTGCCGGATCGCAGGCCGAATACGGGCCGTCAGATCGGCGGATAGACGAGTCGCATCCAACGCATCCGGCCACGCTCTACGGGGCCGCGAAGCTCGCCACGCTGACGCTGCTCCAGAGGCTCGCCGCGGCGCACGTCATCCGGCTCGCTTGGTTACGAGTGTTCTCTGTGTACGGTCCGAGGGACGACGAGAATACCCTGATCAGCGCCCTCATCAGGCGGCTGGTGGCTGGTGAACGGCCCGCGGTCACGAGTGGCCTGCAGTTCTGGGATTATCTGTACGTCGATGACGCTGCCGCCGCGTTTCTCGCAGTTGCTCGCTCCGGGGTGGCTGGCGTGTTCAATGTGGGTGCCGGCGTCGCACCGCCGCTCCACGACACAATCGCGCTCCTGCGGGATCTGATCGACCCGGCGCTGGAGGTCGGTTTCGGTGACATACCGCTTGGTCCCGAGGCCGTGACGCGGCTCGAGCCGGATGTCGCGCGTTTGCGGAGCATGACGGATTGGGCTCCACGGGTGTCCTTAGAGAAAGGCTTACGGGAGACGATCAACTGGTACAGAAGCCGCCAGGACACCGAGATTGAGGGGAATGTCCTCGTTGAGCGATAAGCAGCCAGCGGCCCCGGCCCGCTTCAACCCGCGGGCGCTTCGCCGGCACGTGCTCCGCATGGCGTATCACGGCCAGTCGGTCCATGTCGCCTGCGCGTTTTCGATCATCGAAATCTGTGCCGTGCTGTACTCCCGATTCCTGCGGCACGATCCGCGGGATCCGGCCTGGCCGGGCCGCGACTACCTGATCCTGTCGAAGGGGCACGGTGTGATGGCGATGTACGCCTGCTTCTACGACATCGGATGGCTCGGCGACGCAGACCTCGACAATTATTTCAAGGACGGCACGCACCTCCGCGGACTGTGCGAGTCGGACGTGCCCGGCTGCGAGGTGTCAAGCGGGTCTCTTGGTCACGGGCTGCCAATCGCCTGTGGTATTGCCATGGGCCTCAAACGCAAGGGGAGCGACCAGCGAGTCTACTGCGTTGTTGGCGATGGCGAGATGAACGAGGGCCCCATGTGGGAGGCCCTGCTGTTCGCCGCGCATCAGAAACTGGACAATCTCGTCGTGATAGTGGACGCGAACCAGTTTCAGGCGATGGGCCGCACGGAGGAAGTGCTGGGCCTCGAGCCACTACCTGCGAAGTTCGAGGCTTTTGGCTGCCGCACGATCGAGTGCGACGGTCATGATCCGGTGGCCCTGGAGCGGGCGCTGGTGTCTCTGACTGAGTCTCGCGGGAAGCCTGGCGCGATCGTCGCCCGCACGATCAAGGGACATGGCGTGTCGTTCATGGCGGGCGATAACCGTTGGCACTACACGCGGCTCTCGGACGATGTCTACGCTCGCGCCGTGGCGGAGCTCTCCTGATGCGGGACGTCCTCTCCGACCTGATTGTGGGAGCCGCTCGCAACGACGACCGTTTTCTCGTGCTGTCGGGCGATCACGGCTACACGCTCTTTGATGCCATCCGAGCGGAGCGACCGGACCAGTTCGTCAACGTGGGCGTCGCAGAGCAGAACATGATCGGCGTCTCTGCGGGACTGGCCAAGGTGGGCTTCCGGCCGTGCGTCTACGGTCTATCTGCGTTCGTGCCGATCCGGGTTCTCGAGCAAATCAAGCTCGACCTCTGCCACTCGCGGCTGCCTGTGATTCTGCTCGGCGATGGCGCGGGGCTCGTCTATTCGACGCTCGGCGTATCCCACCAGTGCGGCGAAGACATTGCCTGTCTGCGGCCGCTGCCACACATCGCGATCTATTCCCCCTGCGATGCGATGGAGCTCGCGGCATGCTGGCGAGAGGCTCGGGCGGCTGATCATCCTTCCTACATCCGGCTGGGCAAAGCCGATCGCCCGTCGGTGCATGCCGAGCCCCTTACGGATACGGCCCCGGTATTCACGCACCGTCCCGCGGATCGTGACGTCGGGGTGGCGATCATCGCCACGGGGTCGATGGTGAGCCCGTGCACGGATTTCGCGAAAAGACATGGCGTCTCGTGCGTATCAGTGCCGAGGATCAAGCCGTTTCCAGATGAACTTGTCGGGATGGTGCGTGGCGCCGGCCGTGTGATCGTCGCCGAGGAGCACTGCGGAACCGGGGGGCTGTGGACGAGCATTCTCGAATCCGCAGCCACTCGAGAAAGTAGTCAAAGTCACCGGCCGGCCATTCGATCGTTGGCGTTGAAATCCCAATTCACACGCACCGCAGGGTCGTGGCAACAATCGCTGTCGGAGCACGGTTTAGACGATCGACAGATCCCTCTCGTATTGACAAACTTGTGCTTCAAAGATGACTAAGCCTGGCACGCTCCTTCGATGGCCGGCGCCGCGAAGCGCGTATGCCGTGGCCCGGCGGATAGCGACAGCATTCGTACACGATCGTGCTGTCCTCGTCACAGCGGGCTCCAGACTCCTCAGCCTCGCCACTGCTCCTTTGACGATCTTCTTCTCCGTCAAGTATCTCACCGACGCCGAGCGTGGCTACTACTACACATTCTTTTCGCTCCTCGGATTCTCATATCTTTTTGACGGGGCTGCAGCTTTCACTGTGCAGCAGAAGATTTCGCAGCTGTGTGCACGCACGACTCTCAGCGGCAGTAGCACACTTGAGGGCGATCACGAGAGCATTTGCCAAGTGGCTGAGTTGTTTCGCGCCACGGCGCGATGGTATGGACTTGCCTCCTTTATCTTCGCCGGATGCGTTGCGGCAATCGGTGGCCTGTTCTTCCTCGTCACGTCAAGTGATTCAGTCGAAGTGTGGGGCCTGCCATGGCTCTTGAGCGTGCTCACGGCAAGCCTTTCACTGGCCGCGAGCCATGTGCCCGCGCTCATTCACGGCATTTCGCGGGTCGATTCCGTCGCCATTGCTCAGGTGGGGAGAACCTTGTTTTCGTCAATTGTTTTGTGCGGGTCGCTGGCGGCGGGCTGGCGGCTGTATGCGGCACCAATCAGTGGAATTGTTGGGGTCGTTGTCTGGCTAGGAATCCTCAGGTTTTCCTGGCGATCTTTGCTTGGGCAACTGCGTGAGCAGCCATCTCCAATCCAATCCATCTCATGGGGGCACGAAATCTGGCCAATGCAGTGGCGGATGGCGCTCAGCAATACGGCGGGCTTTTTCATTTACCGCGTACTTACGCCAATCGTGTTCAGCCTTTTCGGCCCGGTCACGGCGGGCCGCTTCGGAATGACGCAGATGGCGATCGATTACGTAACGCAAATATCTTATTCATGGCTCACTGTGCGCACGCCACAGATGTCGATGCTGTGGGCCACTAAAGCCTATGTCGAACTTGGCCGGGTGTTTCGTGCAACGACCGCGATGACCGTGGTGACGTTCATTCTGGGCATCATCGGAGGCATGGCTATGCTGGCGATTCTTCGGGGCGTCATACCTGCAGTGCCGGATGCTTTCCTTGCCCCGTCAGAGTTCCTGACCTTGGCGGCTTGGGGCCTTGCGAATGTCTTGATCGCCTGCTTCGCGACCTTCGGCCGGAGTGGCGGAATGGAAAGATTTACTCGGCTCTCACTGGTATTCGCCGCGTCGACGACAGGTGGCGGAGCGTGCGTCGCCTACCTCTTCGGCGCCGTCGCTCTGTATTGTTGGCTGGCACTGTCGTCGTTCTGCGTCTTCGTGCCGTGGGCTGCCGCCATCTACCTGGCACAGTTGCCGCATCCATCCAGAGCCGCATCCGCAATCCCTGCCTGACAGATTATGCAAATGCTGATCCAGAAATCAGATATCATCCTTGTGACCGGCCATCGCGGCATGGTTGGCAGTGCCCTGATTCGCACGCTCTCCGACTGTGGCTACGACAATCTTGCGACGGTCGGGCGAGAGCAGGTGGATTTGTGCGATCTGCCAGCAGTGGAACAGGTATTCCGGGATATAAAACCCGCAGTCGTCCTCCACGCCGCGGCGATGGTCGGAGGAATTCAGGCAAACATCGACCACCCTGCAGACTTCCTCAGCGCAAACGCATCAATGGCGCTCAACGTGATTGGCACTGCCGCACGTTCCGGCGTGAAGCGATTGTGCTTTCTAGGAAGCTCGTGCGTCTACCCCCGTGCGGCGCCTCAACCCATGCCGGAGGATTGCCTCCTCACTGGCCCGTTCGAGCCGACGAACGAAGGGTACGCCCTTGCCAAGGTGCTCGGTCTTCGTTTCGCAGAATACTGCCATCGTCAGTTGGGATTGAATGCGTTCAGCGTCATGCCATGCAATCTCTATGGCACCAAGGATCACTACGATCTGCAGCGTTCACACGTGGTCACTGCACTTGTCAAGCGATTCGTGGATGCGGCAGACGAAACGAGAGGCTCAGTGACCCTTTGGGGAACCGGCAGCGCACGCCGCGAACTGATGCACGTGGAAGACGCAGCCAAAGCCATCGTCTTCCTCTTAGAACGGTATCTAGGCAACGACCACATCAATGTCGGCACTGGTGAGGATGTCACGATTCGCGAGTTAGCGGAGCTAGTGGCGGCATGTACTGGCTTCCGAGGCAAGATCGACTGGGACGCTACGAAGCCAGATGGCATGCCTCGGAAGTGTCTCGACGTGAGTCGCCTTCGAGGTCTGGGATTCAAACCAACGGTAACGCTCGATAGCGGCATTGAGCGGACCGTTTCGGAGTACAGGGAACTCAAGAGAGAGGGAAAAGCATGATTCCGTTAATGAAGTCAGCTCTTTCGCAGGAGTACGACACAAAACGCGCCCTAGCCGATTTCATCATGCGAGCCAACCGTTTGAGTATGGATCAGGAGTGCGCGCTGTTCGAACGAGAGTTCGCAGCCTTCCAGGGGTCCAAAGATGCCGTTCTCTTCAATAGCGGCGGCAGCGCGAACCTTGCGATGCTCCAGGCGCTGCTCAATCTCGGGAGGCTGCAGCCGGGCGCAACTGTACTGTTCTCTGCACTCACGTGGTCGACGAACGTGATGCCGATCCTTCAGTTGGGCATGAAGCCAGTAGCCCTGGACTGCGATCCCTCGACCCTCAACACATCCAGCGACCGGCTCGAGGAGTATCTCGCTCACAATAGCGCTGAGGCATTTCTGATTACCAATGCGCTAGGGTTTTGTGGTGATCTCGACAGAATCAGGCAGGTGTGCGATCAAAACGGGGTAATTTTTCTCGAGGATAACTGCGAAGCGCTCGGCACCGAACTTCCTGCGGGCCGAACCGGACGCTTCGGAGACATGGCGAGTTTTTCGTTCTTTGTCGCTCATCACATGTCGACAATCGAAGGCGGGATGTTATGCACCGACGATCCAGAACTGAGCGAGATGCTTCGTATCGTTCGTGCTAACGGGTGGGACCGGAATCTCGCGGTCGACCAGCAACGACGACTCCGGGAAAAGTTTTCGATTGGGTCTGAGTTCGATGCTAAATATACGTTCTATGACCTCGGCTACAACCTGCGGCCGACGGAGATAACTGGCTTTCTCGGCAGAAATCAACTGCATTTCCTACAGGATAACATCAAGGTGCGGCAGTCGCTGTATGCAGAACTGGAGGCTGTCGTCGCCAGAAATCAAGATCTCGTCCCGATGAATCGCAGTCATATTTCGACCTTATCGGCCTTTGCGTTCCCAATCGTCTGCCGTACTCCGGCGCTTCGTGATCGCTACTTGAATGAGTTCTCAGGAGCTGGCGTTGAGATTCGCCCGATGATCGCTGGCAACATTCAGCGACAACCATTTTATGGAAAATACGTCGCGGAGACCCAGGAGCTTCCTGGGGCGGATATCCTTCATGAGTGCGGCTTTTACTGTGGACTTTATCCCGAGCTGACCTATTCCGACGTCAATACACTCAAAGGATGTCTCGATACTGTATCGTGAGGTGCGGTAGCGGGGGGCCTCCAGCCAGAGTACGCAGCAGTCATGAATACCGTCGTCGTGCACACCGATCATGATATCCATAAAAGCAACGCCATCTTTAAGGCCGGGGCGGTGCTGCAGGGGTCGCACGCGGCCAACACGCACTGGCTGGCTCCGTATCACCAACTTTACCAACTGGCTGCTGCGCAGAACTTTGAATTGACGACATGCGATTTGCCACCTCGAGCTCATGTCGAGGCGGTGCTCTACCTCGACTTTCCGCTACGGCGGCAGACCGTCAGCGACTATGAGACGTGTTACCCAAGGGTTCCGCAGGTATGCCTGCGGATTGAATCGCCCCTGATTCGTCCTGAGGCGTTCAATGGGCGAAATATGCGACTATTCGACCATGTGCTTTCTTACGCGCCCGCGGATGAGCACCGGCCCGGGTATTCCCCATTCCGGCTGTCGTTGGGATTGCCGCCCGATCGACCGGTGGCCGTGCCGTTCAGCGAGCGGCGAACGGCGAGCCTCATCAGTTCTGATCACCGTGCCGATATTCGCTATCGCCTCGGTCGATTGCGAGTGGCCAAGCGCCACGGATGGTCGGTCGGACCGAGGGACGTTCTCGATGCCATATTCTGTCCGACAGAATTGTACTCCCTGAGGCGTCGGATGGCACAATCCTTGTACGCGATCGGCCCTGAATATATTTCTGTCTACGGTGTTAAGTGGGATTGGTTTCCGGGGTGGCTCGGCGTCCTCCAGACGGATAAGATGGATACCATCGCTCAATACCGGTTCAACATATGTTTCGAGAACTGTCCGGGGCATAGACTTTCGGAAAAGCTCTTCGATGCGCTCCTTGGCACGTCTGTTCCTGTGTACCTCGGCGATGAATCCATCGATCGGGAAGTTGATCCCGCATGCTTTGTCGATCGGCGACGGTTTGGGAGCGATGCCGAGCTTGCCGAATATCTCGTAGCGTGTCCTGAGGAGGAATGGCAGGCATACCGTGAGGCCGGCGAGCGATACCTCGCAAGCGATGCCTTCAAGAGGTTCTTGCCGGATGCTTTCGCTCACGCCGTTGTTGAGGGCATTCAGGCGGCAATGTCGTGAGCGGAAATCGCGTAAGTGTGTTGATCCCGACGCGTTCGCGGCCCGACTATCTCCGACGTGCACTCCAGTCAGTTGCGACTCAAACAGCGGTCCGCGGGATTCACGAGGTGGTTGTTATAGAGAACGGTGGGGATCTTCGTTCGCAGACGGTCTGTGAGGCGTTTACTGATCTCCCGATTCGATACGTCTTCAATGACCCGCCGGTACCGATGAGTCACTGGGCCGACCGGGTGTTTGGCACGCCATCATCAGCGTCGGAGTATATTGCGTTCTTGTGCGACGACGATTGGTGGTATCCGGGCCATCTCCAGACTGCCACCACATGCCTCGACGTCCGGCCGGCATGTGTCGCCACGTGGTCGCGGGTACTCGAAACGAATGAGACCCTCAGAGCGGCCACCGTTCGTGGAGGCACGGTCTGGCTGGTCACGAATGCCCGTGGGGACGAAAGCGAGTGCGAAATCGATGCCGCACAAATGCTGACTGCCAATCTGTTGACGACTGCGGTGCACATATCCGGGTTCGTGGGCCGGCAGAGTGTCATCCGCACGATTCTGCCCCGCCTCTGCAATGGTAATCCCTTTGATATCGACCGACATCTTGCGGTGCTGATGGCCGTGCAAGGTGAGAACGTGTTCCTCATGTCGCCGACCGTGGGCGTCCGGCAACACGGATTGCAGGAGTCGCGCACACTGGGCGCGACACGTGAAGCCCGAACATGGTGGCAGACGACCACACGGGAAATCGTCGCCCTTGCGGAGGCGCGCGATATCGATTTGTCCCGTGAACTAGCGACACTCGTGGAACGCTCACCTGAGTGCATGGCAACGTTGCTGAGAAACAGCTATTTCGATGGACTCTCGGACGTCGGGACTCTTCTCCCACTGCCGCAGGCAGTGCGCTCCGCACAGCGCTGGCTTCTGGTGGCACGTTGGATGAAGAGGATCGTTCCGCCGATCCTGCTGCGCGTCCTGGGGATTCGAGGATGGGTCGATTCCGCCCAGGGCCAACCTTCGTTGGCCTGACGGAGGAACTTTACGGTGCGAATCGTGTACGACCATTCAATCTTCATGGAGCCTCGCATCGGCGGCGTGCTGCGGCACACGCTGGAGCTCGTCCGCGGAGTTCATGGGCTCCCGGAGGCGGGTGACGTGACCATCGACGTTCAGGCTGGTTGGCATCATGCGCCCATCTCTGCAGCCGACCTTCCGGCGGGTACGCTTCATGGCGTGCGCGTGCCCCAGTTCAAGGGATCAGGCCGCTTTTTGTCGGCGCTGAATCGCATGCGTCTCAAACGATTGCTCGCTGCAATTTCGGATTGCAGTGTTGTTCTCCATGAGACGCTGTACGGGGACGTGTTTCCATCACCGCCAAACGTCAAGCGTGTGGTCGTTGTTCACGACACGATCTGGGAGGACAGCGATGACCGTGCGACGCATGCGGCGGCGCTCGCTCGCAAGGCATCCTCGATCGCCGCCGCGGATGGGATCATCTTTGTCTCGAATGCCACGCGGGCCGGCTTCTGCAGGCACTATCCGGCTCCGAAACTGGGTGCGGTGATCCATCACGGGTGTGAACTGCGTATCACACGCGAGCGACGAGCCCTGAACATTCCTGGGCCGTTTGTGCTGTATGTGGGACAGCGCGGCGGCTACAAGAATTGGGCGAGGTTCGCCGAGGCATTCGCGGGAAGTGATCTCAGTCGCTCCCATTGGCTGGTTTCGTTTGGACCGAAGCCAACCGCCGACGAGCAGCGGCTCGCCGCCTCGCTCCCGGAAGCTGAGAGGCTTCTATGGCGGGGCGGCACAGACGATGAGCTCGCCGATTTCTATGCCGCGGCAGACTGCTTCGTGTACCCTTCGCTCGCCGAGGGATTCGGCATCCCACTCGTCGAAGCGGCAAAGCTAGGCTGTCCGGTGGCGTGCAGCGACATCCCACCGTTCCGCGAGGTTCTTGGCCAGGACGCGTATTTTTCCTCGCCGCTCGATCCCCTCGCGATTGCGGTCGCCATGAAGGCCGCTATCAATGCTGGGCGCGGGGGTGCGGTGGTTGCTGCGGCCAAAGCGGCATGTGGCCGGTACACGTGGCATAACACGGCAAAAGCCACGCTCAACTTCTATCGGCAGGTCGCATCCGAAGAGTCCTGCGACTCTCGCTTATCCAGAGGCAATGTGCTGTGATCACGAAGACAATAAAAACTTTGCTCCGCAGCTGCGGCTTCGATGTGTCGCGGTATCGGTCAGACACTCATCATGGCGCCCGGTTTCGGCACTTGCTGCGGACCGCCGGGATTCGCCAGGTCATCGACGTCGGCGCCAATGAGGGGCAGTATGCCGGATTGCTGCGGTCGGAATATGGCTACGCAGGCGACATCGTGTCCTTTGAGCCGCTTCCGGAGGCCCATGCCCGATTGACGCAGAGAGCAAGCCGGCATTCGGCAGGCCGCTGGCGCGTCGCGCCCCGCATGGCCCTGGGAGCGTCGACTCAGCGCAGCATCATTCACGTTGCCGGAAACTCGGTGAGCTCATCGCTCCTCCCCATGGAGTCACTGCATCAGCAGGCTCTTCCAGGGTCGGCAGGTTGCCAGAGCGAGGAGATCCTTGTTCAGCGGCTCGATGATGTCGTGGCCGAGCTCGATCTTACAGTCGACGCAGGAACGCTGGTCAAGGTAGACACACAGGGATACGAACTCGAAGTGCTCAAGGGCGCTCCCGACACGATCGCGAAGGCGGGCATCATCCAAGCAGAGATGTCGCTCGCCGTTCTCTACGCGGGCCAACCGCTATTTGCTGAGCTCTTCGAGTACATTACGAGCAGGGGCTTCGACGTATTCGACATGATTCCTGGCTTCTGTGACACACGGTCTGGACGACTTCTCCAGATCGACGGAATATTTGTGCGCCTATAGGACGACGGCGTCATGCCGCAGCTCGGTCATATCGCTCACACCGTGAATTCGAGGACCGTGATCACACGGAGGGGAGGAAGAATGCCTCAGGGCGCCCCCAGCGTCCGGGCAAGTCGTCTTCATCGACTGGTCGCGTTGCTTTTCGGGCTCGGCAGCAAGCTCAATGTTCGCATCATTGGCTATATGCCACTGTCGGAAATCGCGAGTCTCATCGTGGTGCCGTTCGTATTGCCCCGGATTACCAAGCCGGCAGTGGTGCGGCTGACCGGCTGGGTATTGCCACTCGCCATGCTGTGGCTACTGAACGCGATGCTTACCGACCTGTATATGCAAACCCAATGGTCGCTCGCTGCGCGCGGTCTCGCGCGAATCGTTATCTATCTCGTGTGCATTCCGCTTTTCATTGTCTTCTTGCAGCGTGACGCATACGCAAAAACTGTCCTTTTCACACTCGGCCAGGTCCTGTCCAGCATCATCTCCGCGTACGCCATGCGGTCCGGCGTACAGGAAGGCCGCGCACTGACGTACGGCGGTGACGGCGACATGGGATTCGAGACCCATTGGTCGCTCGTCTTCGGTCTCGGAACACAACTTGCCATCCTTCTCGTGTATCCGCGTTCGCGGCTCCTGGCGTATGGAATTGGCATCGCGATGGGTGCTTTCCAATTGATTGGCGGTTCCCGATCCACGGCAGGCATCTACATTGTCGGCGTCGCCGTGTGCATGGCGCGTGATGTGGTCGAGGCGCGCGGTGGGCTACGTAGGCGAGAAAAGAAACTTCTCAAGTGGATTGCCGTAGCCACGTCCGTAATGATCCTGGCGTCGGTCGGGGTCCGCGCCTACCAAACCGCTGCCGGCTCTGGCCAACTTGGCCAGAAGGCATATCAAAAGTATCACAGCCAATCCCGCAGCGCATACGGAATTGTATTTGGTGGGCGGCCGCAGATTCTGGGTGGCTGGCTTGCCGCCGCCGAATCACCGATTATCGGCTATGGCTCGTGGCCAACCGACAATGGGATGTTTTTTGCGCGGGCGTGTGAAATTTTGGAAGTAAACCTTGACCCGAGCTACTACACCATGGGGCCCCAGCTCATCCCGTCGCACTCGCACGTCCTGTGCGCCTGGGTCGAGAACGGAGTTATGGGGCTCGTGTTCTGGAGTTATGTCTTTTTCATCGTGACGCGATCGGCGGTGGCACGGTATCATGACGAAAAACAGTTTGGGCTGTTCCTGGTTGTCAGCTGTGTGTCCTTGATGTGGCACATAGTCTTTTCGCCGATAGCGGGACGGCTCGACGAGTCTTTTCTCTTAGCACTTCTCATGAATCAGACAGCAGCCGTCCCGCGTACTAGGACAGCCGTGGTCCGCACGTGAACGTCGGGGAGGGACGCTACAGTGTGAACGAATCGCCGTTACGATATTTGTTTGTGTCAACAGGCGACCTGAAGCAGAACTCAAGCTTCATGAGACTGCGCGAGCTTGGTCGCTGCCTGCATGAATATGGAGTTGACGTTCACTACATAGTAGATCAGAGCTTCTTTAATGACGCGCTGCCATCGCAACTGTCATACGCTCACGTGCATCGCGTCACTGGAATCGGAAGGATCGGGAGGCTAATTGATCGTCGGCGTGTGATAGACCGTATCAATCCGAATATCGTTCATATTCTCAACCCGCAGATAAGTAACTCGGCTACAATACTTGGATGCCGACGGTTTGTTGTTGTTGATTGGGATGAAATGCTCTCGGCTCGCATGGCGAAGGTATCCGCGGCAATGGTGAGTCGCCTATGCGAGCATTGGTGCCGAAGACGCGCTGATCTTACGGTCGTCGCGAGTCGCCATATGCAGAAGCTATTCAGAGAGCAGTATGGAGTGAAGAGTCTCTATCTACCGTACGCGACCTATGTTGAGCCTCTCGGTGACGGTGAGCCACCGACTGTAGGGCCAACTGTCGCGTATTTGGGCAACTTTCATGCAGATGGAGACCACGATATTCTGATTGACGCATGGCAAGAGTTGGGGCAGGGGCTAAGGGTTCCGTCCCTTCATATGCTGGGCGGGGGCGTGGGACTTAACTCCGTCCGGACTCAAGTGGTGCAGCGGGGCCTCGGAAATGTCCACGTGCATGGATTCCGACCGTGGCCGGAAGTGTGGCGTTACCTTCGGCATGCTGACTTACTTATCTTTCCTATTCGTGATTCGCTCGCGAATCGGATGCGATGCCCGGCCAAGATCTTCGCGTACATGCAAGCGGGGCGTCCGATCATCACGAATCGTGTTGGTGAGGTGGCGGAAGCCCTAGGGAACCGCGCGACATATGTGGAGCCAACTCCGACGGCATTTGCCGCCGCCGTTCGCGAGGCGTTTCAGCGGCCTTCGTGTACAGTAGACTACGATGTCGCGAAACATCAGTGGTCAGCTCGAGCAAGGCTGCTTCTCGACGCGGTGACACCCCTGCATGAGTCACGAAAGGCACGATAGACCGATGGAGGCGTCAAAGGACATTGGATCGCTCGGTCCGCTGCAGACTAGTTGGGTCGAGCTTTGGCGCAACCACGGCTTGACGCTCTGGAAGGCGATCTGTCTCGGCTTGTACTATGTCGTCGCGAGGAAGCTGCCTGACGTGCCGATGCCGGGGGCCTGGTTTGGCCAAACGCTACGACGAGTTCTCGCACAACAGATCTTTGACCAGTGTGGACGGCACGTGCGGATCAATGGTGGCGCGAAGTTCGGTACCGGCTCCCGCTTGCGACTGGGCGAAAACTCATCGATTGCTATGGATTGCTGGGTCGCAAGTGATACCTGGATTGGCGACGACGTGATGATGGCGCCTCAGGTGATCATTTTGTCGAATAGCCACTCCTTCTCTCGGACCGATATTACGATGCGGGCACAAGGTGCGCCTCCCCCTCGACCCGTACGTATCGGGAACGATGTGTGGATTGGAACGCGTGTAATTATTCTCCCCGGTGTCCGCGTTGGCAATCATGTGATCATCGGCGCGGGGGCGGTCGTGACGAAGGATGTGCCCGATTGGGCTATCGTCGGCGGGAATCCCGCGCGGATCATCAGACTTCGCAATGATGGTCAAGGCAGCGCGGAGACAGCGGAGGAGCAGTCGTGACGAGCGAGATGCAACGTGAATCCGTTCGTGGTGTCAGAGGAGTCGATGGTTGTCCCGGACTCGTGGCAGGACGCGAGCGCGGGCTTGCCATGAGCCTCGGCATCGTGATCCCGACGCTTGACGCCGAGGAGTTTCTCGAGCCCACGCTGGCGGGGCTTGGTCCACTCCGGGCGGCGGGCGCAAAGGTCGTGATCGTGGACGGGGGTTCGAGCGATCGCACCTGTGCGATCGCGCAAGAGTGGGGGGTAGACGTTCGCCTGGCACCTCGGGTTGGTATGTACGCTGCGTTGAATGACGGCTTCGCGGCGCTCGAGTGTCGATGGCTGACGTGGATCAACTGCGATGACGTCATTTTTTCACGCACGATGATCGATCGGCTTGACGATGCAGAGGCCGCGGACGTGCATTATGGCGCTGTGGATTTCATCGATGCCTCAGGGCGTTTCGTCCATTCATGGCAAACCGCTGCCCCTAGTCGCTTGTTGAAACTGTTTCAGGTGGGGTGCAGTCCGCTGCTCCAGCAGGGCACCATTTTCCGCCGTCTGGTTTTCGAGAAGCTTGGTGGATTCACGGAGTCGTATCGATTCGTCGCCGACGCTGACTTCTGGTGGCGAGCACTCGAGCATGGATTCGTTTTCAAACGGCTGGAGTCGCCGCCCGTGGCTGCATTTCGTCTCCACCACAACCAACTGTCGCAGCGACATGCGGACGTGATGCAGGCCGAGCATAGGCGCATGGCTCAGCAGCACGGCGCGGCTGGGCCGTTGCAGTGGTGGTCGCCTTCAGTACTCCGATTTCGGCTCGCAAATAGCCGCCGCTATCTTCTTCGAGCGATCCGATCAGCCGATTTGGGCGGTCGCATGCGCTGCTCCAGAAGCTATGAAGTGGACTCGAGGTGAACGCGACTGTCCTTACGCTCGGCTTGTATCGAGGCTCAGGGGGGCCAAACAAGTCGATCAAAGCATTTGCTGAGGCACTCCACGCCAAGGTGATTTCCTGGGTCGATCCGGACCAGTACGCGAGCGAACCACTGATTTGGGACGCGTCCACGATCGTCCGGGGGGTTCGATTTCCCGTCCTGCAACAACTTCTCATTCCTCGCCACCGTGACCTCGCCGCGGCGGAGAGAATCGTCGCGGAGAGCGATGTTGTGTCGTGCCATTCCTTCTGGCGATGGCACATCCCTTGGCTGCACCGCGTGGCCAAGAGACATCGCGTGCCCTATTGGTTCGTGCCGCACGGGATCCTTGACCCCTATGCGTTCAAGTCAGACAAGCTCTTCAAGAAGGCCTTTCTCGAGGGCTGCGCCCGAGGATTTCTCGAGGACGCCGCCGCCGTCGTGTGCTCAGCGTCGCGGGAATATGAAAAGCTTCGCGATGTGGTGCCGAACGTGCCGCCTGCAATCATCCACTGGCCGCTTTCCGACGCTGATTTCCGGGAGCCGTCTCCGACAGCACGTCAACGGTGCCGGCAGGATCTCGGCATTTCCGAGGACGCGTTTTGTCTCCTCTACTTCGGCCGCCTTGATCCCATGAAGCGACCGCTCGAGACGATTGATGCGGCGGCCGAGGGCGGCGGTGCCACAACGCACTTGATCATTATTGGCAATGATTGTGGTGTCACGCGCAGCCAATGCGAGCAGCGGGCATTCGATCGTGGGATGGCGGGACGTGTGCATGTCGTCGGCCCCAGGTATGGGCACGAGCGTACGCCGTTCTTCGACGCGTGTGATGCCTACATTTCCCTTTCCCAGCGGGAGAATTTCAACTTCACTGCGATGGAGTGCCTGGCCTCCGGGATCCCGGTCATGTTGTCGTCGGGTAATGATATCGCTGGGGACATCGCAGACGTCGGATGCGGCTGGATGATGACCGCGGCCGACGATCCGGCCGGCATGGTCGAGGCGGTGCGGGGGACGTCCAAAGAATCGCTGCGCGCCATGGGTGTCGCCGGTCGCGAATGGGCTTTGCGCCACTTGCGAACCTCGCATTTCCAGCACCAACTGACCGCCCTTGCTTGGCAGTGTGGGTCGCGTTCCGGCTAACCAAGGGCGAACAGCCGAACGTGAACAAGTCTATTGAATAGGGGGGCATCTGCCATTGTAAACGACGGACACAATCGTATGGGATACTCGACAGTCATTTTGACATACAATGAAGAGTCGAACTTGCCTCGCTGTCTGGCGGCGCTGGCGGGCTGCGACGACGTCGTTGTGCTCGATTCAGGAAGTAGTGATAGGACGCAGGAGATCGCTCGGGCCGCTGGTGCACGAGTCTTTGAGAGGAAGTTCGACAACTTTGCCGCCCAGCGGAATTTCGCGCTCGATACCGTCCCGTTCAAGCACGCATGGATTCTTCACCTCGACGCAGACGAATGCATGACTACGGAACTTCACGCCGAAATCGAGGAGGTATGCCGAGGGGACTCCAAGAGCGCGTTCCTGATAGCGAACAAACTCATCTTCATGGATCGGTGGATTCGGCACGTGACGACCTACCCGGCCTACCAGGCCAGGCTCTTGCGTCTTGGCCAAGCGAACTACAAAGTCGCCGGCCACGCGATGGCGCTCGACCGCTCCGATCGCGGAACGGGAACACTAACCGAGCCCTACATTCACTACAATTTCTCGAAGGGCATCTCGGACTGGCTCGCGAGGCACAACACGTACTCGGCGTCGGAGGCGGACCGGATCTTGTCCGAGACTTCGACCCTGATGCAGGCGTGGGGGGAGTTTCAACGCGGCGAGACGCCGGAAAAGAAGAAGCAGGCACTCAAGCGATGCGCCGATTTCCTGCCCTTCCGGCCGCTCGTGCGGTTTATGTACCTCTACATCTGGAAATGGGGCTTCCTCGACGGCCACGCGGGATTTGACTATAGCGTCCTGATGGCATTGTACGACTATCTTATTAAACTCAAAGTGCGCGAACTGCGGCAACGGCGAAGAGGTAACCATGAGTGACAGGCGGCGCGTGGCGATCGTAGGAGGCGGCCTTTTCGGCGTGATGGCGGCCCTCAAGTTAAGCCAGCATGGATTTGCCACCACCATATTTGAAAAACAAAGCAGCGTTCTCCTGGGGGCGTCATACATTAATCAGAACCGCCTCCATATGGGGTACCACTATCCCCGGAGCGACCAGACTGCCCGTGAAGCCTGTCTCCACCAGGCGGAGTTCCAGAAGCTCTTTCCGGAGGCGGTCGTCGCTGACTTTGAGCACTACTACTGCGTGGCACGCGAGGGAAGCTATGTCTCCGGCACCGAGTTCAAAGCGTTTTGCGATCGACTGTCGCTCCCTTACGAGGAGACGTGGCCCTCGGCGATCACGCTCAACCCCGAAACAGTCGAAACATGCCTTCGCGTTCCTGAGAAACTCTACGACGCCAACGTGCTCCGCCACTTGCTCCGCCAAATGCTCGAACGAGAGCCGCACGTGCATGTCATGGTCAACACGGAGCTTCTCGGCATCAACCAGTTTCACGACGGCTTCGAGATCCACTACCACGGAGTGGCCGGTATTGAGCGGATGACCTTCGATGCCGTGATCAACGCGACGTATAGCAACATCAACCGACTCATCTCGATGCTTGGCTGCGCCCCACGTACGTATCAGTTCGAACTCTGTGAGGTGGCTGTCGTGAAGGCGCCATGGGAGGGCCGCGTGGGCTGCGGCGTGATGGATGGCCCGTTCTTCGGAATCCTCCCATTCGGAAAATCCGGGTCGTACCTGCTGTACGATGTGGAGATTTCCGTGCTCGAGCGAAGCTTTGGCACGAGCCCGGCCTTCAATCGGGAAATGTCCTACTACGATCACGAGATTATTCGGGCTGAGCGGTTTCGTCGGTATCTTCAGAAAGCTTCTCAGTACATTCCGGAGATGGTGAAGTGCCTCCACCTCTACTCCATTTATGTGCCGCGGGTCGTGCTCGCCAATCGCGATTCGGACGATGCCAGGCCTACCGAGATCCTCAAGCACGCCAACGGTGTGTGGTCGATCTTCGCAGGCAAAATCAGCCTGGCGATTCCGACGGCCGTGCAGCTCACGCGGGAGATCCAGAATCACCTCGATCAGCGAGACAATAACACCGGTCGTCAGGCGTCGGCCTCGGCGTGATTCAGGTCACGATCGTCGGAGCGGGGCACTACGCGAGGTCGATCGTCGCGCGGAATTACCACGAGTGCCCACGGTGCACGCTCAAGGGGGTGATCAGTCCGCACGCATCGGCCGAGCGTTTGGTAGGTACGCCGCTTGCCGGTGTGCCGCTTGTTCAGGACGCAGACCAGTGGCGACGACTGCATGGCACACCGAACGATCACGACGTATTTGACCTGTGCGTGCATCCCGACGCGATCATGCCGGCCATGCGGCCACTCGTGGCCTGCGGCGCGCGATCGTTCGTGCTTCCGAAGCCCCTCGCGACAACGCGCGAGGCACTCGAGGCGATCACCGCCATCGCTGCTGGACTGCGTGTGGCCGTGGCGTCGCAGTGGCATTATTCACAGGTCACGGCAGGGCTCCGGGACGCCGTGGCTGGGATGACGGGGCCACTGCGAATCGAGGCAACTTTCTCGCAGCGTTTCGACCCGGGCCAATTGCGGTTCTACACCCCGTACACGGCCCTCTTGCCGCACATGCTGCAGATCCTTCACTCTACGGGGCTGTGGCAGCCTGATGGTCGTGATCGGATCACAAGAACGGAATCACCGACACGGCTCGCCGTGGAGATTGCGTCGGCGCAGGCCGACACACACATCGGCCTGGTAACGGACCTTGACGCGGCCACTCGGCAACGTGTGGTGAGGGCGACGGATGCCACAGGACGGCGGATCGAGGTTGATTTCTTGGGGGTCTTCACTGCCGGTATTGCCGAAAAGCTCCCGGCCATCGTGATCGATGGCCACCGTGAGGAGATTGCGGAAGACAACATCGCTGTCATGGTGCGGCACACCATTGCCGGCATG
>Ga0163154_10003265_pt1 | contig 22716 bp, 19 predicted proteins | sample OliLakLV19MP9P1_FD_148649 | JGI IMG/M metagenome (GOLD analysis project Ga0163154, IMG submission 148649) | Freshwater microbial mat bacterial communities from Lake Vanda, McMurdo Dry Valleys, Antarctica - Oligotrophic Lake LV.19.MP9.P1 | ecosystem: Environmental > Aquatic > Freshwater > Lake >... | reverse complement strand
TTTCAATAGGAAGCTTGTTTGGAAACATGCACATAGTTAAGTATTTTCAAATAACATTGAGAATAGGAAGCTCTTGTACTAAGACTTTAAGCGATGCGTAAGTCCTATTTAAGTAGTTGTTCAATGTATTTCATCATTTCAGTTGCTAATCCGTTTCTTTGAGAGTCCTGAGATACGCCAATTGCTAATAAATTATACGTTCCATCAGTCAGTTTCTCTGGAACACAATATCCGATTGCTGTCGGTATTTTGTCGTCAAAGTAGGCAAACCAAATGTCTTGCGTGTCAGTATTGTTTAAGTAATCGGAAATCATTTCGTCTAAATATTCAGATGGAAACAATTCACTTGAATCAACTACTTTTTTCAGTTCGTCAATGTCCTTTTGTATTACGGCTCGTATTTTATCGTTCATTTTTTTGTTTATCAATTAAAGTTACAAAATCTATTTTTCGTCAATTACTCGTCTTAAAGTTTCAAGTTTGCTGTGTCGTCATAGGGTTGCAGCTAACGTTTTGCAGCTACAAGAAGTTGGCGATTTCGAAGCACAAAACTGTCTGCCACCACAAAACTTGATACGAAGCACAAAGCTTCATTTAACCACTGAACCGCCAATTTTTTGTAGGTGCTGTTACTAGTAGGCCTTCTTTTAGGTTAGGTGTAACTTTAAATTCTTCAATGCTATTTGAATAAATTTCGGATCGTTAAACAAGGTCTTTTTTCTGCCACTCCAATTTTCCAATTCATTGGTAATAGCTTCTTCTGAATTGGCTTTCTTTTCAGAAATTATAAAATCAATAGTGGAGAGTAACTCTAAACCAAAGGGAGAATAAAATCCTGAAAGGAACATCTTTGTTTTTTCAATTATTCTTTTGTGTTCCATATTTTCGAGCTTGTCTAAAAAGTCGTTCACTTCCATTTCAGCATCGGGAATTAAACCCAATTCTTCAAACGGCTTTTTGTCTTTAGAGCTGTAACCCATTATATAACTTCCATTTAGATAATACAAGACGTGTTTTACTTTTCCCGAATATGGTCCATAAAAATTAGGTTGAAAATCTAATTTGAAAGTTTCTTTTGCTCCAAAACGTTGTAAGAAATATGCGATTTTTTCAGATGAAAATTCTGATACAAATTCACCATTCCGAACCAGTTCATATAAAACAGATAATAACATTGCCCTTGCTGGTGTAAGCTTCACACGCTCTTTTTTTAGAACTTCTTGTATAGCGGTACTTGGTTCGTAAATGTATATATCACAAACCACATCAGACAAATGTTTATACAATATTTTTTTTACTTTATTCCAATCTAAGCCACCGTTACCTGAACCCAATGGCGGAATAGCGATTGATTTTATTTTTTTATCTTTGATTACTTTCACCAATTCTACTAAACCTTCCTCAATATATTGATATTCGGAAGGTAAACGCCAGTTGGTCTTTGTTGGGAAATTGATAATGATTTTCTTACCAGTCAACAATGCTTCATCTTCTATAACTAAAAGTTGACCTACTTTTACTTCTTTATTTTTACACGCATTGGAATACATTTTAAAATTGTTAGGAAACATATTTTTAAATTGCAAGGCAATACCTTTGCCCATTACACCAATTGTGTTTACTGTATTAACCAAAGCTTCTGCTTCGCTATCTAACAAATTACCTGTTTTATAATGTATCATATCTTAAAAATAAAATTGTGATTTAATGAGGACCTTGTCTGCATCTGCACCAAAGTTTACAACTCTGTTTTTTGCATTTTCGTTAGCAGTAATATAACCTAAAATACCATCGCAAGTAATGTCACCTAAGACTAAAAATTCAGATTCTTTTCTTCGTTTTAGGTCTAAATCGTTTTCATCTTTCCAATATGTGGCTTTGATAGCCTTTTTATCTAAAATAGCGTCAATATTTTGAATATCTTCAAGATTGTATTGTGTAGTAAAACTACTAACAGCGTGACCATTGGTAAATACAAAATCCAATCGAAGGTCTATAATTTTCTGAACAGAACTAACGCAATAGACAATGTTTTCAGCTAAAGTGGATGCAACCATATTGAAGCCATTTTGAACCACATATAGCATTGGCGTTCTTACGCCAAAATAAAAGGGTATGTACTCTCCTAATCGTCTGCCATTGTTTAATAAAAAATTGTTTCGGGTAGTAATTAAACTACTATCGCCAATAGAAACAAAATTAGGATTAGCTTTTACCGATGTAGAGTGTGTAATTCCATTTTGAAGAATATGTTGGATATTTTCAATATGGGTCATTCTAAACAAGTATATTTTATTCAAATCAGGCATTCTGCAAATTTAATTTATTTTGTGTTTTATTTGGTCAATTTCTAAGTTTTGTTTCCGCATGTCTTGTCTTTTAGGCTTACTGGTAACGTTTTGCAGCTACAAGAAGTTGGCGATTATGAAGCACTAAACAGTCTGCTACCACAAAACTTGATACGAAGTACAAAACTTCATTTTACCACTGAACCGCCAATTTATTGTAGGTGCTGTTATGCCCAGTGCTTCTTTCCATATAGTGTCGTAAGTTTATTAATTTGTTCAACGGCTTTTTCAAACCTGTCTTGCCAATTACCTGTTACTTCAATAATTTCAATGTTGTCGTCTTGCAAAACTTGTCGGTGAGAAATATCTAATAAATTTCTATCCGCTTCATTCAAACGTGTTCCGTCTTGAAAATATTCAACGTCATTGTTTAAGTAAAGATAAAGATTTGCTTCATTCATTTTGTAAATTGCGTCACTCACATTTAGTTCTTTACCAAATGTGAATTTAGAGTAGGATTTTGTAATATGAATGTCAGTGTCAATAATTACCAAATGATTGTCACCAATAGCTGCATTTTTAATTTTTTTTGAATGTTCGCTTGCAACTAAGTGCAAATCGTCAAAAGTGAAGTCGTTTGAGTTAGGGATTAAATCCCTTGCAACCTCCAAAACTAAGCTACAATCGTAATGCCTTGCAAGCGTCTCTGTCAAAGTTGTTTTGCCTGTACATTCTGTTCCGAGTATAACAACCTTAATTGCAAAGTAGGGCTTAACACTGTCGGGTAGGAACTGCCAATTGGCAAACAAATTATTGCGAATTACAGTAGCAGAAACAGGGAATGTTTTCTTAGAAATGTCGAATGCAAGGTGCTGAATATTCATATACTCGGCAACGAAGTTGCCGTATCTTTCGGAAGTAATAAGTAAAGAATAGTCTGGATAAAGTTCTTTGAAAACAGTTGCCCAAATTTCAGAAACATTTTTAGATGTTTCCGATGTGTTTGGCAATTTGCTTTCATTGTAATTGAATGTTTTTACTTCAATGTTTTTCTTGCTGTTGAAAGTTTGTTCAATCCAATTTTTTCTAACGCTGTCCGAAATATTTTCTTTGTCGCTACAACAAACTAAAATTGAAAGGTAGTCGCACTTACTCAAAGCAAAATTTATCATTGCTTCGTGACCTTTGTGAAAAGGTAAGAACTTCCCAAATACAAATGCTTTAATCATTATTTAGCTGCTTTTTCCAGTGATAAAGTCCATAAGATGCTAACCCAAGAAAGATAAAATATTCAAGAGATAGAAAGTAAACTCCCTTTTTGAAATAGAGAACCACACAAATAATGTCAACTGCTAACCACAAATACCAATTCTCAATTTTCTTTTTTGCAAGAAGTATTGTTGCAACGATACTTGAAATCATAACGAAAGAATCGGTGAAGGGATAAGCCGCCTGAATTTTAAAATACTGTGGAAAATACAAATGAATATTCTTGATTGCGAAACCCATAAAAACAGAACCGATAACAATTGCGGTCGCAATTGTTATTCGGTTTCTGAAATTTATTTCTGAAATTTTGTTTTCAATAGTTTTTGTATTCCACTTATACCAACCATAAAGCGTAACTACAAAAAAGTAAACTTGCAGAAACATATCTGCATACAGTTGTACTTGAAAGAAAAGAATGAAAAGAAAAATTTCATTTACAATACCTGTTGCCCAAGTCAGAATGTTTGCTCTTGAAGCAAAGTAAACAGAAACCAAGCCGAACAAAGTCCCAATTAACTCAACATAGCTGATAGGATAATCAAAAACTTGAAAGGCGATATTTTCAATTTCAAAAAAGTGCATCATAAGCTATATTTTATTGAAGCGTGAAAATTTGTTGGTGCTTGCACAAAATACTTTTTGCTTCCGTCAAAGTCAACATAACCATTGTTAAAATATTGGGTATTTGAAATGTTGTTTAAGAAAACACAAAATTGAAAGCCTTTGATATTGTATTGAACCCTTGCGTTAATTAAAAAATAGTTTTTTACTGTAGAAGTGTTTGCAAAATCAATATATGATTTGTCCTGATACCTTGCGGATAAAGCAATTGAAAACCTTTTGTAGAAATAAACTGCTTCTTGATTTATGATTATTGGTGGAGTGAGAATTGGAGTGAAAACTTCCTTTTGTTCTTTGATGCGACTGTAATTGAATGATGAATTATTTATAAGGCTGAAATTTTTATTGATTTTGTAAGTAACACTCAACTCAATTCCTGTTCTGAAGCTTTGCTCAACTTTGTTAGTAAGAGCCAATCCATTTGGTCCAAATTTTCCGTCTAATACAATTTCATTTTTGAAATCCATATAATAAAGATTCAAATTGAAGTTTAGTTTTTGGGATTGATGCCTAAAACCTAACTCTTGATTCAAAACATATTCTGGAGTTTTGATTGAAACGATTGCATTACCCAAACTGTCGGCTAATAAATCATCGTTGCCTCCAAACAAATCGTTTCTTGTAGGTTCTCTGCCTGTTTTTCCGATGCTGTAATAAAGAGTTGAATTTTCTTTGATTGCATAACTCAATCCTGCCTTTGGATTGATAAAATGCCAATTCATTTTATCAAATGACACTGTCCCGTTGTAATCAAAGGTTGAGTAGCGATATTGTATGTCGGCAAAAAAGGTAATTTTTTTTATTGTGTAATCTGCCTTTGTAAAAACACTCACTTCGTTTTTGTAGCCTGTGTTTTTGTAAAGTTGCCCTAAAGTTTTTTCGCTTCCTAAGTGTTGCCTGCCATAAATATTTCCGTGAATACCAGTTGTCCAATTGAAACGTTTTTTTGAAAATGTATAGTTGCTAAAAACACCAATTAAGTTAGATTGAAAAGCATAGTTGTACAATTCGCTTGTTGTTGGAAGTCCTAAAAAATTGTTCAAATTAAAATCATAATTGCCGTTTAGGAAAGTGTAGTAAACGCTTGTTTGAATTGTAGAAACTGTGTTGGGTCTCCAACTGTTTTGCAGTTGCACCAAGCATTGAGTGAATTTGTCTTTTTCGTTTTTGTTGGCGTTCGTTTTTCTGTCGGTTGAAATTAATGAGTCCGAAACACCAAGCCAAGCTAATTGATTTTGTTGATGTCCAGCTAACAAATTTATTTTCCAAGTCGCTTTGTCGTAAAACAAACCGCTACTGATAAAAACAGATTGAGAATTATTTGAAGAGTTGTATTTATAACCGTCAGAATAAACTTGTGATGCTCTTACATACAACGCTTTTTTATTTTTGATACCACTATTAAACTCTCCGAACGCCCTTAAACTATTGAATGAGCCATAACCAATTCCAAAAGTTTTTTTTGTTGAATCATAAAGATTTGGAGAAAACAATTGAACGCTTCCCCCATAACTTGCAACGCCATTTTTACTTGTCCCGACACCTCTTTGAATTTGAATTTTACTTACTGAATTTAAAATGTCGGGATAGTTTGAAAAATAAGCTCCTTGGTCTTCGGGTTCATTTAAGGGAACTCCGTCAAGTGTAATATTTATTCTTGTCTGGTCAATTCCTCTCATTCTGAAATAAGAATAACCCTGAGTATTTCCAGCGTCTGAATAAACAGTTATGGAGGGCAATTCTGAAAGCAAAAAGGAAGGCTCTTGTCCTGTTGATTTTGCTTTGAGGTCAATTGAACTTAGATTCTGAAAAGTTATTGGTGTCAGTTTGTCGGCTTGATAAGTTACAATTACTTCTTTCAGTGTTTTTGTTGTGTCAAATCGGGGAGTGTCTTGGGCTTTGAGTTGCTGGCTTGTTAGAAGTGTTAAAAGGAAAAGTATAAAATATTTCATCATTCTCTCTTGTCATTTTGTTTGTCTGATGTCGCTGTTTTTAAGCTGTCAGTTTGTTGGTTACACGCTCGTCCTAGCATTGGGCATAACGTTCCGCGCACAGGCGCAGTTTGGGATTGGCGACCGGGAATCATTCAGCCGACGATAAAGATACAAAGAAACGAAAATAATCATCTTTCCTAGATGCCCAAATTGAGCTTGTGCGCTGTTATGCCAAGTGCTTTTAGTCAATGATAAGGTAGGAGTCAGTTTCTTCTCCTTCGTCAATCATTTTAACTTCAATGTCGAATAGTTTGTCAAAAGTAAAATTAAACTTTGTAATGTTGGTCCAACCTGATTTTATAAATTTCGTGTCTGTAATAATGATTTTGTCAATCCGGTTTAATTTGTTGTCCTTTATAACATTAATTCATTGAACAAGGTCGTCCGATGGATTATTCTGTTTGGTCACATTCCAACAAAAATTTTGTTTTTCGTCATCGTCTAAGTAATAAACAATGCCATAAATTTTGTCCGTGTCGGCATTTGTAATTTCAACTTCGTCAACTCCATAAAGTCCGGGAAAGTGGTCAAGAAATATTTGTCTTTTGTCTGCAATCATTTTTTAGATAGTGTCGTTAAAGCATTGGGCATAACGGTTTGGCACTTGGCGAAGGTGGCGATTTTCAGCACTAACTTTCATACGAAGCACTTCTGCTGCGTTTTTGCGAATGCAATGTTAGGCGTTTTTTACTTTAACCCCATTGTTTGTTTTTTATACGATAGATAAATCTCCTTACCGTTTAAAGCATTTATGCCTAAAAAGGCTTGTATTTTTTGCCCTTGTAATATATTCATTGCGGTGTCATATTTTGGCGAACAAGCAACTATGCAATTACTTATCACATTATTACTAATCGTAATGTCGCCATTATATAGGTTTGCCCTGAATTTTCCTAGCATTGGGTTATAGTCGTTAATGCTCTCGTCCCTATCAGACAAGTAATTGCTGTAATTTGAATTTATAATAGAGTACATTGCGCCTGTGTCAAATACAGCTTTAAAGGTAAGTTCTTGAATTTTTAAATCAAGTATTGGCACATTCATAAAAAAACTAATTTGAAACAAATCAAAATTTTCGATATTTTCTGCAATATGTAAATTATATTCTTTCAAGTTTATTACAATATCATTGTTCGCTAAGAAATCGTATCCAATGATACCATCTATTGGAGTCTTTATAAATTCAGAAATATCGTTCCAATTAATCATTCTCCTAAATTGACTTGCCATAAAATCAGGCTGTAATTTGAAATCTATTCCGCATACTGATACTTCATCAAGAGTTTCATCACTGAATATCGTGGATACTGGATTGCCTGTATCTAATATTGCCTTTTTAAGCCCTTTTTTAGTTACAACTGGTATAACTATATGATTATTAATAAATTCAATCTTCATTTGTTTAGATTTTCTGTCTTTTTAAATGCCCTATAACAATTACTCGTACGAACTTTAGTTCGCATTTTTCGAGTTCATTAGATTATCTAAGGGGCTTTGCACCCTTTGGATTCCCGTTACTCACGTGTGTGTATCGTTGGGTAGTTTTCGAGCTATTATGCCCCAAAAGTTCTTGAATGATACGTATATCAGTCCCTGCCTCGTGCAGGTGTGTCGCGAAACTGTGTCGCAATGCGTGGAAGCTTACCTCTTTCAAAATGCCTGTTTTTTCTTTGGCAACCTGAAATGTTTTCTGCACACTGCTTGTGCTATAACAATCACAACTTTGCCCTTCAAACAGCCAATCTTTGGGTTTATAGGCTTTGTAATAATCGCGCAATGTATCTAAAAGCACTTGTGAAAGCATTACACACCCATCTTCTTGCCTTCCTCTTTGTAGAATAACGGAAAAATCTGCATACACAATCTTATTTCATTTTGACTTCGCAAAGCTAAAAAATTAATTTTAAAAAAACAAAAAAAAACGAATATTTTTTTCAAATATTTTCTTTTTTCTACCGTCTTTGGTATTTAGAAAAGCGCAGGCAAGATTACATTTCACGCAACCGACCGCTTTGCACATGGTTATTGGTGTCGAAAAATTGGGTAGCACAGTGTAGCTGAAGAACAAAGTTAGCCCCAATTTTTCTTAAAGCACCAGCAACGGCAGAATTTATTTTCGAGCGTCTAAAAAAGGCAAAAAAACGCCTGCCATGTTATCATGGCAGGCGTTTGTTACACACCTTCAGCGACCACAGTTTCCACTTCAGGAATCATGCGTTTCAAAAGATTTTCTATTCCCATTTTTAAAGTGACGGCTGAAGAAGGACACCCGCTACAAGAACCTTGTAACAAAACCTTCACAACACCATTCTCAAAAGAATGAAAGCCAATAAAGCCCCCATCACTTTCAACAGCGGGGCGTACATATTCATCAAGAATTTGTTTGATACGCGTATCTATTTCGGGTTCGTCTGCATAGATAGTAAGCGAATTAGCTACATTTTCTGTTTTAATGACAGGTTTATTTTGCTCAAGATATAATTTAATGTCTTGTTTTAACTGTCCAACAATGTCATGCCAATCAAATTGCTCGCTTTTCGTAACTGTTACAAAATTATTCATTACAAATACGCGCTGTACATAAGGCAATGTGAAAAGTTCTTGCGCAAGAGGCGACTCTGTGGCACTCTCAAGAGTAGGAAAGTCATACGTAATGCCTTCATCTACCAGCATTACATTCGCCACGAACTTCATTGAGTTGGGGTTTGGATTTGCTTCAGTATAAAGATTGATATAGCGATTCATGAGATATTTTTTTAAATTTACAAAGATACAACACTGAAAGGGCTGTTTTTGTTCCAAACTTATGGATAGGCATGTAGTTTTTTTTATTCCCAGAACTCTTTTCCTTTTGCATCAATAAACCCACCTTTGCCTTGTCGTTGGACAGTAGCAAGCCCGTTTTCGAAATCTCTTGCCAAGCTATATTGTAGTGGGCAGGCAAGTTCTCCTTTGGTGTTGATATAACCATATACATTGCCTTGCCTGACTACTGCGAATCCCCCTGCGAATGGGCGGCAGTGTTCATACGGGGTAGGCAAGAGCGTTTGTGTATCTTTGTAAAGCAAAAAAACCTTGTTTTGGTTTGTTACTACGGCTATTCCTTCTGTAAAATCCTCCGCGTGTTCGTATTGTGGCTTGATAAAAACGCGCCCTTGTTTATCTATAAAGCCTACTTTTTTTTGTTTGCCTATTTTGGCTACTTCTTCTTGAAAAGGCGTTATAAAGTCATATTCAAGAGGCAATATTACTTTTCCTTGTAAGTCTATCGCGCCCCATTTATTTTCTTTTTTGACAAAGGCGATACCATATTGATGGGTTGTAACGGCTTGATATTCAGCCGTTACGATAGGCTTGCCTGCCTCATCTGTAAAGCCATATAAATCATTTTCACGTAAAATGATGCGTCCTTCTTGGGCGTTCAAATAGCGGTTGTAAATAAAAGGTATAACCTCCTTGCCTGCTGCGTCGATATATCCGAACTTGCCTGCCTTGCCTGCCTTCAGCCTGCCATGTTTGGGTGCTGTGAGTTCGTCATAGATAAAAGGGATAATGGTCTTGCCTGCCCTGTCTATCGCGCCCCACTTGCCTGCCTGCGTTTGTTGTGCGATGGCTATGTCGGCTGTAAACTTTTCAAGTTTATAGAATTTGATAGGTACGACGACTTCGCCTTTTGCATCTACATATCCCCAGTTTGAGGATTTCTGCACCAATATTTTATTTTGCTCGCAGTCCCATGCCCAATCATATTCAGGTGCGACTGTTATTTGGTTGTTTGGTTTTATGAAGCCATATTTTTCTTTAATTTTCACTCTTGCAATACCTTCTTTAAACATCGATACGGCTGTGTATTGTGGTGCGATTTGCATTTTGCCTTCTGCAGTAGCATATCCCCAAAGGTTGGCTTTTTGATAAGGAACAAGCCTCATTTGTAGATTGGCAGGCAAGTCATTGGTAGGCGTACAGCTTGTGTTTGTTAGCAAGCCTAGAATTAGCAGGTAAAGAGTGTTGCGCATAGCGCAAATTTAGTAATATTATTCTGAATATTTACAAATAAGAACATGTTGTGGTCTGACAAATTTTGTAAAACCAATCAAATTGCCTCCAGACGAGGTAGCTACCACAAAATTATTTTTGTGAATTTTTTCGTTGCAAAGTGATAGGTGTTGGTAAAATGTACTTCGGTTTTGTTTTCGTAGGTTTACACATACAGCTATTCATAGTAGAACCCCTTTTGGGGTTCGCAAAGGCTTAACGACCTCGAATGAGGTCGCATTGTGAATAGCTGTATGTGCAATGGAAGACCACAGGATAATCGATGTGTTCTTATGAACTGTGCAACGGAGAATTTACGCACCACAAAATTTGTCAGCGCATCACTCTATCCAAATCGTCTTTGCCAAATACTTGGGCTTGGGCTTGCAGATGCAGTTTGCACGATTTCGCATTGGATTGGCAGTCTTGTGGCAAATCTTTTGGTTTATACACGGCGAGTTGGTCTTTTGGAAATATAACAACCAGCATTTCTTTTTTTGCCAACTGGACTTCGCGTTTTTTCTGTACCATCTCGACTGTATAGGCGCCGCCCACTTGCGCTACTCTATAGAGGTGCAAGGATTTGTTTGGAATTTGGCTTTCAAGTTGCAATGTATAACCTTCTGACGGCTTGTATATGATGGCTTTTGCACAAGCATACACGCCCATATTGCGGATACGGAATTGGCGAAAGCAAAGTTGGTTTGTACCTTGTTTTGGTAGTTGTTCGAGTGCTTTGTAGCCTGCTAGTGCTTGCTCATAACGTTCCAGCAATAGATTTTGCGGGTCTGTACTATGTTTAGCCGTTACAACAATTCCGAGGTTTTGATTTGTTTCTTCGCGTTCTCCTTTTAGGCGTACAGGCACATGCACTTCCTTTCCTTTGATTTCATATCGTTGCCCTTTATTATCTATTAATTTCCTTTGGTTTTTAACCAATACTAGTTCTAACACGTCTTTATTTTCTCTTTCTCGCCATATTTTGGCAGTATTATCATCAGACGCAGTCAAAATAACAGAGCCGTCGGGCGATGACTGCACCATATTTACAGGCGCGGTATGTTCTCGGAGCGTGCGTATCAAATTTCCGTTTTTTGTCCAAATACGAGCTACGTGGTCTGCTCCTGCGGTCATTATCCATTCACCATTATTGGAGAAGAACGATTTGCGAATTTTTTGGGTGTGTCCCTCTCTTTTTTCGCGCGTGTTGTTACTCATGTCACGGATAAGCACCGTGCTATTGGGTTTTAGCTTATTCCAGTGCCAAAGGCGTGGCGTTGTCCCGCTGTAAGAAAATATATGCCCTTCGTCAGGTGTAAACATAACCTCGCCGTCTGTTATGTCGCTCAGTTCGCGCAACATTTTGCCTGTTTCGGTAGCCCAAACGATCGCTTTGCTTGAATTGGGATTGCGCGAAGTAGTAATGATAAAATCGCCACTTGCTGAAAAACGCGCTGTACCAAAAAAGCCCTGCAGTGTACGTATTTTCTCACCTGCTATTGACCACATTTCGACTTTCATTTCTTGTGAAATGACTAGTATTTTTTGTCCGTCAGGTGAAAATTGCGCTTCAAAATTTGGCACGTGGTGCATGAGTGTCAATAGTTCCTCTCCTTGCCTGCTCCAAATTTTAACTGTATTATCCAAACTTGTTGTAATTATATGTGTGCCTTTTGGGCTGAAAGAGGCGGTTTTTATGGGTGCTTTGTGTCCAAGTAGTCCGAAAAGTTTATAGCCTTGCTTATCCCAGATGGTTGCGGTATGGTCTTCGGAAGCCGTTAATATATGCGTGCCATCAGGCGCGTATATAGCTGTGTTTATGGCGCCTGTATGTCCCTGCAAAGTGGCTATAGCTTGCCCTTCAGTTGTCCAAATTCTTGCTGTATGGTCTTCGGAAGCGGTCAGTATCGCCTTGCTATCAGGTGAGAAAACGGCAGAGCGTACTGCGCCTTTATGCCCTATCAAACTAAGAGAACGGTAAGAATTGTTTTTAAGTTGAACGTCATCCCATTTTTCTTGCAATACCCAATCTTGTGCTTCTGCAGGGTTATGCATAGGATTTTCGCCTACATATTCCCAAATAGTGCTGTGATAACGCGCCAGGCCTGGATTTTCTTCTTCATTTAATTGAAGCGAGAAAAGCACATTTATTTTTTTAGGCACTGTATGGGTAGTTTTATTCCATGTTTTCTGCTCATCTTGTGTTTCGTTTTGCTTCAATTCGCCTTCCAGCATTTCCACTTCTTGTTTTTTATTTTCTAAAAGTGCTAAAGGCGACATATCAGGCAAGCTGTCGCAACGCATTTGCGAGTTAGAAACATATTGCCACTTAGCCGCTTGTGCGTAGGCAGGCGTGTTGTTTCTTTCTTGCAAATAATAGTGCGAATAGCCTTTAGAGGCATCAGAAGTGAGCATATTTACTTCAAGTGTTTTATTGGTAGCAAGTTGCAAGAGTTGTCCATCCTGCCAAGCTCGCAACTCAAACATGCCCAAAGTAGCAAGGTTGTGTTTCACACTTGCAGAGTCGTATTGAGTAGGCACGCCTGAAGAAAGTAAGTCGCTCAAGCTCCGCATTTCGCGGTATTGAATCGTGATATTGCCTCTTGCCTCCTCGCCTTGCGGCGTTGTAAATGCGCCAGCAGGTACTCTCACATAACTTCCGTTGGACAAATACAGGGTTTTTGATTCTGTACCTTGTATTTTCCAACTTTGATAATCCACATCTATTTTTTTATTTTCGAAAGGCGACTCCCATTTGCGCGTACTTTGAAGCGAGGGAGTAGTCGTTATCCAATAGGCTGTAAGCAATGTAAACCCTAACAACAAAACACCTACTATACGCATGGTTTGTTTAGACAATAAGAAAAGTCTGCTTGTTTTTGTTGGTATCTCGACATGCGATATGGGAAGCGGTTTTTCTAAAGGACTGTTTGTAATTTTTGTAAAAGCCTCCATGATAGCTTGTTGACAAGCAGGACAGTCTTCGAGATGTTCGGTTTGTTCAATACTCAAAGAAGGTTCAACGCCTCGCGCGCTTGCATGAGCATACTGCGCAATATCTTTTTCAGATAAGTGCGAGGCTGCTTGAGGTTGCGTAGGAATTATAGGCGTTTGCATAAAATTAAATAAAAAATAGTTTTTTTTTCGTGTTTTGGGTGTTTTTTCAACTCATTTTGCCGAGAAACGCACCTTGTTGGGCAGGCACAAATACTTTTTCCCAGTAAGATTTTTTTGCTGTGTATGCATAGGTGGTTTGTGTTGCAGCAACTTGTTTTTCTTCTTGTTGATAATGATAATGCAAGAAGTCGCTAAAAACGCGCTTGTCTTGAATTTCCCATAATTTTTCACCATCTTGAATTGTCATATACGCCAAAACGCCTTTTTTACCCCTGTCGCCTGATATTTGCAAATTTACCCAACGCTGTATAGAGTGAGCAGTAGCGGTTTCGCCCCTATATGTTTCAAACAAGGGCTTAAAAATTTCAAAAACAGTTAAATCGTCAGCTTCTTGATAGTTTGATTTTATGGACAATAGATACAAAACTTCTTGTATCTCGGAAGCAGGTATAGCTGTAAAACAAACTTTTATATCTTCAGCTGTAATCCTTGCGCGTGCTGTAATTTTTAGCAAGAAGGCTAATTTGGTTGCTATCTTAGGAAACAATAAGCTGAATTGGCTAAGAAACTGCTCAAACCTGCTCTGTAGGCACGCCAACAGCTGCTGTGATTCTTGCGTGTTGCTGTGCGCCTTGTCCTCGAGCCATGTCGCTTTATCTTTGTCTTTCCCCTCGTCTTCAGTATTGTTAGATGCTATCGCCTCTCCCCACGCGACTGTGCCACGTTGTTGATTGCGTTCGCGTTGTAAAAGCGTGTTGAGCTGATTAAAAATAACACGTATGAAGTAATGCCTGAACTTCTGTTCATCTTCGCAAGCTTGCCTAAAGCCACGACTCGGAAAAGTCTTAACAAGCAAATGGATATAAATTTCTTGAAAAAAGTCGTCTTGATAAGCATAGTATGCAGGAAAGTTGCGCAAATAAGTGCGAATCTTACTCTTCAAAAAAGGTTCGCAATGCGACAACACCTGCCCATATTCTGCAGCTTCCAGCCAAACCACAACTTGTTGTGTAGTAGGCATTTTAAATGACTTATTCATACGATTCAAACTTTGTTTAACACACTTATATTATAATACTGATATACTCACAAAAAGCGGAGTAAAATTAGTCTTTTTTTGAAATAAACTACGTTTTTTTACAAAAATATTTTTTGAAAGCAGAAAAACCACTTTCGCAAAAAAGATTGTCCTTATTTATTGAATAAATGACTACCTTTGCACAAAATTAGAAAAATCTAAAAACACTTGAATATCATGGCTAACAACCGCACTTTTACTATGCTGAAACCCGATGCGGTAGAAGCAAACAACACAGGCGCAATCCTCAAAATGATCGAAGAGGCTGGCTTTCGCATCGTTGCTATCAAAAAAACAAAACTCACACCCGAAACGGCAGGGAAGTTTTATGAAGTACACAAAGAGCGCTCTTTTTATGGCGAACTTTGCGCATATATGTCTTCTGGAGCTATCTTTCCCGTTATTCTTGAAAAAGAAAACGCAGTAGAAGACTTCCGCAAACTTATAGGTGCTACTGACCCCAAAAAAGCAGACGCAGGCACTATCCGCAACCTTTTTGCAAAATCTATAGAAGCCAATGCAGTACACGGTTCAGACTCTGACGATAATGCAGCAGCCGAAGCAGCATTTTTCTTTGCTGAAACAGAACGTTTCTAAACACAATACGCCATCTCAACAACAAGAGTGAGGTCTTACGAAAAGGTTTTGAAATACACCCTAACAAATTTGATGAAGCCGTTTTGTATTTAAAACAATCCTTGCCTGCGAGCAGGCAAGGATTGTTTCATATATTGCTACTCCAAAAAAGATTTTATAACTTGGTGAAAAACGCCTAATATTTTGGGCAATTCCACCAAATAATAAGTTTTAGTATCAATAGAAACGTTACCCTTTTCCAATCTCAAAAACTTCCACTCGCCTGAAGTTACAGCACAACCATACACAAAAGGAATAGGCTTGCCTTCTTGTTCATTAAATATCAGTTTTTCTAAATTTTGGACGCATCGGAAACCAAAAATCAGGATATTTGGTACTCCGACAATTTTAGTGGCGCAAGGTATAAACCACACAGAAAGATATGGCACACAGTGTTTCGGGCTATGTTCCCTATGTCCATATATGGTTCAACACAAACTTTGTCGGAGTACAAATACTTTCGCAAGAAGTCTATTTGCGCATGAGTGTTGCGACATCAATAAAAGCTCCGCCACTATTGCCTTGCACTATGGGCATTACGCCGTTCCATTTTTCTATAGCTTTTAGTTGCAACAAGCGGTCATCTAAGGCTTGTTGCAAAAGTTTTTGTGCATCAGCTTCGCCTGCGGCTTTCTCGCGGGTTTGTTCCGCTTCAGTTTTGATACGTTCGAGGTCGTTGCGGGCCGTAAGGGCTTTTTGCTTGGCAACTTCTTTTGACTCTATGGCTCTGTTGAACTCTGGCGAGAAGCTAAAATCTACGATAGAGAAATCCGTTACAAGGATATAGCTCATGCCCAATCTTTTTTTGATATAGGCATATACATCGTCTTTAACCATTGGACGTTTTGTGATAAGCTCTTCGGCTGTATAACGGGCTGTAGTGGATTTGATAGATTCTTGGATAGTGGGCTGTATAATGCTTATGGCATAGTCCATACCAAGGTTTTTATAAATCTTGCCTGCGTTCACGCCTTCAATTTGAAAATTGAGTGCTATTTTACACGTTACATTTTGAAGGTCTTTGGAAGACGCAGTGGCATTCGCCTCCAGTTTTTGTATGCGTGTATTGATGCTTACCACTGATGTTATGAAGGGCGCGATAAAGTGCGTGCCTTCAGGCAAGACGATATTTTGTACTGCGCCTAAACGCACTACTACACCGGCAGTACCGGGACTTACTACCGTAAGCGACATAAAAGCGAGCAGGAGTAGCGCAAACGCGCCCACACCTATAAAGACATTCCAAGTTTTTTGCATAGTATTACAAATTATATTTTTTCTTAGTTTCTTCGTTGATAAAAGTTCCAAAAGTGTCGCCACGAAGCCCCAGCCTCAACGTTTCAAGCGGGATGACTTCATTGGAGGCGATATTGCCGAGATTTACATTTGCACCCACCAATTTGATGAACCACACTTGTTGGGATTTTTGGGGTGCTTCCCAAATAATTTTATCGGCAGGGATGCTGTGGATAATTTCTTTCACAAGTCCTTGCCTCACCTCCCCGCTATCACGAAAAAGCCCTACATTGCCGCCTTCGCGTGCTTCACCTATCACTTTCCACGCGCCTGCTTGTAGTTCCGCTTGCATAAGTTCGAGCCATTGATAGGGTGCGAGGATTTTCTCTGCATCTTTGGAGCCTACTTCTGAAAGCACGATGATTTCTTTTGAAAATTGTTCAATGAGTTTGCATTTTTCATCATGAGGCAGATCGATGGAGCCGTCAGATATTTCCATTACGGGAGCTTGATATTTATCCAGAATACCTCGGTAAGTGTCTAGCTGACCACGCACCAGAAATGCCTCGAAAAGCGTTCCACCAAAATAGAAAGGGATACCTGCGTCTTTATAAACCTTTGTTTTTTCCATCAAAGTGGCTGTAACATAAGAGGTAGCCCATCCGAGTTTGATGAGGTCAATATGTTCGCCACAGGTTTCTACAAGGTCTTGAGCTTCGCGCACGCTGAGTCCTTTATCCATCACCATCGTTAGTCCTTCATTGCGCGGTTTTGCAGGGCGGGTAGGCAAGTCATTGAGAAAATAATTGTTATGCTTCATGATTTTTTATTTGTTGAATAATACGAAAAATAGTTTTTTGAGCCTCTGTGTCAGGAAAGAAATCATAGAGAATGGTATGTGCCTCGTAATCTAACTCAAGAGCGGTTTCGAGTTTGTCGATGCCTTCGTTGTATGCACCATTGCAAATATAATACGCAACAGCGCGATAATACAAAATAGCTTCTTTGGGACACTCTTCTATGCCTTGCTCCATTATTTGTTGCGCCTGTTCGCTGTCGCCTTGCTCAAAATATACCCAAGACCAATTCAGCCACAGGCGTGGATTTTGTGCAAATATAGCACAAGACTTTTCATAAGCCTCGATAGCTGTCAAAACATTGCCGAGTTGGTATTCTGTATCGCCCAATAATAGCCAATAATATTCGTGGTCAGGGTTGAGTTGTAAGGCCTTTCGGAGGTAGATAATGGTTTCGAACCAGCGTGTTTGGGCAAATAGGCAAGTAGCAATGCCATAACATGCTTCTTCGCAAGTTTTATCTAAACGAAAGGCTTCTTTGTAATTGATGATGGCGGCTTCGAAGTCGGCTAAACGTTCGAAACTTGCACCCAAACAACAAAGCAAATGCGTATCGTCCTCTTCCATGTATTCGAGGGCTTGCGCATATTGTTGTTGAGCGAGTTGGTATTTAGCAAGATTCATATACACATTTCCTGCTTCGAAGTAGGCGGGTGCGAAGTCGCGCTTGCTCAGAGTAGCATATTCGAAGGCTTGCAACGCCTCCTCTTCTTTGTCCATTTTTGTATAGGCAAGCCCCACATTGAACCAAGCGAATGGCAGGAAAGGTTGCTCGTCAGTTATGCTTGTATAAAAGGCGATGCCACTTTCCAGCTCGCCTGTGATATCCAAGCACTCATTTAGCTCAAGTACGGCATGCGTTAGGGCAGGATTTAAGCGGATAGCTTTTTTGTAACAACGGCTCGCTTCGCGGTATTGCTGGAGTTGTTGATATGCATAGCCCATTCTATAATATATGTCCTCTTTTTCTTCGGCTTCGGGCAAGGCTTCTTGTAGTGAGAGGAGTGCTTTGTGATAGTCGCCGAGCCGCATAAAGAGTGTAGCTTTCAAAATAGCCAGCTCGGTATAAACTACATCCAGTCCTTCCATCTCCATGATGGCTTGCATAGCTTCCGAGAGGCGGTTGCCATAAACGAGCATCTGCGCCCTTTCGAGCTTGAGTGCGTCTGCGAAAGGATATTGCTCAAGGGCGAGTTCAGTCGCAGTAAGTGCGTCACCATACTTTTCAAGGTCTTTGTAATGATCTATAATCTGTTCGAAAACCTCTAAATCGAAGAAATAGCGTGTATCTTCGGCAAGCATGTTTTCATAGCGTTGCACAAGTGCCTCAAAATCATCTCTCATATCTTTCAAAAATTTTGCTTGTCAAATCTTATATTCAAAGATAAGGCTTTTTTTTATTTTAGCAAAATAATTTTATTAGACTTCTTAAGAAAGCGAAAGTTTATGCCACTTACTCGGTGGTTCGTAGGTTTGTAACTTGCGTTTCGAGAAGCAAAACTACGCCGAGCTAAAACCTACACGAAAGGCAAGAAAGGGCTTTTTGTGTGGGTAGGCAAGGTGTTTTTAGTTTTGTACTGAAAATAGCTTGGTTTTGTAATGGTTTTCGTGCCGTTGTTGGTGTTTAGAAAAGTGCAGGCAAGATTACATTTCGCATACACTTCCCTACTGCACTTTACATGTGGTTGTTGTCGAAAAATTGGGTAGCGCAGTGTAGCTATAGAACAAAGTTACGCGCAATTTCTCTAAACGCCAACAAGGGCAAAAAAGTGATTATGTCAAAGTCCAATCTACTAAATCAATATTTTCAATCCGCTCGAAATGCTTGGTATTATTGGTAACTAAGGTCATGCCATTTTTTACAGATGTAACCCCTATCAGCAAATCAAAGTCATCTATTCTTGGCCGAGTGCTTCTAAACGTTCTTGCGCATAGAGGTCTAAAGTAGGCAAGATAGGCAAAATTTCAACTTTACTTGAAAAATTAGTTACAAGCTCCGTTTGGTAGGCAGGTCGCAAACTTTTTAACGCACCATATTTTAATTCTGCCACTGTAATTTGAGAGATAAAACAGTTGTCAAGTCCTACCTTTTCCATTTTTAGCGATAAATCAAATGGTACTCCGACAATTTTAGTGGCGCAATAAACCACATAGAAAGATACGGCACACAGTGTTTCGGGCTATGTTCTCTATGTTTCTATGTGGTTCAACACAAAATTTGTCAGAGTACCAAAATTTATTTTCATCATCTTTTTCTAAAAAACCAACAACGGCAAAAAAAGGTTTCGAAATGCACCCAATGAACTATACAAAAACAGACAAAAAAGTATTTTTGTCCGTTTTTTCGCATATAAGAACTTCATTTGCTTCTTGCCTGCCTTCTAAAATCGACAAAACCTTTTAATAATTTACAAGTTTATAGGCTTTTATCTATAAATACAGCATATTATTTGGAAAAATGTGTATTTATAAAATTTTTACATACACTAAGTAAAATAATAATGCGTTATTATTTTGTATATTGCCGTTATACATTTAAATAACAGCATTATACAAATTTTTTTTTATAATATTCATTCAAATAACAGCGTTATACAAATACTTTTTAGCAATATGTATTTAAATATACACAATATTTATTTGTATAATGGCATTATTATGTCATATATCTACCTTAAACATTTATTTATTATAACCAAAATAATTAAATGGCGCATTTTTTTTTATTACTTCAAATTTTATCTGCTATTGTGTGTCCCGACACGCAATGGCAGAAGAATAAACTTTAATTTAAAACCTTGCCTACCCAAACCCACATAAAAGGCAAGAAACGCGCTTTTTGTTGGGTTTTGGTAGGCAAGGTTTTTTGTTTTTACGATGAAGTCGTGTTAGTTTTGTAGTGTTTTGCTTCGCGAAACGCGGGTTAGAAAATTTAAGCTCATAAACTTGCCTACTCACCTAACTTGTACACAAGCCTGCATACAAACTCTCTACCTTGTTCGGGAAAGGGCGTTACGGCACTGTTTGTAGGACTTATTACCCACAATACTTGGTTAGTAATATTAAATAAGCTCAAGCCCAACTCAAAACCTTGTATGGGCAATTTCCATTGTATATGAGCATTGAGGCTATAAGTGGCAGGCAAGCGATTTAGTCGGTAATCTGTAAATCCTGTTCCGAAATACGAGTACGTAAACTTTTCGCTAAAAGCCAAACATGTTATACCCAATGTCAAATTTTTATTGGGTATATAATTGGCTTGCAGGGTTGTTTTATGTGCAGGAAAGCCTGCGAGTACTTTTGCATGCTCGCCTACCAAATACTCGGCTACATCTGTTTTATTATTTGTATAAAAAGAATGGTTGGCACGAATGAATACTTTTTCAGACTTCCATTTAGTTTCTATTTCTATGCCTCTTGTGCCACTTCTTGTCTTGTTTTCATAATATTCTTCCAAAGTAGCGGGAATAAAGACATATACGATTGGTCCATCGATGCGGGTATCAAAAAAATTCGTGGTCAAGGTAAATTTATTTTGCCATGTATATCCCATTTCGAACTCTATAGTCCGCACCCATTCAGGGCGCATATTTTTATTGTAACCATATTGAATATTTTGTATTGTAGGTGCTTTAAAGGCATAGTTTAGTAAAGCCTTGCCGTGTAAATTTTTCCAAATTTTTGTGAGGGCTATTCGGGGAGTGAAAGCCCATTGATAGGCACTGTTTTTATCGGCGCGTCCTCCAATCGTGAGGTTGGCTATCCGAGTAGTAAATACGCTTTCAGTAAAAAAAGCGACATTGGTAAAATTGATATTGTTCTTTTGATTAAAAAACGTATAATTGGGTAAAAAATATCGTGCATGATCCCAGAAAAACTCACTTCCTAATGTGAGGCTATACCAATTTTTGGGAGTATAACGGGCAATAAGCCCTGTCGTAAAACGATGGTTTAGGGTACGATAGCGGTCGTATGTAGTTCTACCAGCCAGATTTTGATAATTTTCATACCACCAAGGACGCTGCGTTTTCCATTGTAGGCGCGGTTGCAAAGACCATTTTGTAGAAAGTTGAAAAGGCGCAGTGATGCCAAACAAAATGTCGTGCATAGTGCCTTTTAAATCTCTGGGAGCAAGTGTTGCTACTTCAGGAATAGCAGTAAAGGAATACTTGTGCCATGAAAAATTAGCTTGTAAGGCTCTGTGTCGCAAGTTAATTCGAATATTTTGAGCATCTACCCGTGAGCTATCTTTAAAGTTGATGAGTGTACCTGTCGGGACATTTATGGTACGATTGCTATTATTGCCTTGTGCTACATGGGCTGCAAAGCTCAAAGAAGTTTCTGCTTTTAGTTGTTGTGTAATTTGAGCATGTAGGCTCGATCGTGACATTCCGCCTACACTTATGCCTCCTTGAGAAGAAACAGTGGTGCTATTGCCTGAAGTTTTATGCTTTGTGATAACATTGATAACGCACAAAGACGCTAATCCTCCATATAGGGCAGAACCAGCCCCACGCATAATCTCTATGCGTTCAATATCAAAAACAGGAATACGCATATAGAAAATAAGCGTTCCAAAGGCGGACTCGTTCAAGGTTTGCCCATCAAGCAAAAAAAGAAACTTGCCTTCTTCTGCCCAATTACCACGCACGCCCAAGCCCATCACCATATCAAAATTTTGTGCGAAATCCAAACCCGCAACCAACCGCAATACATCAACAATGCCTCTTGCACCTGATTGCTGAATTTCAGATTGGGTAATGAGTGTGATAACACTTGGGCTGCTTCTAAGAGAAGTTTGTTGAAAACTTGCTACTGAAACACGTTCTTCTTGTTTCGGTGGGGGTGAATTCAAAACATCTTCGGCTGTAAGACTAAAAAGTTTTTTAAAAGTAGTGTCTTGTTGTGCTTCTAAATTTTGAGCTATTGCGCAAAATAAGAAAGCTAAAAAAAAAATTGTGCTACGTTTTTTCATATATTTTAGCTTTAATTTGCTGTTATTAACCTGTTATATAAATAATTGATAATCAATGATTTAAATTCTATTATTTGGTTATCTATTTGCAGAAAGTCTAAAAAATAGGCTGTATTTCGTGGCAAATATAGGCTTATATTTGGCATATTAGCTATCCAAGAAGGCACATATCACTCTAAAGGCTGGAAATGCCATATTTAACAAACGAAAAAAAGACACCTTCTGCAAAAGAACTTGCCTGCAAATACTTGAAAATCAAAAAATTAACTGCATTTTAATAGCTGCAATTTAATAAGGCTCGTCCCTAAAAAATATTTTCAAATCTATGTTTTCTTTTTAAACAAAGAGGTGCTCCGACAATTTTAGTGGCGCAAGGTATAAACCACATAGAAAGATACGGCACACAGTGTTTCGGGCTATGTTCGCTATGTTTCTATGTGGTTCAACACAAAATTTGTCAGAGTACCAACAAAGATTTATTTGTAGGACTTACGCAGATAGAGAAAATAGATTTGCTCGTAAAACAGAAATTGTTTTACTTTGCAAAGAAACTACAAAAAATTGATATATGCAAATAAATTACGAAAAATATTCCGAATATTTATTAACA
>Ga0163154_10003261_pt1 | contig 22748 bp, 27 predicted proteins | sample OliLakLV19MP9P1_FD_148649 | JGI IMG/M metagenome (GOLD analysis project Ga0163154, IMG submission 148649) | Freshwater microbial mat bacterial communities from Lake Vanda, McMurdo Dry Valleys, Antarctica - Oligotrophic Lake LV.19.MP9.P1 | ecosystem: Environmental > Aquatic > Freshwater > Lake >... | reverse complement strand
CCTTTTTCAAAAGAAATTTCACCCCCGCCAAATCACAAATGCAAGGAGTGTTTTTTCTTTCGGGGTTGTCGCCGTACTCGGCGAGCGGAGTGCGTATGCGTTCCCCGCACTTCTGCTTTGCAGAAGCTCTGTGCTTCGCACAGAGGTGCTTTAGCGCGCGGGAACGCGTGTATTAGCGATTTTGAAAATAGGTTCTAACTTGGTACAATAAACGCACCAATAAAAACTGATTTGAGACCGCGGTCTCAAATTAAAGAAGTTGTCTTCTATTCTAAAAATGTTAGAGCAAACATTAATAAAAATCCCATTACAATAGATACAATTTGAAATAATGAGCGTTTGTTTTGCTCTGCTTTGTGGAGCTCGGGAATTAGGTCTGTCATTGCTATGTAAATAAACCCGCCAGCGGCTATAGGTAAGAAATATGAAGATACAGTTTCTGCAAATTCTCCTAGCATAAAAAAGATGGTTGCTCCCAAAAAAGCCATAAAGGCCGATAGAAAATTTAACCATAAAGCTCGCTTTCTAGTATATCCAGAATGTAAAAGTACGGCAAAATCACCAATTTCTTGTGGTATTTCATGAAGAATTACTGCCATAGTTGTTGCAATACCTACGGGAACACTTACCATAAAACTCGCTCCAATAATTATTCCATCTAAAAAATTATGAACACCATCTGATAGAAGAACTAATTTTCCTACTGGATGGATACCCATACTTTCTTCTTTTTCACCATGATGATGCCAATGTAATAATTTTTCTAGAATAAAAAACAGAATAATTCCTGTAATTATTAGACTACCTATTAGTGTTGGATTTGTAGAATTTTCTAATGCTTCAGGTATTATATGTATAAAAGCGTCACCCAATAATGCGCCGACAGCTATACTTATAAACATAAAAATATATTTTCGCAAAATATCTTCCTTTAAGGAAAGAGTAAAAACTCCTACCAAAGAAATCAAACTCACTAATGTTACACTAACAAACGTATAGAGATATATTGTTGTCATAGTTTTGGTGATTCTACTTTAAACGCAAATTGTTTGCAAACGAAATATATTGAATTCAGGGCTAATTAAATGTAGAATCAATTGATATGATAACTCTCGGTATAGAAACAAGTTGCGACGAGACTGCTCTAGCTTTACTTGAAACAAGAGAAAATAACGGCGTAATAGAGTGTCGGGTGATTTCTTCGTTGATCCATTCACAAGCAGAATTGCACAGTGCGTATGGTGGTGTATTTCCCACTCTTGCAAAAAGAGAACATAGTAAGAATCTACTTCCTTTACTCAAGAAAATCTTGGAAGATTCAAAAAAATTATTGGGTGGAGAAAAAGCACAAATAGCAGAAGATCAATTCGAAGGTAAAATAGTTGCGATAAAGAAAGATCTGGAAATTAGGAATATGGATTTAGCGATTTCATTTGACGATATAGATTTTCTAAAACATATTCCAGCTATAGATAAAATAGCTGTCACAGAGGGACCTGGTCTTGAACCAGCTCTTTGGGTCGGTATAAGTTTCGCCAAAGTCCTCTCAGATTTATGGTCTATTCCACTTATTCCGATAAACCATATGGAAGGTCATATCGTCGGTTCATTACTGGATTCAGAGGTAAAAAATGATGAATGGCAAAAATTAAAGGTTCTTCAATTCCCTGCCACAGCTCTTCTTATTAGTGGTGGTCATACCGAGTTGATCGAAGTGGAATCTAGTGATGTATTAAAAAATAAAAAGGCCGATAAAATGTCTGATGGTCTATTTAGTTCGGCATTTCCATTAAAATATACAATAATCGGCCAAACAAAAGATGACGCTGTCGGAGAAGCTTTCGACAAAGTAGCGAGGTTGCTAGGTTTGCCATATCCTGGTGGTCCTCATGTCAGTAAGTTGGCGAATGAAGCAGAAAAAGAAAATATTCAATTGGATATAAGATTACCCAGACCAATGATAAATAGTGATGATATGAATTTTTCATTTTCGGGTTTGAAAACAGCAGTTTTATATGCTGTAAGAAAACACGAAAAAGATACTGGTTCGTTGGACGACAATTTCAAAAAAGGTTTGGCTAGAGAGTTTGAAGAAGCGGTAAATGAAACTTTAGTCAAAAAATTAAGAAAAAGTGTAGAGTCAATTGGCGCCAAGACTATCATTGTAGGAGGTGGAGTGATCGCCAATAACAAACTAAGGAAGTCATTTGAAGAATTGGCAAAAGAGTATGATATTCCTATCTATTTACCTTCGAAACATGTTTCTGGTGATAACGCTCTCATGATTGCTTTGGCAGGAGCGTTGAATAAAAATAAAAATAATACTGAATTGAAAGCACAAGGGACGATGAGATTGGGTGAATAAGAAGTGACGGACATTCGGTATCTAACAAAACAAAAAATCCCGAATTTTTGGGATTTTTTGTTTTGTTAGATCGGACGAAAGATTATCTAAACAATGATTTTATAAAGTTCCAGAATTTACCTATTACTGATGGTTTTGAAACTAAAGCGACATTTGTATCATTTGATTCAGTCTCAATTTCAAGTACTGGAACATTTTTATTAACATCATTATTTCCTTTCACTTCAATTTGATTTGAAGTATTTGGAGTAACTATAACAGCTTTAGTTATTGCTTTTCTATTTATCACTTCATTAATAATAGATTGTTCCGCTCCGTTTAATGTAAGTGGGAGACTACAGGTAATATTATTTATCTTTTTTAATGTAGTAATGTACACATAACCAGTACCATAATTTCGGTTCCAAGGACCCATAACATGAAGAGAATATTTTGTTTGAAATGCTATTACAGCATTTTCTGTTTGTTTATCAAATATACCAGTTACATTAACGTTCATTTTTTCATAACTGTTTAGGAAGTTCTGAAGTTTCGTAACTTGGATAGGATCGTTATTAGCACCGTATTTCAAATATGAAGTTAACATTGGACAACCGTAAATGTATGCACGACCACCACTACTACTTGATGAACTAGAAGATCCGCCCGAACTTGAACTACCGCCATTTGATGGAGGATTGTTTGGTTGTGTGTTGACTGTAGTTGCTGTCGAAACAGAACTTCCTGTTGAAGGAATGACTGTAGTTGCTGTAGAGACAGAACTTCCTGTTGAAGGAATGACTGTAGTTGCTGTAGAGACAGAACTTCCTGTTGAAGGAGTGACTGTAGTTGCTGTAGAGACAGAACTTCCTGTTGAAGGAGTGACAGTAGAGGCGGTCGAAACAGAACTAGCTGTTGAAGGAGTGACAGTAGAGGCGGTCGAAACAGAACTAGCTGTTGATGGAGTAACAATAGAAGCAGTAGATTGTGAGTTTCCAGTACTTGGAGTTGCACTTGGTGATGGAGTTGCACTTGACGTTGGTGCTGGAGTAGGTTCAGCAAAAGAAACCATTGGTGTTAAGACCAAGATACTAATTGCTATATATTTTATAATATTTTTATTCATAAATAATGCGATTAAGTGACTAATTACTATCTAACAAATTAAATTACTTGTAAATGAACACTATACTATAACGTACTTTTTGTCAAGGGCTTGATGGGTTTCTTTTGATATGTAGATTATGGCTATTTTGGTGAATATATAAACAAAAATCCTCGCGAGCTACCTGTGAAGGTTGCGCGCGAGGAGTGATTTTGCCTTGTCCTACTTAGACAAAGCTTTGAAGAACTGATACGGCGGAACCGTTCCTCCTTGTGTGATCTTCCGCCACGTGGACGAGATTTCCCCTATACCGACCCACGGCCCTTGTGGGCTGGTGCTTTGGTATAGGTCATAAAGGAAGCTCGGGGCGTCTCCTGAAATGGAGAGCCATGTCACTTGGTTGAAGTTGGCGCCCCAGGCAACATCCAGGGACAATTTGGGCATCCCTACATCCACCGACGAGGTCGAGCTGGTCGACGTCCCGTTCAGTGTGGCTGTGATGGTCACCCTGAGGTTCTTCTGACCGAGAGTGTATGTCCTCACGGTCTTCTGTCCTTCATGGGTAGCTCCCATGTTGAACATCTTCATCTGGGTGACGAAGAGTACCGTGTTGGCCGTCTGGGTACCGAGACCGCTTTCGATCTTGGTACCATCGGATTTGACTCCGATAGCAGCGGGGCCGTAACCTCGGCCCCCCACAGCGTAATTGTCGTCGAGAACATCGACGGTCGAGTCCTGTCCAACAGTGATCTGGGAAATGGAGACTGAGTCTCCTTCCCCTTTCACCACGATCAGTTGTTGGAGGACCAACCACTCGGTCGGATTACCCTCTGCATAGCAGAGGGAGTTCCAAGTAATTTTGCTGTCCTCGACCACGGCGTACCCGAAAGTTCGGTTGAACTTTCCGGCCAGATAATCTTCAATGATTTTACGGTGAACTACCTCCGCACCAGCCATGTTCATGGCTGGGCCGAGGAAGTTGACTACCTTAATAACAGCCGTCGTGGTAGTGAATCCGGCAGGCAACTGTTGCCCGGCGGCACCGATGCAGATGACGAACATTCCGACGATGAGGAGGCTCTTTTCAAGCCATGTCCAACCTTCTTCTTTTATATTCATACTTCGGGTCTTTCCAAAAAAAACAACATTATTACCAAAGATCCAACAAGAACCTTATTTAAGCCAGTTTGTGGCGGTAAATTCGTTGTCTATTTCAACTTAAGTCTGTGTTATTACTATCAGATAATTGGTTACTTGTCAAGCAGATGTCACACCTCTGTAAAATGGCTAACTGTCGAAGTCACACCTCTGTATTCCCCAACTTCAGTCCTTACAATAGAATATGTACACATCGAGACTTTAGATAAGGTTCCCAAATCTCTGACTAAAGCCCTGACATATGTACCAGATGAGCAAAACATTTCTACTTTAATTATAGAAAAATTGTTAATTAGCATACTACTCTCATCTGAAAGAACTCTCAGCCATTTTTTTGCGATTTCCTGCTGTCTAAAATCACCTTTTACCAAAGCGATTTTATTCACAATCTCTTGTAGCAATTTTTCACGACCAATTTTTGTCTCGCTAAGTATTTTCAAACTAAAAATTTCCACTTCCCTACTCGGGATTTCATTTTCATTGATCAACCCAGCGCGCGCTAGAGTATGGAGTTGTTTTCCATTAATAGTTTTTGACGAATAAATTGGATAGGTTTGATTATGTTTACCAACAAATGAATTTAATAAATACTGGAGATTGGGGTTACCATCCGCCTTGCTTGTAACCAAGCCCAACAAATCATGCGTATCAGTAGAAAAACCAATCAGAATTTCAAAGATATATTTTTTATTAAGGGTTAAATATTTATCCTTATTTTTACATTCCTCACCTATCAAACACAACAAAAGCCCTTCGGCCATCGGGTCTAGTCTGCCCGCATAAGTCATGGGTCGAATTTCTTCAGTCTCTTTTTTGTATCGTAAAATACACTCGAGTGGTGTTTCGCCCAACTTTTTGTGTAATAAAACTACCCCCGAGGTTGCACCTCTACTTGATTTCATTATTTAATTATCCACTATTTTTTAATATAAATAAAGTTTATTTGATATAATGATCTCATGCACGGTAGTACATTTATTATTGCACTTTTAGCTGGTGTTTTACCTTCTTTACTTTGGCTTTGGTTTTGGCTTCGAGAAGACACTAATCCAGAACCAAAATGGTTCATTTCTATAACTTTTCTGGGAGGCTTTTTGGCTGTTATTGCTGCAATCTTTGCAGAAAAATATATTGCTGATCTAACTATAAACAATAATTCATTGCGTTATGTTCTGTGGGCTGGTATTGAAGAAATATTCAAATTCATTGTCGTAGCAGTGATCGCACTCAACAGTCGTTATAATGACGAACCTATTGACGCTATGATTTATAGCATCACTGTGGCCCTGGGTTTTGCCGCTCTTGAAAATACATTTTTCTTATTTCAACCATTACTTGGTGGAGAAATCTCTCAAAGTATTCTAACTGGTAATATGAGATTTATTGGCGCAACACTTGTTCACGTCGTTAGTTCAGCGGTTGTTGGTTTCGGAATAGGCTTTGTTTTTTATAAGGGTTATTTTGCAAAATTTATTGCAATAGTAATTGGTTTATCCGCAGCTATCACATTGCACTCAGCCTTTAATTTATCTATAATTAACGGAACAACATCTGATACTCTGAAAGCGTTTGCATGGGTCTGGGGAGCGGTAATTATTCTGATGATCTTGTTCGAAGAGATAAAGATGGTCAAACCTCAAGTCTCTTGATATAATTAAAATAAATAAGCATATAAATATGTCAAAAGATAAACGTTCTTTTTTTGAAAGATTAACTGGAGTAGTTCGTGTAGACAACGATGATAGAGAATCGCGCTTGATCGACAAACTCGATGATACCGAAGAAGAATCTGATTCATGGACAGACAAAGAGACTGAACAAGAAGGTGAACTTACCGTAGATGTTTATCAAACCCCAGAAACGGTTGTGATTAAGGCTATGATTGCCGGTGTTCGTCCAGAAGATTTGGATATCTCTATTACTCGCGATGTTGTGACTATACACGGAAAAAGAGAAGAAGAGAGAACCGTTACTGAGGAAGATTTTATTATGAAAGAATTATATTGGGGTGCTTTTTCTAGAACTATTTCTCTACCAGCTGAAATTGATGTTGACGAAGCGGAAGCTGTTGAGAAACATGGTTTATTAATTTTGAAATTACCAAAACTCGATAAGAAAAGGAAATCCAAGTTAAAAGTTAGGGTGGGATAATGGAAAATAGAATAACAAGACGAGGGTAACCCTAGCCCAAAGGGCTAGGGTTACCCTCGTCTTGTTTAAACATCCAAGTTTGCCATCTTGGCATTTGACTGGATGAATGATTTTCTTGCGGGAACATCATCACCCATTAGCATGTCAAAAACTTTGTCTGCATCTTGAGCATCTTCTATCATAACTCTTTTCATAACCCTTCTCGTTGGATCCATTGTTGTTTCCCAAAGCTCTTCGGAGTTCATTTCACCGAGACCTTTGTATCTTTGGATAGAAACTTTTGGTACTTTGGAGCTGACTTTCTCATCTGTTTTATCATCTGTATCCGCCGGAGCCTCAGCTCTTTCTAGTAACTCTGCTCTAGCTTCTTGATTATTGCTTTCATCAAGAATCTCTGGAATCTCTTCATTTTTGATACCACGTTCTTTCATAAATTTATCCAAGGCCGGTTGATCATGCATATAAAAACTCTCTTTCCCTAGTTTTATCTTGAACAATGGTGGTTGAGCAATGTAAACATAGCCATTGTCTATGAGTGGTTTGAAATATCTATAAAGCAAAGTCAAAAGAAGAGTACGAATGTGAGCACCGTCAACATCAGCATCGGTTGCTAGGATGATCTTGTGGTAACGCAATCGTGACAAATCGAAAGTGTCCCCTATCGCTGTACCGAAAGCTAGAACAAGATTTTTTATTTGTTCAGAACCAAGCATCCGATCTAGTCTTGCGCGTTCGATATTCAAAATTTTACCTCGTAATGGCAATATGGCTTGGATACGTCGATCACGACCCTGTTTGGCTGTGCCACCAGCAGAGTCTCCTTCTACGATAATGAGTTCGGATTCGGATGGACTATCTGATTGGCAATCGGCGAGTTTACCAGGGAGAGTCATGCCTTCTAGAGCACCTTTGCGTAGAACAGAATCCTTTGCTGCTTTTGCAGCTTTGCGAGCTTTCATTGCAAGGATAACTTTGTTTATCATTGACTTTGCATCGTCAGGATTCTCTTCCAAGAAAGCTGCGAATGCTTCGCCAAATACTGTTGCTACAGCACCTTGAGCTTCCATACTGCCCAATTTTGCTTTTGTCTGACCTTCGAATTGGATTTCGCGTAATTTAACTGAAATAACCGCAGTCAATCCTTCGAGAACATCATCACCAGTGAAGGTTTCCTCGCCATTTTTTGCCAAGTTGTTATTTTTGGCATAAGTATTCAAGGTACGAGTCAAAGCTGTTTTGAATCCAGTGATATGTGTTCCTCCTTCTGGAGTATGGATATTGTTTGCAAAAGCTAGAATACGAGCAGAGACATCATCAGCATATTGCAAAGCAACTTCTACAGATTCTACACCCTCGACTTTCCTCTCTACATAAAAAATATTTTTATGAGCCGGTTTGAGTAATTGATTTGTGAATTTTATAAGAGAAACAAGTCCACCTTCGAAAAAGAAAGTGTGTGATAAAGCGTCGATACCGGTTTCTCTAATATAGAAAAGTTCCTCATCACTGCCAAATGTAGGAATCTGCTCACGGGCGTCTATAATACTGATCTTCAGACTTTTTACTAAATAAGCTTGTTGACGCATATGACTAACGATACGGTTCCACTCAAACTTTATCCCTTCTTTGAAAATCTCTGGGTCTGGTTCGAAAGTGACGATAGTACCATGAAGTTTGGTTGAGCCGATCTTTTTGACTGCGGCTTTACGTTTGCCTTTGGAATATTCTTGCATGTACATACCACCATCTTTGTGGACTACAACTTTCATAAACACTGAGAGAGCATTTACAACTGATGCACCTACACCGTGTAAACCACCAGAAACTTTGTAATCATCTCCGCCAAATTTACCCCCAGCGTGAAGAACGGTCATTATCGTTTCTAAAGCGGAAACTTTGGTCTGTTTGTGAATATCTACAGGAATACCTCTACCGTTATCTGCTACTCTTACTCTATCATTGGGTAAAAGGGTGATCTCGATATCATTAGCAAAACCATTCATCGCTTCATCGCGAGAGTTATCGAATATCTCCGTAATAAGATGGTGTAGACCATCGGGACCGGTTGTACCGATATACATACCAGGACGCTTTCGTACTGGTTCTAGACCCTCGAGTACGGTAATAGAAGAGGCATCGTAACCTCCCTTTTTTGCTTTACTATCATCTTTTTTGTCTGCCATTTCAGTATTTTTTGATATTAATGTTGAGTTATTATAGCAAAAGCACAAGCATTATGCACGTCAAAAAGGAGGTAAAATGTGAGTTATGAGGTGGTCACAAATTGTGACCGCATAGCTGTTTTAAGGAGGTGTGCACGCACATTACCACAATTTATGCAGTTTTCAATACAAAAATTTTGTGGTGGAATGATAAATTTTTGTATTTTATGTTAAAATTTTATTTATGAATAAGAATATTTCTTTTAACGATATTCCTGTCGGTCCATATTCAATAGATAGAATAAATGCTGATTGGAATAATCCAAAGAGAATTATGGGTGCAATAAGCGGTAGAACGAACATCGTTCCGGATCCTCTTGGTGTATTACAAAATGTTTTGTAAATAAAATATTCTAAAGGAAAAATTGGGCAAGAGGAAGATGGTGGAGGTGCTCAATGGAGATTCAGGTTTGATCAAAAATTTGATAAATGTACTGTTGAATATCGTGTCCTGTTTCCTGTAGGGTTTGATTTTGTTAAAGGAGGAAAATTGCCTGGACTATCTGGCGGAACATCTCCAGGTGGTGGTAAAAAATCAGATGGTTCTGATGGATTTTCTGCTCGTATAATGTGGAGAGAAAACGGTGATATTTTTCAATATATGTATTGGATGGAACGGGTACCAGAGAAAAAATGGGGTGATGACTTACCTTGGATTGATATAAGTGGTAATAGTCAACCTTTTAAGTTTATTCTTGGTCAATGGCATACACTTAAGACAGAAATTACTATGAATAATCCAGGTAAAAGAGATGGAAAAATAATTTCTTGGTTTAATGGTAAACTGGCATTATCTTATTCTGGGGCATTTAGAGCAGATGGAGCCACGTTTGGAATTGATAATTTTAATTTTACAACTTTCTTTGGTGGTAACACTCCTGATTGGGCACCAACAAAAGACGAAACTGTTTATTTTTCTGAATTCAAAATTACCACATAATATCCGAACTTGTTTTACTCCTACCTCACCTCCCACCAATTCTAAAGTTTACAAAAATACAGATATGTTGTAGTGTCTATTTTAGACGATCTATCAAAACAAAAACTGTAATTATTGCCTCACATGATAAGGACCAGTCAGCCCTTTTCTTAATGAAGAGGCTTGCTGAAATCGGGCAGGACGCTCGTCTCGTCAACTTTGGCGAGTATAACAAAACACTGTCAGGTACTGTACTGTTTGAAAAAATATTCAGTAATTCCATGACATTATCGGACGGCTTTCGTTTTAATGAAACATCTGTAAAAAGTATTTGGTGGCGACGACCACAAGGCTCGGTAAAAAATACCAGGACATCGTTGCTTCAGAAATACATTCAAAACGAAAGTGAAATATCCCTGAACTGTTCACTTGCGTTCCTTAATGGCGTCTTGTGGGTATCCGAGCCGGAAGCTACGAGGATTGCAAATCGAAAACCTCTTCAGCTATCGTTGGCACGACAGATCGGATTCAAAATGCCTGAGACCTGTATCAGCAATGATCCTAGCGAAGTCAAAATGTTTGTCGAACGTCACACTGGGATTCCGCTAATCATGAAAGCGGTTGGCAGTAGTTACGTCCGATTGATGCATGATCCGGATGATAGATTACGGAAAAACAAAGCGATTTATACTAAAATCGTCGATGCGACTTTGTTGATGGCGCACATTTGTCAGGTGTCGAACTGTCCATTTATCCTGCAAGAAGCAGTTATCAAAGATTCGGATATTCGTGTTACTGTTGTCGACGACACGGTGTTTGCTTCGGAGATTATCATCGAGGAGAACTCAGATGGTCTTAATCTCGATTGGAGGCACCATGATGTCAGACGGAAATACGTGATGCATACTTTACCAAAGGATCTCGAGGATAAGTGTGTTCAGTTAGTTCGACTGCTTAGACTGAAGTTTGGTTGCATCGATCTCGGTTTTTCGAAGAAGGATCGTTCATCCAAGCCTCGGGCGACAGCGACACCAACTGATCACGGGATTCGGGATCCTCAAGGCACTCTCAACGGGAGGTGCCTTTTTTATTTAGAGTAGTATTATCGTATGAACAATCCTTTATTTAAGCAATATACTCATATTCTTGAAGAAATAAAAATTGCTGACCAACAAGCAATAAAGGACTTTAGAAATGAGAAGATTGATTCTGGTAAGCTAATTCCTATTAACAATGGAAATCTTAGTACAGTTAAGAAAATTATTTCTGAAATTGGATTGCCAACAATTCCCAACACATCACATGAAGCATATAAGTCGATGATTCTGATCGCTCTACACTCTGGAGATGTTATTTTTCTTAAGGAAATCCTAAAACGACTTCAAAATGAAGATTCAACTGCGATTGAAAGGCGAGATATAGCGTACATTACAGATAAGATGAGGGTTATTCAGAACCAATTACAACTTTATGGAACTCAGTACCGAATCGAAGCTAACGGAAATATGTATTACATTGAAATAGAAGATCCTGAAAAATTGGAACAAAGACGTAGAGAATTAGGGATGGAAAGTTTTGAAGAATACAAGAAGACTGTCGAGCAAAGTTTAAGGTCAAAATAGTTGAAAGAAAAGTCTTGATGTTGTTTAATGACACTAGAATCTACTCTTACCTCACCTCCCACCCACCCTCTTTCATTTTTGTATTAATGCCGTCCATGATTTTATTTATCTCCTCATCAGTCAAAGTTCTATCCATAGATTGGAATACCATGCGAAAAGCATACGAAACCCGCCCTTCTTTTTTGAAAGTATCGAATAATGAATGGCGCGCTAGTAATTCTGTGGCGTTTGAGGCAGAAATAGATTGGACGATAACCTCCCAAACTTTTTCGCTTGTGACCAATTCAGGGACAAAGACAGCAATATCGCGAACAATAAATGGATATAGTGAGAATTTTGTATAATGGTTAGTTGAACTAGGTTGTAGATTTAAGTTTTTTTGGTTGAAGTCAGCTTTGTATTTTTCTACTATCTCAGTTAGATCAAATTCGATCACATCTATATTCCCTGCTTTATTTCTTGATGTTTTGCCTTTAATTTCTAGATTTAATTTTTCTGAAAGTTTACTGAGCACATCATCCTGCAGATCTTGAGATTTCAACCCTTTAATTTTCTTGATTTGCGAAACCCCGATAGTTAGATGTGTTCGTTCGCCATTTTCCTCAGTGAATACATGCCCGATTTCGAATATTTTGATAGCATCGAGACCAAGTAGGTCAGCATTCAAAACATTTCTTTGGACACAATCGAGCATTCCATCGGATAGATTGCTTCTGGCAAAAGCTTTATCGTAAGCGAGAGGTTTGGCTGTTTCGATAAAACCTTGTTTGACCAAAGAATAGAGACTAACTTCAGAAAAACCAATTTCAACCAAAAAACTTTTTATTAATTCTGAAATATAGAAAATAGGTAGAATTTTTGATGCGGACTTTGTATCGGAATTATCGGATTGTGATTCGGGAGTTGGTGGTAAGATTCCGATAACTTTATCGTAGCCGTAGACTCTACCAACTTCTTCGACAATATCTTCTTGATTGAGTAGATCTAAACGTTCAAAAGGAATCGAGAGTGACCATACAGATGTGTGACCTCTGTATGTATCGGTTATCGATATTCCCATCCCCTTCAAAATATTCTCCGCTTTCTCAGTTGGGATTTCAACACCAAGTCTCTCTTTCAAATAAGCTGGGTCAAATTCGATAACAGTTTGTTTTGCAGGATTTGGATAAATATCAACGATTGGGCCAAATTTGCTATTTGGTATCATCTCTTGAATCAGACCACAAACATTATTGATACCATAGATAGCTAGTTTCGGTGTAATTTCATTTTCAAATCGTTTGGATGAATCACTTCGAATGTCATATTTTGTTGACGTACGACGAACTTTCGTAGGGTGAAAGTTGGCCGATTCTATGATTATTCTTTTTGTACTACTATCAATCTCTGCTCTTTTGCCACCCTTTGCTCCGGCGATAACCAAAGCACCTTGTTCATCAGCAATCACACTATCTTCTGTGGTCAAAGTAATTTCGCGTCCGTCAAGCAAAACGATCTTCTCACCCTGTTTGGCTAGTCGAATATTGAGTCCGCCAACAACCTTGTCGGCATCGAAAGCGTGTAGAGGTTGTCCGATGTCGTACATGACGTAGTTTGTAAGATCGACAATAGGGTTGATAGATCGCTGTCTGATCGAATGTAGAGCATTTTTGAGCCAAATAGGAGATTCTTTTGGGACATTATCTATTTCAACTACTCTAGCAATATATCTTTTACAAAAATTTGAATCTTCAACATAAATCTTTGGTTTTGTTTCAATTGAAGGCTCAATCTCAGCCACATAGCGTTCGTTTATTTGGAGATTTTCTATTACAGCGATTTCTAGTGCAATTCCTCGATGACACAAAGCATAATGAGCACGATCTGGTAGGACTTTGAGATCCAAAGCCGTATCGGCTTTCATTTCTCCATTTTCTGGAATTTCTTCAACAGACTCTACTTCACAAGCATAGAATGTGAAAAGATCAGCCAGTTTATTTGCATCTGGAATTTCTTTTTTGAAATATGTTTGTAACCAATTTCTTGAAACTATCATGTTATTTAAGGTTTAATAAATTGGAATCGTGGTAATTTTTCACCATTAATTTCTACAGTATCCAAAAACATAGCTAATGGTCTAACCCAAAACTTTGATTTGTCATTTTCGTATAACGCTTCGTAGACAACAAGATCTTCCAAAGTTTCTGAATGTTTTGCAATAAAATGAACTCTGTATTGATTGCCAGTTTTTGAATGTTTGTAAATTCCAGGTGTAATTTGCATTGAATTAAATAAAAATAATTTGAATAGAATTTTTAATTTTAAAACTGATTAACTAACCTCAAATCTCCATTGTAAAGATAACGCACATCATCTATACCAAACTTGAGCATAACTAAACGGTCAATACCGAAACCAAAAGCGAAACCTTGCCACTCTTTCGGATCTACACCGACAGCTTCAAAGACTTTTGGGTTAACAAGACCGGCTCCACCCATTTCTAACCATTTACCTTTCCATTTCATATCAACTTCTACACTAGGCTCAGTAAATGGGAAAAAACTTGGTCGAAATCTTATTTCTACATCATTACCAAAAAGTTTCTTGAACATATTTTCTAGAGTACCCTTTAGGTGTGCTAGAGAAACATTTTTGTCCACGTAAAGAGCCTCAATTTGATAGAATTGAGCTTCGTGTGTAGCATCAGTCGCTTCATTTCTATAAACTTTACCTGAAACGATAATACGAATCGGTGGCTTATTATTTTCTAAATAACGAATTTGGACTGAAGAAGTATGGGTACGCAAAACCATTTTTGTTTTCACTTCTTCCCTTTTTTTATTATTAATTAAAGCTGTTTCATTATAATCTGTTTCTTTGATCCAAAAAGTATCTTGCATGTCCCTTGCTGGATGATCTTTGGGCACATTCAAGGCGTCAAAATTATGAAATTCATCTTCTAACTCTGGTCCATCGGCGATGGCAAATCCCAATTCTTGAAATATAGCAAAAATCTCGCGAGTAATCTGAGTAATGGGGTGTAAATGACCTTTTTGTAAGGTTTCCATGGTCATATGGTAGCAGAAAAGTAAGTTGGGGGCTACTTAATGAGTGCAATGTATATGTGAGGTTAGTTATCCCTAGTCTCCTCCCATACATAATGAGCCTCAAATTATTCGCCACCATCAAGAAATGCTAAGATCATTTGAGGCTCATCTTACGATAGGAGAATACTCTCCATACTTTGAGTACAAGGTGTCGAAGTGATCTTGTTTAAGCTAGAGAACATAATTCACAGTGAATTATGTTCTCTAGCTTGAAAAATAATTATTAAACTATTAATCAAACAAATTATCCATATATGGCACGACTGTCATGTCACTTATTACTAACTCGGCCTGTAATTTTTCTTCCTCAAACCATTTTCTTGTAATCATTTCTCCTTTTTGAGAAATGTCAGTCCTATACATTTCAAACCCAAGATTTGCTAGATAAATAACGTGGCGTCCAGCTCCAAAGCCAAGATCAAGAACCCTCCTAGCTTTTCTTACTTGAAGAAGTTGTGCGATTTTTACAACTTCCTCTGCGGGCTCTTTAAGGCAAAATTTTGAATCATTGTATAGATCGTTCCAGTTCATGATCAGATTCTCCTTCCTTTTTCAAAAGAAATTCCACCCCCGCCAAATCACCCAGTAGGTGATTCTACTGAATCAGAAATGCAAGGAGTGTTTTTTCTTTGGGGTTGTCTCCGTACTCGGCGAGCGGAGTGCGTATGCGTTCCCCGCACTTCTGCTTCAGCAGAAACACAACGCTTCGCGTGGTGGCGCTTTAGCGCGCGAGGGGCGCTCTTTCATTCGTTAGGAATTTTTGATAAAGTAGGTTCGAGTGGTATCGTATAAACACTCCAGAATCAGAGATTGAGGTTTTAAAGAGGCTAAAAGGTGGGACGCGCTTCGCGCGTCCCACCTTCTGGCTTCTTCAAAACCGTTCTGTCTGATTCTGGAGCCATCTCCCAGATTTGAACTGGGGACCTTCGCTTTACAAAAGCGTTGCTCTACCAACTGAGCTAAGATGGCACGATTATTAAGATATCACAATAGATAATAAAAAGGAAACGCCGCAAATAATTAAAATAAAAATAAAAAAATGCAAATACTACTTCCCTGAAATCCTTCTCAAATAGAATGAAGCACCATGATTCTTGACTTCACCACGACCACGAACAGCATCTATCATTTTTTTACCGTGGGGATTGAGTAGGGTTCGATGTTTCAATTCTACATAAACTTTGCGTATACTAAACAATAAATGAAAAGTTAGATATTGAGATAGTGCTATGAATGTGTGCTTGTTGAACATCTTAAAAAACTTGACGAAATTGGTATAAGTTTTTGTTAAGTTTTTCTCAATTGATGATTCAGTTGATTGTAATGCGAAAGCTTTGGGGGTTTTTATTTCTTTACGTTTAATAATGATCATGGCTATGATTCCAAAAAGTGATATGTAGAATATTGTGATTAGTAGGTACATATATTAATTTTCAAGTACTTTAAATCGCTTGAATCTAGCTACTGCCATCTTTTCACCAAACTTCTGAACAGCACTGTTTATAAGAGCTTGAATAGTCATCTCTGGGTTTTTTATGAAAGGCTGATCCAAAAGTACCATTTCAGAAAAATATGCTGACATTTTCCCTTCTAGAATTTTTACTTTCATCGCTTCTGGCTTGCCAACAACATCTTTTGCGAATACTTCCATAGCCGTCTGTTTATCTGCTTCTGTAATATCGGTCTGAGACAGAAATCGTGGATTGGTAGCAGTGGTGTGCATAGCGATATCTCGTGCCAAATTCTTGAATTCTTCTGTATTGGAAACGAAATCTGATTCACATAACAATTCTAATATTGTTCCAACCGTACCGTTTGAATGGATATAAGCCTGAACTGTACCAGAGTGGAAAACACGATCACTTTTCTTAGCTGCTAATTCTCCACTTTTGTTGCGAAGAATGACCAGCGCCTTAGCAATATCACCACCAGCTTCTTCTAAAGCTTTTTTGCATTGCATTATTGAGATTCCAGTTTGATCTCTAAGTTCTTTGATCATTTCTACAGAAATTTCTTTGGTTGGCATATTTTTATTGATATTAGTTTGAATTGATAATTTACTGCTAGCCTCTTCTATTTTCTGTTTTGACCACTTCCAATCATTAGAAGTGTTATCTTTTATATGGTCGTAGGGTTCTTCTTGTTTGTTCTTTCTCTTAAATAGGAAAAATGGACTTATCATATATTTATGCGTCAATGACGCTCAATCCCAACTTATTTCTTTGAAATTTTTCCTGTTTGGTATGCTTTTGAGATCTCATCAACGAAATATTGGATACTCATCTTTGATGTATCGTTACCGATAATTGGGTAGGTAATGTCTGAAATATCACAATCAGATCCACAAAGAGCAATAACTGGGATACCGGCATCCAATGCCTCTTTCACCGCAATCTTCTCTTTTCGAGGGTCAATAACAAAGAAAGCGTCTGGAATTTTCTTCATTGAAACTATACCCAAGAACATCTTTTCGAGAGACGCGATCTCTTTGTCGATAAGCATTCTTTCGCGTTTGGTGTATTTTGCTAATTCACCCTTCTCTCTATCGCTAATTAGTTTTTCGTAACGGTCAATACGTTTTCGAATCTGAACAAAGTTACTGATGGTACCACCAATCCAACGACCATCTACATAAGGCATAGCTTGAAGTTCTGCGGCGTTTCTTATTGTCTTGAAAGCTTCTTTTTTGCCACCTACGAATAGAATAGTCTTGCTGTCTTTTGCTAAACTTGTTACGAAAGTCTTTGCTTTTTCAAAAAGAACTTGAGTTTTCTCTAGGTCGAAGATATCCGTACCGTTTTTTGTACCAAAAATAAAGGCTGAAAGAGTCGGATGTCTGCGAGATTTTCCCAAACCAAAATGGGCTCCTGAGGCAAACATAGATTCGATGGTTTTGTTTTTATCCATATGTCATTATAAGGTATCAAAATTAGGTCTTGAAGTCAAACAGATGAATATAGCTGAGGGTAAACCTAGCCCTATGGGCTAGGTTTACCCTCAGCTATTGCAATAGTTGTATTCACTCGGATATACTGTCGACATGAAAGTCTTAATAGTTGAAGATGACAAGTATTTAGCTGAAACTATAAAAAGTAACTTAGTTTCAGAAAACCATGTTGTAGAAATTGCTGAAAATGGCGCTGACGGATCATTTCTGGGCAGAACTTTTGATTACGACGCTATTATTTTAGATAATTCTCTACCAAAGAAAGATGGTTTAACTGTTTGTAAAGAAGTTCGTTCATCTGGAAGAACTACACCTATTATTTTTTTAACTATAGATGGGTCGATGGAGACGAAAGTTTCAGCCTTTGATAATGGTGCTGACGACTATATTCAGAAGCCATTCTCTTTACTGGAATTATCTTTTAGACTCAAAGCTATTACTCGAAGACCAAGTCAAATTAAAAATACTTTTCTTAAAGTACATGATTTAGAAATGGATGTCGAAAAGCATTTTGCAACAAGGAGTGGTAAACAATTACACATGACTCGTAAGGAGTTTGGTTTATTAGAGTTTTTTATGAAAAATATAGGGGCAGTACTGTCTAGAGCTTTACTTATGGAACATGTTTGGACTGCCGATAGTAATCCTTTTTCAAATACAGTAGAAGCTCATATTCGTAACCTTCGTAAGAAACTAAATGGTGGCAAAAAACCAAATTTGATAGCAAATATACCAGGCAGAGGCTATGTTTTGGATACACCAGAGAACATTAGGAGGTTTAGATAGTCTGTCTGAGGGTAACCCTAGCCCAGCTGGGCTAGGGTTACCCTCAGACAGAAATCTTCATTGTTTCTTGAACCTTTCTTTATCAGGATTTTATCTCTCTCTGATATTCTGATTCAAGTTATGCGTCGACATAACTTAACATATACAAAAAAGTCATGTAATCATCATTAAAATTATTTTCCCAATAGCTTGAATTGTAGTGCATTAGCAGGCATCGTACGATGGCCACACATAGGCATATGTGTGGCCAAGCTATTTATGTGTTAAAATTGTTTTATGAATATAGAAGAAATTGCAAAACAATTAGCCGAACAAAGAATATTGATTGAAAAAATCTACGATAGTGCCGAAAAAACCCGCAAATATTTTATGTGGAGTTTGATTATCACTTTAGTTTTTATGATTGCTCCTATAATAGTTGCTGTCATCGCACTACCGTTTCTTTTGAGTTCTGTTTCGGCTTTGATGGGGACTGGGTTGGGGATATAGATTCAGACAATGTGCCAAGGACCGGGGTCGAACCGGTGACCCTTCCCTCTTCAGGGGAATGCTCTACCAACTGAGCTACCTTGGCGTTTTATTTTTCAAATTACGTTCTACTTTACACAACACTGTCGATGCATTCTACCAAGACAGCTACCTTGGCGTTTTATTTTTCAAATTACGTTCTACTTTACACAACACTGTCGATGCATTCTACCAAGACAGCTACCTTGGCGTTTTATTTTTCAAACACTAATTTCCACTAAAAGAACCTTGTACCTTATTTATAGTCCCATTAACTGACTTGATAGACTTACTAGCTTGATTTATCAAGTCACGAGATGATTCTATATAAGGTTGGAGAAAATAGAACAATCCGAACGTAGCACCGATTATGACTACCCAATAAAAAGTTTTGAAAGCAATGCCCCATCGATTGGTCCTTCTGATTCCTCGTAGAATCGAATTATTTTCTTCCGCCAATTTATAGGTACGTTCTAACAAAGACTTTTCTTCTGGTGTCATAGGAAGTACTATAACAGATTTATTTTATATACGGAAGTGTGCTAATCTTGGGTTGCGCCCCCGTAGTTCAATGGATAGAACAGTTCCGTCCTAAGGAATAGATGTAGGTTCGATTCCTACCGAGGGCACCTTAAACGAACTAAACGGCTTTTTCAAAGCCCAAATGTAAGGTACCCCATTCTTAAGACAACAATTCCAGTAATTAAATACATTCTAGCGCGGTTGACTTTTCTTCGCAAACTCTCTTGGAGACATTTTTAATGCAGTGTGTATTCTGGTTGTGTTGTAGATATGAATTGTATGATATATCTCATATACTAATTCTCCTAAAGTTTCAAATCTGTTTGGATCACCTAGATCAATTTTAAATTTATCATAGAAACTTTCTTGATATCCATTCTGCCAAGGAGAACCTTTTTTTGACATTGATACTGATATACCACTAGAACTACAAAAGTTTGTATATACTTCACCAGTGTATTCACTGCCTTGATCAGAATGGATGATGTCTGGTCGTGGATGATTCATTAAAGCAGAAATCATAGCTTGGACTACAAGTGCACCTGAATGATTGGTTAGAACAGACACTCCAACAACTTCACGATTATATATATATCTATTACAGTAGCTACATATATGAATCTATTTCTGTACCACAGATATGTAAAATCTGTAACCCAAATTTGGTTAATTCTTGTTAAGATTGTAGTAACCAAAAGATTAGGATATTTATCATATACACTTGTATTTGTTCGTTTAAATGGTTTTCTATGTCTTCTGTAGGGTTTAATATTAAACTTCTTCATGACCCGAAGTATATGTTTCCTATTTAACCCCAATGCTGTAGCTAGTCTCTTGTGCCCATAGCTCGGATGATTATTCCAAACTTTTTCAATACTCATTTTTAAGTTTAAATCTTTCTCATATTTCTTACTCTTGTAATACAGAGAACTCCTAGATACTTCAAATATTTCATGAAGTCTTTTGTGTTCTACTGCCACCCCCTTTTTTGCTGACGTCCCATTTGAACAGTCAGCTCACCGATGATTTGTTTTAACTCTTTGTTTTCTTTTTCTAACTTGATTAAATCACGAGAAGGAGTTTCTCCAGTGCTTTCTCTTAACCACTCGTAGATAGTTGTTTTACCGATACTATGCTCATCCGATATTTCTGCTATTGATTTACCAGAGGTCTTTACTCTTTCAAGTATTTGATTTTTTAAATCTTTAGACACTTTATTATGTGGTGTAGACATATTTTTTGGTTAGATTATTAATACGACTATTTTACTATTAATCTTACCGGAAAATGTGTCTTAGATTTGGGGTACCTGTCATGCCGAGTGAAGCGAGGCAGTGCTGGAACGATACGAGCGTACGAGTTGGTTTAGAGTCACCACGCACGCCGAGCGTGCGATTAGTCAGAGTTTTGTTGGAAAAAAGTTCGAGCAAAGGATATGATTAGATCACAAAAAGCACAAAACCCCTTTCGCGGTTGTTGTGCCTTTTTGTGACCCTACCGGGAATCGGTCAGGAGTATTCTGTCAGTCGCCACAGACAGAATCTCACGACCCTAGCTCGCGGTTTTGCGTACTCACAAAACATCGCTCCACTTTTCGATTCCCTGACGCAAGCAAAATAGTTTGCTTGCTTAGGGTCACAAAATAAAAGACCGCCAAAAGGCGGCTTTATTTTGTGATGTAATTATACACTTTGCACGAACTTTTTTCAAAGGCAAAGTGAATGAATGAGAAAACCCCGCCTCGCGAACTCGGCGGAAACACCTCAAAAAATGTTCCTGACTTTTTCAGATTTGCGCGCGACAGATTTTTTCCTGAATGGATAGAACATTTTTTCGGTGTTCTTTCTTTTAAACACAAAGGCCTAGCCTTTGAAAGTAACCCTTTTTTAAGACAAACATTACACAATTACTCTCATTCTAACCTAGGGCAATTTTATTAAAAATAGAAGCTAAAAATTTTAATTAAAAAGAAAAAACAGGTGGCTCGTGTTGACAAGCCACCTGTTCGGAACTACTTACGTGCAATGTGTTGAGGGTTGCTCGCTGGGTCATAAGCCCGGAGTGTATCCTCAAGGATGTATGAGCCGTTTGTTTGTAAGGCCAGAGTTACCATCTCACAATTTCGTGGGTTTGCTAAACCATCAAAATATGAGACACTCCAACCGAACCAAACCATAAGGAAGACTCTCATTTCAAATCCGTGAGTTAGTATCACGATATTCTCCGGGAAGTCTTCTTGCTGAAAATTCCTACGCAGATTTTCAGCGAATAGTTTGAAACGGTCTACAAGTTGATGGCCACTCTCACCATTCGGGAAACGATAGACCAACACTCCCTCTTTGTAACGGGCGATTTCAATTTGTCGTCTATTCTCTATGGTTACATCTCCCCAAAACTGTTTGAGGATTAATGTTTCAACTGTAAAAGAGTGTTCTATCGTTTTCGGGAAATGAGCGGTCATGAGATCATAAGACTGTCTTAATCTCAAGCCGGGTGATATATAGAAGTGGACAGTCTTGCCAGTTAGGAGACCAGCGAGCTTTGCACTCACATTTACTGATTGCTTCTCACCATTAGGGCTAAGGGCAACATTAAGGTCTGCTGTGTGGGCATACACTGTTTTACCTACATCTTCTTGGGACTCTGCATGACGCATTACAATGATCTTTCGTGGATTCACTTTTCACCTCCTTAAGGTCTTTGGTGTTTCTGAAATCTATGACAACCTTACCTTACTTCTTGCTTTTTGTAAAGGTTTCGTGTAATATATCGATTATGAAAAAAATTGCCACAATTTATGAAAAAGATGTTTATCCCAATAAGATAGTTGATGAAAGCATTAAGTATTCTGATAGAATAACCGGTAAGGCTATTGCCATTAATGATAAGAATCAAATCGCACTAGTTGGTAATAAACAAAATGAGTTTCTTCAACTTCCCGGTGGTGGAATTGATGAGGGAGAAGATATCAAAATGGGTATTATTAGGGAATGTCTGGAAGAAATTGGTTATACTGTAATTATTTTAGAGGAAATAGGTTGTATTGATGACTACAGACCAAGAGATAAAAAACATTGTATTAACTACTGCTATCTTGTTAAGGTTTCTGATCAAGGTGGTAATTTTAAACATACTCAAGACGAATCAAGTATTGGTATGTATACCAAGTGGGTAGATTTGAAAGAAGCTTTTGATATTTTTGGCAAGCAAAAAGAAGAGTTAGAGGCAGGAAAAGTAACTTTTTATAATACTGGTTTTAATATCTTGAGAGACTTTCTTTTCTTGAATGAAATGAAAGTTAATCAGAAAAATAATGGATAAAGAAATCGTCTTATTGCTTGATTATAGAAATCAATTTTATTTTTCTACTAGATATCGT
>Ga0163154_10003259_pt1 | contig 22756 bp, 20 predicted proteins | sample OliLakLV19MP9P1_FD_148649 | JGI IMG/M metagenome (GOLD analysis project Ga0163154, IMG submission 148649) | Freshwater microbial mat bacterial communities from Lake Vanda, McMurdo Dry Valleys, Antarctica - Oligotrophic Lake LV.19.MP9.P1 | ecosystem: Environmental > Aquatic > Freshwater > Lake >... | reverse complement strand
CTGAGCGGACGCGGAGTCCGTCGAGACAATCCATTCGAGGATCGGGTCGTCGTCGCGCGACACGAGTGCGAAACGCGGTTCGCCGCACCCAAGGCTCGTGAGCTGAGTGATGCCTTGCGCCGCGACTAACGCCGCCCGAGAGACGGTCCATCGAACGATGCAGAGCAACCCGGCGTCAAGTCGTTCGGCGCAAGGCGTGTTCGGCGCGGCCAGAGAGCGGGTCTCTGACCATCCCGTTGCGCTTGAGGCTGTCCGACCGGCGAGAGCGCTCATGACTTCACCTCGTGGTCGTTCCCGCGAAGATGGTCCGGGCTTTGTTGATCGCGCTTGCCTTTCTTTTTCCCGCCAAGCAGCGGGCTCGCCAGCAGCGACGCCGCGAGCTGAAGCCCGCGGCCCGCAGGACTCACAAAGCGCTGCCCCAGCTGCTCAACCGTCTCAAAGAAATCGACCATCGCATCCAGCCGGGCATTGTGGTCGAGCGTTTCCTTCGAGGGTCGTTCCACCGAAGCACGACCGACCGAAACGCGGCTCGCGCTCGCCCGCGCACGGCCCTGCTTCCGCCCTTCAATCGCCGTCCCAGTCAGATCCCGGATCTCATACAGCGACGCCAGCAGCGGATCGACCTCACGCTTGGTCCGCTCACGAACGATGGCGCGAAACATCGCCCACACGTCGGCCTCGGCCCGGAAGTATTCCTTACGGTCGCCTCGCTTGTGCGTTCGAACAATAATGCCCCAATCCAGCAACGCACGAACCGACATCGACGCGTTCCCACGCGAGATCTGCAAACGCTCCATGATGTCGTCGGTACACATCGGGTCGCCAGTGATATACAGCAACGCCTGCACCTCGGCCATGGTCCGGCTGATCCCCCACGCCCCACCCATCTGCCCCCAAGCCGCGATAAAGCGGTCTTGAGCGTCGTCCAAAGGGGTCGGGCCGTGAGGAGTAAGCTTGATGGCACCGTCGGCGGTCATGCCAAAGTATCGGGGCCGTGGAGGAGCGAGTCCAGTACCTGTTTCAGAAAAGATTGAAAATACAGCTTGGTCCGGAAAAGACAAGTCTCGCGAAGAATGCGGTCCGCAGCCGTGCTTAAACGCGTTTACACACGCGTAAATGTCGTCGCCGGTGACGAAACCGCCGCCGTCACAGTCAACAATGCAGCAGGCTAGAGTGTCGGTGAGGGTCGCTGGCGCAGTGAAGAGTTTGCGACCGTCGGCCGATCTCTCGGTCGAGCCAGCAGCATTCACCATCACCCTTATCCTCAACCACCAACTTTCACAGGAGTTCGTGCAGGAATTGAGGGCAGGTCACTTCGAAGTCTTTGCTGCAGGTCATACGTAAACTCGCTGGCGTTTTTCCAGTCTTTCTCCTTCATGCCCTTGGGCACCGGCATGGCTCGCCTCTTCCAGAACGCGTTGTACACAAGCTTTCTGATATTCGACGCCAGCCACACGCAGCACGCGGCAACGATCGCACACAGCAGCAAGATCGCGAGTTTTCCAAATCCAACTTCTTGCAGCACGCTCGCGGCCTGTTCGAGGAAAAGCCACATCACCAGCAAGCCCGCGATCGTGTAGCACCACAGCGAAATTCGCGCCTTGCCAATCTCCTGCCGCGCCACCAGATCATACTGCGCATCAGCCCCGGCCTGGATCGCGATGTTCTTGCGACTCTGGCTCGACATCGCTGGCTCGGCGGTTTTCTTGAGTTGTTTCGGCGCCGCGAGAGAAGCAGCGTCCGCTTCGAGATCGGTGCTCGTTCTCGCGATCTCTTGCGGTACATAGTCCTTGAAATCTTCTAGGTTCGATGGAATCCAGTACGTGCGCCCTTGGTGATCCACGAGGTTCGGGTGGCGAAACGCGCACAGGTCGTCGTTCGTGCCCGCCTCTTCGATGAAATCGATTGCCTCCTGCAGCCAGCGATCTTGCTCCGCATCGTTGATGGCTCGAAATCCTTCCATCCGTTCGCGCACGAGATCGAACCGGCTCTTCTCGCGCACGAGCTGGGGCACCCCGGACTGATAGATCGATCGCCCCAGCACCACGAACAACGCCGCGAAAAACAGCAACGCGAACGAGCCGGGCATGTGCGAGTGCAGGAACGACTGGGCCGCGCTCGAGTCGACGCGCGGCACGCGGTCAACGCTCCCCACCCACCACCGCAGCGCCCGCTGCCCAACGCCCTCCTGCCAATGAACCTCGGCGTAACGCTGCACCGCGCTGCGCAAGGCTGGCCAGACTCCCGCGAGAATCGGCACGAAGATGAGAGCATACATCGAGGTGCGGGTCAGGACCGCCAGTTCACCGATGCCGCGCACCATCCCCCAATCCATGCGCCGCGCCAGCTTATCCTGCCAGAGCTGCCAGCGAAGAGAGCTCAGGCCGCGAGCAGGAGGTGATTTGCCAAAGCTGGCCGAGTCTTTACTGTCCGAGTAAAACTTTGCAGATTGAAACGACTTGGAAACATAAAATTTTTGTTCCGAGAACCGTGCGGAATCGAACATTGGTGCTCGCAAAAACGTAGCGTCTCTAGCGACGAAGAAAGCGCTGAAGCTCGCCCTCGCGAACCGCGCGTCCCCGCCAAAGCTCGCCCTCTCGAACCGCGCGTCCTCGCCAAAGCTCGCCCCCGCGAACCCCGCGGACCCGCCGAAGTTCGCCTCCTCGAACCTCGCGAACCCGCCGAAGCTCGCCTCCTCGAACCACGCGTACCCGCCGAAGCGCGCCCTCGCGAACCACGCGTCCTCGCCGAAGCTCGCCCTCGCGAACCTCGCGGACCCGCCGAAGCTCGCCCGCTCGAACTCCGCGTCCCCGCCGAAGCGCGCCTCGTTGAACGATACATCTCCGGAAAATTTGCAAGAGACTGTGACCAGATCGCAAGGCAAATCTAGTTTTTCATTGACTGCATCAACGCTGCATTGAGGAATCACACACCCACGCAACACGACACGAACGCGCCGCAGTCCGCCGTCGGGGATCTCTTCGAATCGCTCGCGAAGCCGAACGCTGACGCGGCGGAGGAGCTCGACGAGATTGATCGCCACGCCCGAGGCGTCTTCGAGCTTTGCGAAACTTAGCGCGCATCCATTGACGAGATTCTTTCTGTCGTGGCTAACGAACGCTGCGTCATCATCAAGCTCGGTACACCACATTTCGACGATGCGATCAATGACGGCCTCGCGATCCTCGCCTTGGGCGACCAGAGGCGAGAGCGAGTCGTAGTCGATGTCGGCGAGATCGATCTCAAACGCTGCCATGTGATTCAAAGGTAGTGAGGCTGCTGTAGTGAGGCTGTAAAGGGCGAGGTGGCACGGCCTGTGCCTCTCTCTGGCTCCTATACTCTCGCCCTTTTCAGGAGTCCTCATCATGGCAGAACGCCATTTCGACGTAGTAGTAATCGGCGGCGGGCCCGGCGGGTATGTCGGGGCGATCCGGGCGGCGCAGCTCGGGTACAAGGTCGCCATTGTCGAGCGCGACAAGCTTGGCGGGGTCTGCCTCAACTGGGGGTGCATCCCGTCCAAGGCCTTGCTCGCTAACGCGGAGCTTTTCGAGAAGCTGGCCGACCGCGAGGCTTGGGGGCTCACGATCACTGGCGAGGTGAAGTTCGACTGGGGCAAGACGATCACCCGCTCGCGCGACGTTGCCTCGAAGCTCAACAAGGGCGTCGAGTTTTTGATGAAGAAGAACAAGATCGAGTTCATCAAGGGCAACGCCAAGATTGTCTCGGGCCGCAAGGGCACCGCCTCGTGCCGTATCGACATTCAGGACTGCACCGTGCAGGACCAGCTGACCAGCGCCCCCGCCACGCCTGGCGCCACGCGCGAGACCATCACCGCGACCTACGTCTTGGTCGCCACCGGCTCGGTCGCGCGCGACCTGCCCTTCGCCAAGTTTGACGGCGACAAGGTCTGGGGCGCTCGCGAGGCCATGTTCAACAAGGCCCAGCCCAAGAGCCTCATCGTTGTCGGCGCGGGGGCGATCGGCATGGAGTTCGGGTACTTCTACCACACCTTCGGCACCAAGGTCACGGTCATCGAGATGATGCCGCGGATCCTGCCAGTTGAAGACGACGACGTGTGCGTGGCGATGGAAAAGGTTTTTAAGAAGCACGGCATGGACATCCGCACGTCCACCGGCGTGACCAACATCGAGAAGACCGCGACCGGCGTCAAGGTGACGATCGCGCCGATGGACCCGGCGACCAACAAGGCCGACGAATCCAAAAAGCAGACGATCGAGGCCGAGAAGGTGCTGCTGGCGATCGGCGTGAAAGGCCGCTACGACGCGCTCTTTGATGCGTCGCTCGGGCTTGAAACTTTCAAGGACAACATCAAGACCGACTACGACGCCAGCAAGCCCGAGTCGCGCGCGATCGATTACAAAACGACGCTCTCCGGCGTCTACGCCATCGGCGACGTCATCGGCCCGCCCTGGCTCGCGCACGTCGCGGGCGAAGAGGCGGTCATCTGTGTCGAGCGGATCGCGTGGCGCGACAAGAAGCTGGCGCACGAGCCGATCCCGATCGACTACACGGTGGTCCCCGGCTGCACCTATTGCCATCCGCAGGTGGCCAGCGTGGGCTACACCGAGCGAGCCCTCAAGGAAAAGGGCTTGGTCAAGGGCAAGGACTACGACACCGGCACGTTTCAGTTCAGCGCCCTAGGCAAGGCTATCGCCACCCGCTCGACCGACGGCTTCTGCAAGATCATCCGAGGGCTGCCCCGCGGCGAGATCTTGGGGGCCCACATCATGGGCGACCAGGCCACCGAACTCAGCGCCGAACTCACGCTGGCCCGCAGGCTTGAAGCGACCAGCGAAGAACTCATCGCCACGATCCACGCGCACCCGACCATGCACGAGAGCGTGCACGAGGCAGCGCTGGCGAGCGAAGGGCGAGTGATCAACTCGTGAGAGTGTGCCGATAGCCAGATCAGCGTGAACCAAGAGCCCCGATCGTCGGATCGGGCCTTTTCGTTGCGCGGAGCTAACAATCGATCGATGAATCAATCGCCAGCGGTGTCCATCATCATGTGCGTTCACAACCGCGAGCGGTTCGTGGACGCCGCGATCAAGTCAGTGCTGGCGCAGACGCGTCCAGATTTAGAACTAGTGCTTTTCGACGACGGCTCGACTGATGGCTCGCTGGCGATTTGCCGAGAGCACGCCAGTCGAGACGCTCGCGTCAATCTCATCCAGAGCGAGCGCCTCGGAGCGGTCCGCGCGCTCAACGCCGCGCATCGGCACGCTCGCGGGCGGTTTATCGGGTGGGTGGACAGCGACGACATGCTCCATGCCCACGCGCTGGCCCAGACCACCGCGGTGCTCGAATCGCGGCCCGAGATCGGGCTGGTGTATACCGACCATCTCATCATCAATGAGCACAATAACGCCTCGGGCCTCGGGTACAAGGCCACCATCCCGTACTCCAAGGAAAAGCTCCTCACCGACTTCATCACCTTCCATTTCCGGCTCTTCCGCCGCGAACTCTTCGACCAGCTCGGCGGGCTCGACGAGTCCTTCACCGCCGCCGCCGATTACGACTTCTGCCTGCGCATGTCGGAGATCACCGACTTCGCCAAGGTTGATAGGCCGCTGTACGCGTACCGAGTGCATGCCGAGTCGATCTCGACGAAACGGCGTCTAGAGCAGATCGAGATGTCGGCCCGGGCCGTGCGGCGCGCGCTCGCGCGGCGCGAGCTTACGGAGACGACCGTGCTCGACGTCGAGATTCTAAGCCGGTTTCAGCTCAGGCCCAGGCGGGCGGGTGAGCGCGATCTCTAACTTCTTCCGGTCGGTCGAGGTGTGGCAACGATGATTTCTTACGGAAATCTTGCTCGAACCATTCTCGGATTCTTACACTGTCTTGGTAGACTTCGAGTCGCAGATCTCCTGCTCGGGCAGCTCGCGCCCGTGTTCAGACCGCACCTATTTCGGAGGCCACGACCATGACGCAGAACTCTTTAAGCCGTCGCTCTTCCAACCATAGTTCGTTTCGCGCGTGCGTGGCGATGACGATGCTCGCCGGATCGACGACCGCGTTCGCGCAGGCCGCGTTTTATCCGCTCGGCACCGCGCCGACCTTCAACGACAGCAACGGCACAGCGATCTCGGCCGACGGGCTCTCGATCATCCGAGTCTCGGCCAAGTTTGAGTTCCCGCTAGGGCTCGTCCGCAAGGTCGAGAAGATCAGAGCGCCGTGGGCGACGCCGACCGCTGTTGAACTTGCGCAGGCGGACCTGACCCTGCCGCAGGGTGTGGGTGTCGGGCTCAACCAGGCCGGGTCTGTCGCGGTCGGCTACGGGCCTTTGTTCGAGAGCACGCTGACCAAGGGCCTGACTTGGACAGACCCGAGCGTGATCCCGGCGATCGGATCATCCGGCGGTGATGCCGCCGAGGAATACACCGATATCGCGGGTACAGTTCCGATCGTGGTCGGGAACAAGCGGTTCTTTGCCACGTCCTTCTACCAGCCGTTCTTTAAGTCATCGGCCGGGGTCTTTGATCTGGCAGTGATACCGGGCTCGACATACAACGCCGCCAACGCGGTGAACGGCGACGGGACGGTGATCGTCGGGTATTCGCAGACCGACTCGGGCCTTGGCTTTGGCAATAACGATGTCGCGGTGAAGTGGTCGGGCGATCTTTCGGGCTTCCCGGTCGAGCTCGGGTACATCACCGACGACCCATCGTTCCGTCAGAGCGTCGCGCTCGGCGTCTCGGGCGACGGGACCACGACTGTCGGGCGATCAAATCGCGGCAACGGCTACGGCTCGTTCGTCAGCCATCCGTTCCGTCACACCGAGACGTTCGAGATGCAGGATCTCTTCGGTGATCGCTTCGAGCAGGCCGAGGCCGTCGATGCTTCCTTTGACGGCAACGTGGTGGTCGGCAATCGCTACTTCGGCGACGGCGGCGGCGCTCCGTGGGTTTGGGTGCCGTGGCGTGGAGCGCGTGATATCGAGCTCGTGCTGACAGCCGCGGGCGTGGACCTGACGAGGTATTCGCTCTTCAGTTGCAGCAGTGTTTCCGACGACGGTCGAACGGTGACGGGCAACGCCTACAGCTCGGTGTCAGGGTTCCAGGTCGTGACATGGGTCGCGATCCTGCCGATCGATTGCCCCGCAGATTACGACGGCGACGGCTTTGTCACCGGCGAAGACTTCGACGCCTTTGTGGCCGCCTTTGAGAACGGGGACATCACGGCTGATTTCAACGGCGACGGGTTTGTCACCGGTGAGGACTTCGACGCGTATGTCGTCGCGTTTGAGAGCGGCTGCTAACCGGTAGGTTCGATAATTCTTCGCTCTCTGCCCGACCGCGCCGCCGACGCACGGCGCATTCTTCTCCAGATCCCCAAGCCGCTTCAGCGACAGTCGCTGACGCCTTCGGGACCATCTGGAGGTATCTCATGACCTGCATCTCATCGCGTTTTTCACAGCGCTGTGCTGTCGTTCTTGCTTCACTTGCTGGCGGCGACGCATTCGCACAGCCATCGTTCCAAGGGATCGGCAGCCTCGGCGCTCCTGTCAGCGGTTCGCTCGGCAGCTTCGCCAACAAAGTCTCGGCCGACGGGAGGGTCGTTGTCGGCTTCGCAACATCTCCCGTCGGGCGGCAATCGTTCCGCTGGACGCAGACCACCGGCATGATCGGGCTCGGGCGTCTCCCCGGCGGCGCGTATGGCGGGCAGGCGTGGTCGTGCTCGGCCGACGGGTCGGTGATCGTTGGTGACGCGCCCGTCGGCGAAACGAGCCACGCGTTTCGTTGGACCGCCAGCCTAGGCATGGTCAATCTCGGCGACCTGCCGGGCGCGGTGGACCAGAGCATCGCGTGGGATTGCAACGCCGACGGCTCGGTCATCGTCGGAATCGCAGACTACAAAGACAGCAACATCCAAGAAGGCAAGGCCTTCAAATGGACGCAGGGCACCGGTATGGTGGACATCGGCGGGCTTCCCATCAGCCCGTTACGCACCGATGCCACGGTGGTCTCCGCCAACGGTTCGGTCATCGCTGGCTGCTCGGGGACGCAGCTGGTTTCTTATGAGTCGTGCCTCTGGGTGGGCAACACGCCCGCGGTGGGCATGGGGATCCCGTACCTCGCGAACGCGTACACCTGCTCGTTCTGCATGACCCCCGACGGCAGCGTCATCGCTGGCGTTGCGGCCGTGGGCGATGACGCGTACGAAGTCTTCCGTTGGACGCAGGCCACCGGCATGGTGACGCTGGGCGATCTGCCCGGCGGCGCGTACTACGGGGCCGCTTTCGGCATCAGCGCCGACGGCACCGTCATCGTGGGGTGCGGGAACTTCTACAACTATTCCGCGACCGGCAACATCATCGGCGATGCCATCATCTGGGACAGCGTGCACGGGCTGCGCAAGCTCCAGGACGTGCTCGTGCAGCAGTACCACCTCGACCTCCGCGGGTGGACGCTCACCAGCGCAAACAGCATCTCCGCCGACGGCCTGACCATCGTCGGGTCAGGGCTCAACCCCTTCGGCGAAGACGAAGCGTGGATCGTCCGCCTCGATTGCACCAGCACGCCGACGTGCCCCTCGGACTTCAACCGCGACGGCTTCGTCAACGGCGACGACTTCGACGCCTTCGCAGAAGCCTTCGAGGCCGGGTGCTGAGAACATCGGTCCGACCAACCCCCTTGAGAAAATGGGCAATCTACGCTTGCATAATCTCGCAAAAATTTGTACACGCGCCGCGTGGCAATCGCCTAAGCCTCACAGTTCTAAAGCCTGCACGCCTCTTTTCATCCAGAATTTCTGCTCTCTCCTGTGTCTGACAACGCATTTCAGTTCTGTCTTGACTTATTCGTTCGGGTATGCTGTCTGTTCTGGCCCGACTCGTCGTTCGCGGCCCAGGCAGCAGGTTTCCTAGTGAACAGAGAAAAAGAGGAGTTTGTAAATGCGTGGACACAATCGTTGGTTGCTCGCGGCCGGTCTGGCCATCGGAACTCTCGGCATGGCGTCGATCGCCAACGCCCAAGCCGCTCTCGACAGCACGTTCAGCTATCAGGGCCAGTTGAAGTCAGGGCTCAACCTCGTCGAGGTCAATTCCGACTTCCGCTTCACCGTGTGGGACTCCTCGGCCGGAGGCGTGCAGATCGCTGGCCCCGTCACTCGCAGCAACGTCTTGGTCCGTGACGGCGTGTTCTCCGTCAGCCTCGACTTCGGCACCACGCCCTTCAACGGCGAGAACCGCTTCCTCCAGATCGAAGTTCGCAGCCCGGCTGGCGTCGGCGCGTTCACGACCCTCACCCCGCGCCAGAAGATGCAGGCCACCCCCTACGCTCTCCAAGCTCAGAGCGGGAACGCGCCCTTCGTTGTCAGAGCCCCGGGCTCGACCAGCAACGTCAACATGAATCCCGACGGCGGCAACTTCCTGGTTGCCAACGCCTTGGGCAAGTTGCAGTACAGCCTCCGCACCAACGGTTCATTGGGCTCGGGCGGGCTGTTCACGCAGACAGCTGGCCCTTTCGCCGGATATATGGGTTCGGACGCTCGTGACGGGCAGGGCTTCATCGGTCTTTACGAGTCGACCAACGGCACGCTCGACGGCACCGTCGATATCGATGCCGATGACGACAACGACTCGACCAACGCCTTCGCTGACGGCGCGATCGACATCCGCAGCATCGGTGTCGGCGGCGGCGGAGGCGTCATGCGTCTCCGTAACAACACCAACCAGCAAACCGTCCTCGCCCGCGGCGGCGCGGACGGCATCGGCGGCACGATCAACTTCTTCGACCCTACCACCGGCAACTCGACGTTGCTCTTGGAAAACAACGCCTCCTTTACGCCCGGCGGCCGCCTCTTGACCCGCAACTCTGACGGCACGCTCCAGCTCCAGCTCGAGCCCGACTTCTCCGCCGGCGGCGGTACGTTCATGTCCCTCCAAGGCGGAGCGTTAACGCCCGGCAGAGTCGTTCTCCAGTCAAACGACAACTCCGGTAGCGCCCAGGTCGATGTTATCGGTGCGGGCAGCAACTTTTCGGTGAACACGCGCGCGAGCGCGGCCAACACTACGAACGCTGTCGTCATGGGCAGCAACGCGGTTGACGCGCTCGAAATCTTCAACGAGCCCGGCGTTGCCAACATCCGCGTCAGGAGTGTCGCGTTGACAGGCTCGATCGTCACGATGGCCTCGCGCAGCATCACCGTCCCGGGGCCCGGGTTCGTGATCGTGTGGGCCCAGGGCGATATCGCCGTCACTCACGCCTTGGCAAACAGCGACATCGTCACCTTTGGCGTGTCTGACTCTGCGGGCACCTTCCCCGCTGACCAAGACATTCAGTTCCATGTCCCGGCCGGGCTTGTCGCCGGTACCTACGACTCCTCCGCCGCGGCGCACGGGCTCTTCGCGGTCGGCTCGGCTGGCACATTCACCTACTTTTTCAACGGCCGTGCCAGTGGCTCGCCAGCCACCATGTTCGACATCAACCTGACCCTGCTCTACGTCCCGACCGCCTACGGCGCGACGCAATCCAACTTCACCGGCAGCTTCGCCCCCAACACCGGCAACACCGGCCCGGTGGGTGCTCCGTTGACCGGCAACGACATCGCGGCCGAGCGCGCCAACGCGGTCCAGTTCAACCAAGCTCGCATGCTCAACGAAATGTCTGAAATGCAAGTCCGCATGGACAGCATGCGCAAGCAGCTCGAAGCGTCATTGGCCGAGCAGGCCAAGGGCGCGGCTAAGGCCACCAAGACCCCCGTCCAGAACGACACTCGTCCCGCCGTCGAGCCCGTGGCCATCAACAACTCGGAGGGCAAGTAAATGAACACCTGTGTACTGAAGCCCCGGGCACCTAAGCCTCGGGCACTCAAGTTCTGGGTGCTGCTGGCGGCTTCCACGGCTCTCCCGGCCTTGGCGAGCGCTCAGCTCAGCATCTCTCGCTTCGTCATCGCTGGCGGCGGAGACCGATCCACCGGCGGCGGCTTCATCCTCACCGGCACCATCGCCCAAGCCGAGGCAGGCCCCGACACCGGCGCGATGTCTGGCGGCGGACGAACTCTTCGCAGCGGCTTCTGGTACGGCAACCCGCCGCCCTGCCCGTCAGACTTCAACGGCGACGGCTTCGTCAGCGCCGACGACTTTGACGCCTTCGTCGAGGCCTTCGTGCTGGGCAACGAACTGGCGGACATCAACGCCGACGGATTCGTGAACGGCGACGACTACGACGCCTACGTCGATCAGTTCGTGGCTGGTTGCTAAGCGAAAAGTCCGCGATCCAAACACCAAGCCCCCGCGTGAACAACGCGGGGGCTTTTTCGTGGGGAACGCAGGGCGTCACGCGATTAAAAGAGAGATCGCCTTCTCTACCCGCGCGGTTGGGCGTGGTTGGACACCGCGGGCTCGTTTCGCTCGGATCGGGAGGTAGGAACCTGAACTCGCGCTTCGAGGATCTTTGACTCGCGCAGAGGTTCGGCTGGCGGCGACGACGAGGCCGACTCGGTCTCGGCGAGGATGGGGCCTGTACGCTCGTTGCCGCGTGGTTCGGTGCTCGCCCCCACTGCTTCGAGTTTCACGCGAGTGACGCGCGTTGGCTCTGCTTCAAGGACCGTCACCAGCGCGGACCCGACTCGGAGCTGTTCGCCCGCCGCAGGGATTCGGCCCAGCGTGACCGTCACGCAGCCGCCCACGGTGTCGTAGTCCTCACTGGCCGGGAGCGTGATGTTGAGCGCACGCATCGCGTAGTTCGCGTCATCGACATACGCTCGCGCGTCGATCTCGGCCGATCGGGTGTCGTGGTCGACGCGGATCTCGGGCTGGCCGTCTTCGCCGTGCTCGTACTCGTCCTGGATCTCGCCGACGATCTCCTCGATGATGTCCTCTATGGTGACGAGGCCTGCGGTGCCGCCGTACTCGTCGGCAACAAGCGCCAGGTGGACTTTTTTCTGTATCAGTTCTGTCAGCAGCTCGCGGATGGTCTTGGTCTCGGGCACGAACATCGCGGGGCGGAGGATGGCCTTGAGCTCGAAAGACTTGCTTCCCCGGCCCTCGCCAGCCAGCCAGCGCATGAGATCCTTCACGTAAAACACGCCGACGATGGCGTCGGGGCTGCCGTCGTACACGGGGATGCGGCTGTGCCCGCCCTTGCGGATGATCTGCGTCACCTCGCCTAGGTTGTTGGTGAGCTGCATCGCTTCCATCTCGGTCCGCGGCGTCATGATCTGGGCCACGGTCTTGTCGCGGAAACGCATCACGGCTTCGATCATGTCGCGCTCGGTCTCGTCGAACTGCCCGTCCTGCTGCGCGTCCTCGACGACCGACAGAACCTCGGCGCTGGCGATCGCGGCCGGGTCTTTGGTGGAACCCGTCAGGCGGCGGACGATCTCGTCCACGGCGTTGATGATCGGCTGGAACGGCGTGCTCAGGATAAAGCACGCACGGATCGTGCGCGACCACGCGTACACCGTCATGGCACCCGCGTGTCGCGCCACGCTGTGCGGGATCGCCACGCCGAAGACCCACAGCACCAGCGAGGTGATCCCGATGCCCAGCGAGACCGGCACCCACGTCGCCATCGCCGTATCAAACACGGCCCGGAAGTGAAACACGATCGACACCGCCAGCAGAAGATTGCACACGATCCGAGGCAGGGCCACCGCGTCGGCGTGAGCATCAATATCGGCGAGAATCCGCTCGACGCGCCCCGAGGTCTTGGGGTCGCCGCGACGGTCCGCGAGGCTCTCCAGCGACGAACGAGAAAGATCACGAAGCGCGTGATAGAGCGTCGAGAAAAGCGTCCCCACCACCGCCGCCACGAACGCCAGCCAGAGCCATCCGCCGGTCATGATCGGCCTCCCATCGCCGATTGAGCGTCCGACCTGAGCCCGGGCGCGAAGGTCGGGCCGATGCCCGAGGCCGCGAGCACGCGATCCTCGGCCGCGTGCATCGCCGCGTGCGCGGTCTCGTCGTGGTCGTCGTGGCCCAAACAGTGCAGCGTGCCGTGGAGGATGTAGAGAAGAAGCTCTTGGGCGACGGAGTGGCCGTGCAAACCCGCCTGGCGGGCGGCCTCGTCGGCGCAGACGAGTATGTCCACGTCGAGGGTCGGTAGCAGAGGCACCAGAGCGAGTCGCCCGGTGGTCTGCGGCACGCCCTCGCTCACGCCAGCTTCATCCGGGTCAACCTCGGTCATTTCGTCCTCGGAACTCTCCACTTCCGACATATCAAACGTGAGCACGTCGGTGGTGCCCTCGATCTCGCAGTATTCGAAATGGGCGGCCGACATCTCAGAGTCGCTCACGATCAGGACCCGCACCTCGCCCGATAGAACCTCATCGGCGGGCGATCGACCGACCAAGGACAAAGCTCCGAGTTGCCCGCCTAGTAGCCCGCCGCTGGCAGGAATAGCCTGGATCACCCGGGTCGACGAATCCAACAGCCAACGAGCGTCGGCCTCGGGGAGCAGGGCGTTGGGGTCGGCGATCTCGATGCGGAGAGAAGGCCGCGGCAAGCCGCAAGGCGTCGAGGTTGTGATGGCGTCTTCCATAATGGTTTGAGAGTCGTCGGTGCCAAAGCTCACCAGCGAAGTGGCGATGAGCTGGAGCGCGGCTTCGTACAATCACTATATCGGGAAACGATCGACCAGACCATGCGTTCGTACTTTGCACGGGCTCACACGAGGCGATTAAAGTGCGGTTGGTCCAGATTCGCCACGAAACACGCTCATTACTGGACCTTCGACGGTGTTCCTAGTGCCTTTAGACTTTCCCCCTCGCCATGGACCAACCAACGCCCCACAACCTCTCTTCCCCGCGCCGCGATCGGTGGCTGGGCGTCGCGATGGTCGTCGTGGCCTCGATCGGCTTTGGGTTCATGGGGCTGTTCAGGCACTGGGCCGACTTGGGCGGCGTGACGTCGGCCCAATCGTTGCTGTTCCTCCGCTTTGCGATCGCCAGCGCGGTGTTCGCGGCGGTGATGATGATCCGGCGCACGCCCTGGCCGCGCGGGCGGACGCTGCTCTGGTTATTAGGTTTGGGCGCGATCGGTTATTACGGCGAAGCTCTTTGTTACTTCAAAGCTCTCGAGCTCGGCGTGCCCTCGGGGCTGACGGCCGTGTTGTTATATTTATATCCCGGCATCGTCGCGATCCTTTCGCGCGTGTTCTTTAAAGAGAACCTCTCGCTTGTGCGCATCATCGCCATCGCGGCCGCGTTCGCGGGGACCGTGCTGGCGATCGATCCGTTCGGAACCGGCAACGCCGCGAGCCCCGGCGGAACGCACCAACCGCCCGCGAGCAATCTCGTCGGCCTGGCCTTCGGGCTCGGCTCGGCGCTCATGTACTCGCTCTACATCGTCGTCGGCTCGCGCGTCATCAGGGGCGTCGACGCGGTCGCCTGCTCGGCCGTCGTTTCGCTCGGCGCCACCGCGGCGTTCGGAGTTACCGCGCTGGCGACCGGCCCGACCTGGCCGACAGCCCCCATAGGCTGGCTCGGCGTGCTGGCTCTAGCGCTCTTGGCGACGGTGGTGTCGGTGCTGGGGATCATCGCCGGCATGCAGAGGATCGGCCCGGTGGACACCTCCACCATCGCCACGCTGGAGGCCATGACGACCGTCGCGGTCGGGGCGATCTTCCTCCACGAGCAATTGGGCGCGGTGCAATGGATCGGCGGCGGGATGATCCTGGCGGCGGCGGTGGTGATGGCGCGAGCTCGAAGACCTTCACTCACGACACCCGGGCCCGAAATATAAGTTTCGAGAAGACGTCCCGCGGCCGCGGCGAGCAGCAACGAGCGCGACATTTCAAGGCTGGCGATGATCCGCCAGTGCATGGCCAAGGTCTTATGGTCAAGGTCTCATAGCCAAGATCTCATAGCCAAGATCAAAGCCAGCGACCGCAGGCTTGTCAGTCGAGGCTGGCTTTGGCCGCTGCCGCGCGCAACTTGTCCGCCACCCTCTCCTTGGTCGGCTGCCTGACCTCCGTCGCTAGCCCCACCAGTTTCATCGCCTGAATAATCATGTACGTCACGTCCAGCTCCCACCAGCGCAGCCCGTGGCGGGCGCTGCTGGGGAAGGCGTGGTGGTTGTTGTGCCAGCCCTCGCCCATGGCCAGCACGCCGACAAGAGCGTTGTTGCGGCTCTCGTCGTGGCTGTCGAACGGCTTGGTGCCCCACAGATGGCAGATCGAGTTCACGCTCCAAGTGACGTGGTGAACGTAGAGAATTCGGACCGGGCCGCCCCAAAGGAAGCCTAACAAAACTCCCATCCATGACATGGTGAGCAGGCCACCCAGCACTGCGGGAAAGACTAGACCAGCGATCACCCAGAAGTTGAACTGAGAATCAGCGAGGCAGAGGGCGTCGTCGCGGCGAAGATCGCGGACGTACTTGCCTAAGCCCTTGGTACGCGGCGCGAAGAGCCAGCCGACGTGGCTGTGGTACGCGCCGCGGAGCGTGGCCCAGATTCCCTCGCCCCACGAGCCGTCCTTGCCCATGTGCGGGGAATGCGGGTCGCCCTGGGTGTCGGAGAACTCGTGGTGGCGGCGGTGCTCGGCGCACCAGCGGATCACGGGGCCTTGCACGGCCGTGGAGCCCGCGACGGCCAGAAGGTAGCGCACGGCCTTGGGCGATTTGAACGCGCGGTGCGTGCAGAGCCGGTGGTAGCCGACGTTGATCCCGACGACCGAAATCGTCGTCATCGTGCAGAAGACCGCGAGGTAGATCCAGTTGAAGGCCGTGCCCCAACTCAGCACGAGCAACGCCGCCAGCCCGACGAACGGGATAACCACGGCGAAGATGTTGATCACCGCGAGCTTGCGATCGGCGGGCGATCGCTCGGAAGAAATCGCGTGGATTTCCCCAGAGAACTCGAGCTTTGGTTCGATCTCTTGAGGTTCAGTGATCGAGAATGCATCGTGCTCGGGCGGCGCAACCGGAACTTGCCCATCAAGTTGCCCACCAGGGGGCCCACCTGCCGACGCGCCAACGTGCTCACGAACTTCTCTCAGAATCTCAGACTCAACAGCCATAGGCGTCCTCCTTGGTACGACCACACAGGTCGAACGTACGAAGTGGTTTTCACGAGCCGCGGCGTGCGTTCTTAAGAGAACCGTAGGCCGAGAGATGCGGCAATCGCAGGGATATTTCCGCGATTTAATGCGAACCATTCTCAGCGACGTGCCAAGTTTAGACTTCAGGATTTTTGATCCACCACAGGTGCTGCGCAAGCTGCTCCATCGTGTCACCCCAACCCTGATTCATCGATGTTCGGCCCGCTTCAAATGTCGCACGCTCGATGGCGCTGGCGTTGATCGGAAGCCACTCCACCGTCACTACCGTGCCGCCACCGATCCACGCGTGCTGGACAAAGGTTACCTTCGAGAGTGTTTCCAATGGCCACTCGGCGCTCCACGGGTTGCTAATCACGTTCCCCTCGGCGTCGGCGAAGGTCGAGACAAAGACCAGCAGGTCTGGCGTGCTGATCTCACGAAAGACCAACTTCCCTCAGTTCTCTTTACCGTCGGCCATGCGCATGCAGCACTGGAAAGCGCCGCCGACGCGCAGATCGAGCGTGCAGATCGGCAGCGTGACGCCTTTAGGCCCGAACCACTGAGCCAGATGTTCGCGCTCGGTTCATGCCTTGAAGACCAGCTCGCGCGGTGCGTCGAAGACGCGCGCGATGATGAACGGTTGAGATTCATTTCTTGCTGCGGTCATCGAACTTCTCCTTGGCTTGAAGTTTCTGCAGATACTCGTCGAGGCGGTCGAAGCGCTCTTCCCAGAACGTGCGGTAGCGGTCGATCCATTCCGCGGCGTCCTTGAGTGGCTTGGCGCGAAGGCGGCAAGGCCGCCATTGAGCAGTCCGGCCGCGCTCGATCAGCCCGGCCCTTTCGAGCACCTTCAGATGCTTGGAGATCGCGGGCAGGGTCATTTTGAAGGGCTTGGAAAGATCAGTGACCGAGGCCTCGCCCGTGGTCAGCCGCGCCAAGATCGCTCGCCGGGTGGGGTCGGCGATCGCGGAAAGAGTGATGCTCAGGGGATCGGGTCGCATTGTGTTGTACCGATTGGCTAAATAACTGGATGGTAAAATAGCACGACTTTTGGCCGTGTCAAGGCACTTTCTCTCCTTGCCAATTCGTTCCGCGCTCTAACCGCGTTCAGATCACCTTCAGTCAGGCTTCGTGCTTGGTCGTGCCAGCAAGGTTCACGGCTCGTCACCGCCCTTGACTCCGCCCGAGCCTGGTTTACTATCTCACTCGCCCTTCACAGGGCCCTTGTCCGAAATCCTGCCGGGTTACTCCGGCCCGCCCCGCCCGGTAGGCGGCGAGCTTGATCGGATGCCTCGGCGTCTGGCTCTACATCTCCGTCGATCAGATTCGGCGACGAGATTCGGCTAGATTCCCCGAAGCGCTCGCGGAGTTTTTCTCATGATGCGTCGCGAATCGTTCATCGCCAAGCCCAATGAAATCAAAGCCTCGTGGCGCATCGTCGACGCCGAGGGCGTGCCGCTCGGTCGGCTCGCGGCTCAGGTCGCCATCGTGCTCATGGGCAAGCACCGCCCCGAGTACACGCCGCACGTGATCACCGGCGACAAGGTCATCGTCACCAACGCCAAAAAGGTCGGGCTCACCGGTCGCAAGGCCGAGCACCGCATGAAGCAGCGCTACACCGAGTACCCTGGTGGGCTCAAGATGGAGTCCTACGGCAGCGTCCGCGAGCGGCGGCCCGAGCTGCTGGTCGAGGACGCGGTTCGTCGCATGTTGCCCAAGAACCGCCTGGCGCGGGTGATGCTCAAGAACCTTGAAGTCTTCCCCGCGGCCGAGCACCCGCACGCGGCCCACAACCCGACGGCGATCGTGGTTGGGTGAGTTTGAAGTTTCCAGATGCAGAAAAGGCCACAGGGCTACTTGAAGTTGTGTTTTTGACGTCGGCCTTGCGGCCGCATGTTGATCGAAATGAGAACCAGGTTTGGCGTCGTGATCGGGAGTGTTCAATCTCCAGTCACGAGCCGGGCCGCTTGCGAGAACTGAGGCGTTGATGGAATCGAATCTGAATGTAGGCGGGAGCACTTTGAGCATCGGTTCAGCGAGCGGCGAGGGCTCTGGTTCAGCTGGGGCCCCGGTGGTGGCGGTCAAGCCGCCGCGGGTTGCCAAGCCAGCCGACAAGCGCGGCTGGTGGTGGGGAACGGGCCGCCGCAAGACGGCCGTGGCTCGCGTCCGCATCCGCCCGGCCAAAGAAGGCGCGGGAACGGTCGTGGTTCATCGTCAGGACAAGTCAGTCAAGACGATCGCGGAATACTTCTGCGAAGAACGCGATCGCAACGACGCCGTCGCGCCGCTCACCCTGACCAAGACCGACGGCCGCTTCGAGGTCATCATCCGCCTGCACGGCGGCGGCCTGATGGGCCAGTCGCAAGCGATTATGCTCGGGCTGGCTCGTGCGCTGCGTGATTACGACCCGGCGCTAGACAGCCCCCTGCGTATCGCCGGGATGCTGACCCGCGACTCGCGCGCCGTCGAGCGTAAGAAGTACGGCCAGTCGGGTGCGCGTCGCCGCTTCCAGTTCTCGAAGCGTTGATCGCACAATCTATCTTGCACACAAAAGGCCCGGGCAACTGCCCGGGCCTTTTTTATTGTTCCGTACCAGGTTAGGCAAAGGAGCCTCACGCAAGAAAGGGAGAGGTCTCGATCATTTCTCACGATCGACCGTGTAGCTCCACTCTTCAGAATCGCGCGAGCACCCGGCCTCGGACGCGACCACGAAGGCATCAAAGTCATCGCCCGTCGCGAACTCGTCCTCGTTGTAATCGGCCCGGCAGCGCGGCGTGCGGTAGACGTAGAGCTTATCGATGCCAGCGACGATCAGCGTCCTGTCCTTGCCGATCGCGAGAGCGCCGATGTTGATGTTGAGGACCGCGACCGACCATCGCGGCGTGAGGTTCGCGTTGAATGAATAGCAGCGACCGTTGCTGAACGAGCCGTTGGAGAAGAACAACCGCTCGTCGCGGTCCACGGCCATCGGCAGCTGCGAGAAATTGGCCGGGATCGCAACGCTGGACGCGATGAGCGAGCCGTCGAGCGCGGCGCGGCGTGCGGTGACGTTGCCGGGGTCCATCACGAAGACCGAGCCGTCCGGGCCGACCGCGAACTCTGACGTGGGGGCCCACTGGGCGGGCCTTGACCAGCGCACCGTCATCGCCGAGCCGCTGTGGTTGATCGCGTAGAAGAAATCGACGGTGGCGTTGTTCTGAACGCGCGCGAAATAGATCGTGCCGTCGAGCTCGACCATCGGCGGGTTCTAGATCGTGAATCCGGCGAGCGTCGGGCTGGCGTGCTGAAATGCGCCGGTGGTGAGGTTGAACTTCTTGAGATTGTGTCCAAGTGGCGGTCACGGTGGCGGCTGGCTAGCCGAGCGGGGGGGGTTCAAATCCTGTCACCCCGACTTTTTCGAATGATCAAGCTCTCTGACGAGCACATCGAAGAGCTTTCTCCTTCTAAACACGGCGATCGGCCATGCGACCCGCGGTTCAACAACCAGACGGCTTGAGGGATTCCTCGCTTTGTGGCGTACTCAGCAGAAATGAGCCGTGGATGGAGATTTGTAGCGGGCTGGTCGCGGCGTGATGAAATGACGGCTTCCCGGGTGTGGAGCCTCGCACGCGACATTTTTTATAACCGTGCATCCGGCGTGGGTTCTTGCTACAGTCTGGTCAGATCAAGCCATCGGCACTATCGGCGAGCGATCCCTTCTCTGCTGAGTCGAACGGCCTAGATGTGGGAAATGGCGCGGGCGGCCTAGGCACTGGACACCGCCGCGATGAAAAACAAGCCGCTTCAACCTCGCACCGCCATTGCTCCTCCTTCCGCCCAGAAGCTCACGGACATCGATCAACCCGCGGCCGCCCACTCTCGTACGCGCGTCCTGTGTGTTGACGACTCGGGCGACATAACCGACATGCTCGCGCAGCTCGTGGACGGCACGCCCGACATGGTGTGTGTCGGCACGCTCGACAGCGCCAAGCGGATCGCCGAAGAAGTGATCCTGCACCAGGCCGATGTGGTGGTGCTGGACCTCACCATGCCGGGACCGGCTCCGCTCGAGGCGATCGGTCTGCTGGCGGAGCGAGCCCCGCGGTGCCGCGTGATCGCCTATAGCGGCTACGACGATCCCGAAACGAAGGAGACAGCCCGCGCTGCTGGCGCGTGGGAACTGGTCAGCAAGCGTGGCGAACCCTCCGACATCATCCTGGCTATCCGCCGCGTTGCGAGTCAGCAGCGCGGGCCCACGGACAAAGTAGATTAGATCTGATGGACTCGATTTCTCCGGCATCCCGGGGCCTCGCAAGGCGGCTGCTCGCCCGGGAATCCGCGCGCGAGAAGAACTTGGGGACGGGTTCCGGCGCGGCGCCTAGGCCGCCCGCCGCGCGAGTCTGTGACAAGTTGCGCACGGTGCTGACGAGCTTCGCGGGGGTCGCGGGCTTCCGGTCCTTGCTGACGCGGACGCTCACGCTCGCGGCGGCGCGAGTTCCTGATCTCAAAGACGTCACGGTCAATCTCGACGGATCGCTGTCGGGCCTCGACAGTGTTGAGAGCGTCAACAACAAGGGCAGGACGCGGGCGTGGGAAGAGGTTCTTGTGGCCCAACTGCTGGAACTGCTGGTCACGTTCGTTGGCGAGAGATTGATGCACCAGTTGGTGAGGCAGGCATGGCCGGACCTGCCAACAACTCAGATACGTTCGAGAACCCAGGATAAATCATGAAACGCAAGACAATCTCAAAGAACGGGCGCGGCACGCTCGGCACGCTCTCCGGCAAGCCCACCGTCTCACCACGCAACACCGTCGTGATCCGCAAGCTCAAGACCGGCGTCCCCGGCCTAGACGAGGTGCTCTTCGGCGGGCTCCCCGAGTATTCCTTCAACATCATCGCTGGCGCGCCAGGGTGCGGCAAGACCACGCTGGCCCACCAGATCATGTTCGCCAACGCCACGCCGCGAAAGCCCGCGCTCTACTTCACGGTGCTGGGCGAGCCCGCGATCAAGATGCTTCGCTACCAGCAGCAGTACTCGTTCTTCGATCAGGCCAAGCTCGGCGGGGAAGGCAAGGGCGCCGTCCGCTTCGTCAACCTCAGCGACATGGTTTTGGAGAAGGACCTAGGCGAGGTGCTGGCCGAGATCATCAAGACGGTCGAGCAGGTTAGCCCCGGCATCGTCGTGGTGGACTCTTTCCGCACCGTGGTTCGCAAGGCTCAGGCGGGAGGCGGCGGGGGCGAGGTCGAGCTGCAGGGTTTCGTGCAGCGGCTAGCCCTGCACTTGACCAGCTGGCAGGCCACCACGTTCCTGATCGGCGAGTACTCCGAGGCTGAGCTGCGCGACAACCCTGTCTTCACCGTCGCCGACGGGCTCCTCTGGCTCTACCAGGCCGTGGAGCGCAACTCGGTGGTGCGCAAGATGCAGGTCATGAAGCTCCGCGGCCAGGAATCTGTCCCCGGCATGCACACCTTTCGCATGTCGGCCGACGGGATCCAAGTCTTCCCGCGCACCTACGGCCTCACCGGGCCGGTGGACAAGAAGAAGGGCACGCACCGGCTCGCCTGCGGCATCCCCGAACTAGACACGATGTTGGGCGGGGGCATTCCCAACGCGCACAGCCTGCTCTTGGGCGGCCCCTCGGGTTCGGGCAAGTCGATCATCGCGACTCACTTCATCGCCGAGGGCATCAAGCAAGGCGAGCCGGGGATCGTGGCGGTCTTCGAGGAGCAGCCTCAGCAGTACGCGTCTCGAGCCGCCGGGCTGGGCATGAACATGAGCAAGGCTCTCAAGAACGGCTCGCTAGAGATCATCTACCTGCGCCCGCTCGACCTCTCGGTCGATGAGACAGTCCACGAGATCGTGGCCGCGGTGAAGCGGACCGGGGCCAAGCGGCTGGTGATCGACTCTTTGGTGGGCTTCGAGCTCGCCCTAGCCCCCGGCTTTCGCACCGACTTTCGCGAGAGCCTCTATCGCATGATCGGCGCGCTCACGCGGCTGGGCGTGACCATCGTCTCGACGGTGGAGATCGAGGACGACTTCACCTCGCTGGGCCTCTCGAACTTCGCCATCTCCTTCCTCTCCGACGACATCATCCGCCTGCGCTACGTCTCGATCAACGGCCAATTGCGGCGGATGATTATGGTCGTCAAGATGCGCAGCGGCAAGCACTCGATCGACCTGCGCGAGTACGAGATCACCGCCAAGGGCGTCATGATCGGCGCGCGCCTGAAGGGCTACCGCGGCCTGACCACCGGCGTCCCTGGGCCGTGGGACCAAGGACGTGCGAGCGCCGCAGAGAGGATGGAAGAGCTGAGCAAGGGCGGGTAACGGCGCAGAGAAACTTCCCTCATTGACGCTGCGGTGGGCGCGGCGACGGCGAGAAGGTGCGGTTCTCGGGCCGACGCACCTCATTCCCAGGCGAGAGAACCTCAAACGCGCGTGAGAATGTCTCTCGCGCGCGCGAACGAGTCCTAAACGCGCGCGAGAGAGTCTGAAACGCGAGCGAGAATGTTTCTCGCGCGCGCGTGAGAGTTCCAAACGCGCGCGAGAATGTCTCTCGCGCGCGCGAGCGAGCTCCAAACGCGCGCGCGAGACTCTCCGGCCCGAGCGGCGACTTTCGAGGCTCGATCGAGCGATTTTCTGGCGTTGATGAGGGTGGTAAAATCTCGAGCGAGGCGCGGCCTCGGTCTGGCGAGGTAACATCACACGAGCCTAGAGACAGGCCGGAGGAGTCACCGCATCGCCAAAGCCAACCAAAGCACCGCTTTCTCC
>Ga0163154_10003257_pt1 | contig 22763 bp, 24 predicted proteins | sample OliLakLV19MP9P1_FD_148649 | JGI IMG/M metagenome (GOLD analysis project Ga0163154, IMG submission 148649) | Freshwater microbial mat bacterial communities from Lake Vanda, McMurdo Dry Valleys, Antarctica - Oligotrophic Lake LV.19.MP9.P1 | ecosystem: Environmental > Aquatic > Freshwater > Lake >... | reverse complement strand
CGATCGGACCGCAGACGAGCGTGACGTCGGGATAGGTCGCCTTGCCGGTGGCGAGGACGCGCACCTTCTGGTCCGACTGAAATGCCACGCACCCAGGCTGCCGCGCGTTGTCGAGCGCGGCGCCGATGCGCAGGGCCAGTGCATTGTGCCTGCGAGAGCCGCCGGCCATCGCCCAGATCTCGCCATCCTCGTATTCGTGTTTGAGCCCGCACCATGTCGTCGAATCATCGGTCAGCACGCCGGAGATGTCGAGGGCGCGAGCAGGTGCGGGTGCGGCAGCAGCCGCTCGACCGCCTCGTTGCCGGAGTCTCGATTTACCCCCTCGATGACGACGCACTCAGCCTCGCGAAGATCGAGGCCCGCAGCGTGACCGAGAACGAGCGCGTGGAGCTCGACCTTGGCCCAGCGGAAAAGCCCGTGTCCGCTGCGAATGCTCCCTGCCGCTCTGTGTGCCCGCGGCTGCTGTGCCTGCGATCAGGGTAGTTTGCAGCATTCGCCGCCGCTCACGAGCACCTCCCCGTGCTGGCCAGATCCCTGGCCACCGTCGCCCGAGCACAGATGCGAGCGAGCTCGAAGCGCGAGCCAACACCGAGCTTGCGGAACGCGGCGCACAGCTGCTTCACGACAGTTGGAGCCGAGACGCCGCGGGCCGCCGCAATCTGTGCGTTCGACAGCCCAGCGGCAGCGTAGGCAACGACCTCATCCTCGGCGTCGGACAAGCTGGCGAGCTTTGGCCGGAGGGCATTGGTGCTGAGCAGGTAGCGCTCGCGCTGCCGATGCGTCGTCACAGCTCCTTCGTCGACGCGCCCCGCCCAGAAGATGTGCTCTTGTCGGTGCAAGAGACCCATTTTGGCGCGCGCCGTCGCAAGATAGACCCGTGCCGAGGCCTCCGAGATACGGAGGGCACAGCCGATGAGCTTCATGGGCTCACCGTCGCGCGCGAGCGCCACCACTTGCAGCTCGCGCGGTGACAGCTGGCGCTGCCGAGCGCGGCCCGAGGAAGTGACAGCAAGAAGCAAGCAGCGCTGCCCATCAAGCTCGAAGCGGTCGCTCACGGTGAGAGCGCCCTGCGAAAGCTCATCCCAGAGGTGGCGCGCATGCTGGCTGACGTGAATCGGCACGGACATACGAGGCGCAAAGCAATCGGCGTTCCGCGGCAACGGACCGAAGGACGACGACATTCACCTCAAGATCAACGCGAGCCCAGTGGCTAAAGAGCACGACTTTGCCACCTGCAACAAGATCTCGGGCACCATGGAGGTGGTGGCGTAGATCACCACTGTTGCAGCGCAGGCAACAACTGTTGTGCCCCGCGCAGCATTTCGGAATCAGCGTCACGCGCCGAGGCCTCGCGCACGATGGCATGTGCTCGATTGGGAGCGGCGTCGGGCGCGTTCCGCGTGTGCAGCGTGCGCGCCCTGTGCAGCGTGCGCGCCCGAGCGTGAGCCCGCCTACTTTTTCGGCGCCGACGTGGGCGCCGACGTGGGCGCCGACGTCGGCGAGCTCGTCGTGCCCCCACTCGCGGGCTTCGCCTTCAGTGAGTCGAGCCCTTTCGCAGCTTCCTCTAGCCCCTTCACGGCCGCTTCGATCTTCCCTTTGGCTTCACCCATGTTCGCGGGCGACGACTTCAGAGTCTCCTCCCCCTTCTTGATGGCCTCCTTCGCGGCTTCGTTCGCCGGGTTGAACTTGCTCGCCGGCAAGTCGTTGAGCTCTTTGTCCTTCATCAACACTTGCAAGCCCTCGAGCGCTTTCTCATAGGCCTCGAACGGCGCGAGCGAGCCAGTCACCTTGTCGACGGCGACTTTCATCTTTTCGCCACGGACCTTCTCGTCAGCCTTCTTGGCCTCGTCGAAGCTCGTCTTCGACGAAGCGACCAGCTCATCGATGGCGCCCTTGAACGAGGGGTACTTGCTCGCGTACTTCTGCGCGTTTTGCTCCGCTTTGTTCCATGCGCCCTCCATATCGGTCTCGCTCGGGCCGCCGCACGCGCTTGTCGCGAGCAGCATCGCCATCAGCACCAACAGCCCGCGTCTGCCAACCGTTTTCATGAGCCTCTTCTTCTCCTAAATCGGGGTGCGTGATTCTTGGCCACAGGCTTCAGGCCACAGTCTTCAGTCCGCAGGCTTCACGCCACCGGGCCAGGCCCAGGGACAGAGAGTCAGCTTGGCGCCATCGCGTGGCATCTTCGCTGTGGGCTGAAGCCTGACGCCTGACGCCCCTACAGCTGGTGACAGCGCCGTCGAGAATCATGCTCGTTCACTCAGCCGAGTGTTCAGCCTGCGGAGCCAGCCCGGCAATGGTCAGATCGTAGGAGCTCGCGGCCGGTGGAACTTCTAAATCAGGGAGCGTGATTCTCGGCCAAAGAAGGCCACAGGCTTCAGGCCACAGGCTTCACTGCGTGCTCTGTCCAGGGAGGTCCACGGAGTGCCTTCGGCATCGCGTGGCACCTTCGGGGCTGTCCAGAAATAACTTGCGCAATAGTCCCCGATACCAGCCTTGCCCTAGTCCTTGATCTAGATCAAGGCCTAGTCCTAGTTGCAAATCCCTAGTCGCTCCCCAGGCTCGCTGCTCTTCGAACCGGACAAGCTGCTCCTCGACGAGGAGATTGGTCCGGGAGAAGTACGCCGTTATCCCTTCACGGTGAAGGTCCCCCGCGCCTCTCAGACGCGCGTCAATGGACAGCAGGTCAAGCGCTATGGGCTGCGCGCCTCCCTCGACATCCCCAAGGAGATGGACCCGCAGGCCAAAGCCGACATCGAGCTCCAGGGGACGCTCGACGCCGAGGTGACCATCGGGTGAGGCGTCAGCCCGAGCTGCGACGCGCGCCGCAAGGGCGACGCCCACCAGTGCGTCCGCCACTCGTCGAGATCCGACGCGTCGCATTGTGTGCAAACAGATGCATTCGGCCGCCCAACTCCCGCGAGAAGCGGTGGCCAAGCCCGCCGCTGCATTGCGGTGCGCAATATCCACGAGCCCGAGATGCGGGCCTACTGCCAGTCCAAGTAGCCGCTATCGCTCGCCCAACGTACGCTCCAAAAACGCTCGCATCTTGGTATTGGAGTCCCGCTGCGCAGCCGCAACGCCCGCCGGCGTGCCGCCGATCTCGACCCAGTAGCCGCCGTCGGCGTCGAAGAACCTTTGCGAGCTCAGGGTCGAGCTCCCGGGCAGGCCGATCCAGTGGCCAGCCGATTCGTAGCAATGCAGCTCGTCGCCGTAGGTGTCGGCGTGACCGCTCGCAATCAGTACATCCATGGCGACCTCGGAGAGGACGCAGCTCGGCCATAGCTGGTCGTCGGAGCCGGCGATGAACATGATCGGCGCGCCGGCGTCTTCCACATGGATGCGGGCTTGCTCGAGCTCGCTCATGGTCGCCTCCTGAATGTCGACATAGAAGCCCGGCGTGGTTGCGATGTGCGTGCCGAGCTCGTCGGTGAAGATCTCGTAGCCCTCGCCTGCGGCGTGCACGTAGGGCAGCTCGACGCCGCCGACGGTCCAGGCCGCGCGGTCGATCTGGGCAGAGGACCCCCACACGTAGCCGCTCGGCACCTCGGCGATGATCGCCCTGAGCTCCGCATCGCGCGCCGCCAAGATCAGCGATAGCTCACCGCCGCGCGACCCACCCCATACCCCGATGCGGCTTGGGTCGACGTCGGGGTGAGCGCGCAGCCACGCGATGTCCGCCTCCAGGATCTCGATGGGGACATCCGTCAGCACCGCCGGCAACCCGGGCTCCCCGAAATACGCCACGCCGAGCGCTGCGTAGCCCAATGTCGCCAGATAGGCGGCAGTGAACTCCCCTGACTCGCGCCCTCCCTCCGAACCGCCGAAGGTCAGCACCGCGGGAAAGGGACCGTCGCCCTCGGGACGGTAGAACGTCCCCACAAGGGTGCCGTCGTCCACGATCTCCGACAGCGTGCCTTCTGCGAATGGGGCACGCTCGAGCAGCGCGCTCGCCAGCAGCTCCCCAGCATTGGTCCTGGCGGAGACCTTCACGGCGAGCGCGGCCATGCTGTCGAGCGACCACAGAAAGCCATCGGGGTCGGCGCCCGACCAGCTGCCGTCGGTGGGCGCATCGCGCGCGAAGTCGATCACGCCGTCGCTGGGGACATCGAAGATCGCGTACGACATCGCCTCGCCCGAGAAGGTGTCGAAGCGCACCGTCGAGCCGGCGACCAACCCGCTGGTGACAACGCGAATCGGATCCGTGTAGCGCGCGTGCGTCGCCGGCTTCTCCTGGCTTGCAGCGTCGTGCGGGCGCTCGTTGACGAAGAACTGGATCGCGGCCGTCGATGCGCCGCCCTCGTTTGCTTCACCTCCACCGCCTCTGCCGCCCGCTACCTCTGCGGTACCTCCTTCGCCCTCGCCGCCAACTGGCTGCGCGGCGTCGTCGCCGCAGGCGCCTAGGAGCAGAAAGAGGAACGCGGCTGAGAGGTTCTTTGATCCGAATGCGGCGACCATGCGGCAACGTTCGCAAATAGCGTGCCCTGCAAAACGGGCGATATTCTCGAGCTGCACGCAACAGGCGTCGATTTCCTAACGCTGCGAGCTTCCTTTCGCAACCCACGCCGGGCGACCCTGTTCGCCATTGCACTTGGTGATCTCCGAGAACCCCTCGCGGTGCGCGAGCTCGGCGGCATGCGCGGGCGAGGGCACGCCGAGCTCTGCTGCGCTGATGCCTGCGCGGGCCGCATCGGCGATCGCTCGTCGGGGCAGCGATGTCAGCGCAGCGTTGACGGCAGCGTGCACGAGCGCAGCGTGCGCGTGCTCGTCTTCGGCGATCGCGCCCATGGCGGCGGCGAGCGCTCGGTCGTTGGCAGCTGCTGCCTGGTAGTCGCACAGCACCGCGGCGAACGCCTCGTTGACGCAGCCTTCGACGGCGTTCTCGATGGCGATCTCCAGCGTGCTGCGCTCGGTGAAGGGGCCGGCGGTGGGGTCGCACTCGTTGCCGAGGTTACCGGGGCAGCCGAAGCTCTGGCAGGTGCCCTCGTGACCTTGGTTGTCGCTGCCGCAGACCCCGCCCTCGCAGTCGCGCGAGTGCTGTCTTCGAAAGAAGCTGCCCGACGCCGGGGAAGCGACAGGTCACTGATAGCCAAACGATCGCAGCTCGCGGTTGACCCACGCGTCGAGGCCGATCCCGACCCCGATGATGAGGAAGACGACCACGTAGCCGAGAGGCTTGAGCCGACTTTCCTGCCCGTGCCCGGTCACGAAGTGGAGGACCAGCGACCCAGGCCTGGGCTCGCGCGGCGCACCGATGACGAGGGCCAGGAGCCCGACCGTGATGAACAGCGGCGCTGCGACGGTCGCTTTTGTATAGGTGGTGAGCGGCCCGCCAGCGGCACGCGCGGCCGCTAGAACGTCGATGACGGCGGTCTTCACGAACACGAGGCCACCTGCGAGGACGACCGCCCCTCCAATGCGAACCTTGGCGCTGTCTGACAGTTGGTCGGGAGCCACGATGCTGAAGGTACGCCACTCGGCGGAAGTATTTCCGCTTTTCAGAAGGCCGCGCGCCACCCGAGGAGACGCGGAGAGAGACGCTCTTACTTGCCGGGGACCATGGGCACGAAGCGCACGGGACCTAGGGTTTCGCTTGTCACTTTACCTTCTTGTTTGCGCAGGCGAAGAAGAGCCTGAGCGGCGAGGTCGCCGACGGGGGCCACCAGGATGCCGCCTTCTGCGAGCTGCGCGATCAGCGCGGCGGGGACCTCAGGCGGGGCGGCGGTGAGGATGATGCGGTCGAAGGGGGCGTGCTCGGGCCAGCCCGCGTACCCATCGCCCACGCGGACGTGCACGTTGAGGTAGCCGAGCTCACCCAGGCGTGCGGCCGCGGCGGTGCCCAGGCTTTCGACGATCTCGATCGAGTAGACGTCGCGCGCGAGCTTGGAGAGCACGGCTGCCTGGTAACCAGAGCCGGTGCCGATCTCGAGCACGCGCTCGTTGCCGGCGAGGCCCAGGGCTTGCGTCATGATGGCGACGATCGTGGGCTGCGAGATCGTCTGGTCGAAGCCGATGGGCATCGGCCGATCGTCGTAGGCGTGTGCGAGCGACAGGCCAGGGGCGAACTGGTGACGGGGTACCTGGAGCATCGTGTCGAGCACCCGCTCGTCCCATTTGCCTTCGGAGTCCCACGAGTCGCTCGATCGAATGCTGTTCACCAACCTGGAGCGCAGCATCTTGGCTTGCTCGCTGTCCGCCGGCGCTTCGCGGGCCGTAGCAGTCTGCTTCACGCTCGCGCTCGAGATCGCCTCGGCTGGCGCCGAGCTTGGCGATTGACACCCAATGGCTGCGCCCAGCGCAGCGACCGTGAGCACTTTCCTCGGGCTGAAATCTGGGAGCTCGGCCTTCATATGGCTACGCATGGTAGCGTCGAGCCCGTGCTGCCGCGTTTTTCTCTCGTATTGACCCTCGTGCTCGCGGGCTGCACCCACGATCCGCCGCAGCGGATGGCATCAGGCCGTGCGGCGCCGCCAGCTTCGGGGCCGAGCGCTTCGGCTTCTGCATCCGCGCCTCATCCCCCAACGACCACTCCGGGCGCGCCGCCAGTGCAGCGTGAACCCGAGGAAGGCGAAGGTGGCCGGACCTCGGCCGCCTGTCTGCTCCGCCGGCGGTCGCCGGAAGGGCAGGAGGCGGCCATGTGCGCCATTGCTGTGGGCACTTCGCACTTCTCTGCCAATCGCTTGGATCGCGCGATGGAGGCCTATCGGGAGGCGCTCGCGCTGGCAATCGACCTGAAGGCACCGCGATTGATCATGCAGGCCGAGCTCGCCATCGCGACGACTCACCTCACCGTCAAAGACTACCCAGCAGCGCGCGCCGCGTACGGCCGCACCTATCTCGCTGCAGCAGGGCTGCCCACGATGCAGATCGAGGCGCTACGCATGCAAGGCGAGGGCTTCATCGGCGAGCAGAATTCTGCTGACGCAGTGCTGATCTGGCTGCGCGCGCTCGACGAGGTGGAGCCGCTCGAGCCAATGGTGGCAGGCGTCACCTCGTACCGCATGCTTGGCAAGCGCCTTGAGCAAGAGCTTGCGGGCAGCCTGCTGATGGAGCGCATCAAGCGCTGGGCCCTCGCCGCCGACGAGCTCTGGCCAACCAGCTACGGCCATGTCGTGCCCAACCGCCCTTGGTACGAGCGACTGGGCTTTCGTTGCGCCGACCCTGAGCTCGCGGGCCCCGAGCTACAGGCGATCATCGCCAAAGAGCGAGCGGCGTTGCCGGAAGCAGGTTCACGCGTGGTGATGCGCTACCAGTATGACAAGCCTAGTCGCTCGTCAGCGTGAGCTTTGCAGCGAAGCTCCCCGGAGACCCGAGCTTCACCGACTTGAGGCCGTGGGATACGCAGTCGCCAGCCTCGGCCGTGCCTGCCTCTTCGCCGGAGACGCCGGCGGCGAGCACCGAGCCGTCTGTCTCGACGTAGAGGGTGGCCGTGAGCTTGCCGCTCGACGTCTTCGACTTGCAGCTGGCGAGCACCTTCTTCGCGTCGTCGACACCTTTGCCTGCGTCGGACTCGGACCAGGGGCTTGTAGCTCCCGTCGGCCATGAGGACATCGGTACCCTGACGCGGGCGTCGCACGCCGTAGAATGCCGTGCGCCTCGATGAACGACAGGATTCCGGCCGCTTCGACAAGACGGGCACGCTGCTCGGCGTCCTCGACGTCGCCTCCAAAGTGCCGCCTTCAACGAGGACGACAAGGTCGGCTCGAGCGCGTTTGCAAGCTCGTCGGCGAGCGTTACGGCTGAGGCGAGGGCCATGCTAGGCTGCCGTCGTGGCTGACAGCATTTCCGAGCTGACCGTCGATATCCTGCGACAGATCCGCGATCAGCTAGTCAAGACCCACGAGCGTGTCGAGACGCTCAGCAATCAGCAGGCCGAGGCCAACGAGCTCATCAAGGTGCTCGTTGACTCACATAGCAAGCTGAATGAAAAAGTCGATTCGACGAACTCGCGCGTCGATTCCACGAACGCCCGCCTCGATCGGCTCACCGATGAGATCATCAAGAGCCGTACGAACGATGCAGCCCGGCTGCTTGAGCATGACGAGCGCCTCGCAAGAATCGAGAAGCATCTGGGCCTTCAGGGCCACTGACAGCTCGCACTGCACGCATCCGCAGACTCGGCTTCGTCGTGGTCGAGGTGCTGCAGCTTGCGCTTGCGGAAGCCGCTGGTGGCCACCGATCTGCTGGCCGGTCGTGGCGGCGATCGTGAGCCGAAACGGCGAGCTCTGCATGGACGTTGAAGCCCATTACCTCAGCCGCAGGCGCGACTTTTCGAGCGAGGCTTGGCTCCACCAATCGAGAAGAGAGGCTGCCCGGCCCGCTCACCATCGAGGCCCAGACCCGATGCGGCCGCGCCATAACAAGCTTGCAGCGCAAGTTGCTCAGGCGCACCATTGGCGTCGCGCTCGCCGCTGCCCGCTGAGCCCCTTCCTGGTGAGGCGCACCCGTCACTCGGGCACGGGCGGCACCACGAGCTGGCTGAGCGGCTCGACCGCGGCGCCAGCCGGCTAGGCGTAGCTGACGTACTGTGAATACGGGAACTGCAGCGCGAAGGCGTCTTGCCAGTCACGAGATCGACATAGGTGTATTCGTAGGCGCCGCCGCTGCCGACGGGCTGCCAGCCCGACAGCGGGCTCTGCAGACAACCCAAGGTCACATCGCGAAACCACCTTGGCTCGCTCATCCGAGCAGCTGGGAGCTCGCCCTGCCTCAGGTCCTTGGGAACCGGAGTGGACGGAGTCCAGGAGGTGTACGGAGCGCCGAGGCGCGAAGTGAACGCGAGGCGGAGGCCCGATCGGAGCTCGGCTCGTTGGCGGAGGTCGAGGAGCGAGACCGTGCTTGGCGAGCAGGCGAGCAATCGCGGAGCGCTCGAGGCCGACTCGGTGAAGGGCAGCGGATCGATCTCTTCGTATGGATCAGTGCCACCAACAAATTCTGCTAGAGGCGACTCGATGCTTAGCGCGCGCACTGTTTGCAGCCTCGGGAGCAGGTCCCCATCTTGGCTCACGCGCGCACGCGTCACTCGGGCACGGGCGGCACCACGACCTCGCTGAGCGGCTCGACCGCCGCGCCGGCCGGGTAGGCGTAGCTTACGTATTGCGAAAAAGGGAAAAACGGCACGATGTTGTTGCCGCCGGTGGCTGCGCTGCCCCAGCCCCACACGGTGATCGCGAACGGGGCGTCGCTCTGGGCCTCCTGGCGGCCGTTGTCACAGCCATTCACCGGCATGAAGTTGCCGGTCACGAGATCGACATAGGTGTACTCGTACGCGCCGCCGCTGCCGACGGGCTGCCAACCCGACAGCGGGCTCTGCAGACAACCCAACGTCACATCGTGAAACCCGTCGTCAAGCGCCTTGCGGATCACGACAAGGCTCGTCTCCGGGTACGTCGGATCGGTGAAAAACACGTACTGGCTCAGATACTGTTGGGCAGGGATCACGTTGACCGTCTCCGGGTCGCCGCGGCAATCGCCGAAACCGAGGTTAACGTCGCCGCAACCGGTCATGTGCGCCGAGACGTAGAACGGATGATCTTGGTCCTGACTGCGCACGATGAACGGCGCCGAGGTGGCGAACTCGGCCACCTGACCGACGCCGAGGCTCGTCGGCGCGCCGAACGGTGCCGCTGGCTCGTACGTCAACACGGTACCGTCGACAGCACCGACGAAGCGCCATGGCGGCGACTCTTCGACGCCGGGGTAACGGTTGCGGTGGTGCACGCCGACGTATTCCGTACCGAGCGCACGCACCGGTGGGATCATTTGGTGACCGGCGTCGCACGCGCCCGGTGAGGCGCTGGGCACCAACATGCAGCGGTTGCCTCCGAAGAGGCCGACGGGCTTGGTCGACTGTACGGGGCTGCCGCTCAGCACGCCATCTTGGGTGAACTGCAGCACTTGCCCTTTCGAGAGCGAGTAGGTGGCGGGCACGCCTGCCCCCGTAGCCGCCACGCCGGGGCCACCGACGATCGCGGAGGTGGGGCTGATGGTCACGTCGGTGCCGTCTTCGGCGGCGACGATTTGCACGTATTGGTAGAAGTTCGGGTCGGCGGACGCGCTCTGGCCGTAGGGTTGGACGGCGATGTAGTTCGAATCCCACGCGCTCGTCGGCAAGAGCAGTGTCGCGCTGGTGACGGCGCTCGGGCCACCGCCGTACGGAAAGATGTCGTAGGCGACGACCGGTACGTCGCTGGTAATGTGGAAGGACTTGCCGATGCCGGTGTCGTGCAGCGCCGCGTCTTCGGTGGAAACGGCGGTGGTGATCCCCGCCGGGGTTGAACTGCGCGAGGAACAGAACCGCCACCTGGCCCGGCGGCAGTTGGCCACCCGGCAGCGGGTCATACGTGATCGCGGCCCCGCTGCCGTTCGGGATGCGGGCGAACGACGACACGTCGAGGACCTGACCGTTGCGCTCGACCGTCAGCGTCGCAGGCGTCGTCCACGTGTTGGCCACGAACGCGGCGAAGCACGCGCCCTGCGAGAAGAGGACGTCCGGATTCACGGTGTAGTAATCACAGCCAACGGAGCTCTTGTTCACCTTGGCGGCGTCGCACGCCGCGATGCACTCGCCGTTGGCGCAGCCCTCAGCCGCGCCGCAGCTGCCGATCACCTCGCCGTCGCACAAGATGGTGTGCAGATCGGCCGTGCAGGTCGCCTCACCCGAGCAGTCGCCGATGCCGCCGCCCACACCAAAGCCGGCGCCCGAGCCGCCCGAGCCGCCCGAGCCTGGGCCGCTGGCGCCAACCTGCCCGCCACCGGGGTCGTCGTTGTTGCCGGCCGCGCAGCCGTCGCACGCCGAAAGAGAAGCCCCGATGCCGACAGCGACGACGAACCAAGCAAGACGATTCATGTCGCCATGATCGTACGGTACGTGCGCTTGTCAAGCGCTATTTGTGGACCCGGATCGCGTACACGCCCTTGCCGGTGGCGATCGTCGCGCTCGGCTCCGCCGGGTGAAACAGCCTGACGTCGGCAACACCGACCGTCTTGCCGGCACGCACCAGTGTTGCGTGGGCGCGCAAATCTTCTTGTTTGCCCGGCCTCAAGTAGTCGATGCGTAGATCGATGGTCGAGACGCGGGTTCGTTGATCGTCGAGGGCGCTCCACACGGCAAAACCACCAGCCGTGTCGGCCATCATGCTGATCACCCCTCCGTGAATCGCCTTCCTCACCGGATCACCGATCAGCTCGTCGCGGTACTTCACCTCGAACAGAATATCGCCGCGGTTCACCTCGAGCGCGATGATTCCGATGAGCTTGTTGAACGGAATCCACTCTTCAGCGAGCTGCTTCAGGACCTCTGGCGTCATTTCGTGACGGTATATAGAGGTGCGAGCGCGCGGAGGGTAGCGATGGCGGTTTGGCGCGGTGCGTGGTAGAGCGCGCGCGCCGCTCGTTTTGCTTCCAAGGATTGCTCCGCGCCATGGCTGCTTTGCCCAACAACCTTCGTAATATCGCCATCGTCGCTCACGTCGATCACGGCAAAACGACACTCGTCGACCACATGTTGCGCCAATCCGGCACGTTCCGAGCGAACGAGGTCGTTGCAGAACGCGCCATGGATTCAAACGACTTGGAGCGTGAGCGCGGAATCACCATCTTGGCGAAGAACACGAGCCTCGTGTGGCACGGCACCAAGATCAACATCGTCGACACGCCCGGCCACAGCGATTTTGGCGGCGAAGTCGAGCGCACCCTGATGATGGCGGACGGCGCACTGTTGTTGGTCGACGCGGCTGAAGGCCCGCTGCCGCAGACGCGCTTCGTGCTCTCCAAGTGCCTCGAGCGCGGCTTCCCCATCATCGTCGTGATCAACAAGATCGACCGCGCCGATGCCCGCCCTGAAGAGGTGCTGAACGAGGTGTTCGACCTGTTCATCGATCTCGAAGCCAGCGAAGAGCAGGCGATGTTTCAGGTGGTCTACGCCGTCGGCAAGCTCGGCCTCGCCAAGAAGAACATGGCCGACGAGGCAACGAACCTCGACCCGCTGTTCGAAGCGATCGTCGCCACGGTGCCGCCTCCGAAGGGCGACGCAGATGCGCCGCTGCAGGTGATCTTGTGCAACACGACCCACGACGACTACGTCGGCAAGCTGCTGGTCGGCCGGGTCGTACATGGCCGTATCCGCGTGACAGAAGAAGTCGCCATCATCGGGGAAGAGGGCAAGATCAGCAAAGGCACCGTCAAGCAGCTGTTCTTGTTCGAAGGCCTGAAGCGCGTTGCAAAAGACTCGGCAGAGGCAGGCGACGTGGTGGCGATCGCCGGCATCGACCAGGCGACCATCGGCGACACCATCGCCGACAAGCTGAGCCCTGTCGCGCTGCCGCGTATCGTGGTCGAAGAGCCGACCATCAAGATCCGCATCGGCGTGAACACCTCGCCGTTCGCCGGCAAGAGCAAGCTCAGCAAGTACCTCACCAGCCGCCACGTCAAAGAGCGCCTCGAGAAAGAAGCGCTGCGTAACCTCGCCATCCGCGTCGAGCTCACCGAGTCGCCCGACACGTTCTTGGTGCTCGGCCGCGGCGAGCTCCAGCTCGCCATCCTGGTCGAAACGATGCGCCGCGAAGGCTACGAGACGCAGCTCGGCAACCCCGAGGTCGTCACCAAGATGGTGAAGGGCGAGCTGTGCGAACCGATCGAGCGCGTCACCGCCGACGTGCCGATCGAGTACGTCGGCGTCGTCACCGAGCGGCTCGGCACCCGCCGCGGCCGCATGGAGAAGATGACGCACTCCGGCGGGCGTGTTCGGCTCGAGTTCGTGGTGCCCTCACGCGGCTTGATCGGCTTCCGCGGCGACTTCCTCACCGCCACCCGCGGCACTGGCTTGCTGAACACCTTGTTCGAGGGCTGGTTGCCCTGGGGCGGCACCATGATTCGCCGCACCAACGGCGCCATCGTCGCCGACCGCACTGGCGTCACCACGCCGTACGCGCTGCATCACTTGCAGGCGCGCGGCAATTTCTTCCTGCAACCGGGCGCTGCCGTCTACGAAGGCATGATCATCGGCGAGCACAACCGCCCGAACGACACCGACGTGAACGCCGTCCGCGAGAAAAAGCTCACCAACGTGCGCAACCACGGCAAAGACGAGAACGTCATGCTGGCCGTGCCCAAGGTGCTCACCATCGAGAACGCGATGGAATGGATCGACGCCGACGAGCTGGTCGAGGTCACGCCCGACGCCATCCGCGTGCGCAAGCGCGTGCTCGCGGGCAACATCCGCGGCCGCCGCGCCGACGCGATCGAAGACGCACAAGGCACCGCCGGCTAGGTCGCGGAGCTCGATCTATCGAAGATCTACGCGGTCTACGACGCGAAGGACGCACGCGGCCGGGCGGGCTACCACCCGGCGATGATCTTGGCGTTGCTGCTAACGGGTACTGCACGGGCAAGGCGCCTTCGCGACGCATCGAGCGGGCGACGTACGAGGACGTGGCGTTTCGCGTGCTCGCCGGCGACCAGATCCTGACCAAGACAGCATCGCGGACTTTCGGAAGCGTCATCTCGCGGCCCTTTCCGGCCTGTTCATGCAGGTGTTGCAGCTGTGCCAAAGGGCCGGGCTGGTCAAGCTGGGTCACATCGCGATGCGAGCGTTGCTGAAGTAGCTCTCGGGTCCGCATCCCGTTCGCTTGGACGGTGATATCGCGCTTCAGCGCTGCGGACCTTCACTGGATTCGAGCGCTTTCATGAGAGCCTTGGCGTCGTCCTGGCGGTAGCTGCCTGGCTCGCCTTCGGCAAACACTTCCAGCGCCTGCTGGGCCTCGGCGCGGGAGCCGGCTCGCGCCAGCGCCACAGCGCGCGCATAGCGCGCCTCGGGTACGAAGCGGCCATTGGGTTGGCGAGACAAGTACTGATTCCACGCGGCGACAGCTGCGTTTGCCGACCTCGGGCCAGCGCCGGAGCTCGGAGCAGCAGGCGACATCTGCCCGTGGACGCGATAGGCGGCCTCGAATGCAGCTTTGTCTTCTGCCAGGCCGCCCTGCTCTTTGTTCTCGGCCTTATCTGGGCGTGGCGCTGTTGCTTGGCGCTGAGCGGCCGCAGCAATGGGCGGCAACGGCGCTGCGCTCGAGGTGATCAACGGCGCCTCGCTGGCCGACGCGACCGGTGTCGTGGTCGCTGCGCTCGCCGGCGCCTCGACTGGGGTGCTCGCTGCTGCCGCCGAAGTCGACAGCGCCGAGCCCTGCAGCGTGAGCGGCGAACCAGACGGTGGACCAGCAGGCGGGTCGCTCGCGAACATGGAGCCGAATCGACCGCTCTGAGCTGCCCAGGCCGAGGACGCCACCAGCACCGCCGCGATCGGCAGCCACAGCTTTGCCAATCGCAGGCGCCGCCGAGAGGCCCCGCGCGAAGTCGCCAGCACGCGCGCGAGCGTCGCTTGGGCGCCCGGAGCGGGCCCGCTGGTTTCGTCGCGCAACGCGCTGAAGGCCGTATCGAGCTCGTCGTACTTCACGAGGTCTCCTCTTCCAAACAAGCCCGTAGCTTCTTCTTCGCGTAATGGAGGCGCGTCCGCACGGTGGCCTCCGGTACGCCCAGCACCGCCGCCGCCTCGACAGACGAGAGCTCTTCGATCTCGCACAGCACGACGGCGGCGCGATGATCGAACGAGAGCGTGTCGAGTGCGGCGCGCAAACGGTCTGCCAGCTGTCGGCGTTCGCTGTGGGAGTCGGGCTCTACCGGCGGCTCGTGCACCCGCACCAAGTGCAATCGCTCGAGCCAGCGTCGGCGGCGCGTGGCAGTGCGAACATGGCGCCTCACGTAGTGAACCGCGACGCTGAACAGGTAGGACCTGACCGAACCTTCACCGCGATAACCGCGGAAGGCGGCGGGGGCTGCCACGAACACCTCGTGCAAGACGTCCTCTACATCCGACGATTGGCTCAGCAATCGCCGAATCAACGCGCGAACAGGCTCGTGCTGCTCGCGGTACAGGCGCGTCAGCGCGGCGCTGTCTCCGCGGCGGAGCGCGTCGAGCCACCATTGGTCTGCTTCCGACAAGACGTTGTGTTGGTCGAGCGTGGCTCTTGAATCGTTGGGCGACACCAGTCGCAAGAGCGGTGGTCGTAGGGCGACGACAGCAGCGTCGGAGCTCTGCATACGGCTGCTCATTCGGACAACACCTGTACGCCGAGCGTGGCGCCAGGCCAGAGGGCGACCGCGACGCTTTGCTCCGCAGCGCTGTGGAAGCCGAAGTCAGGCGACCAGTCCTTCGTGGAGGAACGTTGAAATAGCGCATTGAAGTAGCGAACGCATGCGCTTCAGCGGGCGGGTGGTCGACCGCCTCGAGACGGGCTCATACATCTATCTCGAGATCGATCGCGGAGACGCCGGCCGCGCCTGGGTGGTGACCCTGCGCTCGTCGGCTGTGGCGATCGCAGACGCAGAAGACGTCAGCGTGGTCGCTGTTGGCTACGCCCCTCACTTCGACTCGAAGCGGCTTCGCCGTTCGTTCGACGGTCTCTACTTCGCCGTCGTGAAACCGTCCTGACTTCTTGCACGAATCGAACTGAAACCAAGGAGACTCCGATGATCAGCGCTTCCCGTTTGGATTCTGTCTTTCGCATCGTTTGCACCACTTCACTCGCCGGCGGAGCGCTGATGTTGGCGTTGTCTGTCGCGGGCTGCTCGGACGACAGCACTGGCAATGGTGGCGGAGGCGGCGAGAGCGCCGGCGGAAATGCGGGTATAGGCGGCTCAGGGGGCGCCGACGATGCGTTCGCCAGCTGCGCGAAAGGGGAGATCGAGCCCGACTTCGTGGAGGACGCGCCGCTCGCCGGCCCGGGCATCGATCCGAAGACTGGCGCGGTCGTCGCTGGAGACTACTTCGTCGCCACGACCTATCTGGCGTTGAAGCCTGGTCAGCTGGAGAGCCTGTTCGAGCTCTCGGGGCCAGTGATCGCCACGCTGATGACGTCACAGGGTCTCGTCGCCGTGGGCACAGCCCAATCGGAGTCGTGTCTGGCGGTGCGTACTCTCACCGTGTGGCAAAGCGCAGAAGACATGGTCGCGTTCGTCACCAGCACGGCTCACGCCACAGCAATGGCCGAGACGTCGACCTTGAGCCGCGGGACCACCAACACGATCTCTTGGGCCGGCGACGAGACGACAGTCTCGTGGCAAGAAGCGGCAGTGCGCCTCGAGGCCGAGGCCTCAGGCGATCTCTAGCGGAGGCCTTCCGGCGGGCGCAGCCTCTTCAGCGTGACCCGGCCAGCAAGCGCCACCGCGCCTCGGCGTGCTCGAGGAACGGCGGCGGGCCGGCTCGGAAAGAAGGATCGATCTCGTAGGTCGACGGAGAAGTCGAACGCAGGATGTACTTGTCTTCGTTCTCGAGGACGAGAAGCTTCAGCGTGAACGGTGTGTGGTGGCCCTGGCAAGTGATCCGATAGGCGAAGGTGATCTCGCCGAAGCCGTCGTCGTCGAGATCCGCGAGGCCGAGCGCGTCGTCGAGAAACGCGGCCGTCATCGCAGCGTCGTCGCACGACTCTTTGCTGTCCTTGACGGTGCGCAAGACCTTCTTCGCGCCCTGTCGGTACGCGAGGTGCTCGACGGTGAGGTAGACGTTCTTGAGTGGATCGTGCTCCTCGACCGTGCCGACCCAACGAACCGCGAAGACGACGACGTTGTCCCCGTTCTTGTCGGGCCATCCCACCGCCTTCGACAGCTTGCCAGCGACGACGATGTCCTTCGGGAGATCCGCGGCGGTGAGCGTGCGCATGGGACCGATTGCGCTAGCCGCGGCGTTCGCGTCCGAGGGAGGGAGCTCGGCGCGGGCGCGGTGGCAGCGGGCGCTCCGTCGAGCGCAGACGCGGCGCATGCAGCTCCGGTGGGCGCGGAGCTCGTTCCGCTTTTTGCGCACGCTGCTGCACAAGTCGCATGGGCGACCAGCAGCAAGACCGAGGCGCACAAGGTCGACATGCTCCCCACCATACGAAGCTCCGGTCCGTCATGTCGTGTCATCGTCCAACAAGGACCGTGAGCTCGGATTCTTGCGAATCCTCGGAGAGTAGGAAATCCAAACTGGGGCCAAACGCGACGCACCCGACGCCTGCGGCGTTGCCCGTCCGCGAACCGTGGAAGGGCGCGAGTGGAAGGGCGACCGCCACCATGTCACGCGGACACGCGTGGAGGTGGTCGACATGGCTGGGTCTTGGAGAACATCGGATGTCCGAGGTGGGCTGTGGCGCCTTCGAAGGCGCGCGTCAGCTCTTGGGCATCGAGCTCGTATTGGCTAGCCAGCCAGCGGCACGCCTCCGTGAGCGAGCCGAAGATCTGCAGCGCCTTTCGCTTGCTAGATAGCTGCACGAGCCCAGCGAGGAAACCGCGGAGCAAAGCGCCGCCAAAGCCTTCGGTGAGGATCACCACAGCGCTCACCCCTGCTTGGGGGGCGGTCTGGCGCACCATCTTCTCAAAGGCCGAGCGCACCTTGGGATCAATGCCGCCGTTCATGTCTTTGCGGGCCACGACGTACAGCAGCCCGCCGCGGACACCCTCGGCGAGGCCAAGCTCAGCCAGTTCGGACAGCGCGTCGAGCTCCACGGACCTCACCGGTCTTGTGAAGCAAGCGATGATGAGCGGGTTGTACTGCGCGATCACATGCCCCGAATCGGAGGAGTAGATCAACAGCTCCCCTCGGGCGGGCAACGGCATCGCGGCAAACTTACAGCATTTGCGCGGAGGCGCGATCAGCGCCGTGTTCGACGTGGTCGAGCCGGTGGTCGATGGCCCTCGATGAACAGCTCGGTGAAGCGAGCGAGCGGCAAGCGGCCCTCGGCATCGCGCCGGTGGACGGAGGCCCACTTCTCCGTGAGGCCTGCGCGCGTGAAGCGCCGGGTTGAAGACCGAGTAGAAACAGCGGAGCGCGTGCACGATAATGAGGGCATGAGCGAAGGAACTCCGGGCAGAGGCAAGGCGGCCGAGGGCGCAGGCAAGTCTGTAGGCGGGCGGCTGCTCGACCTCATCGAGCGAGCGGGCAACAAGCTGCCTGATCCGGCGGTCTTGTTCGTGCTTGCGCTGCTGCTGGTGTGGGTCGTCTCCGCGATGCTGTCGGGGCACAAGTTCGAGGTTCCCTCGCGGACGGGGCCCGTCGCAAAGGAGGTCGTGAATCAGCTAAGCGGGAAGGCGCTGACGCAATTCCTGACCGACATGGTCAAGACCTTCACCGGCTTTCACCCGCTCGGCGTCGTGCTGGTCGCTCTGCTCGGCGTCGGCGTCGCAGAGCACAGCGGCTTCATCGGCGCCGCGCTCAAGCGTCTGGTCAGCATCACGCCCAAAGCGCTGCTCACACCCATGCTCATCTTCGTGGCGATCCTCAGCCACACGGCCGCCGACGCGGGCTACGTGCTGGTGATCCCGCTCGGTGGAGTCATTTTCTACACCGCCGGTCGTCACCCTCTCGCCGGGATCACTGCTGCATTCGCCGGCGTCTCTGGTGGCTTCAGCGCCAACCCGATCCCTTCCGGGCTCGACCCACTGCTCCAGGGGTTGACGCAAGAAGCCGTAGGCATTTTGGACCCTGACCGCGCGGTCAACCCGCTGTCGAACTGGTTCTTCACGGCCGCATCCAGCGTGCTGATCGTAGGCGTCGGCTGGTTCATCACGGACAAGGTGATCGAGCCGCGGCTGAAGAACGTCGAGGTGGACGGCGACCCAGCAGACATCCCCAAGCTCGGCGAGATGACCGACAAGGAGCGCAAAGGACTGCTCGCAGGCACCGCTGCCATGCTCGCTGGGTTGGGCGTATTGGTCGCCTTGTGCCTGCCAGCGACCTCAGCGCTGCGCGCCCCCAACGGCGGACTGACCGACCTCAAAGCGCCGCTGATGCAGGCGATCGTGCCGCTCATCTTCTTGTTGTTCTTGCTGCCCGGCCTCGTGCATGGCTTCGTGTCCGGCACCTACGAAACCCACCGCGATGTGGTCAAGGGCATGGCCAAGTCGATGAGCACGATGGGCTACTACCTGGTGATGGCGTTCTTCGCGTCGCTGTTCATCTATGCGTTCAACAACAGCCAGCTGGGCGCGCTGCTCGCGGTGAACGGCGCGGCCATATTGCAGGCCGCCAAGCTGCCGCCCGGCGTGACCATCGTCGGAATCATCTTGCTGTGCGCGTTCGTGAACCTTTTCATCGGCTCTGCGAGCGCGAAGTGGGCCCTGCTCGCGCCCATCTTCGTTCCCATGCTGATGCAGCTCGGGATCTCGCCCGAGCTGACGCAAGCGGCGTATCGCGTGGGCGACTCGACCACCAACATCATCACGCCCCTGATGCCGTACTTCCCGCTGGTGGTGGCCTATTCGCAGCGCTACGTGAAGAAGACGGGTATCGGCACGCTGACGTCGTTGATGCTGCCGTACTCCATCGCGTTGATCACCAGCTGGTCGTTGTTCTTGCTCCTCTACTGGCAGCTCGGCATCCCGTTGGGCATCCAGGGCGGGTACACCTACCCCTGAGGCGCAACGCGGCGCTGGTGACCTCGATGCCTACTTCGTGTCTCCTGCGAGGTTCAATGATCGACAAGACGACTCGGGCTACTCCTCCTCGGGCTCGAGCCAGGGCAGATTGACCTCCATCGTCTGCGTGCGCGGCGGCGGCGGGCCGAGCGACACACACAGCGAAAATCACCGCCGCAATGAAGCCCACAGTCTTCGGCCCAGATGACTTTCTCGCTCTCTTTCTGGCGGAAGCCTGTGGCCTGAAGCCGATATCGAAGCCGACGCGAGGCGCCGAGTTGCCAGGGATCGCGCTCGCATCCTGACGGGCCCAAAGGGTATGCTCCGCCAGTGGCGGACTACGTGGTCATCGGGGCGGGGTCGGCGGGGGCCGTCGTCGCGGCCCGTCTGTCGCAAGACCCCACCGTGCGCGTGGTGCTGCTCGAGGCCGGAGGCTCGCATCGCGACTTCCGGATCTCGACCCCCGGTCTGGCGGGAACCCTATGGCGGACCCGGCATGACTGGGGCTACGCGACCGAGCCGCAGCCCTCGCTCGGCGGCAGGCGCCCCCATTTCCCGCGCGGCAAGGTGCTCGGTGGGACCAGCTGCCTGAACTACATGGTCTACATCCGCGGGCACCGCGACAACTTCGACGCCTGGCGCGACGAGGGCAACCCGGGTTGGGGCTACGAGGACGTGCTCCCGTACTTCAAGCGGTCCGAGCGAAACGAACGGGGCGCTGACACATGGCACGGCGGGGACGGGCCGCTCGACGTGACGTCGATTCCCAGGCCCAGCCGCGTCGCGTTGGCCCTGTGCGAGGCGACCGCCGAGGTGCTCCGCGTCCCGCTCACGAAGGACTTCAATGGCGCCGAGCAGACCGGCGCGGGGCAGTTCCAGGTGACGATCCGCGACGGCCGACGCTGCAGCACGGCGGTCGCCTTCCTCGAGCCCGCTGCGTCGCGGCCGAACCTTCGAATCGTGACCGGCGCCCACGTCGAGCGCATCGTGCTCGACGGCTCCCGCGCCGTGGGGGTGCGTTATCGGGTGGGGGGTCGGTCCGAAGAGGTGCGCGCCGAGCGCGAGGTCGTGCTCTCGGCCGGCGCCATCGGTTCCCCCCAGCTCCTCATGCTCTCGGGGATCGGCCCCGCTGCGCACCTCCGCGAGGTCGGCGTCACCCCGCGCATCGACCTCCCCGGCGTCGGGCAGAACCTCCAGGACCATTTCTTCGGCGGCGCCTCGTTCACCGCACGCAATGGCTCGGCTCCCACGATCGGCGCCGCCCATGCGCTCGCGTGGCTCGCTCGGTACGGGCTCGGTCGGCGCGGTCCGCTCTCGTCGAACTGGGCCGAGGCCGGCGCCTTCGTCCGTACCTCCGCGTCCGAGCCACGCCCGAACCTGCAATTCCATTTCTTGCCGAGCGGTCCGGCCGATCCGAACACGGACGAGAAGAACTACGCGCCGAGCGGCTCCGCGTTCAGCGTGATTCCCACGCTGATCTACCCGAAGAGTCGGGGCGAGGTCCGGCTGCCCAGCGCGGACCCGATGGCGCGCCCGCGCATCGATCCGCGTTACCTGAGCGACCCGGCAGACGAGGCGCTGCTGCTCGAGGGCACGCGCCTGGCGGTCGAGATCGCGCGCGCGGGCCCGATGCGCGAGCTGCGGGGCGAGCCTCTGAGCGCCGCGGGGCGCCCGGGTGCGACCGCCGCCGAGCTCCGCGAGGAGCTGCATCTCCGGGGCAACACCATCTTCCACCCGGTCGGGACGTGCCGCATGGGGCGGGACGCGCTCTCGGTCGTCGACTCGGACCTCCGGGTCAGGGGGGTGCTCGGGCTCCGCGTCGCGGACGCGTCGATCATGCCCTCCATCGTCGGTGGCAACACGAATGCTGCCTGTATCATGATCGGCGAAAAGGCTGCCGAGCTGATCGCGGGCACCTGACCGCGTGCGAGAGCTGGGCTGAACCCGGGCAGCTGGGCTCGCCGGCGGGAGTGGGGCAGCGCCTACAAACTACGGCAAGCTGCGTGCTCGCTGGTCGGCACCCACAGCGTGGCCCCCGGCGCCAGGTCGAGCCATTGCAGAGCAAGCGAGACGGCGGTGAGCTTGCCAGCCTCGTCGGGGGCCTTGGGCGTGAAGGCTGCGCCGGCCTTCAGCGAGCCGACGACGGCGTGCTCGCCGTCGACCTCGACGATGAGCTGGAGATCGCGATCGCACTGCTTGGAAAAGAGATCCTGGTAGGCAACGTTGGGGAGCCCGATGTCGAAGCGAGGCCCGTCGAGCAAGGACCGGTTGATCTGCCGGCTCTCTATGCAGCCGAACGCGTAGCCGTTGCCGATGTCGAGCAGCACGCGGCTGAAGTCCTTGCCCGACTTGAGCACGAAGACCGCATCGTTCCCTGAGGTTACGAGCTGACTGTGATTGTGGAACGAGTCGGCGACCAGACGCGACTCGTGCGCTACGATCCCGTGCGTGGGCCAGCCCGTGAGCCGAGGCGAGATCTTCGCCCGCGAGTACCGCGTGGGTGAGCTGATCGGCGCCGGCGGCATGGGGGCGGTGTACGTGGCGGAGCAACTCAGCACCGGCAAGCTGCGCGCGCTCAAGCTGATGCACCCGCAGCTGCTCATGGACGCCGATCTGCGCATCCGCTTCGAGCGCGAGGCGCGCACCGGCTCGGCAATCGAGAGCGCGCACGTCGCCGAGGTGGTGGGCGCAGGCGTGGACGAGGAGCGCGGCGTCCCTTGGATCGCAATGGAGCTGCTTGACGGCGAAGACCTCGAAGCGTTCGTGCTCCGCCACGGTCCACTCAGCGTCGCCGAGACGCTCGAGGTGCTGCGCCAGATCTGCCACGCGCTCGGTCAGGCGCACGCGATCGGCATCGTCCACCGCGACCTGAAGCCCGAGAACGTGTTCGTTCATCGCGCGCGAGGGGCGCGCGATGCGACCACGATCAAGCTGCTCGATTTCGGGGTGGCAAAAGTGATGGCTGGTACCCAGCGCGCCACCGCCACGATCGGCACCCCGCTTTGGATGAGCCCAGAGCAGTCGGATCCCGACGCGCGCATCACCCCCGCGACGGACGTGTGGTCGCTGGCGTTGCTCACATTTTGGTTGCTCAGCGGCAGGTACTACTGGTCCAGCGCGAACAAGAAGGGCGTGTCGGTGCAGGCGCTGATGCGCGAGATCCTGTTCGAGCCTCTGCCTTTGGCCAGCGAGCGCGCGGCGGCGTTGGCTTTTGCGCAGCCCTTCCCAGTCGAGCTCGACGAGTGGTTCGCGCGCTGTCTATCTCGCGAGCCGAGCGAACGCTTCGCCGATGCTGCCGACCTCTTCGCGGAGCTCACCAAGGC
>Ga0163154_10003256_pt1 | contig 22763 bp, 40 predicted proteins | sample OliLakLV19MP9P1_FD_148649 | JGI IMG/M metagenome (GOLD analysis project Ga0163154, IMG submission 148649) | Freshwater microbial mat bacterial communities from Lake Vanda, McMurdo Dry Valleys, Antarctica - Oligotrophic Lake LV.19.MP9.P1 | ecosystem: Environmental > Aquatic > Freshwater > Lake >... | reverse complement strand
CACGGCACGGCAGGCGAGGCGGGGCTAGGCATGGCGCGGCTAGGCTAGGCACGGCAGGCGCGGCTTGGCGGGGCTTGGCTTGGCGCGGCGAGGCGAGGCAAGGCAGGCGAGGCATGGGCACCAATAGGCAGGCGAGGCGCGGCTCGGCACGGCTGGGCTAGGCACGGCGAGGCGAGGCGCGGCACGGCAGGCAAGGCAGGGCACGGCTGGGCATGGCACGGCATGGCACGGCATGGCACGGCAGGCGCGGCTAGGCGGGGCCTGGCTTGGCGCGGCGAGGCAAGGCAGGCGAGGCTCGGTGGGGCGTGGCAGGGCATGGCATGGCACGGCAGGCAAGGCAGGGCCGGGCGCGGCTTGGCGCGGCGCGGCAAGGCGAGGCATGGCAGGCAAGGCATGGGCACCAAACAGAATCGGCCGCCATCGCGGGCGACCGATCTGTGGACCGAGGAGCCCGCATCAACGGGCTCTCACAATCTACCACCGCAGGAGACCGAGGCAATGGCAACCATTCTGCAATTCCCGTCACCAATCGTGACGGACAGGGCGACCGCCCGGCAGCAAACACAGCGGTTCGTCGATGTCGTGCGCGAGGCGATCCGCCCCGTGTCGCCGCGCGTCGTGCTGCCGGACACGCTGCGCACCATGCTCAAAGATTTTCTCCGAGGCCGCAGCGCCACGCTCGAAACCGCCACAGCCTGCATAATGGCCGTGGTGCCGCGTCTGTCGGCGATCGAGACGCTGACCTTCGCGCAAGATGTCGCGTTCCGCCTTGCAGAGATCGCGGCGTCGCCGGTGTTCGGTGATCCGATGGCGCTGCACGACGCGGAGACACACGCCGAAGCGGAAGCCAATAAGATGATGCCGCGCGCGCTGGCGAAAGATGCGACCGCAGAGGTCCGGATGCTGACCGCGCGCACGCTGTACCGGCACGCCAGCACGGCGCTGCAATTGGGGAATCGGCTGATGGGTCAGCAGGCGCGGCCACCGTTGACGCTGGTCCGCGGAGCGCGCGCGCTATGACCACCCCCCACCGCGCCGAGTATTGGGCCGAAGAAGCCGCCTATGCGCAAGCCATGGCCGACGGCTACGCCGTGTGCAAAGAAGCGCGCCGCGTGATCGCGGAAATAAAAGCCCACACCGCGCACACCGACCGCGTGGTCGCGCGGCTGCAGCAGTCCATCAATCCCCCGCTCCGTATCCCCTCGCTGGAGTATGAGTCATGAAAAATTTTGCCGCCGGACGCCTGCCGTCTCCGACGCACCCAGGCTACACGCGCTTGCTCGCTGATCTCGACGACCGCGTGCTTGTCTACGAAGCCATCGCGCACCCAGGCCGCACCGTGCGCCTGCCCGTGCCGAGCGATTGCACCGTGTCGCGCCAGATATTGCACAAGGGCGCACAGTGGCGGCTGGTGGCGATTGTGCGGAGCGCCGAGGGACAGGCCGCATGATTTCCCACCTGATCGCTCTCAGCGTTGGCGCCTGTTTCGGCGTCGTGATTGCGGGGATGCTCCACGCCTCGAAGCGCGCCGACGCATCGGCCGACCAGCAGGCGAGCCAAGCGAAGCGAGAGGACGCGATCGCCACGAACGCGTTCCGGGACGGCAAAGCGTCGGCGCTCATCGCAAACCACCGCACCGGATACCTCGCGGGCGCGCGGGACTACGCCAAACAATATCGGCGCAACAAGACCGCGCGCGAATCGGCAGATCGCGTGCTGGAGCGCGAAGCATGACCGCCCTCTACTGGCTGATCTCCGTCTGCGCGGCGCTCCTCCTTGGCATCAAGCTGGGCCGAAAACACGCGCACCCGATTACCAAAATTGATTTGCTGTTGGCGCAACAATCCATGCAACGCCGCGACCGATGGTAAACGCGTTTTTGTGCCCGCAGTGCGAGCACGTCACCGAGTTTGACGTCGCGTTCGTGCCCCGTGTGCCCGCGGCGCATTACAGCGACACCGGCCCGAGCCCGGAAGAGCCCGCGCGGTTTGATATCCAGTTGGACGAGTGCGAGCAGTGCACCTATCTGCTGACCGCGTTGGATTTGGAGACACTACAATCAACCTTACTGGAGGAGCAGCGATGCAGACGTTGACGCTGTACGAACTCGCCGAAGAGCGCGTGGCGCTGGACGCGCTGATTGCGATGGATGAAGGCGAGTGGACTGACGAAGCAGCGAACCTTGCCGACGAACTCGCAGGCAAGCTTGCACTCAAGGCCGATGCGTTCGGCGGGTTTGTGCGCGAGATGGAGGCGAACGCATCGGCCATTAAAGAAGAAGAAACGCGATTGGCCAGCCGCCGCAAGAGTATTGAAGGCAAAAGGGACTGGCTGATGCGTCGCGCGCTGTTCGCGTTGCAGACGATGGGGCGCAACCGTGTGGAGGGCTCGCTGTTCACGCTGGCCGTCCAGAACAACCCGCCGTCGGTGCAAGTCGATGTGCTGCCGGGCGCGTTGCCCGCTGCGTTTGTGCGAATCATTCCGCAGACGTTGGAGGCCGACAAAAGCGCGATCAAAGCCGCATTGAAAGCGGGCGAGATCATTGACGGCTGTTCGCTGGTGCAAGCGCAATCGCTGCGGATCAAGTAATGGGATTCTCCGACGCGCCCGACTGGCTGGAACCCGACGAGACCTTCGCGAACGACATCAAAACCATTCAATCTCACCCCACACAACACATGATTGACGAGGCCACCGCGTTTTCGTTGGATGCCGTTGTCCATGAGCCCGACATGCGGCCGGTGCGCATGGTCGTCTACGGACCAATCGGCATCGGAAAGAGCACCCTCGCGAGCCGGTTCCCCCGCGCGATCGGCGCGTTTACGGAAGATGGCGTGCGCAACATTCGCGTTGCGCGCTTCCCGAAAATCATTACCACGTACTCGGAACTCATGAGCGCGATGAGCGCCCTGCTCTCCAGCGTCCATCAGTACCAGACGTTTTTCCTCGACACGGTGGACTGGTTGGAGCCGTTGGTGTGGGCGGAAGCCTGTCGTCGGAATCACATCAGCAGCATCGAGGAACCCGGCTACGGCAAGGGCTATTTGATGGCCGATGACGTATGGGCCGAATTGTTGCAAGGGTTTGACGCGTTGCGGGACGCGGGCATGCACATCGTGTTACTCGGACATTCCGAAGTGACGTCATTCAGCCCACCCGAATCCGACAAGTACGACCGCTACGACTTGGCGTTACACAAGCGCGCACGCGCCATGATCCACGAGTGGGCGGACGTCGTCGGGTTCGCGTACGAAAAGAATCTGACGAAAACAATTGAACGGGGCACCGGCAAGTCGAAGACGACGACCACCAAAGGCGGTTCGTCGGTGGGCCGCTTCCTCGCCCTGCAGCGCCGCAGTACACATGAAGCGAAGAACGGGTACGGGCTCCCCGATGAAATCCCGCTGGACGCGCAGACCGCAGACACGCTGCTCGGCTTGATTGCCGAAAGTTTCGCGACCGCTGTTTAACACTCACGCAAGGATCGAACGATGGCACAATTGGATAGCGCGTTCAACGCAAACGATGCCGAACTCTCCGAGGGATTTGACGGCGAACCGTTGCCCGTTGGAGAGTACGTGTTGGAGCTGACCGCCAGCACGCGCAAAGACACTGCGAGCGGCAACGGCTGGGGCATTTCATGCGAGTTCACCGTGTTGAGCGATACGATGGCTGGCCGCAAAGTGTTCGAGTACCTCAACCTCGGCAACACAATCGACGAAACGCGCCGCCGCGCGAACGCAACGCTGGCGAAGCTCTGCCTGGCCGTGGGCGTGGCGAGTGTGAGCGACACGGTGGAGTTGCACAGCAAGCCGTTCCTGGCGCATGTCAAAGTCACGCCCGCACGCGGCGACTACGGCCCTGGCAACAAGATCACGTCGTTCAAGTCGCTCGCCGGCGTGGTGGGCCGCGTACCCATGAAAACGGCACCCGCTCCGAAAGCGGCAGTGACCGCGCCCGGCTGGACGAAGAAGTCCGCGTAATCCTCCCACCGCCCCAGCCCATCGGGGCGGTCCCTCTTTCCTTCTCGCTCACTATGACAACCGACTCCTTCCGCATCGGCGGTGTCTTCCGCTGTTGTCTCGATGCGATCCCCGATCTGACGACGTATCAGACGAAGGGGATGGACGCGTGAGCGACCTTACGGCGAAGGCCGCGCGCCATCAAATGGACCTTGAGAAAAACGTCGCGTTCTTCAGTGTGCAAACACTGGCCACCCGCTGGGGGTGTTCCACGCCCACGGTCCGAGCCATCCCATCGACCGCATTGCCGTACCTCAACCTGGGGCATGGACTGCAACGCGAATTGCGGCGGTACCGGCCAGAAGATGTGTACGCGTACGAGTCGAAGCGACTGGAGAAAACTGGCTGATGCTCCGACTCGATACGGTGCGCCGTACGTATTCGGCGGAAATCAAGCACCGCACGTTCGGCCGTATTCATCTTCGGCTGCATACGAAAGTGAAGACGGTGGCCATGACGCGGCATACCGCGTTGCAGCAGCTGCTCGACACGGGCGAGCCTGTGCGCGCGTTGGTGGAGGCCTTGCGCAAGCGGAAGTTGACCATACAGGCCGTAGAAGAGTGCGTGCGCGCCAAACGTCCGTTTGATGCGCTCTTGCCGTCTACGTGGCCGACGCTGGCTGACGCAACGGCGCAGTACCTAAAGACACTCGAGAGCCAAGAGAAAACCGCGGCGTCCACGATCGCCAGCGCTCGCATTGCGCTCAATCATGCGATCGCACACTTCGGCGGAGCGTCGCCCATTGAGGCGATCACCTTCGATCAGGTCTCCGCGTTCCGCGACTATCTGCGCTTGCAAGGTCATTCGAGCAATACCGTCGCGCTGAACCTGATCAAGTTCGGCGCCCTGTTCACGTTCTTGCAGAAGCGCGAAACGCGGCGCGCGTTGCAACAGAAGCGGCATCCGGCGGTCTTGTTTAGCCCGTTGGACCGTGACGAGCACGTACCGGATAAGGTCAAGACGCGCGTGCGGTTTCTCGTGGAAGCGGAGGCGCAGCAGATGCTCGAGGCCACGCCGCCCGATTACACGCTAGCGGTGGCGCTCGGCCTCTTCGCCGGGCTCCGGTTTGGGGAAGTGGAGACGCTCCGGCCGTTCGTTGATGTGGACGCCGAGCGCAGCGTGATATACGTGCAGGCGCGTGAGGGCTGGACGCCCAAGTATCGCAAGAATCGCGAAGTCCCCATCTCCAGTGCGCTGGAGCCGTACCTCACCGCGCACCTGGCCCGGCTGCCGGCCAACGCGCCGTATTTGTTCGGCGGCCGGTCTGATGACTCGAATATCGGCCGGACCAAGCTCCGCTACGTCTTCCGGCGCGTCGTCACGGATTCAGGGCTTGAGCCCGGCCGCGCGAAGCTCGAGGGCGTCACCTTCCACACGCTCCGACACACCTTTGCGTCGTGGCTGGTGATGGCCGGCGCGGACCTCTTTACCGTAGCCAAACTGATGGGCCACAGCTCCACCAAACAGCTTGAGGAAACGTACGCGCACCTCTCTCCGCAACATCGGCTGGCCACCGTGGAACTGCTGAGCGCGCGGTGGCTCAAAACTCAATTGGACACCGCAGGAGACACCGCAAAGTGACGAATCGCGATTGCAGCTATCCCGCGAGACTACCAGCGATAGTCTCTCGCCGAAGAAGGGCAAAGCAGACAAGAAGCGCACCGCACGTTTCAGAGAGGCGCGCCGGACCGTCTGCGCCCGCACCGTGCGCATTGGACGTGGCCAGAAAGACAGCGCACACCGCTGGGCACACCGCGCACGCGCAGAGAATCGGCCCAATGGCCCGCCTGCTCGCCATCGCCCTGCTCTTCGTCCTCGCTGCCTGGCACGGTCGGCGCAATGTCCGCCACGTCACGCACACCGTCGAAGTCGGCCACCCGATTCCGGCCCTGCTCACGACCTTCGAAGGCCGGAGGCCGATGTAAATGACCACCAACACGTGCGAAGTCTGCGCCGGCGAAGGCACGCTCCGGACCTACGAGGGCGTGCCGATCGTGCGGCCCTGCCCGGCGTGCAATGGATGTGGGCGGGTGCCGGTGGCGGTGCCATCATGACGGACGCCGGCTACGGCCTCCCGTCCGGCGATCTGACGAGCGCACTACACACCGTCGGCCGCACCCTGCTCTCGGTGCTAGCCGTCGGCCTGTCCTGCGCAACGCCAACCGAAATCCCCGCACCGCCCCGCGCCATGCTGATCGGCGCCGGCAGCCACGGCAGTCCACGCGAAGCCGCGCAACTGGCCAGCCTCGGCACGCTCGCGCGCATCACCTACTACGCCGGCGATGACCGCCCCGCATTCCGCCACCGCGTCGACCGACTGCAAGCGCGCGGGCTCGATGTGCTCGTGGTCCAACACACGTTTGCCCGCGACACGGTCGCCGAGATTGTCGCGCTGGCCAGTATCCCAGGGATCACCATACAGGTGCTCAACGAGGCCGACACGCGCTTGACCGGCGCGCAGTACGCCGACTTGATGCGCCGCGTGGTCGCAGCGGTGCCCGCACAGCGCTTCATCGGCATGGGGCTCGCGACCGTGAATCAATTCGCAGCGCAGTACGTCGCAGCGGATGGACCGGTGCTCCGCGCGTTCGCGGTGCACTGCTACGGCGTGGCGCTCGCGCCCTCAGTCGCCGCGCGCGTGCAAGCGGCGCAACACCAATTGCGCGGCACGATGCCGGTTGTGATTACTGAGATGGGGGTCGATGCCGCTGGCATCACCACCGCGTGGCCGGGCGCATGGACCGCGCCGCAATTGGACGCACTGCAAGCGCGCGAAATCGCGCACGGGCTACGGGCAGCGCACGCCCTGGGCGTGGAGCGGGTCTATCTGTACCAGCTCGAAAGCGGTGGGGACTTCGGCTTTAGCCTCTTGCGCCACGACGGCAGCGAGCGGCCGGTGATGCACACAATTCGGGAGATGCAATGAGCACACGCGAAGCGCGACATCGCACGGCGCTCGCACTTGGAATCAGCACTGGCGCTGGATGCCAGTGCGCGAGCTGTGGAGAATCGCCGTTCGATGTCGCGGGGAAGAGCCAGGATATCCTGGGCATCGGGTGGAGTGATTGGCATTTGATGGCGAACCGCAGCGGCGCGGTGATTTGCACCGGGTGCCATCGCTTGATGCGGGGCCGGGGCGGCGACGTCGTGTTTCCGCTGCGGCTCCGCAGTTTCGCGGTGATTGACGGCGTGTTCGTGCCGCACGACCGCAAGCAATTGTGGGCGACCCTCCTGCACCCCTCGCCAGGGATTGAAGTGCTGTCATGGGCCACGTCCGCGCAACGGCAACACCATTTCACGGCCGAGCGCTCGACCAGCGGACACCTGCGCATCGGGAGTGACGATGCGGTGATTCCCGTGTCGCCGCTACGTATGCGCCCGCTGGTGGCCGCGTTGTGCGACCTGCGCAGCGGCCCGGCGGCCAAGGCAGCGTGCACACGGGCCGAAATCCTCAGCGGCGAATACCGCCCGTCCACCATCGCCGCATTAGGCGCGGCGCGATGGTCCCAGGCGGAAGCACAAATCGCTCCGTGGCGCGGCACTGCCGCGCTGCAGTTGTACGTCGAACACTGCCCGGTGTCTGACGCTCCCCTCTCACCACCACCCCCCATGCTTGAACGTGAGGACGAACGCGCGATCGCGCTTCTCGGCCCGCTCGCGCGGAGCAGTCAGTTTCGGAACGCGAACCCGATTCAATTCTGGTCCTCGTTTTTTCTGCGGCGCGTCCAACGGCACGCCCACCGGCCCCTGCCGCAGTTTCTGACTCGCATCATGCAGGACCTGCAAGTAGAGCCCACCGGCGAAGCCGCGCGCGTCGTGGACGAGACACTGCGCACGCTTGACGCGAGCGAGCAGGACGCACTCATGAAACGCATTCACCAGCACACGCCGGTGCTGATCGCGCTCACGTACGAGGCGCGCAAACAGAAACCTGCGGCCGTCGCCGCTTCCCACGAGCTCGCCCTATGAGTGCAACAATGAATATCCCCCGGTGGGTCGTCACGCTGCGGTGCGAGAGCCCGCTCCACCACGGCGCGTTCGGCGAGGACACCGGAAACGCGGTCGCGCTGCGCCGCATCCCCTTGGCGAGCGCGCCCCAGCGGGCGGGCATACCGGTCTTGTCCGGGAATGCGTTACGCGGGGCGCTGCGACGTCTCGTGATGCGAGAACTATTCGAGCGGTGCGACCTATCGCGTGTGACGGCGGGATTGTCGCCGAAACAGTGGGATAAGCTGTACGGAGCGCTCGCGAATGGTGGGCACCTCACCGGTAGCGAGTCGCGCGCGAACCCGGCAGACCGACGTGCGCTGCGGGACGCGCTCCCCGCGTTGTCGTTGTTCGGCGCCGCGCTGTATAGCTATATGCTGCCAGGCCAGATGTCCGTGGGATGGTGTTATCCCACGTGCACCGAAACCGTGCACGCCGGATTGTGTGCGCCTATTGAGGGGCTCCGTGATGCCGATGACTTGATCGTCGAAACCGCCCTCACGCGCCACATCGACCGCGACTGGCAAGACCCCTCGCTGAGCGGCGTCACGCCCATGCCGGTGACCGTCGAAGCGCTGATTCCCGGTACCGTGCTCACGACCACCATCATCCCGATGACTCGATTGACGCCAGAGGAATCCGGCTGCCTCGCGCACGGGATGGACCTGCTCTCGATGATTGGAGGCAAGACCGGCGCCGGCTTCGGGAGGGTGCAGGTGACGCACCCCCTCGACGCGACGCCGTATGAGGCGTGGCTCGCCGATGACGCACAGATTGCGCGCGCGCGGTTGGCGCTCTGGAAAATCGCTGTGGAGTCGATGTAATGGGCGTCCTCATAATCACGGCCGTGATGGACGCACCGATTGTCCTCAGCCAAGAGCTCCACCTCGACGGGCTGCTGGCCAGCGCGCACCCGATGTGCCGCGCTGAACCCATCGGACGGGAGACGGCACCGTCCGCATTCGTACGGCCCCCACTGCCGATGCAAAGTGTGCGTGTCCACCGGGAACAGATGTACTACTGCACGGCCGCGCAGTTCGCCGACGACGCACGACTGGCCACCATCGACGTCGTGAAGCGCCGCGACGGCCTTGATATCGAATCGCTGGCCCAGCCGATCCACCTCGGGCTCGGACCTGGGAAAAATCGCTGGACGAAACTGACGTCCGTCGTCACGCCGTGGGTGCGCTGGTATGCCGTCGGCCATCGGCGTGGGCTGATCCGGCTGGCGCGACGCATTACGCACCTTGGCCAGATGCGGGGCGCGGGTCACGGGCAAGTCCGAGAATGGACGGTGGCGGACGACCCCGACCTAGATCCGGCGTGTGTGTGGGTGCGGGATGGCTTGGCGCAACGCAACCTCCCGCAAGCGGTGCTCCTCGAACACGGCGAATTGGGTACCGCGGCCTTGGAATACCCCTATTGGCACCCGGCGCAACAGCGCGAACACGTCGCGCGCGCCGGGTCACCGGTGACGGTGGCGCCTTACTACCTTGACCTTTTGCGCCATGATGCTAACGCAGCTACACAACACGCACACTACGGTCGTCAAAAGCAGGCTCGCGCTGCTCGTCGCGCTGGGGCGGACGGCGGTAGTCCGGCAGAAAATTGCGCGGTCGCAGCGGATCATTGACCGCTGGTTGGGCCAGTGTGAGCGCCCGATCATCGCATGCAGCGGCGGGAAGGACAGCACGTTGTTGCTGCAGCTGGTGCGCGGGATTGATGCCCGCGTCCCGGCGATGCGCGCCGATGGGCCGGTGTCGCTGTCGGACCGCGCCGCGCACGTGGCGCAGCTGGAGCGGGCGGCGGGCGGGGACTGGTTGATCGTGCCGTACACCTACGATGTGGCCGGTGTGCTCGCTGGCGATGTGCCGTATCGACACGGAATCAAGAGCTGGAAAATCACCGCACTCGAAGAGCGGCAGCGCGACGAAGGCGGGGACGGGCTCGCGATGGGATTGCGACGCGCGGAGAGTCGGGGCCGGTCCTGGAACGCCGACCTGCGCGGCCACACGTATCGCATGCGTGGGCGGCTGACCTGCAACCCACTCGGCGACTGGACCGCGGACGAGGTGGTCGGTGCTATCCTGGCCAGCAATCAATTGCCGTTGAATCCGGTTTACGAGCGGCAGCACTTGCAATTCAATCTTGAGCGGTTGCGCGACGGCACGTGGATGCCGAACCAAACAGCGGACGCGCACGGCTACCGCGCGTGGCTGCAATACCACTACCCGGAGCATCTTGTGGACTACGACCGTGCCGTAATTGTGCTGAAGGGCGGACGATGACGCGCGCGCTCCCCAACAAACAACCCTCACCCCAGACACCATGAATGAAGAAACGAAAGGGCCGTCGCTGGCCGCGCAAGCGTGGACGCATATCGACAAATCTTCGTGGCCACGCGGCGAATGGAACACGGAGCCCGATAAGGTGCAGTGGGTCGACGCCGCGTCCGGTCTCGACTGTCTGGCACTGCGCAATCCGTGGGCTGGCCATTGGTGCGGCTACGTCGGCGTGCCCGAAGCGCATCGGTTCCACGGGAAAGGAGTCGGCGAGTGCGCCGCCGTTGAATCGTGCGGAGAAAGGTATTGCGGTCATTGCGCCGTAGCGTTCTTTGACGTGCATGGCGGGATCACGTTTGCCGAGGGCTGCCACGAGCCGACGCGTGACCAGTACGACACCCTCGATGCGTTGGCGACCGATCCGTCGCGTGTCGCGGAAGCGGCGGAATATCCGCAAGGGGATGCCGCGCGGCGCATTGCATCCTTCCGCGCACAATCCGCGCTGTCATTCGAGGACTGGCAAGCGGACCAGCAGACAAAACGTATTTGCCACATTCCGCAGCCGGGGCGGTCGGGCGATGTGTGGTGGCTCGGGTTCAACTGCGCGCACGGCGGGGACATAGGCCCAGGACGCGACGAAATCGTCTTCCGGGACGGCTGGTATAAGCCCCTTGGGTACGTCGAGGGTGAGTGCCAATCGTTGGCGCGCCAGTTGGCGGCGGTGCGCACATGAGCGCCGACTCCCCAGCCGCGCGGGTGGTCGCCGCGTACGAACAGTGTGCAACGACGCTACAGTCGTGCCATGCTGCCAATGCCGATCACCATGCGGCCCAGGTTGCGCTAGAAAAGGCGCGGGGCACGTTACCAGAGCCCCTTCAATCCGTGCCGTCGTTCACGGAAGGGTACAACGCGGGTCTCGCCGATGCGGTCACGATTGCGCCGCGCGCGTTGACGTTTGAAGAATTCTGCAATGTGCTGCGCGAAGCGTTGAACGCGACAGGCCCCGGGCAATCCGTACGCATCGGTGCGCCCACGCCCGCTCCTGCGCCGTTCGTGGTGAGTGGCACAGCCTACCGGGCTACGGCGGAGGGCACGGAATGACGCAATTCGTTATTAGGGACTGTTGGGACAGTAATCGGATCGTATACGAAGGTGACGCGGGAACATTGCGCGAGCTGGTGGAGACTGCCGTCAGGAGCGGTGCGATGCTCTTCAGCGCGGACCTTCGTAAGACGGACCTTTCCGATGCGGACTTGCGCGGGGCGCAACTTTTCGGCGCGGACCTTTCCGGCGCGGACCTGCGCGGCGCGGACTTTTCCGGCGCGGACTTGCGCGGGGCGACCTTTCTCGGCGCGGACTTGCGCGGGGCGACCTTTCTCGGCGCGGACTTGCGCGGGGCGACCTTTCTCGGCGCGCACCTTGTACTTGGATATAACCGATGACGAACCCGGCAGAGCCAGACGAAGTGCGCAACATGCGGCGGGACGTTCGCGCCGTCGAGCAGTACATCGACGCGCTCAAGGCGCAGCGTGACGCGGCGATGGCCATCAACGCATTGCCCGAGGACCGCCGGAGCTGGTTCGATATTGGCCACGAGCTGTCAACGCAGGCCGCGCGTATCCGCGCACTTGAAACTCAACTCGCCGCGCGCGAACGGGGGACGGTGAGTGATGGGTGGCAAGTGGTGTTTGCGGACGGCTCGTCATCGTTCTTCACGCACCGTAGCGAGGCCACCCGCCATGCAACGACTCCGAACGGCGCACAAGACGCCACCATCTACCCGGTCTATCGAGGCGCCGCACTGGCGGAGGCGTCATGATGACGCTCTCTGACAAGCAGTGCGATGCGATCATTGCAATATTTGAGCGACAGCGGTGGCTGAGTGACTTGCAGCCAGGCACGGCTCCATATATCGAGCATTTGCGCGCGGCCATTCGCGCCGCACTGGCGGAGGCGTCGTGATGCAAATCATCTCAATGGAAGCGTTCATGGCGCGCGTTTCTTGTGCGCGTTGTCGCGGTCGCGGAGTGATTGCGGGATCGACGGCTGGCCCGCAACGCGTGTGCGATGCGTGCAACGGGTCCGGGAAGTTTTCGTTCACGCCCGGACACGAACTCATCACCCCAACCGAGCCCACCCCATGAGCGAACCCACCTACACCCCCGTTGTTGTCTGCCCCGACCGTCTAGCAATGGTGCAAGGGCTCCACCTGCGGAGCGGCAAGGGGTCCGGCATCACGCCGAATGATCCCGAGCACTGCGAGGTGTGCATCGAGCAATTGGCGAACGCCGTTGCGTGTTCGCGGCAGGGTGAGCGGCTGGTTCCGGCCTACGAGCTGGAGCAGTTGCACGACATTAGCGATGACAATCCGAGCGTCTGCCGCGTGATTCGTACGCTGCGTATTGCGGTCAACGATAAGTGCTCGGACGCGCTGCGCGACGAACTGCTCTGGCCGACACTGCTCCCGGCTTTTAATACGCGTGGCAGTCGCGCGCTGACCGCACGACGCATGTTCCGCGTAGTGGATTGGACGGTGCGCGAGATCCTGCCGCTCGCGCTTGACGCAGCAAAGTTGCCGAGTGGGGCGGCCGAGCTGCGAGCGTTGGCCGTCGTGACGGACGCCAGGACGGCGCGCATGGCGCGTAACGCTGCGTGGGCTGTGCGGGCAGCAGCCAACGCAGCCCACCCAGCCCACGCAGCCTACGCAGCCCACGCAGCAGCCAACGCAGCCAACGCAGCCGACGCAGCAGCTTACGCAGCCTACGCAGCCGACGACGCCGCCATCTGGCGACGCGTCACGCCGCTCATTCTGGAGCTGTGCGCGATGAAAGAGGATACCCCATGAGCGCCGCGCACGGACGGGCGGTGGTAGTGATGCACATCGCGTTCCTTGAGCGTATGGCGCGACACGTCGATGCCAACCCGATATTTATGACCGAGAGTATTGCACTCCGCGCGTTCCTCGCCGAGCACGACGCGAACGCGAAGGACGCGGCGCGCCTGGATTGGGTAATCGACGAAGTGATGCAAGATACGATTATCGGAGGCATTGACATCCACGCGTTAGCGGCGCTCCGCGTGCCAGCGGACGAACGAGACGACGAACTGGCGTGGGTCAATGCGGTGAAGGACGCCGCACGCGTGGCCATTGACCGCGCGATCAGCGGCGTCCACCACCCCGACCACGGAGACACCGGATGAGTGACGACAAAGACCCCGCATGGCGCTGCTACCACACGGAGCACCCCGTGTGTCCGTACTGCGCGCACGTGCACCGTGATAGCTGGGAATTTAGCGATGACGGCGATACCGACTGCAACGCGTGCGGTCGGCGGTTCCTGTTCACCGCCTACGCGTATCGAACGTTTACCACTACAGCGGTACCACCGGACAACAAAAGGGAGACACAACATGATTGAAACAAAGCCCTGTGACCTGGAGGCGATTGCCGCGCGTGTGGCGAACGCGACGCCGGGGCCGTGGTGGATCATCGAAGAAGACTCGATCCGCCGCACCGTTCGCGGCAATGGCCCGAACCTGTCCGGCGTGATCGCCTCCCTTCGCGTGGATTGGTGGATTCGCGCAAGGGCCCGTGCCGAGCAGTCGAGCAACGTCAACTTCATCGCGCACGCTCGTACCGATGCCGAATCCCTCCTCGCGGAAGTCACGCGGTTGCGGGCGCAAGTGGTGCGCGCGGCGTCCGTGCGCAGCGACGGCGTGACGTTGGTGCTCAACTTTGACAATTACGGCCGACAGCGGGATGCGCTACTGGCACTGACGGCCACCACACCAGCGGAGGGATAGGGACGTGAAACCGTTTCGTGGTAATCAACGCGTGCTCGTGCTTGACCCTGAACATGGCGCACACCACATGACCGGTACCGTGGTGCGCTTACGCAGGAGCGATAATGCCGCGTGGGTCAACATCGACGACGACTGCTGGCGGAAAGAGCTGGCGGCGTTCACGGATGAGAGCGACCCGCGTCACCGGCACGTGTTGCTGTATCCGGAGCAGTGCGTGTCGATTGTTGGCGCCACGATTCCCGCGCACCTGAAAACACCATGACCGCGCCGGGCGAGGGGCGGGAGTTTTCGATGGGGGAGTTTCTGCGCGACGTGCTGCGGGAAGGCGCCGACATAAAAGAGCTCTACCACGCGGGCGGGTTGCCAACATACGAGCGCTACTCGGCACGTCTCGACGAAGCGGCGCGCAAACGGGAGGCCGAATACAACAACCGCCGCGCACCGATCACGGACGCGGAACTAATGCGCGCGGCGCGCGTGTTGTTTGCACAGTCGTATCGGACGCGGCACGCTGGCGCCGGCGGCTTTGACGCGCTGCCGATATCCTCGGCGCACGATTTCGTGTTGACGCAAAAGGACATGCTGACGATGGCGCGCGCCATCCTCAACGCGGCACGGGGGGAGGGGAAATGAAGCGCCGCTTATCCATCCCCGCGCTTTCGGGCGTGGTGGGTATGAAGCAGCGCACGGCACCGAACGGATGCCCCGAGATCTTTCCCGACGCGCACACGAACGCCGAAGACCGCCGTATTCTCGGCAATGTGTGGCGCGCGCTGCGGTTCGCGGACTCGCCCGTCAACCGATTGTGCTTATGCGTGCACTACTTTCGCGGGATGACCGCGGTGGAAGTGTACGGGTCAGTGAAGCGGGTGCTGGATGCGGGGCGAGTGGTGGAAGGTGACGCATGACCACCCACCGCACACCGACCCTCGTCGCCGCGATCATTGGCGCGTGCCTCGCCCTCATTGCGTCCGATCTGTGGACGGACGCGGTGGAAGTGCGCGTGGCGGTCCGCCTGTGGTACAAGCGCAGCCAGGCGCGCCGCGACGTGAATGTGGCGCATACGCCGGTTGGTGCGGCATGAGCGCGCCATACTATCAGGACGCCAGCGTCACAATTTATCACGGGGATTGTCGGGAGGTGCTGCCGACGCTGAGCGGGGTGGCGCTTGTGTTGACCGATCCGCCGTACAACGGCGTACTTGCCGACGATTGGGATAACCAATGGGCTGACGATGCCGCGTTTTTAGCGTGGATGGATGACGTTACCGCGCGTGCTATCTCCACCAGTACCGATAACGCGACGTTTTACTTTTTCTGCTCTCCGCAAATGTCCGGGCGGATGGATGTCCAAGTCAGAACACGGCTCAACGTGATTGCGAGCGCCGTGTGGGATAAGTCGGACGGGCGCAAAGGCGCGGCGGGATCGGGGGTCGACGTCACATCGCTGCGCACGTTCTGGACCGCGAACACCGAACGCGTTATCGTTGCGGAACGGCACGGCGCTGACGGGTCCGCGCTGCGGGGGTCCGGTTATGCCGCCGAGGACGCGAAGGCGCGCGCGGGCGTATTTGAGCCGATCCGCGCGTATCTCGTGGCTGAGCGTGATGCTGCTGGCGTCAGCAATCGCGAAGTCGACCTGTGTTTGGGGACGGCGGGAATGGCCGGACACTATTTCGGCGCGTCACAGTGGGCGCTGCCGACTGGGGCTGCCTACTTAAAATTGCGCGCGCTGTTCAACGAGAAAGCGGGGGGCGACTACCTCCGCCGCGAGTACGAAGACCTCCGCCGCGAGTACGAAGACCTCCGCCGCGAGTACGAAGACCTCCGCCGGCCGTTCTTCCTTACCGCTCAGGCGCAGTGGGGTGACGTGTGGCGGTTTGGGGTAGAGCGTAACCGCCATCACCCCGCGCAAAAGCCGTTGTCGCTGATGCTGCACCTTGTTGCAGCGAGTTCGCGTGTTGGCGATACCGTCCTCGACCCTTTCATGGGCAGCGGCACGACCCTCGTCGCCGCGAAATCGCTCGGCCGTCGCGCCATCGGCATCGAGATCGACGAACGGTATTGCGAGATCGCCGCGCGCCGGTGCTCGCAGGAAACGCTTGATCTGGGGGCGGCGTGACGGCGCGCCGTGTGCTGATTGCGTGCGAATTTAGCGGCACCGGATCGGCGGCGGGTGGGGCCGTGACATACGTCGAACTGTTTGCTGGCGTTGGTGGATTGTCGCGCGGGCTGGAGCAGACTGGATGGCAATGCGCGGCGCACGCAGAGAAAGCCCCGCACGCACAAGCGGTGTTGCGCACGCATTGGCCGGACACGCCGCTGTATGGCGACGTGCGCGACGTGGACTGGCGCGCACACCAGGGTGTGTCACTCGTGAGCGGGGGCGCGCCAGCCGCCCCTGTTTTGAACAGCGACTGGCAGAACGCAGGACCACCCCCCACCATGGAAACCTCTGATGTCTGAACGAACCATTCCCAGCTACTCCTCGCCGCTCGGCCTCGGCCACAAGGGCGCCGACCGGTTGTTCGACGGCCCGGTCGTGGTCGAAGAAAAAATCGACGGCTCGCAGTTCTCCTTTCGCCTTACGCACGATGGCGCGCTCCACTGTCGGTCACGCGGCGCTGCTATCGACAGTGCAGCGCCCGAGGGCATGTTCGTCCGTGGGGTCGACGCCATCACACAGCGCGCCCCGCTCCTCACTCCGGGATACACCTATCGCGGCGAGTACCTGCAAAAGCCGAAACACAATACGCTCGCGTACGCGCGTGTCCCCGTGGGATACATCGTGCTCTTTGATATCGACCGTGGTGACCAAGACTATATGGCGCCCGATGATCGCGCCACGGAAGCACAACGCATCGGACTGGAATGCGTGCCCGTCCTTTTTCACGGCCCCCTGGACTCCGTCCAGCAATTGCAGGCGCTCCTCCCCAGCCATTCGATGCTCGGACCCATTCAACCAGAAGGCATCGTAGCAAAAAATTACGCACACTACACGCCTGACCACAAAGTGTTGATGGGCAAGTATGTCACCGAAGCGTTCAAAGAGACGCACAAAAAAGAATGGAAACGGTCCAATCCACAGGCGGGCGATGTCGTGGCGCGCCTTATCCACGAGCTCAAAACCGAAGCGCGCTGGCAGAAGAGCGTCCAGCACCTGAAAGAGGCAGGCACGCGACAAGGCGACGCGCGCGACATCGGCGCGCTGATGAAAGAGGCGGCGTCCGATTTGCGCAACGACGAGGCGGACTACATCAAGACGAAGCTATTCAACTGGGCGTGGCCACAGATTCAGCGCGGCGTATTGGCGGGGCTGCCCGAATGGTACAAGACGCAATTGCTGGCGGAGGCCTTTCCGCCGGAGCGTGCCGCATGAGCCCCGTCGGCACCCCCTGCCACAAGCGATTGCCCGGCCGGAACCAGGTCTGCCGCGACACGCTCCGCACGGGCGCGAGCGGCGCGTATTGCCCCTCGTGCCGGCGCGCTGATCGGCGGCAATGTGTCACCTGTCGGCGAAAGATCACGCGCCCCCAATCGCGGTTCTGCGCGTCGTGCGCACGCGCGAACGAAAAAGCGCGCAGCGGGCAGCGCTGGAGCGCGCACCATCAACGGGCACGGTCCCACGCGCGGACCGTGCGCCGGTTGATCGAAGCGCGGGCCGCCGCATGATCATCCGAGACCCCGCAGACGTGAGCGCATTGCTCAAGCAAGCGCGTGCCGACGCGCACCAGAGTATGTACGCGTTCGCCGACACTATTGGCATCGACCAGCGGCGGATCTCTCTCTATGAGCGCAACAAGCAAGGGTTGCACGTGCGGACGTTGATTGACGTACTCGCGCGCCTGGGAATGGTGCTCGCGGTCGTCAAGGCGAACCCGTGAGCAGCCCGCTCACCATCCCCGAGCGCGAACAGTGGCACCAGAAACCGCAGGCGCCGTGTCGGTTTTGCGGCGCGGTCCCGGAATCGGTGTACCTGAAAGGCGTGCGCTGCGTGGCTACCCAATCCTGCCCTATTCACAAGCGCGTGTTTCGGTACGACCAGTGGAACCGGCGATGACCCGCGACCAGCGCATGCGGGTGCGGCAAACGCCACAAGAGTGGCGCACGGTGTACACCATCTTCATGTCGTCCGACGCGTGGTTCAAAAAACGCGCGCGCATCCACACACGCGCCGGCCACGTGTGTGAAAGTTGCTTACGCGCCCCCTCGGTGCAAGTACACCACGTGGTGTACCCGCAACCGCTCACCCTGGAAAGCCTGGAGCATCAGCCCTGCTTCCAATTACGCGCGGTGTGCGCACCCTGCCACGAACGCATCCACGGGCATCCGATTGCGCGCGACACGGCGCTGAGCAGAGCGCGCACCGTGTGGGGAAAATAACGTGACACAGGGCTCGCACTCTGTGCGCCAACGTGGTATGATGCGCGCCCGCGCATTGGGTACACCTTTCTTGCAAAACCGATGATTGCCTTAGCGGAAGCCCCGCCCACCTTTGAACTCCGCTGGTACCAAGAGGAGGCGGTACAGTCGGCGTTCGACTGGTTCGCGACGGAGAACGGTGACCCGCTCATCGTCTTGCCAACGGGCTCCGGGAAATCCGCGGTGCTCTCCGCGATTATGCATCGCGCACGCGCGAACTATCCCGCGTTTCGCGCGTGCGTGCTCGCGGCGCAAGCGGAGTTGGTTAAACAAAACGTGCGCGCAGCCGCCACGTTTATCCCGCGTCGTGATATTGGCATCTACTCGGCCGGGCTGGGGGAAAAAGACGCCAGCCGTGCAGTCACCGTCGCGAATATCCAATCATTACGCAAGAAGGCGTACGATTACGCCCCCTACGATTTGATTATCATTGACGAGTGCCAGAACATCGCGGACGCGGATAGCGGGATGTATCGCTCCTTTATCCAGGCACAGCGCCTACAAAACCCGGGCGCGCGCATTCTCGGGTTGACCGCGACGCCGTTCAAGCTGTCGTCTGGAATGTTGACGGAGGGTCCCCACGCCCTTTTTCGTGGTATTTGTTACTCGGCGCCCGTGCTGCGACTGATTGACGAAGGCTACTTAGCACGCCCTGTGACGCCGAAGTTGCCGCTCACGTTAGACGTGTCGGCCGTCAAGCTGAGAGGCGGCGAATTCATCGCGAAAGAATTGGCCGATGCGGTGGACATCGACGCCATCACACAGCAAGCGGTGTCAGAAATGTGTGTACGTTTTTCTGACCGTAAGAAATGGTTGTTGTTCGCTGTGTCCATTGACCATGCGCGCCATTTGGCCGAAGCCTTAACCGAACGGGGCATTATCGCGGCGGTGGTACACGGCGAACTTCCTAAGGATGAACGTGCCTACCGACTCGAAGCGTTTAAGCGTGGTGAAATTCGAGCACTGGCATCCGTGCAACTCTTAACCGTGGGGTTCGATGAGCCTAGCGTTGATGCCATCGCGCTGCTCCGTCCCACCAAATCCGTGGGCCTCTACCAACAGATGGTTGGACGCGGCATGCGCATCGCGCCCGGCAAGGTGGATTGTCTGATCCTAGATTTCGCGGCCAATATCGAGACCCACGGCCCCGTGGATATGCCGATGGTGGTCGCCAAGAAATCCGCCACGAGAGACGAGGAAGGCGACGCGGTGGTCAAGGTGTGCCCCGCGTGCGAACTGTACCAACCGGCCGGTATGCGTGAGTGCATCAACTGCGGATTTGTTTTCCCGCCGCCGCCCGTTGTGCTGTTGGCGGTAGCGTCCACCGCACCCATCCTCAGCAGCGACCGCGAGCCGACCTGGCACACGGTTGGCGTGGTCGAATACGCGATCAACACCGGCAAGACCGTCAACGGCGTCAAGAAATTGGATACGCTGCATGTGCGATACAAGGCCGGACTGACCACCCTGGCGAGTGAATTCCTTTGCATCGCGCACACCGGCTACGCCCGCACCAAAGCGCAACAGTGGTGGGACAAACGCAGCCCGGACCGCTGCCCCGCGACGCTGGAAGACGCGCTGGCGCTGTCGAGTGATTTACGCGTGCCCACGCACATTGCGACGCGCCCGCAACAAGACAACCCCAGATACACACAGGTCACGGATTACCGCTTCGCCGACGATCCGACGCCCGCGTCGACGCTCCCGAAAGCGTGTTGGTCCTGCGTGCATTTCGAGCCGGTGATCAAGGCGTGCGCGCACTGGGACTGCGACGTGCCGGCCGACGCCCAACCCGTGGGCTGCGATGCGTGGGACGATCGCGAACCAGAACTCCCCTTTTGAGAGAGATGATGCTTGAGCACTCCCACACCAAAGCCGCCAAGGAACGGGCCGCGTGACCCCGCCGAACATGTTAGAGGCCGCGTTATCGTATGCGGCGCAGGGCTGGCACGTCTTCCCATGCCATGTCCCCATTTTCGAGCAGGGCACCGTCCGCTGTTCGTGCGCGAAAGGCATTCACTGTGGCACCAAGGGCAAACACCCCCGCGGCACGGAACACGGGTTGCTCGAGGCGACGTCCGACCTTGCACAAATCACGCGCTGGTGGACCCAGTTCCCCGATTCCAATATTGGCGGACTCCCGGGCTCGGTCGGTCTGGTGGCGTGGGATTTGGACACGCCCGCGGCCGAGAAAGCCGCCATCGAAATGGGATTGTATGCGGAACCAACGCTCACGATCAAAACGGGGAAACCGGATGCGACGCACCGCTATTTCAAGGTGACGAACCCGCCGGCCAGTGGCGCGAATGTCAACGGCATCATCGTCCGGTCGAAGCGGGGACTTGTGATTCTGCCCCCGTCGCTTCACGAAAGCGGCAACCGATATCATGTGCTGGACGAAACACCGCCGATCGAACTGCCACCACGGGCCGCCGAAGCGGTCGCCAAAGCAGCGAGCGGCGAAGGGCGCAAAGCGCGCGTGCGGTATGCCGTGCACACACAGTCGATCGGCCCAGGGGAACGGCACGCCGCGCTTTTGACGCTGGCTGGCACCCTTGCCTCTGCACAAGTCCCGGAAGAAACCGCCATCCAGTTGGTGATGGACACGAACGTTGCGCGCTGTCATCCGCCAAAACCGCGGGAAGAAGTCGTCGACATGGTGCAATACACCTACGCGAAAGAACACCAAAAATTCAGCGACGTCGCGAAGCACCTCATGGTCGCGCACGTGAAGCCCTCCGGCCCGCGCCTCGTCAAAGACGTGCCCGCCGAACGCAACCCGTTTGACGACCCCCTGCCCGGCATTCTCGAAGACATCGTGCAGTGGTCGTTGAGCACCGCGCCGGGACCCGTCCGTATTTATAGTGTCGCTGCGGCGATCGCCGTGGCGTCCACCGTTTGCGCGCGCCGGTACACGAGCTCGGCCAACAATTACGCGACGCTGTACGTCTTGGTGGTGGGCCGTTCGGGCACGGGCAAAGAACACGTCCGGCGTTCGGTGACGGCCTTGCTCCGCGCCGCCGATGCGGCGCGGTTGATTGGCCCCAACGAATGGACCAGCCGGAGTGCCGTGTGGTCCTCAGTGTTCGTGCAACCGCAATCGCTGGCCGTCATTGACGAGTTCGGGCAATTCTTGGGCGCGGCCAGCGGCGGCAGTGACGGCGCCACGATGAAAAACGGCGTGCTCACGGCCCTGATGGAGCTGTTCGGGCGCGTCGACGACTTCGCGATCACGCCGCAATTCTCGACGCTGACGCTCAATGAAAAACAGCGCAGGGCGGCCGACCGGAAGGTCATCGAACGGCCGGCCCTGTCGCTGATTGGGTTGACGACGCCAGAAGAATGGTACGATTCGCTCAAGTCGTCCCGCATCAGTTCCGGGTTCCTGAACCGCTTCCTCGTCATGGAAGCGGACGTGCCGCGCGGCGACCTCGCAATCCCCGGCGACGCGTCGCCGCCTGCCGCGTTGGTTGATTGGGTGCGTGCGATTCTCAAACCCAAGGGCGATCTCGACACCACCAATCGCATCACAGAAATCCCGACGCCGCACCGTCTCACGATCAACGATGCCGCGTATGACGCCTTTATCAATTTTCGGCGCGGATGCAACCGCCAGGCTGACGCGCTGGAAAAAGAAAAGCTGGGCGAGCTGCCGATGCGCGCCGCAGAAATGGCCATGCGGTTGGCGCTGATTTCGGCGCTGGCGCGTGATGCGGCCGCCACAAGCATTGACACCACCGATGCGTACTGGGGCATTCGTGTGGCGGCGTACCTGCTTAACCAGCTCATCCCGTCCGTGCGGTCGCGGATGGCCGACAGTCCGACGCACGCGCTACGCAACCGCTTTTTACAATCGCTGCGCGAGGCGGGGGACCGCGGATTAACAGCCAAGGAATTATATCGGTGTCCCGTGTTTCGGGGGACGCCGAAACGCGACCGCGACGAAACGATCGAGTGGGCGCAGCACGCCACGTACGCCGCATGGACGGATGTGCCGCACAAAGGCGCAGGGGCCCCACGCAAGGCGCTCGTTCTCCAGTCAATTACGGCAATTGAGGCAAGCGAAGATGTCGCGTAAGTCGTTGTGGTTCCCTATTATAACAATTAAGACAAATAAAACTCTATACACATGTAATACTATAAATCACCCCCGCGTACGTGAGGAAAGGCACAGGGACGGCAAAAGGGTACCCTGCCACAATTGCCTTATTTGCGATAATGCCACAATTCGGCCACACGCCCAATGA
>Ga0163154_10003249_pt1 | contig 22784 bp, 31 predicted proteins | sample OliLakLV19MP9P1_FD_148649 | JGI IMG/M metagenome (GOLD analysis project Ga0163154, IMG submission 148649) | Freshwater microbial mat bacterial communities from Lake Vanda, McMurdo Dry Valleys, Antarctica - Oligotrophic Lake LV.19.MP9.P1 | ecosystem: Environmental > Aquatic > Freshwater > Lake >... | reverse complement strand
ATCGCTTCATTACCTCACCTCACCACTATCCATCCTTGTCTTGATTGACCACGATGGAGCTCCAAACACCAGCTACTATTCAGAACTCCACTGTGGTCTAACTCTCTTCACTTGATAACGTACCTCTCACCTTCGATATCCAGCTGCAAAAGACCAGACTTCAAAAATGAAAGTCCTATAGTTTATCATGTGATGGTAAAACTAGTCGCAACCTCTATTAACTTCCTAGCTACTTTTGGTCAAAATCTCCGGTCCAAACTGAGTTATCAGCACTGTTTCTTCAAACATACCCGTCAGTGACCCATCTTTGGTTCGATACGTCCAGCCATCCTTATCCAAGACCAAGAAAGCATCACCAGCCGCATACATAATCTCAATAGCCACGGTTTGACCTTCGATGAACTTCTTTTTTTTGTCAGACTTTTGAGAAAAACAGGGAATTTCTGGCTCATCATGCAGTTTTTTTCCAATCCCATGACCTGTCAGTTGGTTGACCACCGAAAAACCATGTTCTACGGTAATCTTCTCCATAGCGAAGCTCACGTCATAGACCGAGTTACCGATCGTGGCTTTAGTAATAGCTTTGGCTAAAGCTCTTTTACCCACTTCTAAAAAGCGTTCAGTCGCAAGAGTTGTTTTACCGACCACAAAAGTGGTAGTCGTGTCTAGATGAAAACCTGCCCAGATCAGACCGACATCAATAGTAATGACATCACCATCCTCGACTCGTTTGTGTTTGGGAATACCGTGACAGAGCTCATCATTCTTCATGATACAGGTGGCCCAAGAGTAGCCAGGCACGGTAGAAAAACTCGGTTTAGCTCCAGCCGCCGTTATCAACCGCTGAGCTTCGGCTTCAATCTGTTCAAAAGTTGACCCGACCTGGGTAAAAGTGGCTAGGTCGGGGCGAATCTGACCCAAGTGATGACCACCGATCCTCATGGCTTCTGTTTTGGTGGCTACTTGGCTCATGATATAAAGTTAGGCTTGAGTAGGGAGAGCCTCAACAATACTGCTGAAAACTGCATCTACCTCTTGCTCGCCATCAACTTCGACTAAAGAACCGTGTTCTCGATAATACTCAATCACCGGCTGTGTGTTCTCGTGAAAAAGTTCAATCCGGCGGCGAATCGCGTTGAGTGTTTCATCATCTCGATCACTTACTCGACCAGAGATTCTCCACAGCGCTTCTTTATCTGAAACATCAATAAAGATTACTTTATCGACACCGGTGCCAAATGCTTCAGCTTGAGGCACAGTTCGAGGAAATCCATCCAAGATATACCCTTTGGCGTACTCAGGGTTTTTTAAGTAAGTTAAGATTACTTCCAAAGTCTGTTCGTCACTGACTAATGAGCCCGAGTTCAATGTTTCTTTCAACATCCGACCTTCAGGTGATTTATCTTTGGCCATTTCGCGAAAAACGTGACCCGAAGACAAGTAAGGAATACCAAATTTTGAGGAGAGCATACTACCCTGAGTCGACTTTCCCGCCCCTTGAATCCCAATGAGTATCAATTTCATACCATCTTTCTATCTAACTAAATTGCTCGTAATTTTGGCCTATTAGCTGTGATTGTACTTGTTTGGCTGTTTCCAAAACCACGGAAACGACGATTAAGACACTGGTTCCGCCTATGGCCAAGGACTGAATCCCCGTAGCTGTTTGAGCCACTGAAGGGAGAATGGCAATGAAACCTAAAAATAAAGCTCCAGCTAAAGTGATGCGAGTCACCACAAACTCTAAGAACTTTTTAGTTGGTGCTCCAGGACGAATGCCGGGAATGAAAGCCCCACTTTTTTTCAACTCTCCTGAGATGTCCTCCGCATTAAAGAAAATAATGGCCGAGAAAAAAGTAAAGACAAATACGATCGCAAAGTAGGTGATGATGTAAATCGGCGACGTCGGCGCAAACCAGATAGCTAAGCTTTGGCCATAGGTAGCCAGCATCGCACTACCTGAGCCTAGCATTAATCGGCTGACAAATGAGGGCGCTAGCATAATTGAAACCGCAAAGATAATCGGTAATACACCTGTCACGTTCACTTTAATCGGCAGGTGAGTACTCTGACCGCCGTATGTGCGACTACCTCTGATGCGCTTGGCATAGCTAATCGACACCTTGCGAATGGCTTCATTCATAAAGACGATAAAAGCAATCACAATCAGGAAAATGATTAAAGAAATGCCGAGAGTAATTATTTCTTGAGTAGTGGTGATGGAAGCAATTTGAGCTACGGCAGTCGGCAGCTGACTGACGATACCAGCAAACAACACCATTGAGATACCATTGCCAATCCCATACTGAGTCACTAACTCGCCCAGCCAGAGTAAAATCATCGCTCCAGCTACTAGAGTTGCAATCATGGCAATAAGAGCAAATGGACTATTGGTCTGGATCAGACCCTGACTACTGAGTAGGGCTAAAACGGAGACGCTCTGCACCACGGCTAGGGGAACTGATGCCAGCCTAGTGTACTGATTGATTCGTTCCCGACCAGCTTCGCCGTCTTTCTGAATTTCTTTGAGCTTGGGAAAGACCATGGCTGCGAGCTGGAAAATAATCGAAGCGGTAATATAGGGATTGATGCCCACGGCCACAACTGAGAAATTAGCTAGGGTGCCACCAGAAAAAATGTTCAGTAAGCTTAAAAACTCATTACCGGTAAACAAGGTTTTGAGCTGCTCGACATTTACACCTGGCACTGGCACGTGAGCCAAGATGCGGAAAACCAATAAAATGGCCAACGTAAACAAAATTTTGTTACGTAACTCTCGGGTGGAAAAGATATTAGCGATTAAGGTTGTGATTTGTTTCACAGTTATAGCACCTGGTTAGGCACTAATTGTACCACCAGCCGCTTCAATTAGGGCAGCAGCACTCTTGGAAATTTTCAAACCTTGAATGGTGACTTTGCGACTGATCTCACCGCCACCAATAACTTTAGCTTTGGTGAAACGTTGATTAATGACTTTTTCGAGTTTAAGTGTTTCCAAACTGATGACGTCAGCTTGCATGGAGTTAATGACGCGTAAGTTAACTTCAGCGGTTGGCTTGAGCACTTTAAGCTTACCTTTACCCCGCATCATCGGTAAACGTTTGATTAGTGGTAACTGTCCACCTTCAAACCATAAGGGAATTTTGGAGCCAACGCGAGACTTTTGACCTTTGGTACCACGACCAGACGTGTGACCACCTTTGCCACTGCCGTAGCCACGGCCTACTCTTTTTTGTGGTTTGTCGGTAATACTAGTTAAGTGATGATGTAATGACATGATTATTTTGTTTCTGCTGGTGTGGTTGGTTTAGCAACTTTTTTAGCTTCAGGTTTAGCTGAAGCAGACTTTAGAGCAGCTTTTGGAGCTTTAGCTTTAGCTATTTCGGCCTCAGCTTTGATTTCTTTGGCAACTTCAACTTTAGTACTTGCTGCAGCTTTGGCTTGGTCTTGCATCTTTTTGACGCGGTCTTCTTCTTCTCTCTCACTCTCGGCAACCGATTTGAGCTTAATGCCCTTGAGTCTGACAATTTGTTCGATTTGACGGAGCGCTTCAAAAGTAGCGTAAACGTTAGAGGCTTTATTATTGGTGCCCAAGATTTTGCTGGAAATGTCGCGAACACCTGCCGCCTCAACTACAGCACGGATGGGGCCGCCGGCGATAACTCCCGAACCTTTTGGCGCAGGTTTAAGTAAGATACTACTAGCACCTTCCTTGACCCGAATGGAAAAAGGAATAGTGGTACCGTCTAATGGCACTTGAATCATTTTCTTTTTAGCTTTTTTGACGCCTTTGCGCATGGCTGATAGCACGTCTTTAGCTTTACCTAAGCCGACGCCAACTTTACCTTTGCGATCTCCCACCACCATTAAAATAGAAAACCCCATCTTATTGCCACCCTTTGTCTTTTTGGAGACTCTAGAAATTTGAATAACTTTTTCGTCGAATTCGCTAGGTGTACGAGCGGCATTGCGATCAAACATATTAAACCCTGACCTTTCCGGTGCGAAGCGCCTCAGCTACGGCTTTAACGCGGCCATGATAGCGGTATGAGCCACGATCAATAATCACGGCCGTGATGTTTTTATCATTTAGCTGTTTCAATAAAGATTCAGCAGCAGTGATCGCTGCATCGATCTTGGTGCCAGTTTTTACCATGGCAACGGTGTTGACGGCAGCTAGAGTTATGCCTTGGCTGTCATCGATCACTTGAAGATAGAGATACTTGTTAGAGCGAAAAATGGTCAATCGAGGTCGATCCGAAGTACCTCGGATTTTAGCGCGGACACGCTTGCGACGTTTTTCAGCTAGTTTTTGAAAATAACGAGTGTTGGGCATAGAGATTAAGCGGCTGCTTTTCCTTGTTTACGGCGAACCACTTCGTCTTCATAACGAATACCTTTGCCTTTATAAGGCTCTGGTGGTCGAACTTCTCTGATGTTGGCAGCAACTTGGCCGACTGCTTGTTTATCAATACCTTCAATGCGAATAGTGTCGGTGCCTTCAGTGGTGATCTTGATACCAGCTGGAGGATCGATCAAAACCGGGTGAGAAAAGCCCACGGCTAGGGAAATGCCTGCACCTTTAGCAGTGACCCGGTAACCAGTTCCCACTAGCTTCAGGGTCTTTTTATACCCTTCAGTTACACCGATGACGTGATTGTTGAGCAAACTACGAATCAAGCCATGATAGGCGCGAATTTGTTTTTCGTTTGAGTCTCGACCTACACTTAGTTGGTCAGCCTCGACAGTCACTTGTATATGAGGGAACACTGGAGCTTGGAGCTCTCCCTTGGGCCCACGCACCACAATCACCTTAGATTGGGTCTCAATCGTGACTCCACTGGGTAAGCTAATAGATTTGCGTCCAATACGTGACATATATTACCAGATTTGGCAGAGTAGCTCTCCACCTACATTTTGTTTTCGAGCTTCTTTATCCGTAACTAAACCACGACTGGTAGAGATGATAGTAATACCATAGCCACCCAGTGCTCGAGGAATTTTACTAGCTGGAGCATATAAGCGGCGACCAGGTGACGACAAACGCTTTACGTCAGTAATCACCGGTGATTTGCCAGAATATTTTAACTTGATCACTAAATTAGATTGAGGTGCGTCCGGACGAATGGTAGTACTTTCGATGTAGCCTTCTTGTTCCAAGATGCGAGCAATTGCTTGCTTAATCTTGGAGCTTGGCACCACTACTTCAGTGTGCCTAGCCAAGAGGGCATTCTTTATTCTGATGATCATGTCTGCAATCGGATCAGTCATACGTTATTTGCTCGCTTTTACTACACCGGGTAGTTCGCCTTTTAAGGCTAATTCTCTAAAAGTAATACGACTTAAGCCAAAATACCGCATATAAGCCTTTGGTCGGCCAGTGATTTTATCGCGATTCTCTCCGCGTGTCGACACCTTATTTGGTTTTCGGATACCAGCAGCGATATAAGCAGCGCGTTTAGCGTTGTTTTTTTCAGCTTTAGCGATTTTTGATTTTTTAGCCATATAGATTACTTATTATTTTTTCTCTTCTTTAGTAAAAGGCATGCCTAGCAGTTCTAACATGCGTCGCGAGCGATCTGGATTGGAGTTATTAGTCACAAACGTAATCTGCAGGCCTCTAACTCGCTCAATCTTATCGTAGTTGACTTCGGGGAAGACAATCTGTTCTTCCAGACCCAAGTTATAGTTGCCGTTACTATCAAAGGCGACCCGAGATGTACCCTGGAAATCTTTAACCCGAGGTAAGGTGATAGAAACCAATTTATCAAAGAACTGCCACATTCGTTCTCCGCGCAGAGTAACCATGACGCCTAAAGGATCATTCTCGCGTAACTTAAAGCCAGCAATGGCTTGGCGAGCCCGAGTGACTTGAGGCTGTTGACCGGTAATCGTGCGAAACTGCTCGACAATGTTGTCAACCGCGGTTTGGCGAGCGCGCGGATCTTGAGGATCAGTTACCCCCATGTTCAGCACAATTTTAGTCAAAGTAGGCACAGCCATGACACTATGGAGGTCAAGCTCCTTTTGCAAGGTGGTGGCCACAGCGTCGATGTAGGTTTGTCGTAAGCGGTTCATACTTATTTCTTTTCCGTCTTTACTGCCATGGCTTGGCCAGTTTTTCTAAAGATTCTGGTCTTTTGACCATCGGTGGTGACTTGATAGCCAATGCGATCAACTTCACCTTTATCATTCAAGATAGCTACGTTAGCGGTAGGCAAGGGTCGAGATAGGCTCAGTCGTTGTCCAGCTCGATCTCCAGCTGGTTTGACATGTTTTACATACACATTAACGCCTTCAACCAAAACTTTGTTGTCTAGCGGTAAGACTTTGGTGATCGTTCCTTTTCTGCCTTTATCTTTGCCGGCAGTGACTAGAATAGTATCTCCAACTTTAAATTTCATTAGACTACCTCCGGTGCCAAGCTGGCAATTTTAGCATAACCACGATCTTTAACTTCACGAGCTACGGGGCCGAAGACCCGAGTACCTAGCGGCACAGGATTAGTGCGAGACTCAACAATGACTGCCGCATTATCATCAAAACGGATGTACTCTCCACTGGGCCGACGATGCTCTTTGTGAGTGCGAACGATCACGGCTTTGACTTTGTCCCCTTTTTTGACCGAGCCCTTAGGATCACTAGTGATGACCGAAGCACTGACAATATCGCCCACGTAGCCAAAGCGGCGAACTGAGCCTCCATGGACTTGAATGACGCGAATCTGTCGAGCGCCACTGTTGTCGGCCACTAGTAGGACTGTTCTTAACTGAATCATGACGCGATCTCAACTTTACTAACTACTCTAAAATGTTTAGTTTTACTAATTGGTTTGGTTTCACTGATCAAGACAGCATCTCCCTCGTGGAGATCCATACCTTCATAGTGACAAGCGAAGTTTTTGCTGCGCTTGACGTACTTCTTGTACAAAGGATGTTGCCAGTTGCGGACTATTTTGACACGAGCGGTGTTAGCTGCTTTAAGTGAAGTGATGGTACCTTGTATTGTCTTCATATACTGTATTTCAGCTTAAGCTGGCTCTGCTGCTGCTAAAGCTTGTTGGGTTAACACTGTTTTAATCCGAGCGATATCATACCTCATCATGGCGATTTGGCGAACATTGGTTATTTTACTCGTAATTTTTGATTGACGAGCTTTCGCTACTTCCAGCTGTAAACTCTTCAGTTGAGCATTCAACTCTGAGTTTGTTTTTTGCGCTAGTGCTTTAATATCGTTTCGTTTCATTTTCTAGTATCTTATTCTTTATCAATAAATGTTGTTTTTACTGCTAATTTGTGACCGGCTTTGGTGAAAGCTGCCAATGCTTCTTCTTTGGTCGTTCCACTCATCTCAAATAGAATCATTCCTGGCTTGATCACGGCGACGTAATGATCAATATCACCTTTTCCTGAGCCCATCTTCACACCGACTGGCTTCGAGGTGACGCTCTTGTGTGGGAACAAGCGCATCCAGTATCGTCCAGCTCGCTTGGTCGCAAACGTAATTTTTTTACGCGCGGCTTCAATCTGGCGGGATGAAATCCAACCATTCTCAGTCGCTTTCAAACCAAAATCCCCAAAGGCTAAGGTTGTACCTCGAGTGGCCACACCTCGGTTTTTGCCTCTAAACTGCTTGCGGTATTTTGATTTCTTGGGCTGGAGCATGGCTAGACTACTTCCCCTTTATTAATCCACACTTTAATACCGACGTAACCAGATCTGGTGGGAGCCGGAACTTGGAAGTAATCAATATTTGCGCGTAAGGTTTGAGTGGGGATACTACCTTCAAAGTATTTCTCGCGTCGACCAATCTCCGCCCCTCCTATTCTACCAGATAATTGAATCTTTACGCCTTTGGCTCCAGCTTGCATCACTTTTTCTAACGCTTGACTTACTGCCCGGCGATGAGGATATCGTTTCAGCAGCTGATCAACAATGCGCTCAGCTACTAACTTGGCACTTAAATCTGCTTTTTTGACTTCTTCAACTTTAAGCTCAACTCGAACTTTATCTTGTGGCCGTTTGGCAGTGTTCAAAAGTTTTTCTACTTCAAGCTTGACCGCTTCTAGATTGACGCCGCCTTTACCGATTACTACACCTGGTCGAGAAACATACAGTGACACTTTGATCGTAGTTAAGGAGCGTTCGATATCGACATCAACCACGCCAGCATTAGCCAACTTTTTGTTGATGTAGTTACGCAGATGGTAGTCTTCCAATAGCTTGTCAGAGTACTCTTTTTTCGTGGCAATCCACCGGGATTTCCAGGTAAAAGTGTTACCGAGTCTAAAGCCGATAGGGTTTACTTTTTGTCCCATATTTACTCTGTTGCTTTCTTAGTACTCTTTGTAACTTCTTTTTTAGGAGTAGCCTTTGATGTAACTACCGATGTGTCTTCGGTCTCAGCGCTTAGCGTTGAAACTGGTTGAGCTGGAGTTCTATTGACCTCTATGCTACTAAGCGTGACCGTAACGTGACTAGTTCGCTTCTTAATCTCATGAGCTCTGCCACGACTGACAGCTCGGATGCGCTGATAGTGTGGGCCTTCATTAACAATGATATTTTCTAGCTTTAAGTCTTCAAACTTTAAGCCATGATTATTGAGAGCGTTAGCGATGGCTTGCTTGACTGTTTTCATGATGACCATGGTCGATTTGCGCTCAATGATCGCTAGTTGACGAATGGCCTGCTCTAAGGGCATTTTGCGCACCGTATTAGCTACCAACCGCACTTTGCGGGTAGTTTGGCGAGTGTATTTTTGGGTAGCAATAATCGTCATAATGTTACGTCTTAGCTAGTACTCGTTTCACTATCTTACCGTGGCCTCGGAATGTCCGAGTTGGAGAGAACTCTCCTAGCTTGTGACCAACCATGGCTTCACTAATAAAAACTTCAATAAACTTCCGACCTTGATGAACCGCAAAAGTGTGGCCTACAAAATCAGGGGACACCACACAAGCTCTACTCCAGGTTTTAATTGGAGCTTTATCGCCCGATGCCTTTTGCTTCATTACTTTTAGCAAAAGTTTAGGATCGATATAGGGGCCTTTTTTACTTGATCTAGACATAGTTATGACTTACTTCGTCGGTCACGAACAATAAACTTACTACTATTCTTCTTTTTATCTCGAGTTTTCTTACCCAAAGCATGTTTACCCCAAGGAGTCTTAGGATACTTCATACCGACACCACTTCGGCCTTCACCACCGCCGTGTGGGTGACTGCCAGGGTGTTGAGCGGTACCGCGAACAGTGGGACGAATACCCATTAGTCGCTTGCGACCTGCTTTGCCGATCTTAGTATTCTTCCAATCTTGATTTCCGACCTGGCCGATTGTAGCGAAACACTCAGCATTTATCAATCTTAATTCTTTAGACGGGAGCTGGACTACTGCGAACTTGCCTTCTTTTGACTGAATAGAGGCGGCTGTACCAGCGCCACGTGCCATCTGTGCCCCTTTACCCACCGTCATCTCTAAGTTGTGAATTTGAGTACCAATAGGGATGTTTTTAAGGGGTAAGGCGTTTCCTAGTTTGACCTCAACTTGCTCACCAGAAATAACGACGGCACCAATTTCTAGACCGTCAGGGGCCACCATGTAGCGTTTTTCGCCATCGGCGTAGACAATTAAGGCAATATTAGCACTACGCATCGGGTCATACTCTATTCGATCGACTTTACCAGGAATACCGTGTTTGGACCGTTTCCAGTCTAGCACGCGTAGTTTTTTCTTGACACCAGCCCCTCGATGTCGAACAGTGATGTGACCTTTGAAGCCACGTCCTTGACGCTTGATAATGCCAGGAGCCACTAAAGACTTTTCAGGACCACCATCGTGTAAATGACTACGATCAAGAATTACTTGGTGTCGTTGGCCTGGGCTAGTTGGTCGGCGTTGAATTAACATATATTTTTGAACTACTCAGTAGCAGCTCCCTGAATGTCAAACACATCAATGGTTTGACCTTTTTTTAAGGTCACGACGGCTTTTTTGACTTTGGATTGAGGTCGTTTCAGTCGTTTGCTACCTGTTGGTTTAAGACTTTTGTGACCCATAATGGTGTTAACTGAGGTCACATCGACGTTATACAGTTGATGTACCATGGCTGAGATCTGATCTTTAGTAGCAGTTCGATCCACCTCAAAAGTGAATGAGTTGCCAGTCTGCACTAACATCAGTGATTTTTCGGTGACAACTGGTTTTATAATTAAAAATGCATTCATGAGTTCTTAAGCTTTCAGCATCTTTTTCGTAGTTACTTTTTTAGGAGCAGGTGGTTTTTTAGGAACGGCTAGTTTTTTAGGAGCAGCTGGTTTTTTAGAAGCCTTGATCACTGATGTGGTAGTTTCTGCTGTGACGACTTCTGGTTTGAGCGCCTCACTATTTGATGAGTTCAAAAGTCTTGCTTCGAGCTTAGTCATGGCCGCTGAAGTTAAGATCACCCGGTCGGCGCTGACTACATCTAAAGCCGTTAAGCGGTCGGCCGTAGTTATCAAGATAGTGGACATGTTTCGAATGCCTCGAATCACTTCTTGTTCGGTGACAGACAAGATAACCAAAGTTTTGAAATCACCTGCGAGCAACTTGCGAGCTACCTTGGCTTCGGCTGGGATCTCAGTCACGTAGACATGAGCTGCTTGAGCGGACAAGGCGCACACTAATGCTTGTCGGCGCATAGTTTGACTCATGTCTAGCCACCAGTTTTCATGACCAGTAGGACCGTGAGAAACACCGCCACCTACAAAGATGTTAGGGGTGCGAGCACCATGACGAGCATTGCCGGTCCCTTTTTGTTTAAACCACTTCTTGTGAGTGCGATTGATTTCAGCCCTAGTCTTGGTCTTAGCGGTGCCTTGGCGTAGGCAAGCTCGATACACTCGAATAGCCTGTGCTAACAACACCTGATTGACTGGAGCCCCAAATAAGGCATCATTTAACAGGACTTCGGTCTGGGAATTGCTAGTAGGGAGGATTGAAGCTTTCATGATTAAACGACAACCTTGCCGGCTACTTCTTGATTGACTTCGGTGGTTTCGAGCGTTTCCTCAGTTTCTGCAGCCATAACGTGTGGCTCAGAAACAGCTAATTCTGCGACTTTAATACCTGAAGCACTCAGGTCTAGTGCTACCAGCTTATTAATGCCGGTGCGGCGAATAGAAACAGTCGAGTTGACTGAGCCAGGTACTGGACCGCTCAACCAGACTTCTTGAGTACTAGGATCAATGTAAATAACCACCAAACCTTGTACGGTTTGATTGTCGGTGCCCATGCGACCAGGCATTCTCTTACCTTTAAGAACTCGGCCAGGATTAGTGCCTGAGCCAATAGAACCAACTGCCCGCAGCCTATCGGATTGACCGTGAGTCACTGGGCCACCTTTGAAGTTGTGACGCTTCACGGCACCAGCAAAACCTTTACCTTTAGTCATCCCTTGGACTTTGACAATATCACCTACCGTCAACATATTTTCGAGTTTTAAGCTTGAGCCGACTGTAGGCAGCTCTCCGTTGTAACTCTGAGCTGCGATTTTCACACCCTTGATCGAGGTCACTCCTGAAGAAAAACCGCCCTTTTCTAGCTTAGAACGGAGCGGCTTTGACATGTTTTTGAGTTTTTTATGACCGTAGCCGACTTCAAAAGTGGCTTGAGTTTGATCTGTCGTTGGTGAGAGCTGGGCAATCACACTGATCGGATTGACCTTACAACGAGTGACTGCCAAACGCTTGCCAGAAGTGGTCCAAGCTTGGGTCATGCCGATTTTGGTGGCAAAGACAAAGGTCAACATATAGTATTTTTTCTAAGTTATGTATTCGTGCGGTGTGCATTATAAACGTGTTATAAGCCATCCAAATTAAATAATTTTTAGTAGCTACATCTTGATCTGAATGTCTACTCCTGCTGGTAAATTCAGATGCATCAATGAATCAATAGTCTTACTGGTTGGATTGACAATGTCAATCAACCTTTTGTGAGTCCTGATAATAAAATGTTCTTGGGCATTTTTGTCAGCGTGAGGCGAGACCAAAACCGTGAACCACTTACGAGCAGTTGGCAATGGTACTGGACCCACGATTCGCGCCCCGGTCGACATTGCAGTTTCCAGAATCTTGCGGCTAGCTTCATCGAGTACACGATGGTCGTATGCTTTCAATCGCACTCGAATTTTCATACTTGCAGAGTTGGTGTTAGATGAAGTCGCCATTGTATTAAATTGCGTGTTTTACAACACTCTTTTTTGTTACTTATACTCTTTACTTTATTCTGAGCATTTTATCACAGACCGAGATTATATACTGAGCTAATGCATATGTAAACACTCGAGTCATATATCTCAGTCCCCTATGCCAGGGGCGAATTTTAGTATAAATCAAAAAAGAAGCTGATAGGTAAGGAAAAACTCACCGCATGCAGCTAGTCGCTCACCAAAAAGCCCCGCTGATGCGGGGCTTTTATAAGATCACTGTTTAAAACTTAAACGAGCACTTTAGTGATCGCACCAGCACCAATAGTGTGTCCACCTTCACGAATGGCAAAGCGAAGACCTTCAGCTAAGGCCACCGGAACGATGAGTTTGACCGTCATTTTGGCGTTATCGCCAGGCATCACCATCTCTACTCCATCGGCTAGCTTGATCTCACCAGTCACATCAGTCGTTCTGATGTAGAACTGTGGTCGGTAGCCAGTGAAGAAAGGTTTGTGTCGTCCTCCTTCTTCTTTGGTCAAAATGTACACTTCAGCTTCAAACTCAGTGTGTGGTTTTGCGGTGCCAGGCTTGGCCAAAACTTGACCGCGCTCGACATCATCTTTTTCCACCCCGCGGAGTAAAATACCGACGTTGTCACCAGCTTGACCTTCATCGAGCATTTTTCGGAACATCTCGACGCCAGTCACGGTAGACTTGCGTACAGTTCTGATACCAACGATTTCGATATCTTCACCAACTTTAATCACACCTGACTCGATTCGACCAGTCACGACTGTGCCTCGGCCTTTGATTGAGAAAACGTCTTCAACTGGCATTAAGAATGGTTTTTCCAGCTCTCGAACTGGCTGAGGAATGTACTCATCGACAGTTTTCATAAGTTCCATGATCTTATCTTGATAAGTAGCATCGCCTTCTAAAGCTTTAAGAGCTGAGACACGGATGATTGGAGTTGCATCTCCGTCAAAACCATATTTAGTCAGGAGTTCACGAACTTCCATCTCGACTAAGTCGAGTAGTTCAGCATCGTCAACCATGTCTACTTTATTTAAAGCTACGACTAATTTAGGCACATTTACTTGCTTGGCTAACAGGATATGCTCTCGAGTTTGAGGCATAGGACCGTCAGTGGCAGCGACAACTAAAATGGCTCCATCCATCTGAGCGGCACCAGTAATCATATTTTTGATGTAGTCAGCGTGACCAGGAGCATCAATGTGAGCGTAGTGGCGAGCATTTGTCTCATACTCAATGTGGGTGATATTAATGGTCACACCTCGAGCGGCTTCTTCGGGAGCGTTATCGATGTCACCGTAACCCATCGCCTTGTTTAGAGGTGAGGGAATCCTGGCTGCCAAAGTGGTGGTGATGGCGGCTGATAAAGTGGTTTTGCCGTGGTCGACGTGGCCAATAGTGCCAATATTAACGTGGGGCTTGTTGCGAACAAATTTTGCTACTTCTGCCATATGTCTCCTGATTTAATATTATTTATACTGGTCTCAACCTAAAACAAAGTGGTTAATATTTGATTATATAGCCTTATGTCTGGTTTGACAAAAGGTGATTACCGGACGTTAATCCCTTTACGCTCTTCCACAATCTTAGCGGTGATGACTTGAGGTACCTCTTCATAATGAGAAGGCAACATCACACTTGATGCCCGACCTTGAGTCATACTTCGTAAGATTGTGACGTAACCCTGCATCTGTGATAAAGGAATCAGCGCGGTAATTATGACCAAGTGACCGCGATTAGCGGTACCCTGAATTTGAGCGCGGCGGGCGCCTAAGTCACCAATTACGTCGCCCATAAAGTCGTCAGGCGTGGTCACTTCAACCTTCATAATTGGCTCTAGCAGTACCATTCCCGCTTTAGCCACTCCTTCGCGCATGCCGAGAGATCCAGCCATCTTGAAAGATAACTCACTCGAGTCAACATCGTGATAGGAACCATCCAGTAGGGTGACCTTGACATCGGTCATGGGATAGCCAGCTAAGAAACCCCGGTCAATTGATTCTTTAATCCCGTCATTAGTAGGTTCGATAAACTCACGAGGTACACTGCCACCAGTGATTGCATTTACAAACTCGTAGCCTGTACCCCGGTCTTTGGGCTCGAGCTTGAGCACTACGTGACCGTATTGACCTCGACCACCAGTTTGTTTAATGTATTTTCCTTCACCATCAGCCGCCTTGGAAATTGTTTCTTTGTAGGCCACCTGAGGTGCGCCGACATTGGCTTCAACCTTGAACTCCCGCTTCATCCGGTCCACCAGGATTTCCAGGTGCAGCTCGCCCATACCCGAAATAATGGTTTGACCAGTTTCATGATTAGATTTGATCGAGAAAGTTGGATCTTCTTCCGACAGTTTTTGCAGGGCCGTACCCATTTTCTCTTGGTCAGACTTAGTTTTGGGCTCAATTGCTAGAGAGATAACTGGCTCAGCAAAAGAGATACCTTCTAAGACAATTTGCTTGCTTTCATCACACATAGTATCGCCAGTTTTGGTGTCCTTAAGACCCACGATGGCGACAATCTCGCCCGCGAACGCTTCCGCAATCTCTTCGCGTTGATTGGCGTGCATTAATAACAGCCGACCAACTCGTTCTTTTACTTTTCGAGTCGAGTTGAAAGTGTATGAACCAGAACTTAATTTACCTGAGTAAATCCGCACATAGGTCAAACGACCCACATGGGGATCGGTTTGGATTTTGAAAGCTAATCCTGAAAAAGGCTCTTCGGGAACCAGGGCTCTAACCTCTTCCTCATTTGTTTTGGGGTTAATACCCTTGATTTCAACTATGTCTTGAGGTGATGGTAAGTACTCGACCACGGCATCCAAGAGAATTTGCACCCCAGTGTTTCGCAGTGACGAGCCACAAAAAACAGGTACTAGTTTGTAAAGAATGGTAGCCTGGCGTAGCGCTGATTTAAGCTCAGCGACGGTTGGCTCTACAGCATTCAGGTATTTTTCCATTAAAACATCATCAGTTTCCGATATAGCTTCAATCAGCTGAGCCCGGAACTTCTCGACTTCAGCCTTCATCTCCTCTGGAATACTGACTTCTTTATACTCGGCACCGACGATACCTTTTTCCCAGACCCAAGCCTTGCGCTCAAGTAACTGGACTACGCCATTAAAACTATCTTCAACTCCAATGGGCAGCACCATAATCGCTGGCTTCACTCCAAACTTAGTCCGAATATCTTCGATGGTTCGGTGATAATCAGCGCCAAGCTTGTCCATTTTATTGACAAAACAAATACGAGGTACATGATACTTATCTGCCTGGCGCCAGACAGTCTCTGACTGAGACTGGACACCTTCTTCAGCATCTAAGACCGTTACACCACCGTCGAGCACACGTAGAGAACGCTCAACTTCAGCTGTAAAGTCGACGTGACCAGGAGTATCGATAATGTTGAAACGATAAGGAGCAACAGTTAAGTTCAAGTCAAAAACTGGAGTCCAAAAAGTAGTAGTTGCCGCCGAGACGATTGTAATACCTCGCTCACGCTCCTGATCCATCCAGTCCATCTGGGTTTCACCCTCGTGAACTTCGCCGATTTTGTAGGATTTTCCGGTGTAGTACAAAATCCGCTCAGTCGTAGTGGTTTTGCCCGCATCAATATGAGCAATAATGCCAATATTTCGAATCCGATCCAGAGGAACATTACGATCTAAAGTTTTAACTGTGTTTTGGGCCATAAACCATTGGGTGCGAGAGGCAACATCTTCAAACTGATAAAATGAAACTAGACGAACTGCTATTCTATCTCGACTAAGTCAAGTTGTCGAGGTGGGCTAATTTGGAGTGTATTCTGGCTTTTTAAAATCTTGATACAACTTAATTTCCACCGTCCACCTATTTCGATTAAGATCTGACTTCCAAACTTTACAGACTGGATTCAACCAGAGAGGCTCAGAATCGCCCTGATAAATTAGTGGCTCTTCCCACTTTAATACTTTCATTAAATCGGCAACTAAAGCCACAGCGTATTCTTGAGGCTGCAGCTGGTGACCATCTTCCATTGTATCTACCTGTTCTTGACTTAGACTCAATTCATCATACTTTCCTAGTTCAAACTCGTGTGCTAAGGCTATGCGGCCTTGATTGACTTCTATGTCTCGGTAATTTGAACCTAACTCACCTTGTTTCTCGACTTTCTTAGCTTTGAGCGATTGTCTAGCTTCTAGATTTGCAGGGAAAAATTCAAATTTTCTTGAATAAATAACCTTAAAACCCTTGCTCTTTATTATATCAGCGTGAACATCAATCCATTTCAGGACCATAGCAAAGTTCACATCTGCCTTTGGCCTACTAAGGAAGTCATATCCGCCAAAATTTTCTAGTTTTTCTTTTTTATCAGGATAGATAGCTGGCTTTACATTGACGTTTGGCCGATGTAAAAGCAGTTTAATTGTGTACAAAGTAGGCGCTTCGCCACCAGTTGCTGCCGGAAATTCTCTCAATTCAAAACAAGCGTCATCTAAGGTTCTTTTCACCAGCTGCGGTGTAGAATCATCTTGAAGTAAATCATCTTTCAGCAGAGCTAAAACATTGGGAATCAGATTTTGCGCCTGATCCTCTACATACTCTTGACTGGGACTGAACCTGAGCATGCATTACTTTCTTCTACCCTGTAATATTGATCTTGTAAAGTTTTGAGATCACCAGTCACCTCAAGGAAAATACAGTTCTCAGGGTCTCCATTATCAGTAGAACTTTCAGTCACTACAGCACCATACTTTATCAAAAAGCCTGTCATCTTATTGGCAAATTTTCGAGCCTTAACCAGCTCTTCTTGTTCTTTTTCATCATTACCATGCCGATAGAGATATCCAAGCGAGTTAAGAGCAGCATAGGTCTGCTCAGGCAATTCTTCGTCATGCTCAAAATCGGAAGGAGGAGATGACTCTATGGACATGGCAGGATGATACTTTGTTTAAAGTAAAATAGCTCAAATGTTTACCAGCGGAAATGGGCAAAGGCCTTGTTGGACTCAGCCATGCGGTGGGTAGCATCGCGCTTAGCGATGGTACCACCTTGGTTATTAAGTGCGTCCATCATCTCGGCTACTAGCTTTTCGGCGAATGAGTGAAACTCTTTACTCGGACGTTTACTAGCTTCGGCAATTAACCAGCGGAGAGCTAAAGCAATTCCTCGGCGACCTTTGACCGGCATCGGCACTTGATAAGCAGCTCCACCGACTCGGCGAGATCTTACTTCCATTTGAGGAGTGACAGTTCGGAGAACTTCATCCAGCATATCTAATGCATTTTTACCCGTTTGATCTTCAAGTTGCTCTAAGGCTAGATAGACCTGTTTTTGAGCCACTGATTTTTTACCATCAAACATTATGTAGTTGATTAAACGAGCAACTTTAGTCGAGCCATATTTCAGGTCGGGTGGAAGTTCTCGGACGATAGCACGTTTTGATCGCATAGGCGGTATTTATTCTATTAACTTGGGCGCTTTACGCCGTATTTACTTCTACTTGTTTTACGATCAGTCACACCAGCACAGTCATATTTTCCCCGGACGATGTGATACTTCACCCCAGGTAAGTCTTTGACTCTGCCTCCGCGGACTAAGACGATACTGTGTTCGGCTAAGTTATGACCTTCACCCATGATGTAGGCGGTGACCTCCATTTTATTGGACAAACGGACCCGAGCCACTTTACGTAACGCTGAGTTTGGTTTTTTAGGCGTCATCGTCTTAACGATAGTACACACTCCGCGCTTTTGAGGGTTAACGGTTTTAACTGGCTTTGAAGTAATGGTATTGAAACTGCGACGTAAGGCAGTAGCTTTAATTCGCTTAGCTTTGCTGCGACGTCCACCATTTCTAATAAGTTGATTTACTGTTGGCATGAGGTTGGATTATATCACATTCTTTAACTAGTAATTCATTTAAAATTTTCTTGATGACTTGAGCAACCATCCCCTCCTGCTCAGTAAATTGAGCAGGAGCTGGGAGAGTACTAATCATGTGTAAGTCTTGTTGCGTCACTGCTACTTAAGCCAATAAAGCTTGTTCTGGACTAGTAGGAATTAAGCGACCAATGATCACGTTTTCTTTTAGTCCTTCTAGGTAGTCTACGGCACCGGATGACGCGGCATCGGTCAACACATTTTTAGTGTGTTGGAAAGAAGCGGCGGACAACCAAGAGCTAGTAAAGAGCGACGAGCGGGTAATACCTAACAACATGACTTTAGCAGTTGCAGGTTCGCCACCCGCAGCCATGACTCCGTCATTGGCTTGAATGAACTTACCTCGTTCAATCACTTCACCAGTCAAGAACTGAGTGTCGCCCGTAGCTTCGATCTGGACTTTGTCGCCCATTTTACGCAACGTCACTTCAAAATGCTTGTCGTGAATGGGAATACCCTGGGACTCGTAGACGCGTTGGACTTCATTAACGACATACTGTTGAGCAAAGAGCAAGCCTTTGATGTGCAGTAGTTCATGAGGATCCATCGAGCCACCGGTCAGTTGAGTGCCCAAAGCTACCAGTTGTCCATCTTCGACTAACAGCATCTTGACATTAGCTATGGCAAAAGAGCGCTCTTCGGCTGGTTGAGAGCTAGTCGTAATTATTAAGACTGTGCCTTCTTCCGTATGATTGATACTGACTTTACCCGAGATGTCAGCAATTAAAGCTGGGATCTTAGGTACGCGAGATTCAAGCAACTCCTCTACCCGAGGCAGACCTTGGGTCACGTCTAGACCGACGATACCACCCGAGTGCTTAACCCGCATAGTCAGCTGTGTACCAGGCTCGCCAATTGACTGAGCGGCAATCACGCCTACTGGAACACCAATGTCGACTAGTTCACGAGTTGAGAAGTCCCAACCATAACATTGTTGACAGATGCCTCGAGGTGCTTGACAGGTCAATGGTGATCGAACCCAGATGGACTCCACTCCGGCTTCCACAATCTTTTGAGCGGTGTGCTGAGAGATGATGTGACCAGCTTGGACGATAACTTCTTTACCAGCCGCAACTTCACGAAGTGCAACTCGACCAGTCATGCGCAGGACAAAACTATCTGGGCGACGAGTGTTAGCAATCTCAATACCTTGAGTTGTTTCACAGTCGTGCAGCCGAATAATCACATCGTGAGCGACGTCACAGAGACGTCGAGTCAGGTAACCAGCGTCGGCAGTTTTTAAGGCCGAGTCAGTTAGACCTTTACGAGAGCCACGAGCTGAGGTCACATACTCGAAAATCGATAGACCTTGACGGAAGTTAGACTTAGTAGGCATCTCCACGATGTTACCTAATGGGTCAACGACGAGTCCCCGCATTGCAGCTAGCTGTTTGACTTGGTCTTTGGAAGCCCGAGTACCACCGGAGTTGATCATCACTTTGACCGCATTGGTCTCGGCATATGAGCTCCAAGTCTTCTCGGCCACTTCATCAGTGGTTTTCATCCAAATATCGTAAGTGGAGCGGCGACGCTCTTCTTCGGTGATTAAACCTTGAAGATAGCTTTCTTGTACTACTTCCGCCTGCTTGTTAGCACCGGCAATGATGGTATCTTTTTCTTCAATCATCTGACAGTCAGACACTGAGACTGATAGGCCTGAGGTGGTAGCTGCTTGGAAGCCTAGATCTTTAATGTCGTCGATCATTTCTGCAACTCGTTCCGCTGGCTCAGTTTCGATTGCGACCGTGACTAGCTCCTTGATTCTTTTAGCAGTCACTGTCTGGTTAATGAACCTGAGTGATTCTGGTAAAATGTCATTGAACTCCATCCGACCGATAGTTGTAGTCATGATCTCGAAGCCAGTAGCTTGCGGCTTGGGTAAGCGAACTTTGATTTCTTGCTGTAAGGCGATTCGACCAATCTGGAAAGCGTGATACGCTTCGTCTCGACTAGCAAAAATAGTTCCAGCTGACTTGAGCTCTGGGTTGACCATGGTGTGATAGAAAATACCCATCGCCATCTCTTTGTTTGGGACCGTAATCGGATCACCATTAGCTGGCTTCAATAAGTTGTGAGTAGCCATCATCAAGGTTCGAGCTTCTTCCTGGGCTTCTTCCGTCAATGGGACATGCACAGCGACTTGGTCGCCGTCGAAGTCAGCATTGTAGCCAGCACACACACAAGGGTGTAGGCGGATAGCGTTGCCTTCAATCAAGAGTGGGAAAAATGCTTGCATACCTAGTTTGTGTAAGGTAGGAGCACGGTTCAGGATAACTGGATGATTGGTGGTCACTTGCTGCAAGATGTCATAGACAATTGGCTCACGGCGGTCAAGTAAGTGACGAGCACTCTTGACGTTGGGCGCCGTCCCTTGAATGATCAGCTCGCGCAGAACGTAAGGTTTGAACATTTCCAGGGCCATATCTTTTGGCAATCCACACTCATTGAGCTTGAGTTCCGGACCAACTACGATCACCGACCGTCCAGAGTAGTCAACCCGTTTACCTAGCAAGTTTTGTCGGAACCGACCTTGCTTACCCTTTAACATTTCTGACAGCGAGCGTAGTGGACGGCGATTAGTTCGACGACGAGACTGACGAGCCTGTGATGAGTCAATTAGTGAGTCAATCGCTTCCTGGAGCATCCGTTTTTCATTCCGAAGAATGATTTCTGGTGCGCCTAAGTCAATCAAGTGCTTCAACCGATTATTACGGTTGATGACGCGACGATAGAGGTCATTTAAGTCAGAAGTCGCAAATCGACCACCAGACAACTGAACCATAGGTCGAAGATCGGGTGGGATAACAGGAAGAATACTTAAGAACATCCAGCTAGCGTCAATTCCCGCTTTACGCAAACCTTCGACGACGCGTAAGCGCTTGATGGCTTTGATGCGACGAGCTCCTTTGGTTTCATTCATCTCAACGCGGAGTTTTTCTACCAGACTGTTGAGATCAAGCTCTTTGACTAGCTCCAACACTGCCTCAGCGCCCATGCCGACTCGAATTTGACTGACAGCATCGTACTCATCAAGCTTCAAGTACTCGTCTTCAGACAGAATTGTCCCAGTCCGAATCCGCTTGACCATCGACTTGATTGTTTTGTAGATCTCTTCAGTTTGCTCGACCTGGGTAATGAGCTGCTCTTTAATCTGAGCCATGCGTTGCTTGGCCTTGATCTCGAGCTCTGTAAGCTTGAGCTCTAGTGTCTCAGAGTTGGTGACTTTTTCTTTGAGCTTGGCTTTATCAGCGTCCAAGGCATCCTTAGTCTTTTGAATGTCAACTTCGGCCGTAGCTCGGAGTTCATCTTGAGCCGCCACAGAGCTGGCATCGAGACGTTCAGCCACGGCAATTTTATCGTCACTATCTACTTCTAAGACTACGTATTGAGAAAAGTAGATGAGGGCGTTTAAGTTGCGCGGTGAGATATCGAGAAGTAACGAGAGCTTAGATGGAGCACCTTTGAAAAACCAAATGTGAGCCACCGGAGACGCCAAGCCAATATGACCCATGCGTTCACGTCGGACGCGAGCTTGAGTCACTTCGACGCCACATTTGTCACAGATGATACCTTTATAACGAATGCGTTTGTATTTTCCACAGTAACATTCATAATCCTTCATCGGACCAAAAATCTTTTCGTCAAAAAGTCCATCTTTTTCAGCTTTAAGAGACCGATAGTTTATCGTCTCAGGCTTCTTTACCTCGCCATGTGACCAAGACTTAATTGTCTCGGGTGAAGCGATTCTGATTTCTAGTGCGGAAAAGTCAATAATTTGTTTCATAGTGTTCCTGAAATAGCGTTAGTTACTCTTATTTCTCCTCCTCTTGCGTAATGTCTGAGTCTGATGGTTCGGCATCACCTTCTAGCTCGGCTGCAATCTCAACAGCTTCATCCAGCTCATCATCGCTGACGCTTGGATCATCGGTAATAGTAGCGTCGTCGGCCACAATCGAAGCATCGTCATTGGTGATTTCAGCTAAGGCTGGATTAACTGGAACTGCTGGAGTAGCTGCTTCATCGTCAATTTCTTTGACCTCATGCGCCACGACGTCCAAACCAAGTGAGTTCAGTTCACGCATTAAGACTTTGAACGACTCAGGTACCGTTGGAGCCGGAATTTCGGTTCCTTTGACCATAGCTTCAAAAGCTTTGGCTCGACCCATGACGTCATCGGACTTGATGGTTAACATCTCTTGGAGCGTATGAGCAGCACGGTGTGCTTCTAGAGCCCAGACTTCCATTTCTCCTAAGCGCTGTCCACCCATCTGAGCTTTGCCGCCCAATGGTTGTTGTGTCACTAGCGAGTAAGGTCCAGTAGAACGAGCGTGAGTCTTATCCTCAACCATGTGAATGAGCTTTAAGATGTAACCGATACCAACTACAGTTGGCTCGGCAAACAGCTCTCCAGTTTTACCATTGATGAGCTGGACTTTACCACTCACTGGTAAACCAGCTTTGCCTAGCTCTTCCCAAATCCGTTCTTCGTTCACGTCTTCAAAAGCGGGAATAGCGACCGTGTAACCTAGTTTGTTGGCTGCCCAAGCCAAGTGAGCTTCGAGTAACTGACCCAAATTCATCCGAGCTAAAACTGACAATGGTGAGATGATGATGTCAACGGCAGTCCCGTCTTCCAAATGAGGC
>Ga0163154_10003246_pt1 | contig 22797 bp, 19 predicted proteins | sample OliLakLV19MP9P1_FD_148649 | JGI IMG/M metagenome (GOLD analysis project Ga0163154, IMG submission 148649) | Freshwater microbial mat bacterial communities from Lake Vanda, McMurdo Dry Valleys, Antarctica - Oligotrophic Lake LV.19.MP9.P1 | ecosystem: Environmental > Aquatic > Freshwater > Lake >... | reverse complement strand
AACCCTAACGGATGAAGGGGCGGTCGGCACGGCTGCTAGGGCGGTTGCGCCCCATCGCGGCGCAAGATTCTCCAAGTGTCGGCGCAGCAGGTGGGATAGCACTCCTCGAGCTCGAATCGGTAGGAGGAGACGATGATCGACGACCGTTGCTCTGGCGGCCATGCGCTGTTCGCGAGTGCGATCGGCCCGTGCGGGATCGCCTGGAGCGAGCACGGCATCGTGCGCATCCAGCTCCCCGAGGCGACACCGGAGCACACGGTGTCGCGCCTTACCGCCGGCCACGACTCGGACGAGGCGCGACCGCCGGCAGCGATCCGGCGCGCCATCAAGCGCATCACCCGGCACCTCGAGGGAGATGTGCAGGATCTGTCCGACCTGCCGCTCGACGTGGGCGCGTTGGCGCCGTTCCGCCGGACGGTCTACGCCGCCGCGCGCCAGGTGCCGGCGGGCCGCACATCGACCTACGGAGAGGTGGCGCGGCGGATCGACATGCCAAACGCCGCGCGTGCGATCGGTCGGGCGCTGGGCGTCAATCCGTTTCCGATCGTCGTGCCGTGCCACCGGATCCTGGCCGCGAACGGCAAGTCCGGCGGCTTCTCGGCGTACGGCGGGCTCGACACCAAAGCGCGCTTGCTGGCGATGGAGGGCGTCGCGCTGGAGCCCGCTCCGCGAGCGCAGCCCGGGCACGGGAGCTTGCTCGACCTCGATCACCGCGATGCGGTCCGCCACCTCCGCCGCGCCGATCCGAAGCTCGGCGCGCTGATCGATCGCGTCGGGCCGTTCGCGATCGAGCTGCAGAAGACGAACAGCTCGCTCGCCGCGCTGGCCGAAGCGATCGTCTATCAGCAGCTACACGGCAAGGCCGCGGCGACGATCTTCGGCAGGTTCAAAGCCCTCTATCCCGGCCGGCGATTCCCGACTCCGGACGAGATCCTGGCGACGCCGGAAGCCGCACTGCGAGGAGTCGGGCTGTCGCGCAACAAGCTGCTCGCGATCCGCGACCTGGCGCAGAAGGTGCGCAGCGGGGTGGTTCCGCCCGTGGCGGCGCTGCGCCGGATGTCGAACGAGGACATCATCGAGCGGCTCACCGCGGTCCGTGGCATCGGTCGCTGGACGGCGGAGATGCTGTTGATCTTCAGGCTCGGACGCCCCGACATCCTCCCGGTCGACGACTACGGCGTGCGCAAGGGCTGCGCCGTGGTGCTGCGCAAGAAGGAGCTGCCGAGCCCGGCCGAACTCGCCCGCTACGGTGAACGCTGGAAGCCCTACCGGACCGTGGCGAGCTGGTATCTCTGGCGCGCCGCCGACCTGGACAAGAGCACGGCGACGTAGCGCGGGGAGCCCGCGCAAGGCGCGGCATGGACAGTGCGCCGCCGGCGGTCCTCACTTGCGCCGGCTCTCCTTGCGCCGCGCGGCACCGCGGAAGTCGATCGGGCTGTAGAGGCTGAGCCCGCCGTCGGCGAGCACGACCTGGCCCGTCACCCAGTCGAGGGTGAGGAGGGCCACGATCGCCTGCGCGACGTCGTCGGCTTCACCCAGGCGGTGCAGCGGAGTCCGCGCCACGACCTCGTCGGTCATGCCGGTCTCGGGTGCGCCGGCGAGCATGGGGGTTCGCGTCACGCCCGGGCCGACGGCGTTGACGCGGATGCCGTGCTCCGCCCACTCGTGGGCCGCAACCTTGACGAGCATCTCGAGCGCCGCCTTCGACGCGCAGTAGGCGCCCATGCCTTGATCGGCGAGACGCGCGCTCACGCTCGTCACCGCGACCATCGCCCCGTCGACGCCGGCTCGACGCAGCGCTCTCGCGACCACCGACATCGTGAGCCAGGCGCCCTTGAGATTGACACCCAGTACGCGATCGAAGGCCGCTGGCGCGATCTCGGTCAGGAGGCCGGAGTGGCCGATGCCGGCGGACGCCACGAGCAGCGTCGGGACGCCTGCGATCGCCAAGGTGCGCTCGAGCCCTGCCTCGACGGCGGCCGGATCGGCGACGTCGCACACCACCTCCGCCCCGGGCGCGACGTCCCAGACGACGACGCGTACGCCCTGCCCGGAAAGCCGATCCACGACGGCAGCGCCGATTCCGGACGCCCCACCGGTGACCACCGCCACCCGACCCGAGAGCTCCATGCGCAGGGCTGTAGCCCGAGTCGGGCGGCGATTCGACACCCGCGATCGTGATCCGTGATCAGGCCATGAAGTAGGCGTTCAGCTTGTTGCCGTCGAGATCGCGGAAGTAGCCGCCGTAAAAGCCGTCGCCGCGCGGACCGGGCTTGCCCTCGTCGGTGCCACCGAGCGCGAGCGCCTTCGCGTGGATCTTGTCGACCTGCTCCTGCGAGCTTGCAACGAGCGCGATCATCCCCAGCTCTGTGAGCAGCGCGTCGTAGAACGCAGCGGCGCGCTGGAAATCATTGGTGCCGATGGTCACGTGGCCGACCATGGGGTTCCCTCCCGAGGTTTTGCGGCGATCGTATCGGAGCGGCCCGGCCCCGAGAAGCGCAGTTCGAACGGGGGCTTGCCTTCTGCGGCGCACATTCGCCGGTACGGGCTTGCTTCGCGAATATTTTGGTCTTAACGTGAAGACGTGTCCTGCCTCTCGGAGAGGCCATTCACGTGGACACGTCGATCGTCGCTCGTTCGCGAGCAAAGGGAGAGACCTTGTCGATCAATCGTCACGACGGCGGGCGGGAGCCATTCGCGCTCGCGGGTCCGGCACGATGAACTTGCTGCGTCAGGTGCTCGCGCGCTGCTGGGAGTATCTCCGTCGCCCCAAGCACGACCAGGACGACGACCCGGAATCGACCATCCCCACCGAGGCGGCTTTGCTCGACGACACCCGTCGCTGGGCAGAGGAGCGAAAGCACTTCTGGGCCGAGTTCCATGAGGGGCAGCGTCAAGCGGAGGAGCGCTCGCGCGTGTGACCGAGCGCGGCCGGCGCGTCGTCCTTACGTCGCGAGCAAGCATGCCGTCGAAGGGTTGACGAAATCGGCGGCGCTCGAGGCGTTCGGCGTGCGCGTCAACGCGGTCGCCCCCGGTGAGGTCGAGCCGATTCCTCGGCACGGAGGAGCGCAAGGCAGGCGTGGCCTCGGCCGTCCCGCTGCAGCGTATCGGGACGGCCGAGGAGATCGCGCAGAGCATCGTCTTCCTGGCCTCGAGCAGGGCATCGTTCATGACCGGAGCGACCGTCCTGCTCGATGGCGGCAAGACGGCGCTCTGACGTCTCAAGGCCCGTTGCGGTCGAACTCGAGGACCTGCTGAAAGGTCGGACGGTTGGTGGAGGGGAACGTGTCGGGCAGAACGCCCGGTACGAAGCCGGTACGTGATGCGGACTTCCGCCACAGGGCCGGGTCGCTCTGACCGAGATCCGCCGCGACAGCGTCGGCCGCCTGGTGGACCGCCTGCCACAGTGCCTCGGTGCAGGCCGGCAGCGAGCCGCCGCCGCAGTACGACAGCTTGAAGCGACCCCGCACCGGCTCGCCGAGGAGAGTGCGGAGATCCTTGTCGACGTAGGACGCGCCCTCCAAACCGTCGAGGTTGCGGACGCCGTCGAGGTCGTCGGTGAGGTCGCCGAACACCGGCGACATAACCGCGTCCGCGATCGGCCGCCACACCGCGTCGATGATGACCGGGCCGGCCTCGTCATAGAGCCCATCGCCGTCGGCATCGAGGCGCGGCGCATCGCGCTTCACCCAGTCGTCGAGCAGATCGAGCACTTTCTGATCACGCGCGCTCGGGGCCTGTCCCCGGCGCAGCGTCCGGCTCACGACCGGCCAGACCGGTGCGCGAACGTCCTCGGTGGCGGCGCGGTTCATGATCCCGACGTTGTCGGTGAGCTGCACGCTGGCGGGCCACTGGTCGAAGTTCTCCACGCGCTGCACCGACCCGTAGGGCTCGTCGTCGCCGTGCATGAAGCCCGGCGCCGATTGGTTGTTCCAGTTGAGCAGCAGGCCGTTCGGGCCGGAGACGTCGTGCGGATGCTGGCGCTCCTGCAGGTAGCCGAGCCACTCGTATTTGCCGGTACCGAGCGTCGGCAGCCGGCGGTCGAGACCACGCGGGCGGCGCGGCAGCAATCCGGAGGAGAAGAACGCCGTCGCTTCACGGGAAGCATAGGCCCAGTTGAACGTGAAGCCGAACTTGTTCGCGGTCTGCCAGAAGCGAGCAGGGGTGCTCGCCTGGCCCTCGGTCATGCGCTTGAGCGCGACCAGGTTGAGCCCGTCGCGGCCGAACGTCGAGCGGCGCCGTGACAGCGCGTAGGGCTTGCCGTCGACGGTGGCGGTCGCGAACACCCCACCGTGCACCGTGACCTGGTAGATCAGCGGGGTGTCACCGAGCGTGCCGGCGTTGAAGGTCTCCATCGCGCGGCACTTGCCCTTGAACAAGTAGTGCTTCGAGGCCCGCGTCGGCTTCCCGCGGCCGGGCTCGCAGAGCTGCTCCGCGTATACGTCGCGGACGTCGTGTCCGGCCGACGTCAAGCTCCACGCGTAGTTCTCGGTGCGGCCGATCAGCATGTACATGGCGAGGCCGGGGACACCGACGCCCTGCGCCTTGATCCCCGGCCCCTCGAGATGGATCTGCTGAACGATCTCCGGGTAGTAATAGCCGAGCTGCGGACCCATCACCGCGAGCGTGTTCCCGGAGCTCGAGCGCGATGGTGCCGTAACCAGGAAGTTCGACGCTCGCCGCCGCGCCGGTGCTGCCGCCGCCTCGGCCGGAGACTGGCGCGGATCGATGCTCTCGATGGACCCGGCGTCGAGCGTGACCGAGCCCGTCACCGGTCCGCCTGTCAACGGCCGGTAGTTGAATCGCCGGTTGATCGTGGTGGGCGCTTCAGGATCCTCCGCCAGCATCACGTCGCCCCAGGCGGCGTAGCCGCGCTTTCGTCCGAGCTTCTGCTCGAGCTTGGCGAGGAGATCCGAATTGGCTGCCTCGGCGCCACCACCGGCGCCGAAGATCGAGCCGATGAACGCCGTCACCGCGATGACGTCGTTCACGGTGGCGGGCGCCTCGTCGATGCCATTTGCCTCCTGGTAGGCATTGATGCCGTCCACGTAGGCCTGGGCATCGGCGATGACCTGGCGGCCCTCGCTGCCATAGGTGTCTTCCAGAAGCTTGACCTGTGCGGTGACCAGGGCCTCGGCCTCGGCACTCGGGGTGAAGCTCTGGATGCCGGTCACCAGCGAGAAAGCGTCGATGTTCGGCACGTCCGCGACGGCGACGCGCGCCGGGCCACGGCCGACCTGGAGCAGCAGACCACGATCGCGCGCCGTCGCCCAGCCGGCGCCGAACGAGACGTCCGCGCGCGTCTCACCGTAGACGTGCGGCACGCCGTACGCGTCATAGATGAGCTTGAGGCCGGCCCTGCCGGTGACCTCCTCCCGCCCGGGTGCGATCGGCGTGAAGTCCTCGGGAAGGAAGAAGTTCTCGATGTCCGCGACCGTGATGTCGTCGCGCAGCGGCGTCAGGCCCGCGTAGAGCGCGAGCTGATCCGTCGAGTTCGCGGTGAAGGGCACGCCACCGAAGTTGCCGGGCGGCAGGATGTAGCGGGCGGTGTCGGCGGCCGCCACGGGGGACGATGCCAGAAGCACCAGAGCTGCGAGCGAGAAGAGCGCGCGATGGGTCACAGGGATTCCCTCCAACCTGTTGGCTACACCGGTCCGGGAGATGGGGGCAATCGCCGTTGTGTCGAATCTCGTCGTTTCCCGCAGCGTCCATCACCTGCGGCGCTGAGCACGGGGGGATTCATGAGAGTCGGCTTGTTCTGCCTGATGGTGCTGGGGATGGCGGCCTGTGGCGGCGGCGGGCCAGAGTCGCCCGTCGTCGCGCCCGGCGTGTCGAACGCGCAAATCGTCTTTCAGTCGCAGTCGCCGGTGCCGACCGACCCTGCGGCCGTCAACGAGCTCGTCACGATGAACATCGACGGCTCGGAGCGCAGTCAGATCACCCACGACGGCAAGAACAAATTCCTCCCGCACTTTTCCCGCGACGGGACGCGACTCGTCTACTCCAAGTTCCTGACCGGCAGATATGACGATCCGAGAGCCCAGACCGATGTGGCGATTCATGACTTCGCGAGCGGAACCGAAACGCTGCTCACCCACACCGGCACGAGCTTCCAGCCAGCCTGGTCGCCGGACGGAGAGCGCATCGCTTTCGGCACCAGGGCCGGGGATTCGCTCTGGATCATGAATGCCGACGGCTCCGATGCGCACCTGCTGGGCGCGCCGAGCGGCGCCCTGGATGACCTGCGCTGGGGAGACTTCGCCTGGTCGAGTGACGACTGGATCCTGTTCACCGTGGCCGAGAACACCGACGACTGCTTCAAGGCCCGGCTCGACAAGATCCGACCCGACGGCACCGCGCGTACGAAGGTCACCGACGGTGGTCCCAACTGCACGCCGGACGGGATGGAGCAGAGCGGGGACGCCGACCCCGGCTTCAGCGCCGACGGTACCCGCGTGTTGCTGTTCCGCGCGTGTTTCGGCGCCACGCCAGCGAACGGCATCTTCGTCACGGACACCGCCGGCTCCTACCGGACGAAGATTGCAGACGGGTTCGGGCCCGACTGGAATCCGGCCGCCGAGTAGCGGCATTCGACCGGTCGCTCCCCCGTGGGCCGTGACTCCCCGCACGTACCGCTCGACCGGGTCACGACAGTCCGGGAGGCGGGGGTTTCAACCTCCGCGATCACCCGCAGACTGGCGTCAGGGGGCACACACGACGGGCACCTTCGTATAGTTGCACTGCTTGCCCGAGAGATCCGCTCCGACCGGGTTCAACGCGACTTCCCAGTCCTTCTTGATGTCCGGCTCGGAGAAGTCGGCGGTCGGCGGCCGGTGATGATCCGGCGCGTCGTCCGGTGTGTAGTCCTCGAACGCGATCTGGAGAGCGGGGCAACCCTTCGCCGGGCAATCGAGCTCCTTGACCGACCAGCTGCAGATCGCGTCTTCGTTCGCGGCGTTCTTCTCGTTGCAGGCGTGAGCCCGTCGGCTTCGCGATGCGATCCAGCCGTGCCCTTCACCATCCAGCCCGGACGCAGGAGTGCGCTCAGGAGCCGCGAGGCATTGGCAGCTGGTCAAGCGCTCACGCGTCGCTGAACGGCGCGGAACAAGCGTTGGTATCGCTGAGACCCGCGTCGGACGCGGGGTTCCTGAATGCCGGAGGCGGGACTTGAACCCCTCGGAAACCCTTGAAGGACGGCGTTCTTCCGGGACCTCGTGTGTCGCCCGTTGGCCCCCCAGGGCCAACGGGGCCCGACGCTGTCGACCCGTAGCGCGAGCATTCCCATCTATGGTATGGAAGCCATAGGTGAGAGCCCGGCTGCTCTTCGGCGAGAAGCGTCTCGTCTGGTCACCCTCGACGGGGAAGGTCGGCATCGCCGAGATCAAGGTGTGGGAGGTGCCACGTTCCATCGGCTACCCGGAAGCGCGCAAGTTCTCGCTCTTCTTCACGGTCGACGGTGACGTGCTCGTGGGGATCGACAACCACAGGCCCAAGGGGCCGCACGTTCACCACCACGGGCAAGAGCGGTCCATGAGCGGTCCATGAGCGTTCTGAACGAGGACGAGTTGGTTGCGACGTTCTGGCAACTCGTACGACAGGAAAGATTCGAACGATGAACGCAAAGCGTGTGCGCATCGCGGTCGAGCCGCTGGCTGATACCGAGGTGCGCTGGAAGAAGGCGCTCAAGGGGAAAGCGAAATCACGCGGAGACGTCATCACCGTCGCCAGCTGGGAAGTCCTCGCAAAGATCCTCTCGCCGGCCCGCCTCGAGATTCTCGCCCGCGTTCCCGAGATCGCTCCGAAGTCGATCGCGGCCCTCGCGCGAAGTCTCAAGCGCGACTTCAAGAACGTCTACTCCGACGTCATGTTCCTCTCGGAGGTCGGCCTCGTCGAGCTGAAGGAAGGACCGCGGAAGACGTCGGTCCCGATCGTGCGCTGCGCAGGCATCGAGGTCGACTTCAGGCGTGGTGCGGCGGCGTGAGCGAAGGTTCTGGGTGCGGTGTGTCGCCACGTGCCCCGCGAACCGGCCCGTCTCCGTTTCGCGGGCGCGCGTGGCCCCCAGCCGACCCGGCGCCCTCGTAGAATTCCAAGCCTGGCGCGGGTTTCGTCAGTGCCGGAGCGGGACTTGAACCCCCAGCGAGAGCCCAGAAATGCCTCGTCTCTTCGGAGGCTCGTGTGTCGCCGTGTGGCACCGCGTGCCATCTTCTGCCCCCCGGGGCCAGAGACGTGCGTGCCTCTCCAGGGATTTCGGAACCCGAGGGGGCGTTTCGATCCGAGCCGGATCTTCCGCGGGGCGCGTTCGAGGTCGACTGTTCTCTCAGGACGGGGCACGGGCCCATTCCGATCCCCGGGCGGAGTGATTGCGCGCCGCGAGGGGCTTTCCTTCGCCCTCGCCGCGAGGCATGTTCGTCGGCCCCGTGGCGACTGCAACGACTCCGACCCGCTACGCGATCGCGGTAACCCCGGCGGGCACGCTGCAGCTCCGCGCGAGTGACGACGGCGATGCTCTCGCCGCGGAGGTCGCGGCGCGGCTGACGGCGGCGTTCGCGCACGGAGGCGGGCCCGGCCTGCTGCAGCTCGGCACGGCGGAGGTGACGACCGCGCTGCCGGCGGCGCTCGGCTACTGGCGCGACCTGGCGGCGCGCTACGTCGCGGCGGTATGTGCGCGCGGCGAGGAGGAGGCCCCGGCCGCGGCCATCGCGCCACCCGACGACGTGACCCTCGCGCGGCTCGCCATGAGTGCGCCGCCGATGATCGGCGGCGAGTATCTCGACCCGACGGTCCTCGGCGAGCAGTGGCGCGCGCTCGATCGCGCGTTCGCGGCGGCGATCGCCGACCACGGTGGTCGGGTTGCCGACTTCCTCGCGGGTCGCCATGCCGGCTGGCACCTGGTCGGCCGCGTGCACTTCAACCTCGCCGAGAACCGCGGTGACGACGACGCGCCGTTCGCGTTTCTCGCCACGTACACGACGCGACTGTCGGCGCAGGCGCGCGCGCACCACGTGCCGCTCGGCCAGGCGCTGCGCGAGTACGCCGGCGCAGGCGCGCGCGATCAGCTCCGCGCGCTGCTCACGCCGGTGCGCCGCGCCGCCGAGTCGTGCGCGTGGCTGGCCGAGCTGGTCGACAGCGGCGAGATCTTTCACCCGCTGCGGTGGACGCCGGCCGACGCGCTGTGCCTGCTCCACGATGCCGCGCAACTCGAGGCGGCCGGCGTGGTGATCCGGATGCCCGCGGGCTGGGGCGGCGCGCGACCGCCGCGGCCGCAGGCCACCGCCACCGTCGGGGCGCGCTCGCCGTCGGGGCTCGGCACCGACGCACTGCTCGACTTTCACGCCAGCGTCTCGCTCGACGGCGCGCCGCTCAGCGACGCCGAGCTGGCCGAGCTCCTCGACGGCGCCGACGGGCTGCGGCTCTTGCGCGGGCGTTGGATCGAGGTCGATCGCGACCAGCTCCGCGACACGATCGCTCGGCTCGGCGCCGCCGAGCACGCCGCGCGGGGCAGCATCGGCTTCGCCGAAGCGCTGCGCGCGCTAGCCGGCGCGGGGATCGCCGGCGACCTGAAGGACGCGGTGCCCGACACCGCGCGCATCGTCGCAGGGCCCTGGCTGGCGGAGACGCTCGCCGGCCTGCGGAGCCCCGATGGGCTCGCGGCCGTCGATCCCGGACCCGCGCTGCACGGCCAGCTCCGGCCGTACCAGACCGTCGGGCTTCGCTGGCTGCATCTCTTGTCGCAGCTCCATTGCGGCGCGTGCCTCGCGGACGACATGGGCCTCGGCAAGACGCTGCAGATCATCGCGCTCCTGCTGGTGGCTCAACGGCAGGGACCGGGCACCAGCGTGCTCGTCGTCCCGGTGTCGCTGCTCGGCAACTGGATTAGCGAGCTGGCGCGCTTCGCCCCGAGCCTGCGCCTCATCATCGCGCACCCCTCGGCGATGGCAGCCGCCGAGCTCACCACCGAGCATCCACCCGCGCTGGCGGGCGTCGATCTGGTCCTCACCAGCTACGGCACGCTGTCGCGCGCGCCATGGCTCACCGCGGTGCGCTGGCGCCTCGCAATCGTCGACGAGGCCCAGGCGATCAAGAACCCCGGGGCGCGCCAGACCCGCGCGGTCAAGGCGCTCAGCGCCCAGGCGCGGATCGCTCTTACCGGCACGCCGGTCGAGAACCGCCTCGGTGATCTGTGGTCGATCTTCGACTTCCTCAACCCCGGGTTGCTCGGCTCGGCCAAGGACTTCACGCGCTACACGCGGAAGCTCGACGCGCGTGACTATGGCGCTTTGCGCGAGCTGGTCCGACCGTATCTCCTGCGCCGACTCAAGACCGATCGCGCGGTGATCGCTGACCTACCCGACAAGACCGAGGTCGTCGCGTACTGCGCGCTCTCACGCAAACAAGCTGCGCTGTACCAGCAGACCATTGACGCGCTCGCCGAGCGGCTCGGCGCCGCCAAGGGCATCGCGCGGCGCGGCGTGGTACTCGCCACGCTCATGCGCCTGAAGCAGATCTGCAATCACCCGGCGCACGGCCTCGATGGAGGGGCGTGGGCCGAGGCCGATAGCGGCAAGCTCGCCCGTGTCCGCGAGCTGGCCGAGGTCATCGCCGCCAAGCAGGAGAAGCTGCTGGTGTTCACCCAGTTCCGCGAGGTTACCGCGCCGCTCGCCGACTTCCTTGCCGGCGTCTTCGGGCGACCCGGCCTCGTCTTCCACGGCACGATCGCGGTGAAGGATCGCGCGGCGCTGGTGCGGCGCTTCCAGGACGACGATGCAGTCCCGTTCTTCGTGCTGTCGCTCAAGGCCGGCGGGACGGGGCTCAACCTCACCGCGGCATCGCACGTCGTGCACTTCGATCGCTGGTGGAACCCCGCCGTCGAGGATCAGGCGACCGATCGTGCGTTCCGCATCGGCCAGCGCAAGAACGTGCTGGTCCACAAGTTGGTGTGTCGCGGCACGGTCGAGGAAAAGATCGACACCATGATCGCCGACAAGCGCGCGCTGTCACGTCAGCTCCTCGAGGGTACCGATGAGCTGCGCCTGACCGAGCTATCCGACGCCGAGCTCCTGCGCCTGGTCGCGCTCGATCTGCGCAGCGCGACGATGGACGGGCAGGGTGGTCCCAAGACGAAGGAGGCACGCACATGAGCTGGGGGTACGGCTCGTGGCCACGCAAGAAGACCGTCGCCGAGCGGCGGGCCGACGCGGCGAAGGCGATCGCGAAGGGCGGCAAGAAGAGCCAGGCGTTCGCGCCGGTCGTCGTCCATGGACGCAAGATCGCGCAGACGTTCTGGGGCGACGCCTGGTGCAAGAACCTCGAGCGCTACCAGGACTTCGCCTACCGCCTCGACCGCGGTCGCAGCTACCTGCGCAGCGGCGCGGTGATCGATCTGCAGATCGCGGCGGGTCGCGTCGACGCCCGGGTGGTCGGTTCGCGCGCGACGCCGTACCGCGTCGCGATCGCAATCGCCACAGTCGCCGCGCCGGCCTGGACCAAGATCCAGCGGGACTGCGCGGGATCGATCGGCTCGCTGGTCGATCTGTTGGCCGGCAAGCTATCCGACGCGGTGATGGAGCGGCTGTGCGCCAAGGGCACCGGCCTCTTCCCCGCGCCGCCAGCGATCACGTTCAACTGTAGCTGTCCCGACTACGCGTCCATGTGCAAGCACGTCGCCGCGGCGATGTACGGCATCGGCGCGCGCCTCGACGCGAAGCCCGAGCTGCTGTTCACGCTGCGCCAGGTCACCGCCGAGGAGTTGCTCGCGTCGGCGACGCGGGCGCTGCCGGACGCGCGCACACCGGCCAAGTCCAAGCGCGTCCTTGCAAGCGATGGCCTCGGCGCGTTGTTCGGCATCGATCTCGCGCCAGCAGCGGTCCCCGAGATGAGGCCCGCGCCGGCGAAGAAGCCGCGGACCAAGGTCGCGGCGCCGGTTGGGAAGGCGAGGCCCGCGTCGGCGAAGAAGACGGTCGCTGCGGCGCCGGCCGCCAAGCCGCGCGCGCGCGTGCGTCGGCCGTGAGGTTCCAACTCGAGGGCGTGGAGCCGAGATGAGGGACGCAGGAAGTGACGATCGCAGTCATCGCCGAGAAGCCGTCGGTCGCGCGGGACATCGCGCGCACGCTTGGGGCCAAAGAACGCGATGACGGCTGCCTGCGTGGCGGTGGGTACGTCGTCACGTGGGCGATCGGGCACCTCGTCGGGATAGCGGAGCCGCACCAGATGCGGCCCGAATGGAGGCGCTGGTCCCGCGACACGCTCCCGATGCTGCCCCGCGACTGGCCCCTCGAGGTGCTGGAGCAGACCAAGCCGCAGTTCGAGGTGATCCGGCGGGTGCTCGCCGATCGTGACGTCGACCGCGTCGTGTGCGCCACCGACGCCGGGCGTGAGGGCGAGCTCATTTTCAGGCTGATCTACGAGGCCGCCGCGTGTCGCAAGCCGGTGCAGCGGCTGTGGATCTCGTCGCTCACAGATGACGCGATTCGCAGCGGTTTTCGCAAGCTCCGGGACGGTCGCGACTACGACGCGCTCGCCGACGCCGCCAAGGGTCGCAGCCGCGCCGACTGGCTCGTCGGCATGAACCTGTCGCGTGCGTACGGCCTCTCGCTCGACGAGAGACTCTCCGTCGGCCGCGTGCAGACGCCGACGCTCGCGATGATCGTGGATCGGGACCTCGCGATCCGACGCTTCGTGCCCGAGGACTACCTCGAGGTGGTGGCGCGTTTCTCCTCGAAAACAAGCGTTTCCTATGAAGGAGCGTTCTTTCGTCGGCCCGAGAAGGGATCGTCGCCGCTCGAGCATCCGCGCCGCCTCGCGTTCGACGGCGAGGAGGCGAAGGCGATCATCGATAGGGCGAGACGAGGACAGGCGCGCATCGAATCGGTGGAGGCCGTCACGCGGCGTATGCCGCCCCCGCTCCTGTACGACCTCACCGAGTTGCAGCGGCACGCGAACCGGCTCTTCGGATTGTCGGCGGCGCGCACGCTGGACGTCGCGCAGGGGCTCTACGAGAAACACAAGCTCATCAGCTACCCGCGCACCTCGAGTCGGCACCTTTCAGCGGACGTCTCGAAGGAGCTCGCGGGCATCGTCGACGCGGTACAGGCGCCCTACGCGTCGTTGCTCGCCGAAACGACGGGGCAGAAGCCGCTCGGCAAGCGCTTCGTCGACGACACGAAGGTCACGGATCACCACGCGATCATCCCCACCGGGGCCCGAGTCCCGGTCGGTTTCGACGGCGACGAGAAGAGGCTCTTCGACCTGATTTGCAGGCGTTTTCTCGCGGCGTGGCAGGATGACTTCGTGTGGGACATCACCATCGTCGTCACCGCGATCCACATGCCGGAGCCCGTACCGAAAACCGATCTCTACGAGAGCCAGGGCACGGCCGTGCAGGTGGTCGGCTGGAAGGCGCTCGACGTCGGCAGCGCTGCGGCGAAGCCCCCGGCGGAAAAATCGCCCGGGGTCGAGAAGGACGAGGCCGACGACGACAGCCAGATCCTGCCCCCGGGGCTCGTGAAGGGCCAGCCGCAGGCGGTGCTCGACGCGCGCGCGATGAAGAAGAAGACCCGGCCGCCAAGGCGTTTCAACGACGCGACGCTCCTCACCGCAATGGAGACCGCGGGCAAGACGCTCGAGGAGAAGGAGCTCTCCGAAGCGATGAAGGAGAACGGGCTCGGGACGCCTGCGACCCGCGCCGGGATCATCGAGACGCTGCTCAGCCGCGAGTACCTGTTGCGCGATGGCAAGACGATCAGCGCCACCGAGAAGGGAATTCGCCTAATTTCCGTGGTGGATCCGGCGGTGAAGAGCCCCGAGATGACCGGCCGCTGGGAGGCCCGGCTCCAGCAGATCGAGCGTGGCAAGGGCGACCTCGGATCGTTCATGTCCGGCATCGAGGAGTACGTGCGTGAGGTGATCGGTCGGGTGCCGGCGCGCCAGCAGGCCTCCTTGCCGCCGACTTCGGAGCCGCGATCGGTCGCTCCCACGATCGAATACGGCACGCATCCAATCGGCCTCGCGCCTCGCCCTCCGGTTCCGGCGGATGCGCTGAAACTCCTGCTTTCGCAGGTGTTCGGCTTCACGTCGTTCCGGCCGCACCAGGAGGCGGTGTGCCGCGCGGCGACGAATGGCAATGACCTGCTGCTCGTGATGCCCACCGGCGCTGGCAAGTCGCTTTGCTACCAGATCCCCGGGCTCGCCCGCGGTGGCACGACGCTCGTCGTGAGTCCGCTCGTCGCGCTCATGGAAGACCAGGTCGCGAAGCTGCGCGCGCTGAGCCTGCGCGCCCAACGTATCCACTCCGGGCGCGATCGCGCCGAGTCGCGCCGCGTGTGCCTCGAATACCTCGCGGGTAGCCTCGATTTCCTCTTCATCGCCCCCGAGCGGCTCGGGGTCGCCGGGTTCCCGGAGTTCCTCGCGAAGCGCAAGCCGTCGCTCATCGCCATCGACGAGGCGCACTGCATCTCGCAGTGGGGGCACGATTTTCGCCCTGATTACAGGCTCCTCGGGCAGCGCCTGCCGCTCCTGATGCCCGCGCCGATCATCGCGCTCACCGCCACCGCGACGCCGGAGGTACAGCGGGACATCGTTGCCCAGCTCGGGCTCCGATCGGGACGCACGTTCATCCACGGCTTCCGGCGCGACAACCTGGGCGTGGAGGTGCTGGAGCTGTCCCCGCGCGATCGCGCAGCCGAGGTGCGGCGGCTGCTCTCTGACGCCTCCCGGCGCCCCGCGATCCTCTACGCACCGACGCGGAAAGTGGCGGAGGCGACGACCGAAGCGCTCCGGGATCGATTCTCCGTCGCCGCCTACCACGCCGGTCTCGCCCCCAACGTCCGCGCCCGCGTGCAGGAGGCGTTTCTCGGCGGAAAACTCGACATCGCCGTCGCTACGATCGCCTTCGGTATGGGCATCGACAAGGCGGATGTCCGGACGGTCATCCACCTCGCGCTGCCGGCGAGCGTCGAGGGCTACTATCAGGAGATCGGGCGCGCCGGCCGCGACGGAAAGCCTTCGCGTGCGCTGCTTCTGCACTCGTTCGCCGACCGCCGCACGCACGACTTCTTCCACACCCGTGACTACCCCGAGACGTCGGTGCTCGAGAAGATCTGCCGCGCGCTCGCGAAGGGTCCGCAGCCCCGCGACACGCTGGCCGCGAAGCTCCGGCTCGAGCAGGACGTGCTGGAAAAGGCCCTGGACAAGCTCTGCGTGCACGGCGGCGTCGAGATCACGCCCGGCGACGAGGTGTCGCTCGGCGGGCCCGGCTGGCAGAAACCGTACGAGGCCCAGCGACAGCGGCGGCTCGACATGATGGCCGAGATGGTCCGCTTCGCCGAAGGCCGCGGCTGCCGGATGCAGCGCCTCGTGCGCCACTTCGGGGATCGCGAGGACAGCGGCGCCGCATGCGGCCGCTGCGACTTCTGCGCCCCCGACAAGTGCTGGTCCGTGGAGTTCCGGACACCAGATGCTCCTGAAAAGCAGACACTTTCGGGCCTCCTCGCCGCCCTGCGCACCTACGACGGCCAGGCGACGGGGCGCCTCAGCCGGGAACAGATCGGCCCGCAACTGGAGGATCGGCGTCGCTTCGAGACCCTGCTCGGCGGGCTCGTGAAAGCCGGGCTGGTCGAGGTGAACCCCGATACCTTCGAGAAGGACGGCAAGACGATTACCTTCGAGCGCGCGTTCCTCACCCGCCTCGGGCGCGCCGTGAAGGATGCCTCGGGCGTCACGCTTCGCAAGGCCCGTGAATCCACTCCGAAGGACTCGAAGAAGCGGGGGAAAGCGTCGCGGGAGAAGCGCCCGGGCAAGTCGCCGAAGGTGTCGGAGAAGCGCCCGGTCGTCGCCGCAAATCCTGCCTTCAAGGAGACGCTGAAGCAGTGGCGCGCGCAGGAGGCGAAGCGCAGGAAGATCCCGGCGTTCCGGATCCTCTCGAATGCGACGCTGGAAGTGATTGCCGCGACGCGTCCCCGGGACGAAGTGGCGCTGCTGAAAATCAACGGAGTCGGGCCCAAGATCGCCGAGAGTTATGGGGTGATCCTGCTGAAGCTGTGCCGGTGAGCACGCCTCTCTACCAGCGAGTGCGGACCCAACGTCGATGCGCTCGAGGTGGCCCCGATGCTTCATCTCTCGGAGCCGGAGAGCTCTGCCCCGTCTGCGCTGGCTCGCGATCCTCTCCGGCCGCGTCCGCACTCGCTCGCCGTCACCGGCGGTGTGCGCTCTGGCCGCGATGCGGTAAAGGCGGTCATGGCCGGGACCCATGCCGTGCAAATAGTAGCGCTCGTGCGCTCGGGACCGGCGCACCTGTGGGCGTGCGCGACGACAACGAGATCATCACCGCCTACATCTGCAAGGAAGTGGGCCTGCCGGTGGAGCATCTCCGGTGGAGCATCCAAGGATCGGGGAACGGTTCGATGCGCTCGTTACCGGCGCGTCCGACAAAGGCACGTGGGTCCGTCTCTTTCAGCCGCCCATCGAAGGAAAATTGGGGAGCGGAGCCACCGGGATGGATGTCGGCCACAGGCTCCGGATGTGGAGCGCGGATACATCGACTTCAAGAAGGTGGGTTGAGGTGAGGTGATGGCACACATGACGCAGCAAGCCCGTTCTTCAACCCGCTTACGCGCCGCGCGGGCCGCCTGAGCCTGAGCCGATCACCAGCGGTGTCCCGGCTCGTCCGCATGCGCGCCGCGCTTCGTTTCGACGGCGCGTTCTGGTGGCGTCTAGCCGAGCTGGGCTGTGTGTACGGACCGGAATGGTTGAAGCGCTGGTCGCCGCCCGCGTTTGGCGCAATCATCTATGCCATCGCTCGCGAACAGCGAGCCGTCGTGCTGGCGAACCAGCGCCAGGTACGCGGAGCACGCGGGTGGGCCCGCGAGCGCTGGGATGCGTACCGGGTCTTCGCCGAGTTTGCACGGTCCCTCACCGAGTCGATGGAGCAGTGGGGGCCGCGAGCGCCCTCGCTCGACCTGCGTGTTGTGGGCGGCGAGGTGCTCGAGGCCGCGCTCGACGAGGGACGGGGGGTCGTCCTGGTCACCGGCCACTTCGGCTCGTGGGACGTGGCGACTCGCAGTCTCAGTCCTCTCGGCCGACCCGTGAGCATGGTGACGGCGCACGAGCGGAACGCGAGCGCGCAAGCGCTCGTCCAAGAGCAGCGAACCCGTCACGGCTTCGCGGTGATCTATTCCGACAGTTCACCGTTCGCGGGCCTGCCGATCCTCCAGGCGCTGCGCCGCGGCGAGATCGTCGGCATGCAGATCGAGCCGTGGGGCTCGCTCCCGGGCAGCCACGTCGTCGACTTCTGCGGTCGGACGGCCCGCTTCCAGCTCGGACCGTTCACCGTCGCCCGGCTCGCTAGAGCGCCTGTTGTCGCCGTCTTCGCGGTACGGACCGGCATCCGCGCGCACGAACTGCGCGTCGTCGGGCGATTCGATCCACGGACGCCCGCGGAGAGCGTGGCCGCGCTCGAGGCAACGGCCCGGGCCTACGAAGCGGTCATCCGCGAGCGGCCGGCTCAGTGGCTCATGGTGCGCAAGGTGTGGCCGGACGATGGCGCGACGGCCGCGGCTCCGCTTCGCGCCCCATCGACCTCGAGATAGGAGAGCCGCCTATCGTCGGCCCGTCACCGCAGCGGCGAAGAAGCCGGGGTGGACCTGGAGGAGCCGAGCGACGTCGGGCACCACAGCGACCGTCGAGAATCCCGCGAGCGCCAGTTCATGTTGCCACTGAGCGGCGGTGAGGAACCCGGGGTTCGGCCGGCGCGCGGGATCGAGTTCCACATCGACATAGCTGCCGAGCAGCTGAAAGGGGAACTCTGCCGACACCGCACGGCCCGGCGCGGGCCGCACCCCCTCGCCGATGACGAGCCATCCACCGTTCGCCAGAGCCGCGCCCGCTTCGGCGAGGGCCTCGTCGAGACGCCGGGCCAGGTGGAAGACGTTCACGCCCCAGACGAGGTCGCAGGAGCGCGGCGCAACCCCTTGCGCGCGCCACGGTCGGTTGATGTCGAGCGCAGCGAAGGACAGCGGTGCTGCGGCTGCGGCAAGCGAGCGCTCGGCCCGGCGGCGGAAGAACTCCACCGGCTCCGTCACGCGATACTCGATCAGCTTACGGGCGCGCGGCCCGAGCAGGTCGAGCAGTGCCGCGGTCGCGCTCCCCAGGCCCGCACCGATCTCCAGGATGCGTCCCCCGTCGGGTGGCAGCAGACCCGCCGCCACGGTGGCCGCAACTCGATTGTTGAGTGCGTAATATCCATTGGAGTTGCTGAAATACGCGCCCCAGAGGCTCACGCGCTGGAAGAGCGCACGCTCCCCCGAGGTCCCGCCGGCCGCGACCTTCGGATAAACAACCGCCGCCTGATCGAGCAGATCGTACGACGCAGCATAGGAGGGGTCGGTCGCGAGCCCTTCCGCTCGCGCCGCCTCGAGGCCGGGCTCTGGCAGGGGATCCACCAGGCGGTAGCGTGGTGCGCGCGGCCGGTCCTCCCGTGCGAGGAGGTCGGCCGCCACCAGTCGCTCGAGCAGCCAACCGAGCGGGGCGCGGAACGCCGGCGCAAAGCCGCGCGCGACCAGAATCTCGTCCACGGTGAGCGCCCCGGTGAGGGCGGGCACGAGACCGAGCACGCGCACGAGATGGATCGCAATCCGGACTACGTAGAGGTCGACGAGTTCGCAACTTCGATGCTGTCGCGGGTTGAAGACCTCGGGCCCAAATCCCGCCGCGGCGAAGATCGGGTACATGCGCGGGTCGGCAGGCGTCGGCGCGAGGTTCCCCATCTCACGACTCCCTCGGGGGTCCGAGCGTGACCAGGCCTTCGAGAAGGACGCCGCCGTTCTCGTCGCAGACCTCGAACCGGCAGCGCCAGAAATGTAGCAACCGCCGGTCGAGGTGAGCGACGAAGCGCAGCGGTCCAAGGGCGGTCGCCGCATGCACCGCGACGGCCCGGTACTGGGCGACGACCGCGTTGCTCGTGGGCCCGGACGGCTGGAGGCCGGCGAGCAGCCCGGCGGCTTGCGCCGCGCCCTCCAGCATCCGGGGCCACGTCCATGGTCCACCGTCGCGCGACGTGCAGCCGAGGGTGTGTCCGTCGTTTTGTTCGATCGAACCGAGGAGTAGGGCCGCTCCCCGGTGACGCATGAGGGCTGCGGGCGATGGATCGTTCACACGCACTCTGCGAAGCGGAACGTCGCCCGCGCCGCGCGGACGCCACGCGTTCGCACCTCTGCGTCTATCCAGAGTTCGCCGGCCGCCGCGACCGCCAGACGGGCGGCGATGGTGATCGACTCGTGCGGCACCACGCGCCGGGAGAAGACGCAGTTGTGGATCGCCAGCAGCCGTGGCGAGTCAGCATTCGCCTCTCGCGAGGGGCCCGGCGGCGCCCGTCTGGCGAGCAAGGCCGTCGCGACCTCGGCCATGAGCCCCGCGAGGTGTGCACCCGGAACGATCGGGTCGTCCGGAAAGTGTCCGTCACAGAGGCGCTTTGCATGCTCGCGGCGGACCACGGCATGAGCGCGGTCTGCGACGACGGTCAGCTCTTCGAAACTCGCGTCGTCGAGGTGTACGCCGTCGCGCTGCATGGCAGATCAGGCAAAGCTATCGTCGGCACGGTGGCAGCGCAACGCGGGCCTTCCCTCTCCGGCGTGGAGCCCCAGAGGTGCCGGAGGCGGGACTTGAACCCCTCGGAAACCCTGCAACGACGCGGTCCTTCCGCGGGCTCGTGTGTCACCCAGTGTCACCGTGTGCCAACGGTTGGCCCCAAGGGGGCCAGCCAGCGTAGAGGGTTGCCGCACGTGCGCGGTCGTGAGCAGGTCGCAGCCACCGTCGGATCCGCAGGCGGAAGAGCGGAGCGAACATGCAGGTCGAGCTGACAGCGGTCTTCGAGAAGGTGCCCGAGGGGTACGTCGCGTTCGTCGAGGAGCTCCCGGGCGCGAACACCCAGGGAGCAACGATCGAAGAGGCGAGACGGAATCTCGAGGAGGCAGTCCGCCTCGTCCTCGAAGCGAACCGCGAGCTGGCCGAGGAGGAGAGCGCAGGCAAGGACGTCGTTCGCGAGCCGCTGCGCGTCTCCGGGGCGTAAAGCGAGTCGACCTCGTTCGTCACCTCGCTGCGCGCGGGTGCGAGTTGCCGCAAGAGGGCGCGAACCACTTGGTCTACGTCAAGCGAAAGGCGCGAAAGGCGTCCAGCGTTCCGAGGCACCGCGAGATCAACGAGCATCTCGCTCGCAAGATCTGTCGCGCCCCAGGGCACCGCACGCCGCACCGGGCGCAATCGACACCCGTCTTGGGCGGATCTTCTGCGCCGCGCGTGGGCAGTGGACGTCCTTGCCTGTCGTGCCTGCGGTGGCCGGCTGCGCCTCGTGGCCACGATCCAGGATCCTCCGGATCGGCGTCGGGTCGTGCCGGGCGCCGATGGTCGAGCCGACCCAGCAGCGACACCGGTGAGATTTGAGGGTCGGCTGTTCTCCATGAAGGAGCGTGCTTCGATGACGATCATCTTTCCGGGAAGAAGGATCGCGGTCGTCCCGCTTGCGCTGGGCGCCCTCCTCGTCGGCGTGGCGGCAGGGCCGGCGGCGGCATCCGACGCCACCGTCACCGCCTGCTTCAAGATAAATAATGGACAGCTCCGGGTCGTCGGGTCCGCGGCCGAGTGCCTGCCCTCTGAACGCCCGCGCACCTGGAGCCAGACGGGACAGCCCGGACCCACGGGACCGGCCGGTGCACCAGGCGCGGCCGGCGCACCGGGCGCGGACGGCGCACCGGGCGCGGACGGGATGGACGGAATGGACGGTACCGAAGGCCCCCCGGGGTCGGTCGCGACCGGCCCCGGGGGAACGGGAACGGGGACGGGGGGACAGCCGTTCTTCGTGAGCTGCGGCCCGGAGCCGGTCGTGATCGAGCTGCCGGTCACCCTGTCGCAGCCGTCGACGATCCTTGCGTTCGGGCAGGCCCGGCTCTTCAACGGCCTTGGCCCCCCGGGCGACGGCGCGTTTCGCGTCGTCGCCGATCTCGTGTCGGGTGGGGTCGTGGTCGCCACACGACCCGGAACGTTCTCGTACCTGATCATCAACCAGACCCTCCCGAACGACAGCATGGTGAGCGGACCTCTCCTCGCCGGAGGCTCCGTCTTCACCGCTCCGCCGGGCTCCTACGCGCTCCGGCTCTCCGTGGACCACCTGCAGGGGAATCTGCGGCGTCAATCTCATCATCGGCGCGGGCTCCTTGCTCTCCTACCAGGCGCTCAGCGTGAACTGACGGAGGCCGCGCCCACTCCGCTCCATCCGAGGCGGAGGATTCAGTCGGGTCAGTGCTTGATCTTGCGATCGAGTGCGGCGATCAGAGTTGGCAGATCGGCGTGACCGCGTGCGCGACGGAAGCCGGCCGAGGCACGGACGATGCCGGCACCGATCCAGCGCAGCAGCCTCGCGCCGCCTTGCCAGTTCTTCACGTTGCGCGTGAAGCGAGCGACGCCGTCGTTCAAGTTCTCGATCGCGTTCGTGCTGCGCAGCGTCCGGTGGAGAGCGCCGCCGACGCCAAGGCGCTGCAGGGTAAGCGTCTCGGCCAGCCCTTCGAGGAGCGAGCTGGCCGCTCCGGGATGCTCTCGCTCGAGCGATCCAGCGAGCGCACGAACACGACGTTCGGCGAGCAGCCGTGCCTCAGATCCGGTCGTTGTAGTCGTACACCTCGATCTGCAGCTCGGTCTCGTTGTTTTCGACGCTCGCCGCATCGTCGAGGTCGGCCGCGACGTCGCTGGCCTGCGCGCGCACGGTGAGCGAGCAGCGGAACGGCGCGGTGCGAGAGACGGACAGTACGTTCTGGAGCTTGAAGGTCAGCGGATCACGTTCTGGTTCGGCGTGCCCTGCCCAACCGGTGCGGCCTGGATGTCCCCCGTCGACGCGGCCGTGGCGCAGATCCCGTCCGGCCCGGTGCTGATCACTGTCGCGTTCTGCGGTCCGGTGCCCGGTGCGATCTGCTGGACGTCGGCCTGCGCCGCGATCGGCACGAGCAGCGCCGCAGCCAGGGCGACCATGCAGGTCCGCAACGACGCGAGTGTCAGGATGGTCAAGGAACGGTGTGCGCACATGGGTGTCGTCTCCTCGGTGGGGGGGCGTCCGGAGCGCGACCATAGTGTCGGGGCGCGGCTCAGGTCAACGCCGGAACGGACCGCGTGGAACGGACCGCGCCACCGCCCGGTGCAAGCTCCGACACGGGTGCGCCTCGACTCCTCCTCCGATCCGCGGGATTCGCGCCCTCGAGGCTTCGGTGCTCACCGAACGGACACCGCGATGCGCGCCGTGCGGAGGCTCTGCATGCAGCGAGGAGCGGTCCCGTGGAGGCATCGGGGAAACGCCTCCAGGCACTCTGGTCTGGTTGTAGAACCTCGCCGGCCGTCACGCGTCGAAGCGGCGCCGGCCGAGCGCTCCGGCCATCTCCCGACGCCCGATGATCTCCTTGCAGCTGGGCGAGCGCGATGATCGGGGACGTCGCGGCGGGTTCGCCGGTCTCCGGCGACGCGCTGACCATCGTGCACATTCGCGGCGGCGACGCTGCCGCGCCGCTCTCGACGAGATGGTCGCTGGTGCGACGTAAGCGCCCGACGGACCGCATGTGGATCGAGCAGTCGCAGCTGGAGCACAGTCGCCCGAGGAGGTGACGATGCACACAGGGATGAGCCGAGCGCGCTCGGCATTCGAACAGGCGACCGCGAGCAGGTACTGGCGTGAGGAGGAGGCGCGGGCCGTACTCGCGCGACTCGAGGCGAGCGGCGAGAGCATTGCGAGTTTCGCGCGACGCCACGGGATCGGCGTTCAGCGGTTGC
>Ga0163154_10003245_pt1 | contig 22797 bp, 14 predicted proteins | sample OliLakLV19MP9P1_FD_148649 | JGI IMG/M metagenome (GOLD analysis project Ga0163154, IMG submission 148649) | Freshwater microbial mat bacterial communities from Lake Vanda, McMurdo Dry Valleys, Antarctica - Oligotrophic Lake LV.19.MP9.P1 | ecosystem: Environmental > Aquatic > Freshwater > Lake >... | reverse complement strand
GTTCTGCAGCCAACGTCTTGTCATTGAGACTCGATTTTCAGTACCTGCTTCTAGGCACCACAAATACCGACACCAGCAAGTGTGAGATATCATTTGGGACTGGTACTGTCACGGATTGCAACAGAACTAATAACTTAGATAGTACTTTGGCCTCGCCGGTGACGTGGCAGCCGACTACTGAATTAGAATCGGCGACATTTGGACATACATACTATGGTGGTGATAATGATGGGGACGCAGTGACTGGTGAGGCAGCAGTCTCCGCCAATCTCAGTTTCGGGGTGACCTTGCCGGCCAATACTACTCCAGCTTTTTTAGGGTACTCAATACGCTGGAGGTCAAATGCTACCACAGTTAGAACCCAATATGGATTTAAGGACAACCAAGGCGATAATCCTACAGTCACTGGTGGATGGACTGCTTTTGGAGGCACGAATGCTGCTATTACCTATGCCTATCAGGACAATATTACTAATGGTTATTTTATAACTGATCCTGCTGACTATATAGATACTGCCAATAACTTGATGAATCTGAGGATGAGAACTTCTGCGTCTACTGCAGTTGCTAACATCTCACCCAATATAGATTTCGTCATGGTCAGTGTTGCATGGGTCGAAGGACCTGCTCCTAGTATTGAGCAAGAAGCTTATCGACTCTACAACAATGCAGATTCGACAACTCCAGGTAGTGATTTGGCAGCGCAAAACACTGTGGCAAATTTAGTGACTTCTGGCGCTGCTTTTAGGCTGCGCGTGCCACTGAAAGTAACTATTGCGCAGGTTCCGATCAATACTAGTTTTAAACTGCAATATGTAGGCAAAGGCAGTGGCACTTGTGCTGCTCCCAGTGCTGGAACTCCAGCAAGCTATATTGATGTCACTGGCGCAACTTTGATTGCCTACAATAACAATGCTACCCCCACAGATGGGACGGCTATATCGGCCAATGGTACTGATCCCACTAGTGCCTCAGAAATCAAATATCAAACTTATGAGGAGATCAACAACATTGCCAATAGTGTTTCCGCTATTTCTCAAACTCAAAGTGGTTTATGGGACTTTGCGCTTTTCGACAATGGAGCAGCCGGTTCCACTACGTATTGTCTAAGAGTGGTTGCCGCGGATGGCACGGTTTTAAATACCTATACAAATTATCCAGAAATCACCACTGCAACTTCAGCCCCCAATACCCCTACAGCATTGGCCCAGAAAAAGGTAGATGATTCAGTGATAGCAACTGGCAATTGGAGCAACCAGAATTCTGTCAAATTCACAGTCAGTGCCACAGATGGTGATGCCAGTGATACTTTGTATTTATGTGTGGAATCAAAAGATCTGGCCACGGCATTTACTAATGCTGAGGATTTATGCGGAACTGGAATCGCTTATTCAGGAGTTGCGGTCACGCCAATAGTCACTCTTACAAGCATTACTGACGCTACTCAATACCATTGGCAGGTGAGAGTTAAGGACCAATCTGGACTTTATTCTGCTTGGGTGAGTTATGGGGGGAATGCAGAGTCTGCAGCTGACTTCGGTATAGACACTACAGCGCCCAGCGGAGGTACGGTATATGACGGCACTGGGATTGGAGTGGACGTCAGCTTTAACAATGGCTCGCTGTCATCTTTATCAGCCAATTGGGACGGGATAGTCGTCACTGTTTCAGGCTTGCTTTCATATGACTATTCAATTGGGACAACTATGGGTGGCACTGACGTGCTCAACTGGGCTAACAATGGTACTGGTACAACAGTCACTGCGGGTTCCTTGGTTTTGCAAAGTTCGGTAATGTATTATTTTAACCTGCGCACCAACGATAATGCTGGCAATTCAACAATAATTAGCTCAAACGGCCAGTTAGTGGCACCCTCTCTTGCATTTTCTTTGTCTGCAAGTACATTGGCTTTTAGTAACCTAAATAGTAGCAACAACTATACTGATACGAAGACCACTACATTGACGACTTCCACCAATGCCTATAACGGTTATGTAATCAGGCTATTCAAAACAGATTTGATGCGATCTACAGTCAACCCTTCATTTACAATTGCAGATTTTGCTGGGGGGACATATTCCAGCCCTGCAGCTTGGACGGGGCCAACCAGCTTCGGCTACACCTCCAGTGATACTTCAGTGCAGGGCAACGATATTTTCAACAGCGCCTCTTGTTTGGGTGGAGGAAGCGCGCCATGCTACGCACCAATCACAGGCAGCGCCCCAGGCGATATTATTGCCGATCGCACTGCCACAGTCAGCGGTACACCAGTTTCCAATGAACAGTTTACAATCACTTATAAAATCCAGACGTCTAATACACAACGATCAGGGCCGTACTCTACTTCGTTAGTTTATACAATTGTGCCGCAATATTGATCAATATGAGCAGATTGACATTATCAATGGCATTAACATTTACAACTTTGATCTTGGCGTTCATTGCAACATTGACTTTTGGAATGATTGCAGCACAAGAAACTGCTGAGATAAAGTCGGTCTCTTCTCTGAGTATTGACCCAGCCATTGTGGAAGCCGTGCTGGACAAAAGTAAACCCACTGAGCAGGTGATCAATCTCTCAAATCTGACGAATTTACCAATACCAATAAAAGTCACCAAGCAAAGTTTCACCCCTAGAGAGCAGCTAGAGATCCCTACTGAGCAAATTTCTACCTATGACGCTTCTGGCTGGATTAGCCTAGCGGAAAAAGATCAGAATTTTATTTTGCAGCCCCGAGAGATTAGGCCCATAAGACTATCTATCAATCAATCAGAATCTGCCTCTCCAGGAGGGCATTATGCTAGTCTGATTTTCACCCCCTTACTGCCTGAAGGTTTGGTTTCTGACCAGTCGGTGTTTGTCTATACCAGGGTTGCGGCTTTGGTCTTTTTGGTGGTAAAAGGGGATATTAAAGAAGAGCTAGATCTGAAAGATTTGGCAGTGAACACATTTAATCAAAACTCACCAGTTGAGATAAATACAGTGCTAGCAAACCATGGCAATATTCACCTCAGACCCACTGGGAGGGTCACCATTACAAATGAGCTTAACAAGTCGGAAGTTTACAATCTCGATTTGATGCCAAGTATTGTCCTGCCAAATACGACAAAAAAGTACCCCGTGCAATTTACTAGTGATAATAAATTCGGGATATTTTCCGCTCAAGTATTGGTAAATTATGGCAGTCAATCTGAGATGATTAGCTCGCAGAAAGTATATTTCTACATGATCCCATTGGGTCAAATTGCACTTGTCGCAGGTGCAGTAGTACTTGCGATAGTGGCGTTTAGGTTCAGAAGGAGACTGCAAAAGGCTTGGAAGATATTGTCCAAACCAAGCCCTAAGCAATCTAGTACTTGGCAAATTAAGTACAAGACGAAAGTATAGTTTTTAGTTAGCAATAAATTGCTTGACATCGCCTAGAAAAACACCCAAAATGTATATTATTAAGCTATTAAAATCTCTGGGTTATGAAGTTCAGTAAAATTACGTTAGCAGTGTTGGCAGGAGTCTTAGTTTTTGCTGGGTTGCCGGTTATGGGTGTAAACGCTGCTTCGCTTACATCAGGAGGTGCTACTCTGAGCGACTCTCGAATTTCACAAACAGGTGTAAGCTACACACTACAGTTCTCTAATGTTACTACTTCTACTACTAGATGTATCAGAGTGCAGTTTTCAGATGCTACTACTGGTGGCTCTAAGCCTACGGGTATGACTATCACATCACTGGCATTAGGTGGCACTTCAAACTATGTTCCGACGCCAGCTAGTTGGTCTGTAGCCAATACTGACGCTACTGGTGTTTCTCAAATCACCTTCGCCGCCGGTGAGACTCCAGCTTCTGCCACTGGTAGAACTGTAGTGCTAAATACAATTACTAACGGTAGCGTAGCCGCTACTTCATATTTTGTACAATTCTCGACTTTTAGTAATACTGACTGCTCTACTGGACCTATTGATAGCCAAGTAATTGCCTTCATCTATACCAATGGACAATTAGTAACTGCAACTGTTGACCCTACACTGTCATTTACAATCGCTGGTGTTGCCACTGCTCAAACAGTCAATGGAGCTACTACTAATGTAACTACCACAGGTACTACAGTGCCATTGGGGGCACTAACAACTGGATCAAACAGGATTGCCGCGCAGGATTTGACTGTAGGTACCAATGCACAAGGTGGATATACTGTTACGGTAAGATATACAGGTACTTTTACTTCAGGAGCCAATACTATTGCTGACTTCAGTGGCACAAATGCTACTCCTGCTACCTTCACTGCAGCTGGAACTCCAGGTTTTGGTTATACCACCAACGACGCTACATTAGGTACTGGTAGTGCAGGAAGATTTAGTTCAAACAACTGGGCTGCCTTTACAACTTCACCTTTAGAAGTTGCTTATAATGCTGCACCAGTTTCAGAAACAACCAGGGTTGGTTATCAGGCTGGAATTGCTAGCACAACTAGTGCTGGTAGTTATTCGACAACTGTTGTCTATGTGGTTACTCCAACTTACTAGTCTTTGATAAAACTTGACTTAACAACTGCCTTTTCTAAGGCAGTTGTTGGTTAATATATTATAATGGGTAGATATTATGAGAACTAAACTAGGCTTTGCCATTCTTTCAACAACACTGACGGCGTTCCTAGTTTTTTCTGGCTACATCCAAGCTGTCCATGCCCAAGAACAGAAGTCTAGTTTTGCTGTTTCCCCTCCTTCATTCGAATTTAATGCTAATCCTGGTGATCAAATTACCAATGTGATAAAGGTTGAAAATCTCTCAGATAACCCCATGAAGATTGCCACTAGGGCTGAGAACTTTGTGGCCTACGGAAACGGTGGTCAAGTATCGCTTACTGAAGATCGCACTAGCTATTCGATTGATACTTGGATCACAATTGATCAAAAAGAAGCAGTTATCCAACCTCGAGAGTCTAAAGTCTTCAAGTTTATTGTCAATGTACCCAAAAATACCGAGCCAGGCAGTCATTATGGTGCTGTTGTGTTTTCAACAGTGGCGAGTGCAGATTCTACAACTAATGGGGCCAATATTCAGCAGGAAATCGGGGCACTGATCTTGATAAAAGTACCTGGCGATGTGATCGAGCAAATCAATCTAGATAGTTTCAAGTCCGCTGAGCAGTTTTATCAAGGCACAAATTTTAATTTTAGTTTTTTGCTTGGCAACGAAGGTACAGTTCATATTAAGCCCAATGGATTTATTTACATTAAGGACTTGTTTGGAAACACACTAAAGACAATAACAATTGAGGGGAAAAATATTCTGCCAGGAAGCAAGAGGCTGTTTTCTGAAGCAGATTCATTTGAAAATGTAGGTTTGTATAGAGCTGAACTGGAGCTATTTTATAAGGATGGGCAGAAGGTACTCAGGGGGGAAACCCAGTTCTGGGCATTAAATTTGCAGAGAACTGCACCGATTCTTGTTGGGTTCATTGTATTAATCCTCTTTTATCTAGTGTTCAGAAAAAGAATTAATAAAGCAGTAAAAGTAATTCTTAAAGGCTAATGTCTAATGGATAGTTTTAAGTCCTGGGTGAAAATCACCTTGCTTCCAGTGCTGTTAGTGCTGTTAGTGCTGTCCGTCTTCACGCAAATTAGACCTATAGAAGCCCAGTCAGTTACTTTTTCCGCTAGTGTAAGTGATACAGTGATCAATTTCCGGGGATTTTCCTCCCCTAACTCGGTGATTACCTTTAAGGAGAATGGTATTATTATAGGCAATTCCTTAACAGATGCAACTGGAGCTTACAATAAGAGCTTTACTGCTGTAACTCCAGGAATCCGCATTATTAATGTATTTTCAACAGACCGGCGCAACACATCTACACCTCAATCGCAAAAGAGCATCTTAGCAATTCCTTTCCAGTCAATTGAACTCACAGTGGACTTTCCCCCAACTCTTTATTTGAGTGGAGATTATCAAAACGGCAATTCACAGAATACGAAGACTTTAACAATTGCAGGCTTCGGGAAGCCAAACTCGGAGATAACTATTAACTTGGGTGGCCCATCTAGTGCTAGCTATCAAGTTAGATCCGATGCAAATGGCAGTTTTCAGCGCAGCATAAATACCGGGGCGATGATTAATGGAGATTACTTACTCACTGCTTATCTCAATAGCTCCGGGGGTAGTTACAAAAGCACCCCCCTAGGCTTTAGACTTAGTTTGGATAGAAATGTGCAACTTGTATCCGGAGATAATCCCCCAGCCCCACAAGGCACTGGGTGCGAATTCACTTTGAAGAAATTATGCTTTTTCAATTATACCAAGCTCGATTTAGACGTGCACTTTTCTAAGTTTTTCAATAAATTCGTAATAGTTAATGATACAAGGGTCACTGCTGATAGCGACAACTGGGATATAAATAGTGACCGGATTATTGACGACGCTGATTTATCGATTGTACTGGCCAATACCTATCAAAGTTCAAGTTTTAGCGGTTTAGTCAATGCTTCCGGCCAGAGGAGCGTGTTGAGCATACAAACTACTGACGTAAATACTGACTACATTGCCAGGAACTCAATGGTCAGAGCAATAATCTGGTTAATAGTGATTCTGCTGCTCATATCATTGATCTTTAGTTTCAGAGATTTGTTGCGGCGTAAAATTAAAAGATTATTGATACTTGTACTCGTTTGGACATCAATTTTTGTGAGAATCATCTTGGTTATCATATTAATTGGGTTTATCAGTTCTACTGGCTACTTAGGATTGACTGAGCCCGCATCAACTACAAATAACTATCGCACTGGGATAATTAATGATTCGAATCACAATACCTTTAGCGTCTCCCTGCCGAGCGCAGCAGATATTGGTAGTGAAAGTGGGTTCATTAAGCTAGAGATGCTTAATTTGGCCCAGCCGGTTAATGTTATTGCAGTTGAATTAAATTTTGACCCAAATCAAATAGAGATTATTGATATCGATACCACAGGCTCTGTAATGAATATCTTTGCTAAGAAGTCCTTTTCTAATACTGACGGCACTATTAGTCTTATGGCTGGCATCACTCATCCAGGATTCTTAGCTGAGGTAGGGCATCTTATCAAGGTTAATTATAAACTTAAAGTTGATAATGGCGATCGATTTGGGCTGCGCTTTGCCTCGCCGCCCAGGATAAGAGCAAACGATGGGATAGCTAGTAATATTATCAAGGGGTATTTTATTAGGGTTACTGGTGAGCAAGCCAAAAACTAAATCAGGCAATTTGATTATTGCGTGACTATTGCGTGACTTTAAGTGCCTATAGGCTTTATTTCTACCGTGATTATCTGCTATAATCCGATGTCGACTGTTTAATTAGGCTCTTAATTTGTTTAGTTTGGACTGATAGCTATGTCAAGAATTTGCGAGATCATGGGTGTGAAAACTCAATTCGGTGGAAGTCGTAAGCACAAACGCGGTCGTTCGGGTGCAGGTGGTGTTTGGCGTTTCAAGGCTCCACGCACTAGTCGTACTTGGCAGCCCAACATTCGCAAAGTCAAAGTAGCTACTCCTCAGGGTGAAGTGAAACGCATCAATGTCTCAATGCGCGCCTACAAAAAACTAAGACAAGTGGGAGAATTACAAGGATACTTGTTGCTCCAGTAGCGGTCCGATCATCAACCTTATTCCCACATTTCCATACTATCTTTGAGAATTGGCTTGTAGAGCTTTTCTAGATATTCTCTCAACATTCGGTCGCTGCCGTAATTGGCCAATGTAATTTTCAGAGTCTGTTTCATGCGGGCCAGCCATTCCAATGGCAACCCCTGTTCGTTCCTCTGCCAGAATAACGGCTTGATCACTTGCTCGATACTGTCAAAATAATTTTGCGCATCTAAGCTGTCTTTGATTTCCCAAATCATATTCTCGCCTACCACTTCGTCCACCCAGCCGTCTATTGTAGAAAATTGTAATACCCCGTTGGCCGCAGCCTTCATGCCACTAGTGCCGCAAGCTTCTTGATATCTCACTGGACTATTAATCCAGACATCGCTGCCAGAGACCATGTATCTGGCCATACGCCAGTTGTAATCCGGAATTATGATTACCTTATCTTTGAATCTAGGTTCTTGGGTCACCTGCCACATTTTCTGTAGTAATAATTTACCTTCTGTATCCTGGGGATGAGCCTTACCACCAAAGATAAACACCACTGGACGCTCTGAGTCATTTACCAGAGCCTCCAACCGTTGCAGGTCTAGCATTAATACTTCTGGCTGCTTGTAAGCCGTGAATCGCCTAAACCAACTGAAAATAAGTGTATCCGGCTTTAATTCCACACCGCAATGATATTTAAGTTGCTCAAGCAGGCGACTTTTGGCTTCTAAATGCGCAGCCCAAAGCTTAATGTCTGGAATCGTGAGTGCTTTTTGCCAGTCAGTAGGAGTACCTTGCTCGCTCCAGCTTTCGCTGAGATATTCGTCAAAAAGCCTATGCATCGATTCGCTTACCCAAGTAGACAAATGCACTCCATTGGTAACTGCAACCATTTCGTGGTCAGGCCAGATTTTTTTGGCAGCTAATGCGTGAATCTTGCTGACAGCATTGACCTTGGCTGAATTATTCAAGCCCAAGATTGTCATACCAAATTTGCCCTCGGCATATAAAGAGTCAACTCCCAAGGAAAATATATGTCTAAATTCGACTCCAACACTGGCTGCGTAGCTGCTGAGGTATTTCTCCACTAACGAGTAGGGGAAGACGTCATTGCCTGCTTGCTTGAGCGTATGGTTAGTAAATAAAATATTCTTTTTGGAGAGCTTCACCGCGTCGTTGAAGCTCAGATTCTTACGCTGCATCAAGTCTTCTGCCTGGGCAAATAGTGCAAAAGCGCTATGGCCTTCATTGAGATGCAAAATTGCAGGATTAATTCCCAATGCCTTGAGCATTTTATAGCCAGCCATTGCCAGCACAATCTCCTGCTTGATTCGAGTGTCTTGATCTCCGCCATACAGATGGTAGGTAATCATCCTATCTTCCATATCTTTATTTTCAGTAATATTCGTATCCAAAAGAATGAGACTGCGGCGTCCTACTCTCAGACGCCAGCCTTTGACTTTTACCAAGTGCTCACCAAGTTTCACTTCTACTAGAATAGTAAGCCCATTCTCGTCCTTAATAGCTTCTAGCGGATAATCATCTACATCCTGCGGCAAATAATCTTCCAGTTGCCAACCATCCTCTGTAAAACGTTGATAAAAGTACCCTTGAGAATAAAATAGACCTAAGGCCACAAGCGGAAGCCCGCTATCACTGGCCTCTTTGAGCGTGTCACCAGCCAAGATTCCCAAGCCGCCTGAATAAATCTGCAGCCAGTCAGTCAGTCCAAACTCTAGCGAGAAATAGGCGATAGGATTTGTATGTAATCTATCCAGCAGTTTGTCATAGCGGGCAAGATTGTTAAACCAAGTGGCCTTTTCCAGATAGGTCTCTTGCAAGCGGATAGTTTCCTCGATATTGGATTTATGTCTTTCGTAAAATTGATCCAGAACTGGGGTATCAATCTGCCTGAGAATATCTATAGGTGTTTGAGTGCGGCTCCACTCTTGTCCATAAAGACTATCTAAATAGTAGCCTTTACTTACTTCCCAGGTGAAAAATAGATTATTAAATAGAAAATTGAGTTTGTCGATCTTGGTCAATTGTAGAGTCGAAAGAGCATATGCATTGGCGGCCAGTCCAGTGAACCGAGCGTATTCTTGGATGGTGTTGAACAGTGCGGCCTGTTTTTCTTCCAGCAAGCCTGAATTATTGGCTTCGACATTTAAGCGCAGGAAAGGTTCGGTGTTGGATTGCCTAAGTGAGAAGCGCCAATCAGGGAAATCGATCACAAAGCCGTCGAATTCGCTAAACGATCCGCCCGGGTATTGATTTTTCAAACGATCTTTGATCTGATCAATATCTGCTCCCGCTTGTATGTGGAAATTTTTCTCGCCACTACTAAAATACTCATCTTGATATGGTTTTACTAAACTGGCAATATCTCGGCCAGTTTCAGAGATGAGCTTTAGAATAATTTGCAGGCTAATTAAACCACTATCTGCATAATAATTATCACGGAAATAAAAATGCGAGGAAGTACTTTCACCTCCAAATATTGCGTCTTCCTGTTGCATCTTCAGTTTGATAAAACTGTGTCCAGCTTTAGAAGTTACGGCGCGACCATTTTGAGCACGCGCAATAGCCTCGATTGCCCTGGTATAGCGCAAATCATAAACTACAGTGGCGCCTTTGTTGGTTTTGAGAAAATATTCTGTAAGTAGCGCTTGGATATAATAGCCGGGTACGACTAGTCCAGATTTGTCTACAAAAAATACTCTGTCTCCGTCGCCATCAAATGCCACTCCCAAATCTGCCTGCTCTGACACAACTCGGTTTTGCAGATCAACCAAATTGGCAGGCAGTGCGGGGTTAGCTTCATGATGTGGAAAGTCTGGATGTGGCTCGAAATACATAGGGATGAGTTGCACTTGAGGGTAATGTGCAAAAAATGGCTTTGCTGCCAAGCCTGCCATATCAAATGCCACTCCCAAATCTGCCTGCTCTGACACGACTCGGTTTTGCAGATCAATCAAATTGGCAGGCAGTGCGGGGTTAGCTTCATGATGTGGAAAGTCTGGATGTGGCTCGAAATACATAGGGATGAGTTGCACTTGAGGGTAATGTGCAAAAAATGGCTTTGCTGCCAAGCCTGCCATGCCATTACCAGCGTCGACAACCACTTTCAGAGGTTGGATTGCGGTGCCCTTTGAAAATGTAGTGGCATGCAAGACAAATTCTGCCGTTAAGTCCAATTCTCTAGTAGCTTCCACTTCCATCAATGGGAGATAATGCAGATCTTCTTTGATTTCTTCGTACTGGGCTTTCAATTCGCTGATTATGACTGGAACCACTTTTTGTTTGACAAACTTTATCCCGTTGAACTTTGCCGAATTGTGGGAAGCAGTGATCATGATTCCGCCAGCATAATGATATTTGCCGACGGCAAAATATAAACAATCAGTGGTGGTTTGTCCTAAACAATCCAATTCTATGTTTTCTTCGGTAATTGCTTGAATGATAGCTCTAGCTAATTCTTTTGAAGAGCCACGCATGTCATAGGCGAGTACGTATTTTTGGCCTGGGCTCAACTGCAGAAAAGCCTTGGTGAGTTTATAAGCTAGCTCTGTATCCAGCTGCTCGCCATAGACGCCACGGATGTCATAAGCCTTAAACACGGCGTTATAATCCTTGCTAAAGCCATTAAGATTTATTTGTTCATCAGAACCAACTGTAATAATTGTGTGCATGGGCAATGCGATTGATTTAATAATATCTTAGCAAATTTAGCACTTCTGCGTGGCTCCAAATTAATGGTCTTACAGAGAGGCCGTAACCACTATTGGGGTGTGACATTTCAGCGAGTAAGCCTGTGGGCTCCATATGTTTAAGCACCAGCTCTAGATATTCTTTGGCCTTAGCTAGGTCGTTCACAGCCAATGCGTATTGTATGAACCACATTGTGCTGATAAACCAGCTATTTCCAGTCGACTCACCTGGCTGTCTTAAATAATAATCTTCTTCATAACGTAGAAATCCGCTAATGACCCTGAGCTTGTGGCAGGCCGATGCAACTGTACTCACTAAATAATCCTGCTCTGGCTTGATTACGCCCAGTTGCCACAACCAGTGAAAGCTTGCGTCTAATTGTAAGTCGCTATGTTTGCTATCGTCAGCAGCCACGATAAATCCCCGAATCAATCTACCTTCATCACTAACAAATCTACCTAGCGCCGCAGTGCTGAGCTTTATTGCAAGAGTGATCTTGTCAATGATTGAGTTGGTTGAGACCGTCTCGGGCCCCATATATGCGGCGAAATTTGTGTTAAGAAATTGTAATTGTTCCAAGGCACCAATCAGGCTAGCTTGGGTGCTGGTGAAATTGCCCCAATGATTCTCCCAAAGGTCATAGCAGGGTAGATGCATTCCCTCAGAATCTGACTGTGTCAGTAGAAAATCAGCAATTGTAGGTAATTTTCGTAGGATGGGCAGTAGCTTGTCGGCTTCGGTCGGCGCTTGCGCTAAATATTTCCCAAGGGCAATTATTACTAAACAAGTTTGATCCAGTTGCAATGGTAATCTTGGGCCGCCTGCGCTATCTGTCCATGGGTACCAGCTACTGCCCAGTTGGCCGCCATTGTACAGTCTGTAACGGTGCAACAAGTAGGGATTATCAGCGAAGCATTGTGCCACGAAATTGAAATAGCGAGTGGCAATTTGCCTCACTTCTGCTGAGACTGATGCACTGGCTGATGCCCCAGTTGGCCGACATTGTACAGTCTGTAACGGTGCAACAAGTAGGGATTATCAGCGAAGCATTGTGCCACGAAATTGAAATAGCGAGTGGCAATTTGCCTCACTTCTGCTGAGACTGATGCACTGGCTGATGCGCTGACTGATGCACTGGCAGGACCATTCTCGGCCTTACCCAATAAAGCTAGTAAACTAATACTGCCGTCGCGTGGCCAGAAGTAACTGTAGTCATCACTACCGTTGTCGTTCTTATAAACACCTGAGTCCAGTGCCGCGAAGTTACCTCCTACTGGAGTGAAGCTATTACGCACCAAATAATACGAAGTTTGCAGAAGTAACTGCAGCTTTTTGGTGTCATCTGTAGTCAAGCTCAACCTTTCGGCCAGATTTGATGCCTTACTGCGCAGGTTATCCACTGGTTCTTTCACTTTCAACACTTTCGCCGCTTCCAGCAGTTGCATCTGGTTTTGAGTCGACCTAGTTTGACTGATCGCAGCTTCGAATTTCAGTTCAAGGTCTCGATAAGAATTGCCTAAAATATAATAGACTTCAAAATCTACCCTAGCTTCTGCTCCAAGCACAAAGTCATACCGCAAAGCAGTATCCAGTCTCCCTGTGGTGACTGGGTTATTGGTGAGATTTAGATCACCATCAGGGCTGGCGCCAGTTCCCGAAAAATCTTGTGGATCCTGGCAGGCAAAACTGTGTGGCGCGATTGAAGATGTAATTGCCAAATAGCGATCTCCCTCATAATGCACTAGTCCTTTTAAGAAAGGATAGTAGACTGCAGAATCTTTTGATTTATTGCTGCCAAAATCAGGCCGGTTATTTAAAATTAAACTAATGAGGTGTTCCTGTTGATCAAGGTTGACTAGCTTATACTTGGCGGTAAGCCTATCTAGGCTGATCGAGTAATCTATTTGAACGCTCAGATTATTAGAACGTTCACAATCATACACTGTTGAAATTAATTGTCCACTTACATAATTTGCTCTAACTGTGAAGCTGAGCTGCTGCAGTTGTTTATCGATGTAAAGATTCTTGCTCAAAGTTGTGTATTGCAGAAGATTGTCTTCGCCAGGTAATGGCCAACATAGATCGACAATATTTCCATCGTAGTCTAGATTGCATAGCAATTTACCCTCAATTAATTGTTGGGCTGTGCTCATCGGTAGCGCTCCAAATCTATGATTGTTTCCAAAAGCACCGCGGTACTCCATGCTTGCGCGATAGCCCCGCCAGCTTTCAAAGTTGTGGCGTCGAACAGCTCAGGGATGCTAGATAAGTGCTGTGCTTCTAGCTCGTGCCAAAAAGCTTCGATATGAGCAACTACTTTTGCTGTGCTTGCTGTCTTGTCATTACCGTAGTTTAGTATGGTCTTATAATATAAGCCCAATAGCCAAGGCCAGACAGTGCCCTGATGATATGCCAGGTCACGCGCAGACTGGCTGCCACCATAATTGGCTATGTAACTAGAGGAGTAGGGGCTCAGAGTGCGCAGTCCTACAGGGGTGAGTAGATTGCTTTCTATTGCGGACTGGGCTTTTCGGGCCTTGTTTGTAAAATCAGAGTTGTCTTTGGATTTGATCCTAAAAGGCAGGGCAAACAATGCTAGCTGATTTGGGCGCAGTTCACGGTTCACGTTGCCCTCTAGGTCGATATAGTCTGCAAAGTAGTTTTCTGAATCCAGCCAAAAATCTTTGACCAGATTCTGTTCTAACAAAGATTCTAATTGATCGATCAGCGCCAAATTGTCCAGTTTATATCCCACCACCTTGGCCAATTGCTCAGTAATTTGCAAAGCGTTGTACCATAAAGCCTGAATCTCTACCGCCGCGCCCATTCTACTACTCACTGGCTCGCCTTCCACTACAGCGTCCATCCAGGTCAGGGCTTTAGTATTGTCAGTCCAGATAAGATAGCCACTGCTGTCCACGCCTATGCCGTATTTGCTTCCAGCAACCAGTTTATTGATAGCCGTTTCAAGTTTGGGCAGTAATTTAGTAATTACTTCCTTGTCATTGGTAATTTCGTAGTAACTCCAGAGGGCATTAAAGTACCATAAAACAGCGTCCAGGCTATTGTAATGCAGTCCCTCCATAACATTGGGTAGTAAACCTACTGAGAAATATTCTCCCCAGTCAATTAGAAGTTTCTGAGCTTCGTGGAATTTACCCAATCCCAACAATATTCCGGGCATTGAGATGAAAGTATCGCGGCCCCATTCGCCAAACCAGTGATAACCGGCAATTAATGAATGTCTGGACTTATCTTGCACAATAAATTTGCGGGCATTATAAACTAGAAATTCTGTTAGATTTGGATTGATTTTAGGATGTAGCTGGTGAAAACGACTGATATCAGAAAGCAGCCCCGGATTCTCCTCAGTTTCCCAAGCCAATTTAGCCAATTCCCAGAGCTTACGAGCTGTATGTCTGGGCTCAAGCTTAAACTGCAAGTCAAAACTATATACACCCGAGGCTGGGCAGTTATAGCTAAATTTGGCCAGTTTAAGCAGGTCTTCACTAGCCTCGTAACCACGCTCAGCTTCTTGAGGATAAAGATGTTGCTGACTGCTAAATTCGCCAATGTTGCAGTCGCCATTGGTCGTAAGGATTACCTGCCATTGTGGGGAGACCATGCAGGCGTACTTGGTTTCCGAGATCTGCTTAAATTCGGGATTAGATAGCTTTAGACCTATTTGATTGATATCACGGAAATTGAATAAAGGCTCTAGTGCAAGGGTGACAGCCTCAGGCGTACTAATCTGATAGGCTAATTTTAATTCATTGGCATTTTCGTTGAATTCGTATGTTTTGCGAATCTCCACAGCCCCAATCTGGTAGATTTGGGTGGGTAGAGGCAAATAATATGCCTTTAGCAAATACTTTTTTATGCCCGGCTCAATTTGATTGACATAATAATTCCCTGAGAAATTGTATTTATTGTCTTTGCTCGCTAGAGTGAATAATTCTTCATTGATAGAAGTGACGATATTGCGCCTCTCGAAATTCACCAGACCCGCCACTAGCAGACCATGATACTTGCGGGTAACTCCCGCTTGCAAGTCTAGCGAGCTGTAACCACCAAATTGATTTGTTAGGAGAAATTCTGAACTCATAATGGATAATGTTTTAATTGATATGCATGCACGGCCAGAATAAACATGCTTTCGGACCAACCTAAGGGGCTATTGGTATTGTGTTCATCAGAATTGGAGTAATACAACTCTGGCACTTCGCCTTTGTCGTTGATGGTGTCGAAAGCCATCTCCAAATAGTGCCTAGCCTTGTCTTTATTCTCAGCTTGACTGTAAATCAATGCTAGCCAGGATAAGCCAAAGCACCATTCAGCCTCTTGGGAGAAACCGTCAGTATTTTTATTGTAATAGTAGTCATTTTTATAGCGAATTACACCTTTCTCACGGACTAGGTAATATTCGATATTCTCTAGGATCTGGTTCTTTTGCGAATCACTAACGATATTGTAGGGGTAAATTAATGATAGCAAAGCCATGTCCACGAACTTCCTGCCTGACTCTCTTGGCAATAGCTCTCGCAAAGTCGCTAGTCCTTTGTCAATTAGTTGATTATTTATAATCACTAGCTTTGTGGCCTGGATTTCCTTTAGGCCTGCCACACAGGCTCCTACGCTGGAAGCATGCACTTCTTCGCTCTCTTCCCAGACGCCACTATCTTGGTCATGCCAATACTCTAGTGTCTCTAGATAATTAACCAGCTTTTGTACAATGCGTATATTGTCTGCGGACTGTAAGAGATTGACATTGTAGCGATTGTAGAGATGTCCCAGCATAAACAGGATTGAGCCAATGGCGTCATTCTGCTTATTGCCCCAATCTTCCCAAAATTCACTGAAGGTGTCTGGGTGGTAGCGGGCATGGATGTATTCATGCTTTGCTCGTGGCTTTTGCGCAATTGCGTGATCAATCTTCCATTCGTATTTGTGGAGTATTTTCAGCAGAGCCGTATAAGTCTTTTGTACGATATCCCAGCGACCTAGTAGTACGAAGGGTAGGCATTCATAAAAATTATCTCTTAGCCAGGCTTTGTCATAACCAGTGTCTACTTGCTGCGCAGAAGCTCGAAACAAGCCACTAGGAGCCTGCAGGGCTTCCAATGTCCTCAGATGTTGCTCAATCAATTGACTCAGATCAATTTTTCTAGGCATGGGCAGTGCGCTAAATCTTAGCTTAATTATGGATGCTAATTAATCATGATGTTTCTGGCAAATAAAGTCCAGCAATATTGGAGAGTTTCACGATTTACTTAAACTTACATTAGAATTTATGGTCTCGCACTATTTGGGTATATTGCGAAGCGGTTGTCAAAAACAACGGCAATTTGTCGACTTTTGTGCGACTTTCTCGCGACTTTTGTGCGACTTTTCGACTGCTACTCCATAAGTGCAGCAAAAGATGTGAATTGCCAAAAATTAGTTTAGTTTAGTCTAAGCTAGTTTGGTTCCCAGAATCAGTCCGGGTGAGATTATTTCGCAATTATCACAGAATAATTATTACGAAACAACTTTCACTAAACATTCTTGGCAGCAATATAATCAACTTGCTGAGTAAAGTCTTCGAGTACATTCATAAAGTTAATAAACGCCTCATAAGGTGAATCATAGGGGCTAAAGTACTTGTGTACATCGCCATCGGCCCAGTATTTGGTAGACATATAATAGAAGTGATCTGAAGTCTGCAATTTTCGCCAAATGTTGTAGAGCCCTGATAATTTAGTTTCAGGCTTCACATTAACCAATTTACTTAGCTTGGATTCTATTGCATATGTGAGCCTCAAAGCCGCTTGTTGCATCTTGTTACCATTCCAGGCAGAGAGATCACGCTCAGCGTCCGCCCAGGAAGTAAGTTCTGGTACTGAAACTGTATCGGTTGCACCTTGCCTAGCAGCCTCAGAGATGGTTTTGAACTGTATGCCAGTATCCGAGGCTTGGAAGATCATTGCCTCCAAGAACTTGAAAATACCCGAATCAGCCCATTGGTGTTCGCCAAAAGTTTCGTAGTCCATAAAGAGATTGATGAGATTGCCTGGATTGGTATTGACCCAACTCAAATACTTTTCGGCGCTGAGAGGATATTCGGCCCAATCTTGGTTGGAGAAGCGAAAGGCGATGTCGTCAGACAGTTTATAGTGCTTGAGCAACAACTTTAATTCACTAGGAACAGGTTTCTGTATTCTATAGCCTTTAAGCGTCTGTAGTTCCTTTGACTCTAGTTCTGGTAATTGGGCCTTATAGACAAAACCACTATTCCGCCAAGTCAAGTATTTATCCCAGCCTTCAGCTAGAACGGTTTGGAAGCCAAGCTGGTTGACTAGGCTGGCTATTCTGTCATTGTATATAAGTTCAGTATTTCTAAAGCTGGTGGTGTCATAATCAAACAATTTCTTGATGAGATTGCGGTGCTGTTCTACTTGAATACAAAACTCCTCAACCGAATAAATTGCGGCGAGAGAGTGGTAGTAGGTTTCACTTAAGATTTCTACTTGACCAGTAGCGACTAATTCTTGAAAACTAGCAAGGACCTTGGGTTCATAGGTTTGTAGTTGCTCAAGCAGTGTCCCAGAAATAGAGAGGCTGATCCGCAGCTCAGGTAGTTTCTTGAGCAATTTGACTAATAGTTTGTTGGTTGGTAGATAGCTCTTTTTCGATACTTTTTCTAGGATTACCTGATTTGTATCGTTAGTAGGGCCTTGGAAATAGTCGCGCACACTGCCTAGATCTAGGTAATTGACTTTGCTCAAACGGTAAGGCTGATGTGCATGCAAGTACAGGCAAATTGCTTTGTCAGAAGGTGAGGAGCTATGCATACTAGTTGAATCGTAGATTTTGGTTGTGTTTAAGCTGTGAATAAATTTCGATCACCTTTTTGCCTTGGATGTCCCAGGAGATATTTTCCAAATCTAGTTTACTGTTGTTTGAGAGCTCTTCTGCCAATACACCATATTTGAGTACGGCAATTAATTTATTAGCAAGCTCGTCCACATCCCAAAAATCTACTTTAAGCACATTTTTGAGGACCTCGCTGACACCGGATTGCTTAGAAATGATGACTGGTGTGCCGTTTTTGATTGCCTCCAAGGGCGTGATTCCAAATGGCTCGGCTATGCTAGGCATTACAAATACACTGGCAGCTCTGTAGGCTCTATCTACCTGATCATGTGGCAGGAAGCCAGTGAATGTGACTTTATGAGAAATGTTTAGGTCCACGCTGCGCTCAATTAGGTCTTCTAGAAGCTCTCCAGCGCCTACAAATAAGAATTTGGTTTTGGGTAAATGTTTGAGAACCTTATTTGCGGCTTCCAATAGATAATTTGCACCTTTCATCGCAGTCAGTCTTGCGAGAAAGAGCACGATTTGGTCATCTTTATAGAGGCTTTTGGCAATTGGCCCGAAATTACTTTCTAATCTTTCTACCGCGTTGTGCACCACTAGGATCTTAGAGGCCTCAATACCATAATTGTCCACTATCCTTTGTTTGGTCAACTCCGAGACGGCAATGATAGTATCGGCCGCCTCCATTCCTGCTAGTTCTTTTGCGAAGATGGCAGGATTAGGGTGGCCAACAGTGCGTTCGATTTCAGTTGCATGGACATGCATAACCATAGGCTTACCGGTCAATTCTTTGGCCCTAACGGCCGCTGGGGCAGTCATCCAGTCATGATTATGGATAATGTCATAATCTTCTATGTTAGTCACGGATTCGATAACTTTCTGTGCATAAGAGTCTACTTCACTGAGTAAATCCTCACCATAGATTTTTTTGTTGGAGGTAGATCTAGTTGCACGACCTTTGTCTTGTGGTGCTGCGATATTTGTCTGTCTGGCTGGATTCGTATTTGGCTTATCAGCTAAATCTGTGGCCAAGTTAAAAGTATCTGCCGAGAGATAGGGAGAGCTAAGTCTCGAATCAACTCCCAAGAAACGTAGGCTGTCTTCCTCTACATTGGCGGAAGTGAAGCTAATTCCATCGATTTGCAATTGCACATCATCTGGAATGCGAGGCAATACATATGTGATATCAGCTTTTCTTTTAACTAAAGCTCCTGTCAATCCTTTGCAAACAACCCCTAGACCCCCAGCAATAATAGGGGCAAATTCCCAACCTAACATCAAGACTTTGTAACGTTCTGTGGATGATTGCATGTTTTATCTACCTAACTAAGTAGATCATAATTGCTTTAATGCTGCAAGCTGTTTCGGCAACTAGTTCGCTTAGTTTACCTAGTTCGCTTAGTTAGCACAGTTTGCTTAGTTTGCTTTACTTATAGCTCAAATTATTTTAGATTTGATTATTAACCACTATTCCTATGCAAAATATTCTGCCCGTTTTGCTGTTATTTATTGTGTTGAATCTACTACTATTAATCCTGTTATTGTGGGCTCAATCTCGCTTGCGTAGGCAGAGGGAAAAACATCAGATTGCTGTAAAGGATATTTATCAACGAGTGGATACGCAAGTCGCTGAATTGCAGCGCAACCACGCCCTAGAGCTTGAGCAGTTGCATAATTTTTACAAAGACCAGCCTAAAGTTTTAGTGCCATCTGAATCCAAAGAGATGCTGGCTAACGCAAAAGAGGAAGCTGAAGTAATTGTCGCTGAGGCACAGGAGCGTGCTAAGTTATTGCTGCACAAGCAGGAACAGGAATTGCAGAAGTCTTTGGTGAAAATTGTCATTCAAGTTACTAAAAAAGTAGTGGGCAAGACTCTCAATTATGACGACCATAAACAGCTCATCTTAGATACTATTGGGGAGATTGCTTAATGAATCCCAAATCTCAAGATCTGGAAAACCTAGTCATTTCCGTGACAGACCAAATAATCACTTGGGATGGCTACGAAGAATTCCTCGACGCTGCGAAGCGCCTGAAATCATACCTGACCAGGGTAGCTGCTGAAGATATTATCTTAGATATTTTGCTATCCACTCAAGAAAAACACCTACAGCTCACAGAGCTCATTACCGCAAAAGTGCAGCAGCCTGTCTTGTATAAGTTAATTTCCACGATAATAAGTCGTAAGTATTTCGCATTACTCACAGCCAATAATTTCAATTCTTTATTAGGCATGATCGCAGAAGAAGTGGAGGCGCTGCCAATATTAAAGCTGACTTTGGCCTTGCAACTTGAGCCCAGCGATTTACTGGAAGTTAAGGCACGCTTGGCCAGCAAATATAAAACCAAGTTTCTGCTGGAATTGAAACTCAAAAAGAATATTCTTGGGGGATTTATTCTCGAGAAGGATTCTACCATTGTTGATGCTAGTTTAGAAAAGGTTCTAGAAGATTACCGCCACAACTGGGCCAATGCTTTAACTAATAAAATGCTAAATTAGATTATGAATACACTAACTTTGGGTCGCTTGCTTGCTCCCAAATCTATAGCAGTAGTAGGTATACAGGATAAGTCGACTAATCTTGCACTTACCTTGCTGGGGAATCTTTTGCAACATAATTTCCAAGGTAAGATCTATCCAGTTGGTACTGATATGAATTATCTTGGCGTCAAGGCATATACAAGTCTACATGAAATCCCTTTCAGGGTGGACTTGGTGATTTGGGCAGGTAAGCGGGCTAATTGGGCCGATTTCTTAGTGCAACTTATAGCTAAGGGCTGCAAGCATTTACTGCTGCTTAGTAAAGGCGAGATGACCGATTTGCACACGCATAACCTGAAAGTCATCGGCCCCGAGAGCTTAGGCTATATCAATGCTGAATTGCAGATTTTTGCCTCCCCTTTGGGAATAGGATACCTGCCTGGCCAGACAGCGCTGCTAACAAATGCGGATTTTCCAAGCAAGTTGTTGTTGCAGAATTTCTATGCGAATGGGATTGGTCTGAGTCACTTTGTAGACATTGGCACGTCAGTTGACTCGGCAGACCCGGCAGACTCGGCAGATGCTGCAGACGCAGCCGGGGATGGTGGTGGCATAAATCTTAGTAACTGGCTGCAGTACTTTAGCCAGCATGGCCGCACTAAATCTATTGTTATTACCGCCACTACTAGGAGCGATATATTGAGCTTGAAAAAAGTTACAGAATCACTGGATCTGAGCAATAAGCGTGTACTGATTTACTATTCGGCTGAGATGTTAAGCTCAGACTCAGAGTTACTGAGAGCGGTATTGTTAATGCAAGCCCAAGGTATTGTCCTGGTTAGCAACTTTTCGCAATTGCTGCTGACCCTGTGTTGCGATCGCTTAGATCAGTCTGTTATTGCGCCAAACACTCTAAGTACCAGGATTGTTACAACTCTAAGTACCAGGATTGTTACAACTAATTTAGAGTTCACAAGTAGTGTAGGCAAGGATCTAAGATCAACAAATATATACGAGTATAATATTAGAACATTGTCGCTGGACAATACTGTAGCCGGCGCAACATCCTGGTGGAAGTCAGTTTCCAAAATGAGAGGGCTCGAGGCAGCCATGAATTACATATTTATTGTGGCAACCAAAACCGAACTACAGTATCAGGTAATTTTGCATGAATATATGCAGGCAGTGGCTGAAAATGCCAATTTGGCGTTATGGCTGTCTGGGGCTAATGGTGTGCAGTTGTTTGTAGGTAGAAATCATTTGAGCCTCAAGTTGGAACCTGGTCAATTTTGCCAGACATTAATGGGATTACGCAGCAATGAGCAATACCTGGCTTCAGTTTGGGGTGGCAAAGATGACTTTGCAGCTAAGCTTTCGAGTGAGTCGCTGCACATTCCTAAGAAGTATTGGAGCAAGTCTAGAATGGTTAGTCACGCAATTGTTACCAATTTAGAACAAGCAATTACGTTTGCGCAGCAAAATTTGCAAACTATTGAACTTCGGCCTGCACCTCAATTTGGGCTGTCTGACGCAGAGTGGCTAGTTACAGGGATTAATAGCTTGCAGAAGCTAGAAAAAGCTCTGACTGGATTGCAGCATAAGCTATACCAAGAGACAAACTCCGAGAATCCACCCGTAGAAATTCTCACCGAATTAGCCGGCGACTCAGCACAGTCATTTTATTTGCGCGTCGATATGAGTCAGGGCCCGGAGCTACTGACTATTGCCAATAACCAAAAAGCAATCTCCCAATTATTAACTAGTTCTAGTCAAGATCTGACAGGCATTGTTAGTGAGTGTGTGCAGGGGCGGATAATTAGCGGTCTAGCTGATAATGCCCCTGCCAAAGCAATTACTAGACAGTTTAGTGAGATAGTTGCTGGATTAATGGCAAGTAACCAGACTGGTCAAGTTGTGCAACTACAATTGGCAATTGGATCTGCGGCAGAATTGGAAATACTGGCGGCGTCGATGCCTGCATAAGCGGCTATAGTTTAAAATAGCTCAGATTGAGTCTGAAGCCCAATCCATTCACTGTTTCAATCACATGCTTATTGGCATATTTACCTAACTTTCTGCGCATTCTACTCACCAGAGTATCTACGCTTCCTTCATCTGAATCAGTTACGCCTCTGAGTGTGCG
>Ga0163154_10003241_pt1 | contig 22821 bp, 24 predicted proteins | sample OliLakLV19MP9P1_FD_148649 | JGI IMG/M metagenome (GOLD analysis project Ga0163154, IMG submission 148649) | Freshwater microbial mat bacterial communities from Lake Vanda, McMurdo Dry Valleys, Antarctica - Oligotrophic Lake LV.19.MP9.P1 | ecosystem: Environmental > Aquatic > Freshwater > Lake >... | reverse complement strand
TGAAATCCACCGCGCAGCCTCGTCGGCCCACACATCTTCGAACCGACAAATGCATGATAACATATTGATCTACATATGTTATTCAGGTTTTCGGTCAGACACTAGCTAGCCAAGTAGGTCACTGGGCTTCCAGAACCACCCAGTTGCGCCTGCGCTGAATCTGCTGCAGTCGTCCATCATGCTGATTCCGGGCGGAGTCGAGCGTTTGAGCCAATCCGGTGCGAGCGGCTGAGTCCAAGTTACATTTTCACCACTCCTTAGCCCTAGGCTGGATCGCGTAGAGTCGCGCACCTCCAGCTGCGGCCTAGCGCCGCAGCCCAATTACCATTCATGGATCGAACATCAGGCATGACTGAACGACATTATTTTGGCACCGATGGCATTCGTGGGCGGGTCGGCGTGGAGCCGATCACCGCGGAATTTGCGTTGCGCCTGGGGCGTGCGACTGGCACGGTGTTGCGTGCGCGACATCAGCGGCCCAGAGTGCTGATTGGTAAAGACACCCGATTGTCTGGTTACATGTTGGAATCCGCCCTGGAGGCGGGTTTAGCCGCTGCTGGCGCTGATGTGATCTTGCTTGGCCCGATGCCGACACCCGCTGTGGCCTTTCTGACGCGCAGCCAACGCGCCAGTGCCGGCATCGTGATTAGCGCATCGCATAATCCGTACGAAGATAACGGCATTAAGTTTTTTTCCGCCGATGGCGAAAAGCTCGACGATGCGGTAGAAGCGGCGATTGAGCTCGCCATCGACGCGTCCGCGCCGACGCTGTCACCGCGCGATTTTGGCAAGGCCACGCGATTGCCAGATGCCAACGGACGCTACATCGAATTTCTGAAATCGCGACTGGAGTCCTCGCTTGGCGCGCTGGAGGGCGCGCGATTGGCCATCGATGCGGCGCACGGTGCTGCCTACAGAATTGCGCCGCGTTTGTTTGAAGAGCTGGGTTTTGGCGTCAACGCAATCGGCGCCTCGCCCAATGGCTACAACATCAATGAAGGTTTTGGAGCAACCGATTTGACCGCCTTGCGTGCCGAAGTGGCGCGCACCGGCGCCGCGCTTGGTTTTGCGCTTGATGGCGACGCCGATCGCTTAATGGCGTTAACCGCTGAGGGGCGTCTGGTCGATGGCGATGACATCGTTTACGTGCTGGCCCGCCATTGGCAGAAGCGTGGCAGCTTGCGTGGGCCAGTGGTTGGCACCGTCATGACCAATCTCGGCGTTGAACTGGCGCTGCGCGAGTTGGGCGTAGGGTTTGAACGCGCTGCGGTGGGTGATCGTTATGTGCATCAGCGCCTGCGCGAGTGCGATGGCGTGCTGGGTGGGGAAGCCTCGGGGCATGTGATCTGCCGGCATAAGGCGAGCACCGGTGATGGGCTGATGACCGCATTGTTGCTGCTGGAGGTGATCGCCGAGAGCGGTCGCACGCTGACAGAGCTGGTGTCTGATCTGCATCGATTCCCGCAGCGCACCATCAACATCCGTATTGCTCGACCGGCCAAAGCCCTGTTGCAAGAACCGCCAATCCAAGCCGCGCGGATCGCGGTGGAAAACGCGTTAGGTGCGCATGGGCGGTTGATTCTGCGGGCATCCGGCACGGAGCCGTTGATTCGGGTGACGGTAGAGGCCCGCGATGCGGCGGCCGTTGACCAGCACGCGATGATGTTGGCCGATGTCGTTAGGCGCGCTGCCGAGGGCTAGCGCCGCAGCTTTGCTGCCGGGTGTCTGAAGCGGGCTTTCGCGCAGCGTGCTGCGCGAAAGCCGATCGCCCGACAACTTGCTTTGGCAATGCGGATCAGCGCAACTGCGCCGCGACAAATTCCCAGTTCACCAGGTTCCAGAAGGCTTCGACATATTTCGGCCGCATATTGCGGTAATCGATGTAATAGGCGTGTTCCCACACATCGCAGGTCAACAGCGCTTTGTCGTCGCCGGTCAATGGCGTTGCGGCATTGCTGGTACTGGCTAGCGCTAAGCTGCCGTCGGCTTTTTGCACCAGCCAACCCCAACCCGAACCGAAAGTGCCAATCGCATTCTTCGAAAAGGCGTCTTTGAACTGTTCAAAACTGCCAAACGCGGCATCAATAGCGGCCGCCAAGGCGCCCGATGGTGCGCCGCCGCCGTTCGGTGACAGGCAGTTCCAATAGAAGGTGTGGTTCCACACTTGGGCGGCGTTATTGAACACACCGCCGCTGGAGGAGCGCACGATTTCTTCCAGGCTTTGCTCTTCGTGCGCGGTGCCTTTCACCAAATTATTGAGATTGGTGACGTACGCTTGATGATGTTTGCTGTAGTGGTAATCGATGGTCTCGGCAGAGATATGCGGTAGCAGCGCGTCTCTTGCGTAGGGCAGTGCGGGCAGTTCGATAGCCATGATTCTTCCTTAGTTTCGAGTTGATTTCGGTCGCAGGCGGCAGCGGCCGCGCGACCCTGCCTATGCTAACAAGCGACGGGTCAAGCGGACGTGCGCTTGTCCGCATAGCGCCCTGGCGCGGGGTTCAAGTGAGCGCAAGCGCTGCAAGTTCGGTGTGCAACTGAGCTGTAAAAGCGCTCAAACACGGCGGGAAACTGCGTCTCGATATTCTGCAGCGGGAAAAATTCTTCGTAAATCTTATGGTTACAGCTTTCGCAATACCACTGCAGGCCATCCAATTCGTGCGCAAGGCGTTTGCGCTCAATCACTAGGCCCACGGAGTTCGCCATGCGTTGCGGCGAATGTGGCACGCGCGCTGGCAAATAGTAGATTTGCCCGGCGCTGATGGGCACCTCGCACACTTGGCCTTCGTGTTGCAGGCGCAGCACCATCTCACCTTCGATCTGATAAAAAAACTCCGGACCTTCTTCAATATGGTAATCGGTACGCTGATTGGGCCCGCCGACAATCATTACGATGAAGTCATCATCGACAATGCATTTATTGGCCACCGGCGGTTTCAGCAGATGGCGATGTTCCTCAATCCAGCCCAAGAAGTTGATCGGAGCAGTCCACATGGCGAATACCGAATTAGGAAGAACAGAGGGGGGATAATGGTTGGAGTTCAGCCCACATGCGCGATGCATTTAAGTTCTATAGCAATCGGCGTCGGCAATGCGGTGATTCCTAAGGTCGTTCGGCAGGGGGCGCTCGCCGGATCGGGGAAGTATTCGGCCCAGATGCGATTGTAAATGGGGAAATCCCTGGCCATATCGGTTAAATAGACGGTGATGTCGACCAGATCGGTCCAAGACGCTCCGCTGGCGCTCAGAACCGCGCGCACATTGGCGAACACCGAATGGCACTGTGCGGCGATGTCATAGCCGATCAGCGCACCATCCCCAGCATAGACGTTGCCGGGAATCGCATTGTTACCCGGTGTGCGTGGGCCAATGCCGGACAGGAAAAGTAGAGCCCCGACGCGGCGCGCATGCGGGTAATGACCGACAGGTTTGGGGGCTAAATCTGCCTGCACGGCGCTCATGCTTTGAGTCTCATTGTTCACCAGGCCAGCGCGACGTTTTTAGCTTCAGTGAAAAAACGCATCGCGTCGACGCCGCCCTCGCGACCAAGTCCCGATTGTTTTACGCCGCCGAAAGGGGTGCGCAAATCGCGCGCCATCCAGCAATTGATCCAAACAATGCCGCTTTCCAGCGCGGCGGCAAAGCGATGCGCCCGGCCCAGATCAGCGGTCCAAACCGAGCAAGCCAAGCCGTATGCCGTGCTATTGGCAAAAGCCAGCGCCTGGGTTTCGTTGTCGAAAGGCGTTAGCGTAACGACCGGGCCAAAAATCTCCTCTTGATTAACTCGACAATAGGCATCCAGTTGATCAAATACGGTGGGTGCCAGGAAATAACCGTCTTTACAGCGCCCTTCTAACTGTACGCGCTGACCGCCTGCTAATAATCGCCCCCCTTCTTCGTGCGCTAATTCGATAAAACTCTGCACTTTGGCCAAATGCGCGGCTGATACTAAGGCGCCCAAGTCTGAATTTGCCTCGCGTGGATCGCCCACGATGAGATTTCCAACCGCGTCCAAAAAGGCCTCGCGAAAGCGCGGCATTATCGAGCGCTCGACCAAAATGCGCGAACCGCACAGGCACACTTGGCCCTGGTTGGTAAAAGCGGCGCGCACCGCTTCATTGACACAGCGCTCAAAATCACAATCAGCGAATACCACCGTGGCGTTTTTGCCGCCCATTTCTAGCGATAACTTCTTGAATTGCGTAGCAGTGGCTGCGGCGATGGCGCCACCGGTTGCCGTACTGCCGGTGAAAGACACCGCTTTGACGCGCGAATGGGCAACTAATGCGGCGCCGCAGCGTGGGCCGCTGCCATGAATCAAGTTCAAAACGCCCGCGGGCAATTGCGCTTCCTGGATGATTTCTCCCAACAACCAGGCGCTCACTGGCGTGATTTCGCTCGGTTTGGCGATCACACAATTGCCCGCCGCTAGTGCCGGCGCGATTTTCCAGCTGAGTAAATACAGCGGCAAATTCCACGGACTGATACACGCGACGCTGCCCAGCGGCTGGCGTAAGGTGTAGTTCAACGTGGCCGCTTCGCCGTGGTGGCTCTCCGATGTGAAGGTTTCCGCCATCGCCGCAAAAAATCGGAAATTGGCGACCGCGCGCGGAATGTCGACATTTCGCGCCAGTTTGACCGGTTTGCCGGTGTCGCGTGATTCCTCTTCTGCAAATGCGTCTAAGCGGCTTTCGATCAGATCAGCGATGCGCCGCAACAAAATAGCGCGCACGCTGGGAGCTGTGTTCGACCAGTTCGATTGCGCCGCGCCAGCGGCCGTTACGGCGCTATCAACATCCACAGCGTCAGAATCTGGCACCTCGGCGTAAATCTTGCCGGTCGCCGGTTCGTACACCGGCAGATATGCCTTTGTCGCCGGCGCACAATAGTCGCCGGCAATGAAGTTGGTGAGTCGCAGCAAGGAGTCGCGCATGGCTTCGAACAGAGGACGATATGCTGCGCGAAGCTACACCAAGCGGGCGCTGCTTACAGCGCTAAGGTGCGTCCGCCATCCACGGCGATGCTGACGCCGGTGATGTAGGCCGCCGCCGGCGAGGCCAAAAAAGCGATTGCCGCAGCGACTTCGGCGGCAGCTGCGAAGCGGCCCATCGGCACGACGGCCATCATTGCCGCGCCCACTTGCTCTTCATTGCCGGCGCCAGCGCGCACTTTGCCGGCGATCAAGCCGTCCAAGCGTGCAGTGCGGGTAAAACCCGGCAGCACGTTATTCACGGTGATGCCTTCTGGCGCCAGTTCGGTGGCCAGCGTTTTGGCCCAGGCTGCCACAGCGGCGCGGATCGTGTTAGACACGCCTAAACCCTTGATCGGCTCCTTCACCGAGGTCGAAATCACATTGACGATGCGCCCATAACCGGCCGCGCGCATGCCGGGCAGCGTCAATCGGGTCAACAATTGATTGCACAATAAATGCTGCCCAAAGGTGTCCAGAAAAGCCGCCTCGTTCGCCAACTCAATCGGTCCGGGCGCGGGCCCGCCGGTATTGTTGATCAGGATTTGCGCAGGAAACTGCGTCAGCCAATCGCCGACGATGCGCTCAAGTTGGCCGCGGTCGGTGTAGTCGGCCAGCAACGCACGGTAGCGCCCGGCGCCTAGCGTCTGCAGTTCGGTGATGGCCGATTGCAGGCGTGTGTCATCCCGTCCGATGAGGGTGACATCGGCGCCGAGCAAGGCTAACTCCACCGCCGTTGCGCGGCCAATGCCTTGGCTAGCGCCGCCGACCAAGGCATGGCGAGCAGAAAGATCAAGTTGCATGGGCGTGTTTCCGTTTCAAAAATGCAGCATAGCGGTTCGAAGGATGAGTGCTGAGAGCTGCCTACTTCATTCCCTTCAGGCGCAGCCTAAACTCCACGCCTCCGTTTTCGGCCAGATTGCTCGCGCTGGCTTCGCCCTGATGCAATTCCGCCACGAGGCGCACGATGTATAGACCCAGACCTAAGTGGGGCGACATCGTGGCGCGGCCGTCGCGCACCGAGATCAGTGAATCGAATAAACGGTCCTGCATTTTCTGCGGCAAGGGTGGGCCGTTATTGGATAACACCAAATCGACGCTGCCGGGCTTTATTTCCAGTCCTAAGCGAATCCAACCCCCGGGCGGACTGAAACCGAGTGCATTGTCGACCAGTTTATCGAGCGCTTGATGGATCAATTCTGGCGCGCCGTGAAACGGCACTGGTTGCTCGGGGATCGACAAACGGAAGTCGCGATCCTCAGCCAGATCGCGATAACCAGCCGCCGCGCCTATCAAAAATGCGCGCAGATCAAAATTCTCGGCTTCCGCACCGGCAATGGCGCTTTCAATTCTCGACGCTTGCGACAAGGTGCGCAGCAGGGCGCCTAAGCGTTCCGCACCAGAACGGGCTCGTTCGGCATAGATGCGAGCCGACTCGGTCATCGCTTCTTGTTCGAGATTTTCCAATGACGATTTAACTACCGCCAATGGGGTGGCCAATTCGTGCGACAGTTTGCCACCGAGCGTGCGTAAATAATCGGTATAGGCGCTGACCTGATCGAGCAACCGGCCGAAACTACGGGATAAATCACCGATTTCATCGACTGCGGCAGAGCGCGGAAAATTACCCACGACACGACCTTCAACGGTTAACGCATTTTCTGCGGCATTGCGCAAATCGCGGATTCGGTAAGATAAATAACCGGCATAACCAAATAAAATGGCTGCAGCCACCAGCATGGTCAATAGGCCACCCAGCAATAAACTGCCAAGGGCGCGATTAGTCCACAACAGCAAGGCATCGCTGGTTTGTTCCAACATAATGACGCCGACCACATCGCTGCCATGCAAAACAGGGATGGTGACCGTTAAAATCACACTCGCTTGACTGGCGGCCGGCCGCCAACTGGCGCCCGGTGTGCCGGTCATTGCGGCATCCACTTGCGGCGTCGTCAGGCGCAGCAAATTGAAGGCGTAACCCTCCCCCGACATCATTGGCGGTGCCAATAAATGGCGATACACCATTGCGCGCAACCAGCGCAAAAAACTCAATTCGCCATCATCGTCGGAGGTGTCACTGCCGGGCCGCAGGCTGCCGCCCCGCGCCAAAACATAACCATCACCATCGATCACCCGCATTCGCGAATTTGCGGGGACCAAATCGCGCAGCAATGGACTTTCCTGCCAAAGCATTGCCAATGGTCGATAGCGCAAGTTCTCGGACTGTGTGCTGGCGACTGCGCGTGGCAGATCGGCGCCAGGCACTGGGTAATCGCGCACATCAATCGCTAGGTCAAAACCGACATCGGCAATCGGCAGTTTGATTTCCAGATGATAACCGCCGGCCTGTTCCACCCATGCGGCAGCTAAGCCAAAACTCGGCTGGCGACCGTCTGCGCCCGCCATCGGTTGCGCCGCGACCACACCATGATTGCTGCGCGCGACGCGCCAACCGCGCTCTCCGTAGCGGTCACGCAGCCAGATTTCCACGTTGTCGGCATGTTCGTCGAGCGTACCATCCACCGCGGCAAGCACTGGCGTGCTGTCTTGGACATCCAGCCACAAGTTGACCGCGCCTGGACCTTGGCCGACGATCAACTCGGCATGCAGTGCTTGACCGTTGCTGGTCAGTAGCTCAGGAAACACATGCCACGTTCCCCAATCGTCCGGATAGCCATCCGCGTCTATGTCAATTCGCATGGGTCGCGCATGCAGTACACGTGGCGCAACCAGCGCGGCTCGCAATTTAGCATCTGCAGCCGGTAGGGCAGTCGCCAAGGTGCGCGCCGACGCCATCAATGCGCGCTCCTGGCTAAACCGCAGCGTGGTTTCCATCTGCACAATGAAACGCCAGCCGGCGAGCGGGAATACCGCAGCCACCAGCGCGATCAACAGCAGTTTCATACGTAAAGGCATGCGCGGGTGCTGGAGAGGTCAGTGGACGAAGTTCAACGCAATTGTAAGGCGGACGCAAAGGCGGCTTGAAGGCAATGGAGGGCGGCGTCGCAGCGGCGGGTTTCAAACCCCTCCTGGCGTTTGCAGTGGACTGCGCATACCTTGGTTCCCGAGCTGACGATTGCAGCGAAAGACGCTCACCCATCAAATATTCCGCTGCCTTCGCGGGCGATTGAATCAAAGCGCGTGTATTGGCCGCGGAAATATAAGTCCATGGTGCCGGTCGGGCCATTTCGATGTTTAGCGATAATGATCTCGGCGATCCCTTTTTTCGCCGATTCTGGGTTGTAATACTCATCGCGATAAATGAAACAAATGAGATCGGCGTCTTGTTCGATGGCGCCTGATTCGCGCAAATCGGACATCATCGGACGTTTATCCTGACGTTGTTCAAGTGAACGGTTGAGCTGACTGAGCGCGACCACTGGAACATTCATTTCTTTGGCGATGGCTTTTAAATTACGCGAGATCTCGCTGATCTCATTGGTGCGGTTTTCTTTGGTGCCGGGTACCTGCATCAGTTGCAAATAATCGACCACGATGAGTGCCAGTCCGTGTTCACGCTTTAAACGGCGCGTGCGCGCGCGCAATTCGGATGGCGACAAACCGCCGGTATCGTCGATAAATAACTTGGCGCTGGTCAATAATGTAATGGCGCTGGTGACGCGCGGCCAATCTTCGTCTGCAAGATCGCCATTACGCAAGCGTTTTTGATCGACGCGACCTAACGAGGAAATCATGCGCAAAGCTAATTGTGCGACGGGCATTTCCATGCTGAAAATCGCGACGGGTTGACCGCTTTGGATTGCCGCATGTTCGGCAATATTCATCGCAAATGAGGTTTTTCCCATCGATGGGCGGGCCGCGACAATCACCAAATCGCCGGGCTGCAAACCGTTGGTCAGGTTATTGAAATCGACAAATCCAGTGTCCAGACCATTGAGTGCGCCTTTATTGGAATAGCGAAATTCAATCGCCCGATAAGCTTCTTTGAGTGCTTCGGATACCGGCACAAAACTGCCGCGACCGCGCTTGCCACGTTCGCCGATATCAAACACCAGCTTTTCGGCGCCCTGCAGCAGTTCTTCGCTGCTGCGGCCTTCGGGCACCAGAATGTTGTCGACGATCTGCGTGCCAGCTTCCATCAGTTGCCGCAAGATCGATTTCTCGCGAACAATTTCGGCATACGCAACAATGTTCGCTGCACCCGGCGTATTGTTAGCTATTTCAATAACATAGCCAATGCCGCCGGCAGCTTCGGCTTGGTCATTGCGATCCAGCCATTCGCCGAGTGTGACGGCATCGCACGGCTGGCCTTTTTCCTTTAGCCCAGCAATGGCCTGGAAAATAAAACGATGATCTTGGCGGTAAAAGTCGTCGCCAGTCACTTTGTCCGAGATCTTGAAGTAAGCCTCATCGGACAGCATCAGGGCGCCCAAGACCGCCTGTTCGGCGTCGAGCGAATAGGGCGGTGTACGTGCGTTGGCGTGGCGGAAATCAGTCATGGGCTCAATGCTGGCGCGCGGTGCGGAGGTTAAAAGTAGAAGCCGTTGCCTTTCTATTTCCTAAAAAAGCGAAAGCCCGCGCTACCTTGCGGCAGCGCGGGCTCTAGATCACACAAGCTTGCTTAGTTTTCCGGCTGAACGACCACTTTGACCTTGGTGTGCACGTCGGCGTGCAAATGCACTTCGACATCGCTTTCGCCGACACGGCGAATCGGGCCTTCGCCCATCACCACTTCCGACTTTTCCAGCGGCAGGCCGGCAGCTGTGAAGGCGTCAGCGATATCGCGCGGGCCAACCGAGCCATATAACTTGCCTTCGGTACTGGCGTTCGCCTTGATGACCACAGAGGCGCCTTCCAAGCGCGCTTTGCGCGACTGCGCGGCGGCGAGTACTTCGTTGGCTTTGCCTTCGAACTCTGAGCGGCGTTTTTCAAACTCGGCCAGATTGGTTGCCGTGGCCGGAACTGCCTTTCCATAAGGAATCAGGAAGTTACGGCTGTAACCAGCCTTGACCCGCACTTTGTCGCCGAGACTGCCGAGATTCTTGACCTTCTGAAGCAGGATCACATCCATGGATCAGCTCCTTAATGGCTGTCGGTGTACGGGATCAGCGCCAGGAAACGAGCACGCTTAATCGCGGTTGAGAGCTGACGCTGAAAGCGTGCACGTGTGCCGGTAATGCGGCTAGGCACGATCTTGCCCGTCTCAGAAACATATTGACGCAGCGTATTCAGATCTTTGTAGTCGATATGAGTAACGCCATCGGCGGTGAACTTACAGAACTTTTTACGACGAAAGAAACGCGACATGGTTTATCTCCGAGAAATCGATCAGGCGCGAGATTCAGTTGCAGGTTCATCATCGCCGCCGGTACCCACAGCAGTCGGTGAATCGTTCGAGTCGTCATCACGACGACGCGGCTTCTCGTCCTTGGTCTTCATAATCGCGCTCATCTCGGTCACCGCTTCTTTCATCACGATGGTCAAGTGACGCAGCACTGCGTCGTTGAAGCGGAACGCGTCCTGCAGTTCTTTGAGCGCTGGCGCCGAACATTCAATGTTCAGCATGATGTAGTGCGCCTTCAGCAAGCGCTCGATCGGGTAGGCCAACTGGCGGCGGCCCCAATCTTCCAGACGATGAATCTTGCCACCGTCGTTTTCAACCATTGTGCGATACCGGTCAATCATGGCCGGCACTTGTTCACTCTGGTCGGGATGGACCAGAAATACCACTTCGTAATGACGCATTAGATTCCTCACGGATAAAAGCTTCCCGGGCAGTCCGGTGAAGCGAGGCACCGTCTGACAAGAGCAGACGGGGGCGCGGAGTCTACGGGGATTGGCGCGGCGCAGCAACCGCCGCAGCGGCAGTGGGTTGTAGGCAGCGCGATGTTGGTTGCTGGTTGCTGGTTGCTAGTGCGCCTAGTTGGAGCGGCGTGCCGCTCGCCTGAACACCAACACCACCACCCACACCAGCATCAATAACCAAAAACCAACAACCAATAACGCTCCTCAGCTCAGTTTGCCCTGCAAATACAAAGCTTCGCCCAAGCTCTCAATCAGCGAGAGTTGTGTTTCCAGCCAGTCGACATGTTCTTCCTCGCTCTTAAGGATGTCCTCCAAAAGCTCGCGTGAGACATAGTCGCGCACGGTTTCGCAGTGGGCGATTGCTTCGCGCAAATCTGGAATCGCCAGTTCTTCGAGTTTTAAGTCGCAGCGAATGACTTCTTTGGGGCTTTCGCCAATCATCAGCTTGTTGAGCTTCTGCAGATTGGGCAAGCCATCCAAGAACAAAATGCGTTCAATCAGCCGATCGGCGTGTTTCATTTCGTCGATCGATTCTTCGTACTCGTGTTTGGCCAAGGCCTGATAGCCCCAGTTGCGATACATCCGCGAATGCAGGAAATACTGGTTGATGGCGGTTAGTTCGTTGGCCAGGATCTGGTTGAAATACGCGATGACTTTGGCGTCGCCCTTCATGGCGTTCCTTTCGGGAAGATCGCGTTGCGATCGGACGCTCAATGATAGTGCGGATTGACAACGGCGTGGCCGCTGCCGCCGGTCTCAGGCTAGTGCAAACGCGCCTTCGTTGTGCGTTGCTCGTTGCGTTAGCTCAGAGCGCAGCGCTTCGTGCAAAACAGCTTCAGCGGTCTCGACGCAACAGCCGCAGCCCGCTGTGCAGCCGGTGCTCATGGCAAGATCACCCAGGGTTCGGATGCCAGAGCGGACTGCGCGACGGATTGCAGTGTCAGTGACAGCATTACAAATACACACGTACATGGTTGGTGGGGCTCCACGACAGTACTGTCGCAAAGCCTAATGTGAATGCGAATGGTTGTCAATTAGCTTCGCGAGTGCGAAGCTGTCTTACCCCGTCATCGCACGCTGCGGCGCCACCGACTGTGGGACCAGCGGCGCTTGTGGGATATCGATGAGCCGCCGCGCAGCCGGCGCCAGATGATGCAAGGCACGTTCGTACACGCCGCGTTTGAACGCGACGACATGCTCCAGCGGATACCAAAAATCCACCCAGCGCCATTGGTCAAACTCTGGGCGATCGGTGCCATCCAGACGCACGCAGTTTTCGTCTGCGGTCAGCTGCAACAAGAACCAAACTTGTTTTTGACCAATGCAAACCGGCCGTGCATTGGGGCGCACGCAGTGACGCGGCAGCCGATAACGCAGCCAGCCTGGTGTTGCGGCAAGTATCTGCACATGGTGCGCGGCTAGCCCGGTTTCTTCGGTCAATTCGCGATACATCGCTTCTTCGGGCGTCTCGTCGCTGTTCATTCCACCTTGCGGGAATTGCCAGCCATCACGACGCACACGGCGTGCCCAGAAGACGCGTCCACCGTCTTGCATCAATACGATACCTACATTGGGTCTGTAGCCATCCGGATCGATCATCCGGGCGTGCTCCGCATAATTCTTAGGGTGATTTTGCATTTCGCGCGAGCGACCGACAAGCGGTCAATGCACGATTCCTGGGTCAATAATCCATCAAATTTCGATTGACATGCGACTTCCAGTGAGCAGTTGCCGCCAAAAGCCCAAACTGCGCCCGGCAAATCGTCATGGTTCGTGCCGCGCTTGTCTTTGAGGGCCGTCTGGATGGCCATCATCAGTTGGGCTTAGCGTATCGTGCAGAGCGGCCAGCGCGATTTGTGGTTTGGTCGAACAACGGCGTTTTGGCGCCTGAGAATTGCAAAGAAGGTATTAACCGCGATGCTGTACTCCCTTACAATTCACGTGCTAACCCTCTGTCGAGCCTAGCCATGAGCCGTACCGCTACTGCCGCGGTGGATTTTTTGCCTTTTGCCAAGCTCACCCAAATGAACTTGGCGCCGCGTATACGCAGCCTGCTGGAAGGCGCCTACCAGGCCGCTTGGCCAACTGTGGATACCGCGCTGGAACGGGCGCTTGACGATCTTGACACCGCGTTGTTTAAGTACGCGGAGCGAGCGCCCAACGTTAATGAACAAAATCGGTGTTTCGAAAGCTTGCGTGAGTTCCGCCGGCGCCGCGCCGATTTTCTAATGGCTTGCCGTGACTTGGTGCAGCGCTCAATGGTTGCCCTGGTCGACCCCAAGGTCGCCGATCAGGGTCTGCATGTAGGTAAAGCACCCGAGTTGAGCTTGGTCGACCCGTCTGACTTCGAAGAAGAGATGGCCTTGTCCGAGATTGCCGCCAAAGCGGAAATCCGCGCCAGCAACGCTTTGCAGGCTTTGTCTTATCGATTTGCTGTGATCGCCGGCGGCGCGCCGATTGAATTGGAGTTGCTGGCGCTGGGCCCGCATAAGATTTGCGCTGCGATACGCACCGGTGCCCGCAAGTTTGATGTGATTTTGCCGCACCGGGTCGCTTTGTACCGACATATCGATCGTGTGTTGTTCGCTGATCCCGTGGCGCTGTATGACGCCATCAATCGTTATTTGATAGAACATCGTGTCTTTGCACATTTGCAGTTGGCGCCGCGCAAGGCCAGCATGCACATTCCGGCCGCTAGCCCAGCGGCTGGCCCAGCAGCTAGCCCAGCAGCTAGCCCAGCAGCTAGCCCAGCAGCTAGCCCAGCAGCTAGCCCAGCAGCTAGCCCAGCAGCGGAACCGGAGCCCGCTGCTGCCGAAGCTACTAGTAGCCCGGCGGTCACCGAAGCGCCTGTCAACAATGTGGTCGAAGCAGCGGCGGCGCCCGCCCAAAGCCCGGCAGCGCGTGCATTTCAGCAATTGATTGATGCGAACGCGCAAGAAGCGCCGCGCGCCTCACAAAGTAGCCCAGCAAAGTCTGGCGAGAGTCCGCTTGACGCGCAATTTTTCACCACTTTGCGCGAGTTACTTGCCGGTCGTCGCCATCCGCAGGGCTCAGAAGCGGCTGATATCGCCCGCCCGGTAGCGCAGTCCGATGATTTGCAAGCGGTTTTGACGGTTTTGCAGGCGCAGCCCGCATCCCCAGTCATGATTGGCGGCAAATGGGTCAATCGTGGCATCGGGCACATCAAACAAGACGTGATGAATCAGTTGCGCAGTTTGAGCGACAGCGGACCGCCCAAACTGCGTCAAGAGGACTCCGACACCATCGATTTAGTTGGTTTTTTATTCGATCATCTGTTGGTCGACTATCGGCCCAATAGCATGAGCCACGGCTTGATGAGCCGCCTGCAGGTGCCGTTGTTGAAGGTGGCACTGAAAGACAAGAGCTTTTTTACGCGGCGCAATCACCCGGCTCGACAATTGCTTAATTCGATCGCTGAGACGTCGGCATATTGGGTGGAAGACGAGGACGCCGATCGCCCGGTGATCGAAAAGATGCAGATGGTCGTCGATCGGGTGACCAAAGAGTTCGATGATGATGTGGGTGTGTTCGATCGTCTATTTGACGATCTGTCCAAACACATCGGCAGTCTGCAAAAAAAGGCAGACGTCGCAGAACGGCGACACGTCGAAGCCGCCAAGGGTCGCGAGAAACTCGATTTGGCGCGCGCCGCCGCGCAAGAAGCAGTGCAGCAACGCATTTTTGATTTTGAGCCGCCAGCGGCGGTGAAGGCGCTGTTGGAGAACGCCTGGACCGATGCGATTGCGCTGTGTCTACTCCGGCAAGGCGTGGACAGCCCAAAGACGCGTGAAAGGTTGAAACTGGTCGACCAACTCGTGCAGGTTTTTGTGCCAGGTCAAACCGCTGCCGCACAGCGAAATGCCTTGGAAGACTTACGCGCTGGGTTGGAGGAGGGCCTGTCAGCGGTTGGCTTTCATGAAGGCACCATTGCCCAGGCTTGGAACGATATTTCCGGTTTGCTGGATGTAGGTCACGAAGAGGCGCAGCAGGCAGCCACGCAGGCCATCACTGAACTCATTAAACAAAAGCCGCGGCTCGGTGAGGAAACGCGCGCAACGCCGCCTGCCGGAGAACCTGCCGCTGCACCGGGCAGTTCCATCCTGCATTCTCTGCGAAAGGCAGAACGCGTGCCGCTGGCGCCGAAAGAACAAGCAATGGTCGATCGTATCAAACTTTTGCCGTTTGGCACGTGGTTTGACTTCACCATCAATCAACAGGGCGAATTGGCGCGTCGCAAGTTGTGTTGGTTCAGTCCAGTGACTGGTCGCTGCCTGTTCTTGAACGCGCGCGGCGCGAAGAGCGAGGAGCGCATGATTGATCAGTTGGCACGCGACATGCTGCGCGGCAACGCACGGGTGGCAGAAGAAGCACGTGACAATCTGATTGATCGTGCCTGGAAGGGCATCATGTCGATGGTCAAGGGTTTGGGTGGTCGCGAGAGCGCGACCCCAGCGGCGCCGTAACGGAGGCGGATAACGATGGTTTCAAGACGTTCGGTACGCAAGCGCGTCGCGGAAGCGATTATGGTGACCAACGCAATGACCGGCGAAACACTGGCCCGCGTAGGTAATTTGTCGATTGACGGCCTGATGCTGATCAGTTCGCACTCCATTCCAGAAGAGCGCCTCTACCAGGTGCAGTTTCAGTTACGCGATGCCGATCACAATGTGCATCGGCTGGAAATTGGCATTCAGTGTCTGTGGACGGAAGCTGCGCGATCGGCCAATACCTATTGGGCCGGCTGCAAAATCATCGATATTGCCGCATCAGAGCAACAAATTTTGGATGCTTGGGTCGAACGCGCTGCCGAAGCGGTATAGGAGTTAGACGTGGCGATGCGATCTATTCGGTGTCGGCCTCGGTCTCTGGAATGTACTCATCCACTTGCTCGGTCGAGTCCTCAGTTGACGCATCTGCGGCGCCTTCATCCATGCGTTCGGTTTCCATCGTGGGCGTTGGCGCTTGTTCTGCGTCACGTACAACTTGTGCCTCGCTGGCCTCTTCGCCAACGTGAAACGCCGCATAACCCGGCATCACGACTTGATTGAGGGCCATGCCAATGACCCGACCGCGCACCGGCGAGACTAATTCTGAGACCTCGTCATTCAACGGGTTGATTACCCGCCCCAGACGTTGACCCAGACGCACACGATCACCCAATCGGACATCGGAAAACAACATGCCCGGACGGGGCACTCTGACCCAGCGTGATTCGTAATAGATGGGTTGTTTTTCCCGCCACTGACGGACTCGTTGGGTCATGCCCATAGCATTCATCAGCGTTTCGATCGCCGTCACGCCATGCTCGATTTCCACCGGCTCCAGGCGCACCGGCGCACCCAATTCGAAGGTCACGGCTGGAATTCCCGCATCGGTAGCCGCGCGGCGCAGCATGCCCGTCGCACCCGGCGTGTGCAGTACCGCGGTCGCGCCAAATCCACGGGTCAGCGCGACCACCTTGTCCAAGCGCATATCGCCGCGCACTTGCGGCATATTGGATCGATCAAAGGAGCCAGTGTGGAAGTCGACCAGCGCATCACAGCGCAGCGCAATGTTCTGGAAAAAATCATAGGCAATTCGCGAGGCACTGCTGCCGTGTGGGTTGCCCGGGAAAAAGCGATTCAAATCGCGGCGGTCTGGCAGATATCGAGAGCCGCGCGAGAATCCAGCCATATTGACGATCGGAATGCCAATCACCGTACCGACCAAGTCCTTTTCGTCCAATGCACCCAGGACACGTCGAATCACTTCGACACCGTTAAGTTCGTCGCCATGAATGGCACCGGTCAAGCACAACACGGGTCCCGCGTGCTGCCCATGCACCACGTTGATGGGCACCAACGTCGAATCGCCGATGAAAGTCGCTCCAGAGCTCCAAAACAGCCGTTTGCGCGTACCTGGTGCTACGCGCTCGCCGAGTAGCCGGAAGGAGCCATCTAAAGCAGGCGTTGGCAATAGGGATGTGTTGGTGCTTTCGGTACCCGCAGCTGGCGTTGCTACTTCTGGCGCAGTGATCTCGAACGGCGGGCTCATAGGCAACGTGGCAGCGTCTGCTGTCGTCACCCCGTCCGTTACGGGATTGTTTGATTCAGCGGGCGTGTCTGCACTGTCTTGCGACCATGCCGGCATTGCCCACAACGTCAATACCAGTGTCAGTGCACGGACTGACATTTGGCGCACACCCCGTAAACTTCGACCACATGACGACGTGTCTCAAAGCCCTGTTCCTTGGCTTGAATCCGCAGGCGCTCGGCAATTCCTGCGGCGTCCAATTCCAAGGTTTCGTGACATTGCTCGCAGATCAAAAATTGGCTGCCGTGCGCTTTGGCTTCCGGGTGTGGACACGGCACGAAAGCGTTCAGGCTCTCAAGTCGATGGACAAAGCCGTGACTCATCAGAAAATCAAGTGCGCGATACACCGTCGGAGGCGCTGCCGGGCCACTGCCGTGTTTGCGAATCTTTTCCAGAAGGTCGTAGGCCTTCACCGGCTTGGCGCTGTTGGCTATCAGTTCGAATACTCGACGACGGAGCTCGGTCAGCCGCAGGCCGCGCTCAGCGCAGACCAATTCGACGCGGCCGAGCATATCGGCACCCGCGTGATGATGTTCAGGATTTGTGCAATGCATGCGTGTTCATGGGCGAATTGAAGGGAATCCCAGGTCACTGTGCGGCCACGCAGTCTAGCCCTGATATTTCATAAATTGCACGCGCCCTCACTAGTCTATTAGCCGCACAAGGACATCCTCAGTCGGCCGGCCGGAAATGGCGTTTCTTCGGAAAATCCCTTGTGCGACCCATATCCTGCGCGATCATCGCGCGAATTCATGGAACATCAGGGCTGCCATAGTGCGCCGTCAGTAGGTGCAAGAAATTTTCGATGCGTTTTGGCCCCAGGCGCGGTTAAAATTTGGCGAATTATTCCATGGCGACCGTTTAACCGACTGCGCTATTCAGGTATTTTTTACTGGTCGTGGGTCTGCGCGCGTCGCATTGCGCAGTGGTGTCGGCCTGCCGCACTTATGAAGAGCTGCCGCGCCGGTGCTGCATTCACACCATGTAGTGGTCGATTGATCCGCGTTGTTGCCACAATTCTGGCTGACGTGCCAGAAGTTGCGTCGAAATTGTTGTTCATCGTCTAATAACGATTCAGGTAAGTAAGGCATACTACGCAGGCTAGAACGATGCGGCATCGGGATCACACGGAGTGATCCGGATTCCTGAGGCTCAATAGAATCACTCTTGGAGAACCCAAATGAAGAAGACGCTGTTGTGCGCCGCCCTTGCGGTGTCAGTACTTGTCCCGCTCGCAGCTTCTGCTGCACCGCGTGAAGAAGGTCAGTGGTACATCTCGCCGAAGGCAGGTTACGGCTGGGCCGATAACGATCGCCGGTCCGACAACGGTCTGCTGCTCGGTCTAGGCCTGGGTTACGTGTTCAAAGAGAACTGGACCATTGAGGGTGAGCTCTCGTACAACCAGTTCGACGAAGATTTCAATGACGGCAAGCCGCTGGAATGGCGCCAGACGGTCCTCTCGGCCACGGTGCGTTACCTGATTGACTACGATGTTGCTCATCCGTATTTCGGCTTCGCTTTTGGCGCCGGCCGCAACAAGGAAGAAAGTAACGCGTTTGACGACAGCTGGGGCTACCACATCGGCCCAGTTGCTGGTTTTGAGTGGGATATGACCGACTCTGGCGCGTTCCGTTTTGAAGTCGGCCACAAGTTCACCGATTTCAACAACGACGGTCTGAAGGAAGGCTTCTGGGATACCACCGTTTCGGTAGGGTTCTCCCATTACTTCGGTGGTTCCGAATCGGCCCCCGCGCCAGCCCCGGGCTCGCCGCCGATGGCTCCGCCAGTCGCGCCACCGCCGGCGCCGGTTGAGCCGCCAGCACGTCCGTTGCCGGTTTCGATCACGCTGAACGGCGTTAACTTCGACTTCGACAAGTGCACGCTGCGCAGCGACGCAATCGCGATCCTGGATGAAGCCGTGCGCGTTCTGAACGGTAACCAGATCAACGTTGAAGTCGCGGGTCACACCGATGCGGTGGGTACCGATGCCTACAACCAGAAGCTGTCGGAATGTCGCGCCAAAGTGGTTGCTGATTACCTGACCGGCAACGGCGTGTCTGGCGCGAAGATCTCGTCAGTCAATGGTTACGGCGAGTCCAGGCCAATCGACACCAACGACACGGCCGAAGGTCGCGCGCGCAATCGGCGTACCGAGCTGAACGTGCAGTAATCGCCCAAGCGATTGCGCTGCGCTGGCAAACAAAGCCCGGCCTTAGTGCCGGGCTTTTTTACGCCTGTTGGTTGCTGCGGTGACTCGTCATCTCGATGATCCGATGTTGTAGTAAGTTGTTGATTGACTGAGGCGCTAAGCATCGACGGTGGGTCCGCGCTGTGCGCGGACTCTTCCTCGGGTCAGCGACCAGAAGCGGTCGATCGATGAAACGCAGGTTGAACCCACACGGCTCAATCCATGCGCGGGGTTCAGGGCCAACAACAGGTGTCTGAAGGACGTTCTCCGGGCTGTTAATATCAGGCAACCCCAAAACGGAGCCCCGATGATGAATCCATTGATCCGTCACGAAGTGCGTGCTTCGGTCAGCGCCGAAGAATGGCAGGCCCGTATTGATCTCGCCGCTTGTTATCGACTGGTTGCGGCCTATGGCTGGGCCGATTTGGTGTTCACCCATATCTCGGCAAAATTGGCCGGCCCAGACGAGTACTTTTTGATCAACCCTTACGGCGCGCTGTTTGAAGAAATCACTGCGTCCAGCTTGGTCAAAGTGGACCTGCACGGGCAAGTCATTGGTGATTCACCCTTTCCGGTTAATCCGGCGGGTTTCACCATTCACAGCGCGATACATGCGGCAAGGCCTGATGTGGCTTGCGTATTGCATACCCACACGGTCAACGGCATTGGTGTATCTGCGCAGCGCGGTGGCGTGTTGCCGATTTCTCAGCAATCGATTTTTGTGCTGGCCAGCCTTGGCTATCACGACTATGAAGGCGTAGCGCTACGCGACGACGAAAAGCCGCGGCTGGTCGCTGATCTGTGTACGAATACCTTTTTGATGCTGCGCAATCACGGCTTGCTGACAGTAGGCGCGTCGATTCCCGACACCTTCCTGGCCATGTATATCTTCGAGACCGCGTGCGCCATTCAGCTGCGTGCCCAAGCGGGTGGTTCGGAATTGATCAACGTGCATCCGCAGATCATCGCTGGCGCTCAGGCGCAAGCCGCACAAGTTACCCGCAATCTGGGTGGCGCACTGGCTTGGCCAGCTTTGCTGCGCAAGTTGGATCGTATGGACACCAGTTTCAGGGACTAAGGGCTGGTGAGGAAATAACGTGGACTTTTGGCCGTCGGATTGGGATGCGATGAGCGCGGTGTGGCTCGCCCCACAGGCGAGTCGCAACGAAGCAGCGCGCCCAAGCGGCTGAGCAAAAAGTCCACGTTATTGACGAACGAGCCCTTTCCTCTGTACCAACGGCCAAGTGTGAGAATAGATAGCGCTGCTTAAACTGCACCGCGAGCGCGCCCGCTTTGGTGCGCGCCGTTCAACGCCGGGGAGGGTGGAATGAACGTTCGACTTTTGGTGGGAACCATCGGTTTATTAGGCGCGCTGTTGGCGGGCCCTGCACAAGCGCTGTGTGTAGATAATGTGGTATTGGTGCATGGCAACACGGGTAAACCCGCCGACTTCAACAACACCTATAACGAGCTGCTGGCGCGCGGTTATGCGGCGAATCAGATTTTCCGCCCGAGCTGGGGCAGCAGTATTTGCGCTGCATGCAATGATCACTACGGCAGCGAGGAAACGCCGGTAGCGAATGCGCTAACGCAGGCGAAAGCCGCTTCCTGTACTGGCAAAATTGACGTGATTGGCCATTCCATGGGTGCCACCTTAGCTGCCCGACAGATTAGCAAGCTAGGATTGTCTGCATCGGTCCATACTTTTGTCGGTATTGCCGGTGCCTTTCGTGGTTTGTGGAGTTGTGGAACCTATCCATTCAATGTTTTCAGCAGCACCTGCGGGGCCTGGGGCTTGTCCGTCAGCAGCCCGTTCTTGAACGGACTGCAGGGACAAATTTTCGGCGCACGGCGCTACTCGATCAAATCGTGGAGTGACCAGATCGTTTGCTCCACCGGCGTCTGCACGGTCGGTGGTATTCATTCTTCGACGATCCCGAACGAAACCGCCACCTCTACATTCATGACGGGCCACTTCGGATTACTGACCAATACGGCCGTGACACAAGCCAATTTGATTCAGTAGACGATCAATCAAACGCCAAATGACGAACCGCAACCGCAGGTGGTTTTGGCATTTGGATTGCGGATTACAAACTGCGCGCCGTGCAGGCTTTCAGAATAGTCCACCTCAGCGCCGCTCAGATATTGCAAACTGACCGGGTCCACGATGAGTGTGACCCCGTCGGTTTCGATTGCCAAATCATCCTCTTGCGGCGCTTCGTCGAAGCTGAAACCGTACTGGAAACCAGAACATCCGCCGCCCTGGATGTAAACGCGCAGCTTGAGTGCCAGATTGCCCTCTTCGACCATAAGTTCTCGCACCTTGCGCGCGGCGGCGCTGGTGAAGAGCATGCTTTCGTCGTTGCTTAAGGTGGTCATCAATCTCTATCCGTAAATGCAGCTTGTCATCATGCGCGCCTAGCGGCGTGCATGTTGTCAAGGCTGCGGAAAATCAAGCCGGTTCCGGTTTGGCCAACTGTTTGCGCGGTTCTTCCTGGTGCACCATCTGGCCGTTGACCTGGGCGCCGGCAGCCATTTCAAGGACACGATAGTAAACGTTGCCACGCACGCGCGCGGTGGCGCCAAGCAGCAGTTTTTCAGCCACCACGTCGCCGAGCATTTCACCATGGATTTCAGCTGTAGGTACTTGCACCTGACCTTCAATCTGACCACGTTCGAATAGTTTCAAAACCGCGTCACCAGAGTCGTCGGCGATGACCGTGCCTTTGATGCGGCCCTCAATAATGAAACTGCCGGCAAACTTGACGTCGCCGGTGATACTCATGCGCTCACCCACCAAGCATTCAATTGCGCCGCTGGGCATGGACTTGCTCACCTTCTTGTCTCCAAACATCACGTATCCCCTTGAATAACAACGTCTTTCCACATAAATTCTTTTTCAACTGCAGCGCTGCCTTCAGGAAGCACCCGCAAGCGAACCGCTGTAGGCCGAAAGGCTTCAGGCAGCATGATCAAGCCGGGCAAAGTTTGAAAGTACTTGAACGAAAAATCGACATTGGAACCACTGCCACCCAATTCACTCCAGCCCAGCCGCACACTCTTTTGACCATTCGCGCCGGTAATGCTGATTTCCACTTTGCCAGATGCTTGCCGGTTTCGCTTTAGATTCTGACTCAAGGTCAGCGCAAACTGAAAGGCCCGCGGATCGTCGGTAGGGCGCACCACTAAGCCGTGCACGGAGACGCCTGCCTGTTGCGCGCCGCCTTCCATAAGCCGCTGATAAAATCCCAGATCGTTTCGTAGCGACGCAATTTCTTCCTGCCGCGTAGCAAGAGCTGACTGCAGCTCTTGATTGGCTCGCTCAGCAACTTGTTCGCCGCGCTGATGTTGCGACAATTCTCGCTGCAGCTGTTCTTTTCCGGCATCGGCAGTGTGCAAAGCTTGGCGCATTTGCGCTACCTCGTGCGATAAATCGGCGAACTGCGGTGCAATCGTGGATCGCAAGACAAAGTAGGTGGCACCCAAGCTCGCCAGCCACAGGCTGGTCCACAGCAGTCGCTGCCGCCAAACTTTGCCAGGATCGTCGTTAACGACTAGCACACGCCGAGTTGGGGCATTAGCTCGCATACGTCACCGGCATGCCCAAACGTTGCGCGCTTCCCATCTTGGTGCAGTGCGCGGTCATCCTGCCTTTTCTCCATGGCGCTTTCGATTTAGGTGGAGCAATCGGAGCGCGTATCAGCAGCGGCTGCGCTGGCGCGCGGGAACCGGCTTATAAAGGCCGATCTGCAAATCGCACAAGCCGACCAGAAAAGTCATTCATCCAGACCTCGCAAACAAAGGA
>Ga0163154_10003238_pt1 | contig 22845 bp, 11 predicted proteins | sample OliLakLV19MP9P1_FD_148649 | JGI IMG/M metagenome (GOLD analysis project Ga0163154, IMG submission 148649) | Freshwater microbial mat bacterial communities from Lake Vanda, McMurdo Dry Valleys, Antarctica - Oligotrophic Lake LV.19.MP9.P1 | ecosystem: Environmental > Aquatic > Freshwater > Lake >... | reverse complement strand
GCTTCGGGCTGTGCAAGAGCCCAAAAGCCAACAATTCCGGCTCAACTATATTTTCGATTATGGCAAAACCACCGACCGTCGCCTGACGGTTGCCGCTGGTTATCTGAACTTTCTCGGCACTTCCACCCGCACCGCGATGGAGGTGCAGCAGGATTTTTTCCGCCTTGGCATGAACCTTACGGCCTCTTGCCACGAGGATTATTTTTATCTGACCCTCAGCGGCCTGGAGGAATCCCTGGAAGAAGGCATCGCCCTCATGCACCATCTCTTATCGAATGCACAACCCGATGCGGACGCACTCCAAAATCTGGTGGCGGATATCCTCCTTCGTCGCGAGAACAACAAGAAGAACAAGCAGACTATTTTGCAAAAAGCCCTCGCCAGTTATGGGCGGTTTGGCCCCAATTCACCCTATCGAGACAAACTTTCCCGGGAGCAATTGCTGATGCTTACGCCGCAAGAGATCACCGATCTGTTGCTCAACCTATTGAATTCCAAGCATGAGATTTTTTATTACGGTGCAAAGACAGCCCGTTCGGTGGCCAATATTTTAAAGAAATATCACCCGGCGGCTCTTTCTAATCAGGGGCAGATTGAATTCAAATTGCCCAAGCCCAAGACCTATCGCGAAATTTCGGTCAAAAAAGACAAGGTTTACTTCGTCCATTTTCCAACCGTACAAGTAGAGTTAATGCTGCTGTCGAAGGGTACGCCCAAGTTCAGCCTCGATGAATTTGTATTTTCTGAATGGTACAACCAGTACTTCGGCTATGGACTATCGAGTATTGTCTTTCAGGAAATCCGTGAGTCAAAAGCACTTGCCTATTCTGCCTATGCGTATGCTGCTAATCCGGTCAAGAAAAACAAACCACACTTCCTGCAAGCTTACGTGGGCACACAGCCCGACAAACTTCGGGAAGCGGTGGAAGCGTTCGAGGCAATTTTAGAGGATATGCCTGTTTCGCTCTCGCAAATTGAAAACGCACGCCAGAGTGTTTTGAAACAAATTGCGGCCGGACGAATCACCAAAGCCGATATATACTGGACCTGGCGGGGCAATCTGCATAAAGGATTCAGGAACCACGACCTACGCGCCGATATTTATCACACACTCGAACATGCTAAAGCGACTGATCTCATCCATTACCAACAACAACACGTTAAAGGACGGCACTATATCTGGATGGTACTGGGTGATCGCAAGCAAGTAGATTTCAAATACCTTCGGAAAATCGGCAAGGTGCAGGAACTGACCCTGGAAGAAATATTCGGGTATTAAACACACGTACATGTCTGACAACATACAGATCATCGAACATACAGGTCCACCAGACGAAACGCTTCGCAACGAAGTTTTTGAACTCTATCGGTTGATCTTCAATAGTGAGCCGAACGAAGAAGCACAGGAGCGCCTGATGCATCAACGTGACCTGCTCCTGTTGGTGGCTTATGACGATGCCCAGGCAGTTGCTTTTAAAGTCGGATACCGCCAAGACCCTGACACGTTTTATTCCTGGCTCGGCGGTGTAACGGCTCACTATCGGCGACAAGGCATTGCCCTTGAGTTGATGCGCCACCAGCATCAATGGGCTAAGGCACAGGGGTATCGGTTTTTGCAAACCAAAACCCTCAATCGCTGGCGTGAAATGCTGGTTCTCAACCTTCGAAACGGTTTTGCCATCATTGGGACTTATATCGGAAAAGACGGGCGGTTACGGATTATTTTGGAAAAAGAACTCTAACAAAATCTCAGATGGCAGCTTCCTACCCTTCACTGCTCGGCGGTACTTTTTTCGTGACCTTCCGCCTTGACGATGCCCTGCCCCGGTCATTCATGCTCAATCAGCGCCTCCAATTCTATGTGCAGCAAACCCGTTGCGCTGATCTGCCAAATGATGCCCGCCGGGAACGACTCCGCACCATCCGGAAGCGTCTTTTCGCGCACTATGATGAAGCCCTTCATCAGGCACTTTATGGCCATTGTTATTTTAAAGACCCTGCCCTTTCCAAAATTGTAGCTGATGTCCTGCATCAATTCGACGGCTCGCTCTACGACCTGTTGGCCTACACCATTCTACCCAATCACGTGCATGTGTTGATCAATACCAATCTCCAGTTGCCTCACGAACCTGCCTTGATTGATTTAGAAAATTATGAATGCACGGCTTTACGCGACATCCTCAGACAAGTAAAAAACACTTGCGGTCAAGCCATTAACCAAGCGATAAAACGCGATGGACGACTCTGGCAACGCGAAAACTTCGACCATTGGGTATATACGGAACACGAGTTCGACAATATCTTGCAGTTCATTCAGCAGAATCCTGTACGGGCAGGGTTGGTAGAAAAGGGGGAAGATTGGGGATGGAATTATTGTAAGGAACGGGCAAATAATAACTTGTAAATTTGATATGCTTTCTTTTCACTCAGATGACCCATCTTTTTGATTAAATAGCCCCACTATTCGCTCAAAAAGATAGCCCATCTGAGCAAAAACCAATCTATCTGAAACTTACAAGTTATTGGTGCCGCGTTCCTAAGCAGATATAGGAATGGAGCGACAAAGCACCTTTTATTTTACTGCCACGATCAACTTCCTGCATTCCATAAAATCTCCGGTTTTGAAATGCACCGCGTAAAACCCAGCCGCTAAATACTCGGCTGACAGGTCAAGCGTCTGCTCGCCTTTTTCAATTTGATATTCCCGGTTTGTATGTAGTCGTCCCAACAAATCGAACACCTGGACACGCATCATACCGTTGAAAGGAGAGGAGATCGCCACTTTGCTATATTGGGTTGAAGGATTAGGAAACAATTGGCCAATCTTTAATTTCTCTGCCAAATCTCCGTCCAATGCTTCTTTTTGAGGCAGGCATCCGACAAACGTATTCATAGTCTTTACTGCTGACATGCGCCCCAGAAAGCCTCTATCCATAGTTCCTTCTGTCCAGTTGGTCCGCTGAAAGAAATCCTGTCCATTTGTGCCACTTTTCAGATAAACCGACTTCGATAATAATGTAGCAGACAAGTCGGGAGTATGAATTTCTTTTGGCGTTCGAAATGTGGCAGAACCTTTCCACTCCAATTTAAAGCCGTTGGCAGAAGTGAAGTTATTGATGTATAGCAGGTAGTTTTCCCCTTCATTTGCCGTAATGGGAGCCAGAAAATTATCTTGGCTATCACCACATCCATTGCCTTCATTTTCATCGGAAACATTCCGATACATTCCGGTAATACCTTTGCAGGGCAAAGACTCTTCATCGGGAGCACCGATATTATCGCCGGATGCCATGCACCGAACCTCATAGCGATGACTGCATCCCCGAATATCACTATCAAGGCGATATAGCACAAAATCCAGATCATCGCTGGCTTGAAGCGACTCAAGAATGAACTCGATGCTTCCCTGTGAAGCGATTTGCCACTTCATCCAGATCGAATGTCGCTCTTCCAACCGGTTGGAACAAGTAGTAAATCCGATCTCTGCCATTTCTTGCCCGGAATCAGGCATGCGGCGAATTAAAAGATCAGATTTGTCGCACAAGATTACTGCACCGGAGCAATCTGAAAAAGGTTCGGTTTTTAATTCCTGGGAGTGTCCGGTGAAAAGTCTGCAGAAAAGTAGAATTGTAAAAACAGCTGTTTTTTCCATGATATCAGAAGGATTGGTCAGTAGGTAGAAGTGGACTTTACAGCACCCGGAGCAGAGCCTGTTCCATCACTGAATTTCACAGCAATGCTGTAATAGTATTTTTTGAATTTTAGGAACTCTTTATCTTCGTATTCAAAGGACGTTCCGTGTACAGTAATGGGTGATCCTTCTTGCTGCATATTAATCGCCTTGTCTCCTTCTACAAAAGCAACTCCGGCTGTCGTCAGACTTTGGCCTTTGGGAACAAAAGGATCAGGACCATTGTATTCTCCACCTACTAATACCTGTTGAGGTGTAATAGAGGCAATTTCATATAGTTTTCCTGCCTCAAACCCCCGATAGACAATGAACGTCTCTACCCCATAAGCATTTGTATAGTCCCATTCCATGTGAATCCTATCATCCGACTTTACGAAATTGACTTTCAAATTCGTGACTCCCGGCCGGATACCCTTGCCAAGACCTTTCACCGGAAAAACTTTGGAGTTGGATGCTTTTTCTGCCTCATCTATCGCCTCCACCATGTAATCGTAGGAATACATTACTTGAGCACTTGTGTCCAGATAAATCATAGAATTGCCTGTTATGATATCTGTGGAGAAAAGGGTGTCCCACTTTACTTCATCTTTCTTTTTACGCAGGATCCGATGTTGTTCCACGTCTTTGCTGCTGCTGGGCGTCCATTCAATCAACACATCTTCTCCTTGTGGTTCAGCGCGTTTCAGAATAGGCGGGGAAGGGGGAACCATGTCAGGCAGGCGAATGACCCCAGGTTTATTATAAATCGAGCTATTTTCTCGAAAGTCTACTGCTTTTACCCTGAAGTACTTCTCTTCGGTCAATGATTTGGTATTTGCCTGATATGTAAATACGGTATCCTTTACCCAATGTGCAGTAACCTGCCCATAGTTACCATCTGATTGATCAGACATAAATACGCGGTAACCCATCACATCAGAACTGGTACTTGGCACCCAATGGATGCGTAAAACACCTTCGCTCCCGATCGCCTCTCCAGTAATCAAGCCCGGAGGCAAGGGAGGAATGCTGTCCTTCAATTGAACCAATACAGGAGGCGATTCTACCTTATTGCCGTTCAGATCAATAAATTGCACCTTGTAATAAGACTCCAGCAGCGGCGAAATATCTACAAATTGCCGACTTGCAGAGCCAAGCAGCCCACTACTAATGCGGCTATAGTTACCGTCCAAACTATCATCTCGCCAAATGCTGAATCCCAAAATTTCGTTATTTAACGAAAAGGGGAAATCCCAATTGACTTCTACAAAGCCATTTTGTATTTCTTTAGCCGACCATATGCCAATGCTTGCTCTCAAAGGTGTAGGCTCCCCTTTTATAGATACAATATTGGAAAAAGGACTTTCAACACCAAAAGGTGAATGACCGGATACTTTGAATTGATAAATATTGACATTGTTTTCCAACTGGTCCAGATATAAGAGTCGCTTTGTTACCTGACCGGAAGCCAAATCAGTGGGTAGTACAGGCTCTGAGTTAACTTTTATATAGGGTCCACCACTTTTTGAGCGCCAGATATTATAACTTGAATAGTGTTCTGCTGTAGCAAAATGATGCCAGGACAAGTTCGCAAGACTATCTCCTGGGAATCCGATCAAGCTGTCAACTGGTGGAAAAACAAAAGAGTTAGCAGTTGAAACCTGAATCCGTGCAGCACGATACCCCTGGATATTGGGGTTGCCCCCCGGGCGGACGGAATAGGTGTATTCAGAATTGGGTCCAACATCTGTATCACTATAAGCAAGATTGAGCATCCCAGCAGCGAGCGTTGAATTATCTGCTGCAAAAAGACTCAGTCCATAGCGGTTCTCACGCTCTGTATTGATGTTGCGGGCAGTTACTATCCCCTCATTCACAGGACCAGAGACTATGAACGACGATCCATAATATGCCCCTGCTGCTACGCCTACCAAAGAGTCCGTATTGATGAGTGGCTCCCACTCTACTTGCGGGTGTGGTGATAATGGCACCGTGATTATGGTGGATACTTGGTCAGCAGGCGAAAGCGGGCCCGAAGCATTAGACAACGTCATACGGGTAAGGACATAACCACTGTCGCGCCCCCATTCCCAGGTTTTATAGTTGGCAGGCGCCCACCGCAATAAAACGTTGTTGTCGTAATAAATGGCTTTGATCTCCACCGCCAGTACGTAGTCAGGAATAGACTGAGCAAAAACTTGAAAGCAGGGAAATAAGGTTGCCAATGCTACTACCATCAGGCAGTGCAGGCAGCACGTTGGAGCAGACTTCATTGGTGTGATTGATTTTAATGGACTATAATAATTTTTTGAGTAAAAATGCGCTGACCGGATATCGCTTTGGCCATATATACACCTGGGAGGAGGTCGCTTACTGAAAGTCGAAGTGTAGTAAAAAAGGGATTGGGCCATTGGTTTACAATGGCTACGCGCCCCTGTAAGTCAATGATTTGTACTATGGTTTTGCCTTCAATGACTTCTTCGACATTAGAGAAAGCAAGTTGCAATTCGTTGTCTGCTGGATTGGGAGTAGCGGTAAAAAGCCCTTCTACCCATTCAGGAGAATCTGTATCGCTGATGAGTGGCAATTTCCACAGTTCCCGGCCAGAAACTCCATCATCAGCAATATAAAACAAGATACTGCCTACCATAACCGGGTATTGAGGCAAGTAAAGCCCGGTACTGAGGTTCAGGTTAGTGAGTTTCACTGTACCCGCTTCGGTGCCGTCACTTTTCCAAAGCTGGTATTTCCCATCTACCAATGCATTGAAGTAAAGCAGCCCGTCGCTACCAATGATCATTTGCCCCGGCTCTGAAGAAAAGGAAGTAGGATCAATGTTCTTAATCATCTGCGTACCTTCAACAGTGCCGTCGGTACGCCATAGCTCTTTGCCTTTGAAACCATCGTCCCCTGAAAAATACAGGTAGTTGGCATCTGCTACAAAATACACTTGATCGTTACTGGCATAACTCACCTGAAGGCTTTTAAATAGTGTGGTGCCAGTGGTAGTACCATTCGTTCGGTAAAACTTTTGATTGGCAGAAAAATAAACAAAGCCTTTAAATCCAAAGAACTTATCCGGATGCGACGACTGGCTACCCGTTACGATCTCTTTCAGTTTGAAAGTACCGGCCTCGGTGCCATCACTTACCCAGGGTTCATTGTTGAAAGCCCCCGAGGCATCCGCGCTGAAATACAATTTATTGCCGTAGCTGTACATGGGCTTCAAAGCCTCTATCCCAGTCCCGCTTGAAGTAAAGTCTTTGACAATTTTAGTACCTGTATCTGTACCGTCTGTGACCCACAAAAATCTTTTAGCGGCTCCAAAATATATTCTGCCTCCCATTTCTGCCAATTGAATCGGTCCGCCTGGACCATAATCTGTACCCGGTGCAATTTCTACGGTGCCAGATTCCGTACCATCTGTTTTCCAGATACCTCCTTTACCGTTTGAATTGGTAGCCACAAAATAAAGAGCATCATTTGAAGACGTGAGGTAACTAACTGCGCTACCGGAAGTTCCAGGTCGGATATCCCTGACCAGTTGGGTACCGGTTTCAGTTCCATCTGTCACCCAAAGTTCGCGACCAGAGATGCCATCATTGGCGATAAAAAAAAGTTTGCCATTGGACACGGTCATTTCTGTAATATCACTTCCGGCAGTGCCTGGCCGGATATCTTTTACCATCAGCGTTCCTGATGGTGTACCGTCGCTCACCCAGAGCTCATAACCCGTAGTAGGGGTAGTCGCCGAGAAACAAATTTTATCTTGGAAAGCAATGCGGTTAATCTTTTCAGCAGGCGCATATATCTCCCCTAATTGAAAAGCATGTGCTGCTCCCAGATTGATATCAGTTACCATCACAGGCTGCTGAGCAGAGAGGCTGAAAGAAATGAAGGAAAGCAAAATTGAAATTTTTTGCATAGTATGAGAGGCATTTTATGATGATCTGATATATTGCTTTAGACATTATTGAATGATAGGATTGATTTACTCAATTTATCATTCATCGTGTCTGATATCCGGTTCAAGTCATGCGGTAAAAGTCGGCCCAACCTGTCCCAAAAAACAGGACAGAGAATTTAAAAAAATTAGGCTGCACCATCCTTGCCGGCTTTGAACGGTAGCCGGAATGGCTCATCATAATAGAATGACTTACTGAACCGGCAATAACTAATAGGCGCACCGGCTGATTTTAGGTCATCAATACGTCTGTACAAACGAGAGCGGGTAAGATTAAGGCGCCTGGCAAGGTCTTCAGGTGCTCCGGTGGCTTTCCGGCGAATAAGGTCGTCAAGACGCTCGAGTAGGCGGATTTGATCAATAAGTGCCATAAGAAGGAAAGTTTTAAATGTTAATGTTGATACTTGCAGATTGCCGCGCAAGCAGTCGGCGGATATTCAAATCTGCTAAAATGAATATCCAATACGAAAAACCGATTATCTGACGTAATCTGCAAGTCCAAACCAACAACCCTGTTGTTTGAACCCATAACCCTGTAAAAGATGTAAAAAATTATACCAAGCGTGTATAAATTATATATACTTTATGTTCAGGACTATTGGAGTGGGTGCATTTCAAGGTAGTGCCAAAACACGAGTGATGTTATTTACCGCGAAGTACGCTAAGGAACGCGGCACCAATAACTTAGTCATTTGATGCCACCCTTTGTTCCATCATACGTCCGCTATTTTTCTTTAAATAGCCCCACTATTCGCAGAAAAATAGTGTTGTCTGATGAAAAAATGGTTGACCTAAAATGACTAAGTTATGGGTGCCGCGTTCCTAAGAGCGCTAAAAAGCCATTAAAACATATACTTGGTGGACTTCGCGTACTTCGCGGTGAAATCGAAACCACTCAAAAGTTGACACTACCCATTTCAAATTGTCGCGGATAGTAACCCGGAATGATATTCCGGGACGCGGAATGCCATTCCGCGATACAGTTCCGCGGCAATTTGAAATGCACCGTTTTTCAGTTCATAGCAGCACTAATGCCGCATCCGTCAATTGACGTATGAATCTGGGGCCATAAAAAAAGCAGCGTACTTTCAGTACGCTGCTATAATCAATGGTAGAATATAAATAGGAAGACTGAACACAACTAGTGCCCCGTCCGGCAAGGTTATTTACTTTCATTCTCAACATGCAATGGCTTTTCAGGCCAGGCATCATACATTGATTTGTGCAGCACAGCAAGTAAGCCCAAATTTAAATCGGGGTATTTTGATGAAAATTGAGTTGCCAGATTTTCAAAAAAGATAGGGGTTAAATGACGTCTTGGAGGTCCTGTTTCATCAAAGCAACCTTTCTCAATAGCCAAAACAGCATATATTCTCAATATCTCAAAGTCAATCTTCGAGATGTCAGGGAAAGAATCAACTAATCTGTTCACCTTATTGAATACTACCAGCAGTTCATCAAAAAATCCAATCAGGCACTCTGCATAGAAGAATATTTCATCTGGCCCTGACTTTCTATTAAATGAAAGTGACGCTTTGAGCAAGTCAGATTTACCCTGATCGTCAAGGAGCCTCCACTCTTCTTCTGAATGAAATTTAATTACTTCCATCAACTCATATATTGAATCTTTCAGAATATTAGAACCAATTGCATTGAATCTTTTCAAATAAGCACTTAGCAGTTCAATCTTTTCAAATTTAAGCATCATTGCTCTTTTAAAAACACCAATTTATACAGATACAATCTTCCAAGGTATCCCATCTCATGAAAAATGGAACTGGCTTTTTCAGCAGACCTTATTTACTTTCATTCTCAACATGCAATGGCTTTTCAGGCCAAGCGTCATACATTGATTTATGCAACACAGCAAGTAACCCTAAATTTAAGTCAGGGTGTTTTGATGAAAATTGAGTAGCCAGATTTCCAAAAAAAGAAGGCTTCAAATGACTTCTTGGGGGTGATATTTCATCAAAATTTCCTTTCTCAATATTTAAAACTGCATAAATCCTTAAGACCTCAAAGTCAATATCCGATATATCTGGAAAAGAGGCAGTCAACTGATTAACTTTATTTAATGACACTAATAATTCATCAAAAAATGCAATTAAATTTATAGCGTACGAGTAATCACCATCCGGGCCTGTTTTTCGATTGAGCGAGAGCGATGCCTTGAACAGTTCGACCTTACCTTGATCATCAAGATGCCGCCATTCTTCTTCTGCATGAAAGGAAAGCACATTTGCGAATTCTTGTCCTAGCCCTAACGCTCTTGAAACGCTAAAATCAATAGTGTAATATTTATCAATGTACGCATTGAGCAACTGAATTTTTTCAACACTTTTCATCATTCTATTTCCGTTACTTTTATAATCTTAATGTCTCCATCAATTATTTCATCAACTCTAAGTTTTTTACCTGTCCCCAATAATACTTCTTTTTCATTACTAAATTGAGAAATTGGAGCGATATATTTTCCTGTGCTGGTCTGGATAGTGAGAATTACTTTGCCGATAGCAAAATTTTTTGCTCTGGAATATGATGTACTCGTGGAGATAAACTTTTGTTCCGTCCTTATATCTCCTACATTTAGGCTATTATATATACTTGCTTCGCCAGGCCCAAGACCTCTATAAACCTTACCCGGCTGATCTGGCAGTTTATTTAACGCAGCATTGAGTGAAGTTTTGTATTCTGCAAGTTCATTTGTCAATGGTACCAACCCATTAAGTGCATCGTTCAATTGCTTATACGATCCTCCTGTATAATAACGTATAAATGCTTCGTCAAGCATGGTACACCCATAAGAAGCATATTTTTGTATTCTAGCACCTGTTTGAAATTCCCGAACAACCCTCAAAAACTCCCAGGATTTCCGCATATATTGTAAGTTAGCAGCAGCAGCCAACTCCCATGCTCCCATCAATTCAACATGGTCCCTGAGTGTTTCAACAAATTCTCTCCCCTTCAAAGGATCTGTTGCATCATCCATAAATTTCAACCCAATATCCTCTTTGACATTGCCATCGCCATCCCGAAGTATTAGTTCGAGTCTCTGATAGAAGTAAGGATGTTCTACTGCGGGCAGTTCCTTTACCAATTCCACCAATTTCTGCTGATCCCATCCAGTTTTGTAAGCCCCATTTTCATCCAGTCCTAAAAGTAAGAGATCCCGGACAATCCCACTTTCATGAGCGATCTTTTTTTGGAGATCTTCACTAATTTTCCCTACTTCACCGATCAGGTCATTGATTACCCGTTGACGCGGGGGAACTTCCATAGGTTTGTCCGGATCGGGATGGTCTGGATTTGGATCGTGCTCCTTGATATCTTTCCGGGTCCATTTGTTATATCCAGAAAACCAAAGGGCACCTGTTAAGGTGGCAACTTTAGTAGCATCAGTACCCAGTTTTTTGAGGTCTTTGGTGAGTCCACTCGTCAGGTTGGTCAGAAAACCACCTGAGGTAAAGCCCATTATAACCTCGGTGCCCAGGAATCCCGCATGGTGCCATCTCACCTCCGGATTGGAAGTGGTTAGCGCTTCCTTTATTTTTTGTCCATATTGAGCGATCACCATCATGTGGGGATAGCGCATGGCTGCCAGTATCGTCAATCTGCTCTCCTTATTTGTAGCAAATTCTTTGGCTGTTCTAGCTAAGCCTATCAGGCCGACCACTTTTCCGTTGATCTGGTTGAGCAACCCATCTCCCACTCCTGCAATGGCTCCCGGCAATTTAAAATAACCATTTCCGCGTTTACTGGAATCCCATAAGCGCTGCGGAAACTCCATCTCCCAGGCTGTTTCAGCGACCATCACCATCGCTTCGCTCACCAGTCCCGGGGTACCAACTTTCCCTGGGCTAACGCCTTGCCACAAGCCCATTTCCCAGTGATCAAGCCCTTGCGCATTCATTTGCTCGGCGTTTTCCAGCGGTTCTGATGGCCTGGCCGTCTGGTAATTGGAAGCGATCTGTTTCAAAAATGCCTGGTTGATATCTACCATCATTTCATTCGCTCCTTCCCGCCACGCTGTATTTGAAATTGGTCCGCCCTTGTCCGCTGTTTTGTAAAATCCATCGCTCCCAGCAAATTGGAAATACATATTACCACTTCCTAAATCATAGTTGTAAAAAACGACCATGGCCCGGTCCGTTCTGTTCTTTATGTCGTTGCTGATGGTTTCAAACTTCTTCTTCCCTTCAATAAAAGAGGCGATTACTTTTATGCCGCTTTGTACGCGGCTCACACTGGTAACAAATTGAAAGTCAATCTTATCTGCCCCACTGTAGAGATCGCCAATATGTTCTGCGGCCAGCACAAACTGGTTTTTCAAATTTTCTTCCAGACCGCCTGTGAAGTCATGCAAACCGCCTGTCACTTTTTCCTGGGTGTTTGCCGGATTCACCTGACCGTCTTTAAAAGTCAGTTTTAAATCCGTTTGCTTTACTACCTGGTTTTGTGGAAAACTTTCATCAGGCGGAATTGCCCAATCCGGATTCGGCCCAGATGTTTCTTCACAATTGACCAGCCCAGGTTGCGGCGCCTGTTTGGCAGCAAGGATTTGATGCAGATATTGTACTGCTCTAAAGCCTGATCCATACTGAGGATGGCCGTTGGGTTCTTTGAATGACTCAACGTATTCTTTCGTTTTGCCGGCATCGTCCCCATTTAGAAACCTGGATTGTGGATAACATTTATCTGCTATAGGAGGGTTACTCGGCAGGCTGCTTCCTTTCTCTAAAAATACATCCACTGGCGCTTCTGTTCCTATCGGCGCCATGATCAAAACAAAATCCGACTTGTTGATCTTGTTTTTGACAAGGGCCGCATAATCCGGTTGTAATTGAACGTACTGAGAGATTGTTGTTGGCACTACTACTTGAAGGTCAGTGCAATAGGAAGATTTAAAGTGCTTGACCCACACGTTATCATATCCGGTCATATTCACTCCAAATTTTTCATCCGTCAGCGTACCGCTCGCGAATCCTCCACCGCTGGTGTATTCCAATACCGGTAAAGAACCCAGCGTATTCGTTTCATTGCAAGTAGCTGGCACATTTAACGTGGCTGCACACGAAGTGCCTGCTTCTTTTAATGCGTATTGCTTAAGAAACTCAAATATCAAGCAAGCATATTTGCTTGAGAACGGTACATAAGATTTAGCGAAGTCATCTTCCAGCACTCTTTGGAGTATATAGATAGGACGGTCATCATAGCCGGTCAGACCCCAAATTGGGTCCGGTTGATAATCCTGAAAAGAAGCATAGTAGGGAGTGATGATCAATAAGCCACAATGGTCTTGTGCCCACCAAACATCACTCGATGTAGAGGGATTCCCTTGAAGCGGCATATCAGGGCCTTTTAATATCCACTGATCATCTCCCAATCTTTCAGCCTTTACAGGTGGGCAATCCTCATTTAGTACGATTACATTAATCGTTTTGCCACAGGGGGCCGCTTTTAATATTTGCAATTGTTGCTGAATGGTTGCCTCCATTCCATTCAAACAGTTAGCGGCCTTACAATTTGGATCTATGTATATATCACCTTCATGGAAAACAGGAGGCGTCCATGTTTGGGCATTGGTTTTTACGAGTCCAGCCATCAGCAATAAGGGCATTGCTATAAGCAAGAATAAAAAATGTCGAGAGAATGATTTTTTCAACATAACAAGGAATGTTTTAAGGTTTTATAATCAAAATGGTTTTGCTGGTCGTCGGCCCCGTCCACCCTGGTATCCGGTAGGTAAAAGCCACCGGGAATGCAGCATTACTTTGCGGGAGCGGCATATTATTTCCGACAATAAAATACAGCGGTGACTCAACGCCATAGGCAGCTTCATTTGTGCAGTTGCTGCATCCTGGGTTTCCTTGCGGACATAAAGGACCGAACCCGCCACAGGGCGCACCGTAATTCTGTCCCTGGCAACGCATGGATTTGTGATTCATCAAATCCTGGCGCATCTTATTCCACATAGGGCCAAAACTATTGAGCGTAGTAAAATTCAGCGACTGGCTTACTACACCTGTATACGCTGGTTTGGCTCCCGTGGGTGACAGTTTCAATACCGGATTCCCAGGCGACTCTTCAAAACTTATGGGTGATAATGAAAAATTCTCTTCATTAAACTTATTGGCGCTGTCGTAAAAACCGCCCAGGGAGCAGTAGTTGATCTCGCGATAATCGTGGTAGTAGTTGAATGCCAGGCGCAAGTATTTCAGATTCTGATTGAACCAGTTGCATTGCTTCAAATCCAGCGTGGTTTGCACCAACGGTTCATCGCCATCCGGCCCATAGAGTTCAAAATAATCGAGCGGTTCGGCCAATGTGGAGTTAGCTACCATCCAACCAAAAGAGTTATTGGATACTGTTAAATTAGTTTTCAATGCCTCAACCTTATCAGCAAAACGATTGTAGTTGCTCACCCTGAAATACATCCGGTAGAGCACAGGTGCCACTGCTGGGCCACCTGCTCCATCCCCCGGATCCAAGCCTGGCGCTGCACTGCTACTGCTGGTAGATTTATGCACCAATTCCAGTTTATACACCCATCCGCCCTGCAATTTATCCTCCGGCAGATCGAAGTCCACTTTCTTTTTGGCCGCATCGTATACAAATGGGAACTCTGCTACGATGCCTCCACCTGGACTCATACGGCTTAAGCGCACGATGCGGGTATGTCCAACAGGTAGTGGTCCTTGCAAGAGTTCAGGTTGACCATATTTCAGCACGATGTGCCCGCGCCCTTCCGGGTGCTCATTTTTATAAAAGTTATACTGCCCGTTGAAGGGCCACGCAGTTTGTACATTGTCTACAGGAATGATGTTGGGGGTGGCGCCTGTCTTGAACGCTGCGATACGCTCTTCTGCTTGTTTCCACGTACCGTTTTTGTAGAGGCTCAGTTTCACCTTGAATTTGTACCATTTATTGGAAAGCAACATATTCGCAGGGCGCAGTTCAAGTACTGTATTGCCCGAGGTGAACACACGATCGCTTCCGATAATGGCACCATTCTGAGTGATCTCGGCATAATCCAGTTCAGCACGCCAGTTATCTGTACCATCATTCAGTTCCTGCCCGACGGGTACATTGAGTGTTACCGTTGGAATGGTCAGTGTATGGACGCTTTCGGTGCTATCCGCCGGACTGATATCCGCAATAATCTGCTGATCATTATTGGGATCATTGCCTCCTTGCAATTGGCATTGCTCACCCAATGTAAAATCAAAACGGCAGTCTCCTTTGATCAAGCCTCCAAGAATACGGTATCGCCCACCTACTGCACCCCGGGCAAAGAAAGGATTGGGGAACTTGGCCTGCAATGCAGCAGCAGCGGCCAGGCTCAGTACCTCGAATTTTCGTTCGTTGCCCCAAAGTTTTACCTGTAGCCCGACTTTACCTTCCACATACGCCCACATTTGGCCCGAAGCATACCAGCCATTGATGCCCAGCGGCTTGTTGGTATTGATGCATAAAGCATCCCCATAGTCTTGAACCATCAAATCAAATCCCAAGTCCAATCCAAGACTGGCATAAAAAATCAGAAACCTTTTTTCCCCTGTATTTACCTCGAATCGCAAGCCAGTCGCGAAACCATTGCCACGCCGACGCATCGCTTCATTGGCTACAATATTGCCCAATCCGGTCAAGGAAGCCATTTTGGGCGGAAGGCCGGGAAAATCGGGAATGCCATTACCGATGTCTAAATAAAATGATACTTGAGCGGTAGGTTTTTTCAGATTTAATGCCGGAGCGTACAGGGCTACATAAATGGGTGCTATCGGCGTGCCGATATTGATGAACCATTTTTCTGGGGAAAAATATAATTTAGCATAACCGTTCCCTTTCAACATACCACCTGCGTCTACGCTCACGCGCAGATTACCATCCAGAATTCGCTCCTTGAATTTATAACTGATGCTGGCAAATGCAGTAACATTCGCACTCGAAACCTCTGGCAACCCCAGTGAGTCCCAACGTGGGATGGCTGTAAAGTTGACTTTGTCCATGAAATTGGCTGTCCCCCGGAAATAGATATCATTGATCCCTCCATTTCCGGTATAGAAACTCATTCCAAAAGTCGCATTGATGTTGCAAGCCTCTTCTTTTGCCAAAGCCATCACTACATTGGCATTGATGCCTAGCCCGATAGCCTTGTTGGGCGTGAACGTAATACCCGACAAAGAGGTGCCGATCGCAACAGAATCGGGCGAAGTATTTGGAATAGTAGGGGGCAACCCAACAGGTTCATCAGCCCGTGACAAATGATAAGATGCCCCACCGCCGAAGCCAATTAGTTGCAGCCCACCGATGCCAATGCCTGGACTGAACTTGGCCAGTGCATCAATCATGAAGTATTTGTAATCGCCTTTTTTCCCAAATAGCCCTACCGCATTCAATTCCGCTTTTAGCGCCTCAAACTCAACCTTTACACCTCCCTGAAAGCCTTTGCCCCATTTGGGATCATCGCCTTGTTGCCCAAAAAAGCGCAATCGTCCATGTACACGAGGTACTCCTTTGAATCCCGCATCAATGATCACTTCATCTACCCCAAAGCCGTCATAGACCCATCTTTGGCGGCTGCCAACGACCTTCATCTTGCCCTTGAGGAAAAAGCCCCCTTTCAGCGCCAAATTATTGACGCTTTCATCACCAATGATGATTCCAGCCTTGAATACGAGATTCGCCTGGTCGCCGGGACTGCCAAGTGGCTTCACCATTCGGATCGAGTCCACGTTGAAATCAAACCCACCCATACCACCCTGGGCAGAAATGGCTGGCACACTCCAAAAGCCTGGCTCGAAATATGGCGCCTTATTCCGAATGATCAGGTTTTGAAAAGTGATTTTGGGCACTTTTGCTTTAAAACTGCTGCTCAGGTCGCCGTCAATGGTCAATTCACCGCTCAATGCCGCTACAGCCAGGAATTGTCCATTGCTGTATTGTAAGGTAATCTCGGAGTGGTTCAAATTGACTTTTGCCTTCCAAACCTCGGCCGTGTATTCAGTGTGGGGGCGCACAGCAAAGCTGTATACATTGCCAGGTAGAATGTTCGCCCGATAGCGCACGCATTCGTCCATTTCGGCACATGCCTGATTGCCTTTGCTAAAAATTGGCACGTTCAGGTAGCCACTGATATTGAACCCTTTGGGGCGATTGGCCACTACTTCCAAGCCAATGGTATCAATCGAGAATGCCCAGCCTCCCAGGTTGCCTTCACAAAGTGAAATCAGGTTGCCGTTGGCAAATACCCTCCCAGTCAACCCCTTGTCGTCAAAAATAAAATGGTTGGCACCAACGGTCACTGCACTGGCGTTGCCTTTACTAAACTGCCGGGGCATTGTAACACTCAAATGATTCAGGTAAAACCCTCTCCACAGGTCAGAAGCGACCATAATGCCATTTATATTCTGTACAAAAGGCGAGGTATAGTTGTTCGGAAACACGACCGAAGCACTTGATGCAGAACTACTGAAATCAAAGACAACTGTACCTACCTGCCACTTGATGCTATCGTATTGGGCCAGTGCAAATCGTTGAATTTGTAATTGGGCAATGAATTCGCCCCAAGCAGGCATCTGCGCTAAAAACCGCGCTTTCACGGCAGAGTCCGATGGATAGGGTTGCAAATGTTCATCCAACGGGACCACATAATGGCGGCAGAACTCCACTTCGCCGTCTACTTTCATGCCCTTGAAGCCATCGCAGTCAAAGTTGACATAGGTGCTATCATTGCCCAAAATATTGATCTTAGCCGCATTGCTTACCGTCACGCTGACATTGGTGCCTAGTAATAACTTAGTCTGACCTGTAAATCCTGCGGGACCAAAACTGACATTCAACGCCTTGAATACCAGGCGATCCGGAGAAGGGTTGGTGCTGATAATAACATACACATCCGCCTTCGCGCCGCCTGCGTAAAACCTCATATTGTCCAAATAAAGCGAATAAGTCCGCCCCAATACTTCTCTGGATATTTTCAAGGGCAACAAACTAACCACTGGCGCACCCGGCGGCGGCGGCGATACCAGATATTTTGCTTCTCTGGCTTTATCAATGGCTTCTAAAAAGTAAGCGCGTTCCAGCCCATTCACTTTTTGCCAACCCTGGTGGTATTCAAAAGCGATATCCTGCCAACGTATCTGGGATGCCTGCTGTAACAAAACATGCTCATACCCTGATCCTGTGTTTGTTGTAGCCAGGTATTTGGATGGAGAACCGTTACCATTTTGGGAAGGGTGATAATTGCTGTTGGCCCATCCTTCACTTTCTATATGCTCTGTATTGCGATAGCCAGTCGAAGTGCTTTTTTTATACTGTGCTTCAACAAGAGAGTCTGTCATTCCAGCAATCCAGGTGCGCAAATTGGCAATATTGGAATAGAAAGCAGCATCTTCTGCATTGAAGCGACGAATCAGGGATTTGAAGTGATCCACGGCCGATCCAAGTCTGGGATCAGTTTTATACTGTTTCACAAGATCAAGCAACGCCTTGTAGCGGCTAAAAGTCACGTCGCAGTGATAGAGCCGGATATGACTCTTCTCCAACATCACTTCTTTGATATCTCTATCCAGTACAATGCCAAGTTCTTTGGGCGCCTCCTTGAAAGCGCTGCTCATTCCTTCTCTGTACCAGTCATCATTTTTCCCATAAACGAATGCCCGGTCATCTTGCTGGTAGCCAAGTCCTTCATAATATTTCCGCACTGTGTCGCGCTCCGTGTTGCAGCGCACTTGCGTTTGTGCAATGGAATCCAAATAATGCGCTTCTAACACATTCAGGTACGCCAACACGAGCGGCCTCAAGGTGTCTCCAACTTCATTCGCCAACCGAATGCCTTCCTCCGTCTGCGGGTGCAGGGTCTTATCATCGTTCAACCAGTAATACGCCCCCTGTTCGTGACTCGCGCATTTTTTACCATCCGCGTCTACCACTGCGCCAGGATCGCATTTTTGTCCGTCTTGAGTGAATCCTGTCTGGCTGCATCCGCACTCATTGTAAAGCGATTTGGTGTCTTTGTGGATACCATTGGCATCGAATCCGTTGGGGTCGTATTTTTCATCGTAGGGATCTCCTGGCTCCCAGCCCTCATAAGGAGGTTTTTTGAAGTTTTCATCTTTATCAAATCCCAAAGGATCGTAAGGGCTGCCTGTGGTTACCCAAATTCCATTCTCATCCCTGCCTTCACTTTCCGGTGGCGGACGACAAAATCGTTCGTCACCAAAAGTGATCGTATCAAGCGGCAGATCAGGAAAATTGTTGATGTTTTCCGAAACACCATTCACCACGCCACTGACTATCACACCATTGTGATTGACGTGTATGTTATGGAAGTCCACAGAGAGGTATTTGGATTTGAATGGCAATCCAATGATGCCTTCTCCTGAAAAAACACCATTGCTGCCTGAAACAGCCGTCAGCAGGATTGGGAAACCGTTGATCAGGAAAACCTGCCCGGAGTCAGCCTGCGCCAGCCAGTGTGCAGAATCCAGTGGCGGAATATTGGCTGCCTGCCCGCACTGCAGATCAGGCAGTTGTGGGAAGTTGCCCGGAATCTCTTCGTCTTCCGAGTTTTTGATGCCGTCTCCGTCCAGGTCACCATCCGGTCCATCCTCCCAATTAGTGTCGCATGAATTGGGAAGCCCATCTCCATCATCGTCCTCTATTTCACCAACCGCCGCAGTGACAATGGTACCTGCTTCTGACCCGACCAAATATTCTCCACATACATAGTCGTACGAAAACCCCGATTTTCCCAAAAGCAACCAGACAGATACTTTATACTCCGTCTGGCTCGTCAGGTTGGGCAGGATGAACTCTTCTCCTTTAAAATGATAGTAAAATTTCCAGGCATTGGTCGAGCTGTCCATGACAGGACGAACACCGATCAAATACCGCAAAGAATCGTAGCCCTGAGCAGGGGTGTCAAATTTTAGCGTGACAAAGTCTGTCCCGATGCATACTGGCACGACATAGTTTAGTTTGGAGCATGCCTCCTGTTCGTCACTGAGCGTTACCTGAATGGGCCCAATTTCAGGACAAGCCCAATTGCTTTGCATATACTCACCGTCCCGCAGTTGCTTGATAAAAAACTCATAACTACCTGCTGGTGTCAGCCTGTTAATGGTTAGATCATTTTCATCATAAATCAGTTTCTGCTGCCATTTAAAGGCATCTGCCGAGAGGAAGTTATTGGTATTGGTGGAAGTTAACCGGTAGCGCACCATTAGCCGCCTGCCATTTGCATTCAGCTTCCGTCGGGGAGACATGGTTAATTTGAAACTTGACGTGAATACTTGCCCGATGCCAAAGAGCGTGGTGTCCTTTCCGCAATCGGAAGGTATATAATTCCCAGTCTTCGATTCAACAACAACCCATTCACTCATATAAGTGGTCTGTGGATCGGCGCCCGGGCATATCCTTCGGATGTACGTGTCATATTGGGTATTGGGCAAGAGCCCTGAAAACAGATAACTACCCGCATTGGAGGAGACTTCAATCGGAATAAGAGGCATCCGGCTTGCACGCTTTATGATGCACACTTCAAACCGGACCGCGTTCGGATCGGGCGTCCATGCCAGTCGGAGGCTGTTTTGGGTAATGGACGTCACATGCACCTGTTGAGGTGTGACGCATCGGGGAGCATAATATGCTCCGGAATTTTCAGGGCCTTCGTACACAGGTCTCTCCATCAAACTGTCCGGAACAGAGTAGCCACGGGTGGCAAGTAGAACAGTAGAGATTCCTTGTAGAATAAACAGGAATAATGTGGGTAGCAGATTCGATAAAGGAGCGTTGTAACCTCTCATGGGGACACTAAGTTTGTTGAGAAATGTCGTGTTTCAAAAAGTGATGAGACAAAATTCAACCTGCGTGGTCCCAGAAAACAGGATCAGTATTTTTTGAAAAAAATTTATTCCGTCCGTGTTCCCTGCCGGTATCCAGAGCACAAAAAAAGCCCCCTCTCAGCGCGAGCCGAGAGGGGGCTTTGTATTCCCTCAATGGAGGGCGGTGACACAGTTAAGTGTCACCGCTTCTCCTTATTACTTCGTCTGGATCATCTTCTTCGTTGCCGAATCAGTGGCCGTTTCGAGTTTGTAGTACAGCAGACCGGTTGTGCCGATCAGTTCGCGCTCAATAGCCACTTTGTTGTAGCCTTTCGCGTAGTCGCCTTTCTGCGTGAAGATGGTGCGGCCAGACTCATCGAAGATGGTCAGGGTAGCCGTAGCAGCCTCTGGCAGGTTGAAGCCCACAAATGTTTTGTTCACGAATGGGTTCGGCTCGTTCTGATAGAGTTCGAAACCAACACCAGCGATCATAGAACCATTGTAACGCAGCGCTACAGACTCGCGCTCGTTGCTCAATGTGTAAGCCTCGGCTTTCGTGATGCGACCTGACACAGTCAACATCTGGCTGATTTTGCCAGATTTGGTTGCGCGGAATTTCACAGAGAACTCTTGTGCACCATCCACCGACACCGTAAGAGCGTCTGCGAACACACCGAAGTTCTGCTCATTCACTTTGTCACCTTTCACGATCTCAGCCACTGCCAGACCTGCGAGGTTCAGCGTGAACTGGTAGCCTTGTACTTTGTTGGCAGCGCGGAAAGTCACTTCGAACTCTTCGCCTGCTTTCACAGTACGGTCTTGTACATCAAACAGCAGCGTGCCAGCCGTGCGGTCTTCGCTCGAAGCGAGCGAGTTGGCCACAGAAGAGCCGTTCACGTCACCGACTTTCACTGCTACGAAATCCTGAGCCAGAGCAGGGTTTGCCAATGCAGGCAACGACTTGTTCTCTGGGAACGGAGTTTTGAACGGATTGGACGGCTCTGGGAACACAAATGATTTGTCCACGAAGCGCCAAGACGTATTGTTCGGCAGGTCAGTGTAGATACCGAGGATCAACTTACGAATCTCCACGATGTCGAATGTCGTGATCGAGCCAGACTTGTTAGCGTCAGCAGCGATCATTTTGTACTCAGAAGTCAGCGGCTCCAGACCGAGGATGTGTTTGGAGATGAGCACCAGGTCATAAGTCGAAACGCCGTTGAGCGGGTTGTCGTCTTTCACCGGAGTCACTGTGTAGTCGTTGCTCTTCGGAACACCGGTGAACACATACTGACCAGCATCGTTCGAGATCACCGTTTGGTTGTTGGTAGGCACCAACGATGTCAACTCTACGTTGGCATCTTCCAAACCGCTGTTCTCTTCTGTTGCAAGTACACCAGCAACCGTCGTAAGGTTCGGGTTGCAGACGCCTTGGTTGTCCTGAATGATGATGTAAGTCTGACAGAAGTCAGCATTTCCTGCCAAATCAAGTGACCAGAGTTCCACTTCCTGCTGACCGAGGTCAGCGCAAGTGAAGGTTACAGTCGTTTGCGGATTGCCAGCAGCATCGCGCGGGAAGCCCGTCGTGTTGCCTTGACCGTCAGCCTGGCCTACGCGGCGGATACCGATATTCAGTTTGCTTGTCGGTGTGCAGTTGTCTTCCGTGTACTGGAGGAAGTCAGATGCCCACATTGCGATCATACCGGTAGGCATGATGTTCACGCTCAGACCGTTGATACAAACCACCGTCGGTGCTTTGCAGTCTTTCACGATGAATGTGTACTCGCACACCGTTTCGTTACCGCAACCGTCTTCCACGATCCACTTGATCTTATGCGTGCCATAAGGCAGCTCAGGAATCACGAAGGTGTTCTGTGCTTGCAGTGTGTTCCAGCGAACGGCAGCCGTCTTCTTGTTGCCGACCACGGTGGTCTGCAATGCGAAGCCGTACTTCTGGTTGCTTGGAACCAAACGCTCGTCGAACGCAGATGGCGTACCGCCCGTAAAGTTCGGGTTGCCGGCGTTGTTGAACTGTACGTTGTTGAAACCAGGCAGGTTCGTGCTCGAGATGACCGTCTCCATCGAACCGTTGTTGTCCAGATCGAGGAACAACAGGTAGCGGATGTTGATGGCTGCACCGGAGCAAGCGTCGGTAGCCGTGATGTTCAGATCGGTCGGAGCTTCGCACAGGTTGTGGCTCATCGTGCCGTTGTCATACCAGTACGACTCATTCCACAGATCGCCTGCGTTTGGAGTCAGGTCACAGATCGTTTGCGGCGAAGCCGGGCAATTTTCCACCACAGGATCCTGGGTGTCAATCACCTTGATGATCTGTTTGTACGAGTAGCCGTTCGTCGTCAGGCTCCAGAACGAAGAGAAGTCCGTGA